>Ga0308157_10008428_pt1 | contig 11716 bp, 5 predicted proteins | sample PhyBR1_FD_201035 | JGI IMG/M metagenome (GOLD analysis project Ga0308157, IMG submission 201035) | Phyllosphere microbial communities from UC Gill Tract Community Farm, Albany, California, United States - DLSLB.R1 | ecosystem: Host-associated > Plants > Phyllosphere > Unclassified | place: USA...
TTTTCGATACAACGGCACTTGTTCCCATGATTGATATCCAACTTCTCCGTAAAGACATAGCCAACGTCGCCGCGCGCCTGGCGACCCGCAAGTTCCAGCTCGACGTGGACGCGTTCAACGCCCTCGAAGCCGAACGCAAAGCGATCCAGACGCGCACCGAAGAGCTGCAGGGCAAGCGCAACTCGCAGTCCAAGCTGATCGGCATGATGAAGGGCAAGGGCGAAGACACCACCGCCCTGATGGCGGAAGTGGCCGGCCTGGGCGACGAGCTCAAGGCGAACGAAACGGCACTGGCCTCGGTGCAGGCCAAGCTGAGCGATTTCATGCAGGCGATCCCCAACCTGCCGCACGAATCGGTCCCGGTCGGCACGGATGAAAGCGGCAACGTCGAAGTGCGCAAGGTCGGCACGCCGCGCAGCTTCGACTTCGAAGTCAAGGATCACGTCGATGTCGGCTCCCCGCTGGGCCTGGATTTCGACGTGGCGACCAAGCTGACCGGCTCGCGCTTCTCGGTCATGAAAGGCGGCATCGCCCGTCTGCACCGCGCGCTGGCGCAGTTCATGCTGAACACCCACACCGATGAGCACGGCTACACCGAATGCTACACCCCGTACATGGTCAACGCCGACTCGCTGCGCGGCACCGGCCAGCTGCCGAAGTTCGAAGCCGACCTGTTCTCGGTGAAGAAGGGCGGCGTGGAAGGCGAGGGCGAGAACTTCTACCTGATCCCGACCTCGGAAGTCACGCTGACCAACATCGTGCGCGACGAGATCGTGGCGGCCGACACGCTGCCGCTGAAGATGACCGCGCACACCCCATGCTTCCGTTCGGAAGCGGGCAGCTACGGCCGCGACACGCGCGGCATGATCCGCCAGCACCAGTTCGACAAGGTCGAGATGGTGCAGGTGGTGCATCCGGACACCTCGTACGCCGTGCTGGACGAAATGGTCGGCCATGCGGAAACCATCCTGCAGCGCCTGGGCCTGCCGTACCGCGTGATGTCGCTGTGCACCGGCGACATGGGCTTCGGCGCCACCAAGACCTACGACCTGGAAGTATGGCTGCCGGCGCAGAACACCTACCGTGAGATCTCCTCGCTGTCGAACTGCGAAGCCTTCCAGGCGCGCCGCATGCAGGCGCGTTTCCGCAACGCCCAGGGCAAGCCGGAACTGCTGCACACGCTCAACGGATCGGGCCTGGCGGTCGGCCGCACGCTGGTTGCTGTGCTGGAAAACTACCAGCAGGCGGACGGTTCGGTGGAGATTCCGCCGGTGCTGCGTCCGTACATGGGTGGATTAACACACCTGAAGGCGTAAATACTCCTTCCCTTTTCCCAGCGGCCTGCTATAATCTTGCCTTCTCGCAGCAGCAGGTGGGAAAACGGAGAGGTGGCAGAGTGGTCGAATGTACTTGACTCGAAATCAAGCGTAGGGGCGACCCTACCGTGGGTTCGAATCCCACCCTCTCCGCCACAAAACGCTGCTGTAAGAAAATGTACCACCAGGAGAGGTGGCAGAGTGGTCGAATGTACTTGACTCGAAATCAAGCGTAGGGGCGACCCTACCGTGGGTTCGAATCCCACCCTCTCCGCCATAATTAAATAGGAAAGCTCCCGCAAGGGAGCTTTTTTATTTGTGCGGCGTAATCGGCTGGCGGCGCGCGTTTCACCTGTTATGATGCCGGGACCGTACCATCAAGAGTACGGCGCCGAGACAGGTCAATACCCAATATGCAAGAGTTCTATAAGAAGGCGCTGCTGGCGCTGATTTCACTGCTGGTCGTGGACGCGCTGCTGGCGGTCTTTTTTGTCTACCGGACCTTTCCGACCCAGACGCTATTGCCGGCGCATAAAGACGGCTCCCGCTGGCACTACGGAACATATTCCGATGTGTCCACCGGCGGCGCGTCGTCGGTGCGCTTGCACGACACCTCCCGCGACCGCCTGCGCTTCGACTTCAAGCTGAAGGACGTGAGCGCATACCCCTATGTCGCCACCGACCTGGTGCTCGAGGACGACAAGGGACAGCCGGTCCACGCGGATTGGTCGAGGTTCCGTACCATTACCTTTGTCGCCAAATGCGCGCCGGCCACCTCCCTGTTGATGGAGTTGTCCACCTTCGACGAAAAATTATCCAAGCCAGGCCAGTACGCGACCTACGTTCCGCCGAGGGCGTATTTCTCATGCAGCGAGCAGGGCATGCCCGTCACGCTCGACCTGGGCCGGCTGATGATACCCGAATGGTGGTTCCCAGCGCGCAGGCAGGACCTGGCGCTTCAGGCGTACCGGCTCGACAAGGTCGGGAAGATCATGTTCGGCACCAGCACCGTCACGCCGCGCAATGTGGATGCCTACGTTGAAATCAGCGAACTGACCTTGCATGGCCGCGACTACCGCTACCTGGCTGCGCTGGCTGCCTTGGTCCTGGGGGGCTGGGTGGCATTGGGTGTCTGGTTTTTCTTCGCCTATTCCCGCGCGCTATTGGCCAGCGTGGATTCGAAAATGAAAATCAACTTGCCGATTGTGGCCTATCGCCAATTAACCCTGGAACCATATAAGGACAAGGAAAAGGCGGCGGTTCTGCGGTATATCGCCAGTTCTTATACCGACCCCAAACTGGACCTGGAAGCCGTGGTGGAGGGGACCGGCGCGAACCGTTATAAAATCAATGAAGTGCTGAAATCCGAACTTGGCATGACATTCACCAGTTATCTGAATAAACTGCGGCTGACCGAGGCATCCAGATTACTGACTGAAAAAAGCAGCGCCGCCGTCTCGGAAATCGCCTATTTGGTTGGCTATTCAAATGTCCCTTATTTTAACAGGCTGTTCAAGGAAGAATTCGGCTGCGCGCCGAAGTCATTCCGGATGATGGCCGCTCAGCGGCAACAGCCGGAACAGCCCGCCGACAGCACCACGCCAGAACCACAGGCCTGAACCATCCCCATCCCAAACACTCAGCCTGAGCCGGCTCGTGCCGGCCACGCAGGCTGATCCCGCTCGTCCTCCCCGCGCCACAGCCGTTTTGCACCATGGCTGACATTTCTTGCACTTTCCGCGTTGTGCAAGAAATTCGCTTGACTGCAATACCGTTGCCCCCACCGCACGGCCTATGCTTCAGACGTCGGCCGGGTTCCGCCGCCACTCGGCCGTAGATGGAACAGGTTTATGGGGAGAATAAATGTTCTCCATATATTAAAAACCGAACCGAATAAATCGGTTCAGTTTATTGCTCTCCTCACTGTGTGCTTGCGCAGTGATTTTATGGGGCAGCTCTGGCTGCCCCTTTTTTTGGGATGAGCGAAACAAAGGGCGGGCAAGTGTGGAGACATACAAAGAAAATGAAGACAACGAAAGTACACCGTATCGCACTGTTATTCAACGCGAACAAGATATTCGATCACGAGGTTATTGCCGGCATTGCGGCATATTTTGGTAGTACCCGCGCGGCGTGGGAAGTATTCCTGGAAGAGGATTTCCGGCTGCGCCTGTCAGGCATCGAGCACTGGCAGGGCGACGGCATTATCGCCAATTTTGACGATCCGGCCGTGGCGCAAGCTTTGTCGCGCTGCCGCATACCGGTGGTGGCGGTGGGCGGTTCCTATGCCGACCCGGCCAGCTACCCGGCCGGGGTGCCGTATGTGGCGACCGACAATTTCAAGCTGATCGAACTGGCACGCCAGCATCTGATCGATGTCGGCCTGCAGCGTTTCGCCATGTTCAGCGTGCCCGCCACGGCGGAAAACCGCTGGGCGCAGGAGCGCGAACTTGCCTTCCGCAGCCTGATGCAGGGCGACCAGCTGAAAGCCGAGATCTTCCGTGGCTGGGAAACCAACGCCCATTCGTGGAACGCGGCGGTCCAGGTCCAGGTCGACTGGTTGCGCAGCTTGCCCAAGCCGATGGGCGTCATCGCCGTCTCGGACGCGCGCGCGCGCCAGCTCCTGCAGGCCTGCATCCTCGCCGGCATCGAAGTGCCGGAGCAGGTGGCCATCATCGGCATCGATAACGACCCGCTGGTGCGCCGGCTCAGCCGCATCCCGCTCAGCTCGGTGATCCAGGGCGCGCAGGAAATGGGGCGCGAGGCAGCCCGTCTGATGGAGCAGATGCTGCACGGCGTGCGCCCGCCGGCCACACCGGTGGTGGTGCCGCCGGCCGGCGTCAACGTGCAGGCGTCCAGCCAGTATCAGCTGATCCGGCATCCGAGCGTGATGCGGGCGCGCCATTTCATCCGCCAGTACGCCTGCCAGGGCATCAAGACCGAACAGGTGGCCGAATACGTGGGCGTGTCGCGCTCCTCGCTCGACGCCGACTTCCGCCAGGAGCTGGGGTGCAGCGTGCATGACGTGATCATGAGCTTCAAGCTCAACGCCGCCAAGGCCGGCCTGGAAAGCGGCGATTGCAGCATCGCCGACGTCGCGCAGGACAGCGGCCTGACATCCAGCCAGTACATGCATCGGGTATTCAAACGCGAGCTTGGCTGCACGCCGCGCGCCTACCGCGACCGCGTGCTCAGCGAGCGCGGACAGCTGGCGCCGGCTTAGAACCTGACCAGATTTCAACGAGAGGGGCATGGAGGGCCCGGGAAGAGGCGTGCCGGGAAAATTTAGCAAACACAAAAAGAAAGGAACATCCCAATGAGGAGACATACCATGAAATTCCAAATGACGACGGTCGGACTGGCTTGTGCCACGTTGCTGGCCGGCTGCGGTGGCGGCGGCGGCGGTGGCAGCGAGGGCGGGACGGTGCAGGCCATTTCCTTCCAGTTCCCGGGCGGCGCTGTCCTGGCGGCCCCGCCCCAGGTCGCGACCGTCACGCTGAAAGCGACGGCCAGTTCCGGCGGACCGGTGACCTACGTGTCGAACACGCCGGCCGTGTGCAGCGTCAGCGGCGCCACGCTGTCGCTGCTGAAGGCGGGCGAGTGTTCGGTGAGCGCCAACCAGGCCGGCGGCAATGGATACGCCCCGGCCACGGAGCGCCAGCTTTTCGTCGTTCCCAAGAGTGACCAGACCATTCTGGGCTTCCTCAACCCGGGAGTCCTGCCCGTGGGGGCTTCGGTGCAGGTGGCGGCAACTTCCAGCAAGGCCGCCTTGGCCGACCTTCCCGTCACCTTTGCCACCAGCACGCCCGCGGTGTGCTCGATGACCGGAACCACGCTGCAAACGCTGGCCGATGGGCTGTGCGTCGTCTCCGCCTCCCAGCCCGGCAGCGATTATTTCAATGCGGCTTCAGTGACCAAGACCATTCCGGTCGGCACGGCGGAAGCACCCACGCTGGTCTTCGCAGGCGGCTACAAGGCAAACGATACCGGACGCACCGCGGAGAACGGCAAGATCGAATCGTACGCCTCGGATCCCAGCAAAACCACCGTGGCCGCCGACAGCAGCACCCTCACGTTCTCCATGGACAAACAGTCCAGCACCCCTGATTTTGGCGGCTACTTCGGCCTCAGGTTGTACGCGGCCACCCTGGATGGCCTCGTCTCCGGCGCCAACACGGAGGCCGGTGTGCGGATCGATTCGCAGAAGGCGATCAAGTTCGATCTCATGATGAACCCCGAAATGATCGCCGCGCAAAAGACCCGGCTCAGGGTCTGGCTGTACCTCGGCCACTACGCTAACAACTGCAACGTGGTGCTGGAGAAGTTCATGACACCGGTATTTACGTCACCCATGCAGGGCGTGCAAGAGCAAAGCATCGATCTCAAGACGTTCACGGTGTCGAACAGTTGCGGCCTGACCGAGCTTGACGTCTCGAACGAGCTGCAGAACTACGCGATCTCCAAGCTCGAGTTCAATGTGCCCGATATCAACAACAAAGTGCCAACCACGGGGACCGACACCTACACGACCAGCGTAACGATGGGAAAAATCAGCTTCAAGTGATAACTATACGAATTCAATAGGATGGAGACAATGAAAACAATCGCAAAAATAATTCATCGGCAGCCTTTGAGAATGACCACGCTGGCGTTCGCGGCGGCGCAACTGGCGTCGATGTACAGCGCCGCCGCGCAAGCGCAAACCGCGCCCGCGGCGCCCGCCGCCAAGGACGACGGCATGGTCACCGTGGTGGTCAGCGGCCAGCGCGAGGCAATGAAATCGGCTGCCAAGCTCAAGCAGAATGCCGAAGAGGTCATCGACGGCGTCGTCGCCGAAGAGGCCGGCAAGCTGCCCGACAAGTCGATCACCGAGGTGCTGCAGCGCGTGGTCGGCGTGACGATGGACCGCAACAAATCGCGCGGCGACCCGGAGCACTTCTCGGTCGAGGGCTCAGGCATTTCGGTGCGCGGCCTGACCTGGGGTTCGTCGACCCTGAACGGCCGCGAATCGTTCTCGGCCGGCTGGCCGGGACGCGAATTGAGCTGGGGCGACATTCCGCCCGAGCTGATGTCCGCGGTGATCGTGCACAAGAATCCGCCGGCCGAACTGGTCGAGGGCGGCGTCAGCGGCCAGGTCGACTTGCGTACCGCGCTGCCGTTCGACTACAAGGGCGACAAGTTCACCGCCTCGACCAGCCTCAACTACAACGCGCTCGGTTCGAAATCCTCGCCCGCGGTCTCCGGCCTGGTCTCGAAGCGCTGGGAAAACGACTTCGGCCAATGGGGCGCGCTGCTCGACCTGTCCGCCAACGAGAGCAATACCCACAACGACTCGCTGCAGGTGGACGCCTACTTCCCGCGCACCGACGTCGTGCCCGGACAAACCGTATGGGTGCCCAAATCCGGATCGTGGCGCTCCAACACCAGCAAGAACGACCGCGCCGGCATCTATGGCGCGCTGCAGTGGAAGAAGTCCGGCATGGAGTCCGCGCTGACGTATTTCCACTCGGGCTACAAGGAAAGCAGCGTCGAGAACGCCTCGTTCACGGGGGTGGAAAATCCCTATCTGTCCAAGCTCATCGACCCGGTGTTCGACGCCAACGGCATCCTGCAGTCGGCCAAGTACACCTATCCGATCGGCGGCGCGGGCGCGAACCAGTTCGCCGCCGGCGGCCTGGGCTTCAATTCCAACCAGGCCTATGCCGAACGGAAGTCGCAGACCCGGGAGATCGCCTGGAATGCCAAGTGGACCATCAACGACCGCTGGTCGGTCCAGAACGACCTGCAATGGGTCCATGCAACGAACCGGTCTGTTGGTGGCGGCATCGTCCTGGCCACCTTCGTGCCGAGCATGAATATCGACCTGAGCAAAAATCCCGGGCAGATCACCTTCGACGACGCGGCGAGAAAATTCCTGGCCGATCCGAAGAACTACTACATCTCCAACGTGCAGACGGGCGATGACAAGGCGAAAGCCGACCTGTATGCATGGAAGGGCGATGTGCGCTACAAGTTCGACCATCCGGTGCTGCGTGACGTGCGTTTCGGCGTGCGCCTGACCAAGCGCACGTCCGACCATACCGAGGCCAGCGGCGATACCTGGTACAGCAACGCCGAGCCATGGGCGATCGTGCCAACCAGCACGCCGGGGCAGCTGCCCAGCCAGGCCGACAAGGACAAGGGCTGGCAGCCGTACGCCAACTTCGGCTATATGAGCGATCCGAGGTACGCGGCCCTGCTGCCGGTCACCGCCTTCAATTACACCGATTTCTTCAACGGCAAGGTCCCCACGCCGCCGACCCTGGTGCAGCCGACCATGGACGCGGTCAAGGACTATCCGGCCGCCTACCAGAAACTGGCGCTGATCCGCCAGTACTCGTGCGAGAACGCCAACGCGTATTGGCACAAGAACGACGACTGCTCGAACAAGGTCGACTGGAAGCCCTTCGTGTACGACGGCGACCCGGCAAAGACCCGGCTGCAGTCGGAGAAGACGCAGGCCGCCTACCTGATGACGCGGTTCGGGTTTGACGACCTGCGCTTCCCGGTCGAAGGCAGCGTCGGCGTGCGCGTGGTCCACACCAACACGACGGCCCACGGCTACACCGTGTTCAAGCCGACCTACAGCAGCAGCGCGCCGGCGTCCGTGCCGAAGTTCGGGAAGATCGACGAGCCGATCGACTCCAGCCACGACTATCTCGACGTGCTGCCGAGCGTTAACCTGAAGATGGACTTGACCGACAAGTTGCAAGCGCGCTTCGCGTTCGCGAAGTCGATGTACCGGCCGAGCTTTGGCGACCTGGCCGAATACGTCGAGCTCGAGCAGGCGATCGGCTTCGACAGCAAAACCAACACCATCCAGAGCATCATCTACCGGGGGACCAACAAGGGCAACGTCAAGTTGAACCCGACCAGGGCCAACAGCTTCGACGCGACACTCGAGTGGTATCCGGGCAATGGCTCGTCGCTGACGGGCGCCTTCTTCTACAAGAAAGTGCGCGACGTCATCCTGCGCTCGGCCTACGTCGCTGAATACAATGACCTGGCTGGCAGTCCGCAAACCTTCCTGATCAACGCGCCGACCAACGCGGCGGACGGCAAGGTGGCCGGACTGGAGATCGCCGGCCAGACCTACTTCAACAACGTGCCTGGGCTGGAGGGCAAGCTGCCGGAGTGGGCCAAGGGCTTCGGCATCTCGGCGAACTACACCTACCTCAAGAGCAAGCAGACGCTGCACCATCCGTTCGCCCTCAATTACTGCCCGGCCGCCGGCTCGTTCAACAACAGTTCCTTGAGCTTGTATGGCTGCGACACCGACGGCCTGCCGTTCACCGACATGCCCTTGCAGTATCTGTCGCCCAACGCCTATAACCTGATGTTCCTGTACGACCGGGGGCCGCTGTCGGCGCGCCTGGCCTACAGCTGGCGCAGCCGTTTCCTGCAGGGCGTGAACGTCAACGGCACCTCGGACGCCAACGGCGGCGCCACCAGCGCCGATCCATCCCGCGCAACGGTCGTGGACGGCAAGACGGTCCATCCGACGGACGTGGCCTGGGGCTTGCCGACCTGGCAGGAGGCGACCGGACAGCTGGACTTCGGGGTCGACTATCGGTTCAGCGACCATGTGCAGGTCAGCTTCTCGGCGAGCAATCTTCTGGATGGCATCGTTAAGCAGACCCAGCAGCAGCACATCGGCGCCATGACCCGTGCGTGGTTCGAGCCTGGCCGCAGCTATCGCCTGTCGCTGCGCTACACGTACTAAAGGGCAGGGCGGTCCCGCATGCGGGGCCGCCTCCCAGGGTACACCATCAGAAAGCGACACTTATGTCCGATACCGGAATCCGAAAAGTCGTCATCGTCGGCGGCGGCACCGCCGGCTGGATGACGGCGGCGCCGCTGGCGCTCAAGCTGGGCGGGCGCTGCGAGATCGTGCTGGTCGAGTCGGCCGAGATCGGCACCGTCGGCGTGGGCGAAGCGACGCTGCCGACCATCCGCTACTTCAATCACGCCCTGGGCCTGGACGAAGCCGATTTTGTCGGGAAGACGCAGGCCACCTTCAAGCTCGGCATCGAGTTCAAGGATTGGGGGCGGGTTGGCAACCGCTTCTTCCACGGCTTCGGCGATTTCGGTCCGCCGATCGACAATCGGCCGGCGTATATGTACTGGCTGCGCCTGTCGCGCGCCTTCAAGGATATGCCGTCGTACGAGCAATGGTCGGTGGCGACGGCGATGGCGCGCGACAACCGCTTCACGCCGCCGCACGGCGAGCTGCCATCCATCAGCGACGCCTATAGCTACGCCTACCATTTCGACGCGGGCCTGTATGCCGCCTATTTGCGCGACTACGCCATGCGCCGCGGCGTGGGGCGGATCGAAGGCATGATAGACGGCGTCGAACAGCACCCCGAGAGCGGCTTCATCACCGCCCTCAAGCTGCGCGACGGGCGCCGCGTCGAAGGCGACCTGTTCGTCGATTGTTCCGGCTTTCGCGGCCTGCTGATCGAAGGCGTGTTCAAGGCCGGCTACGACGACTGGAGCGCCATGCTGCCGTGTAACAGCGCGCAGGCCGTCCCATCCGCCAAGGCTGCCCGGCTCACGCCCTACACGACATCGACCGCCCGCAGCGCCGGCTGGAGCTGGCGCATTCCGCTGCAGCACCGCACCGGCAACGGCCACGTCTACTGCGACGCCTTCACCACCGACGAGGAAGCGGGCCGCGTGCTGCTGGATGGCCTGGACGGCGAAGCGCTGGACGCGCCGCGCCAGCTGCGCTTCACCACCGGCCGGCGCCGCAAGTGCTGGATCAAGAACTGCGTCGCCATCGGTTTGTCGAGCGGCTTTCTCGAGCCGCTCGAATCGACCAGCATCAACATCATCGAGCTCGCGGTCGGCTGGCTGCTGCAATATTTTCCGCAGCGCGATTGCCGTCCCGAGCTGGCCGACGAGTTCAACCGCCTGATCGCGGAACGCTACGAGTTCGTGCGCGACTTCATCGTCCTGCACTACAAGGTCACCGAGCGGACCGACTCGGCGTTCTGGCGCTACTGCGCCAACATGCCGATTCCGGATTCGCTGCGGCACCAGATCGAACTGTTCCGCGAAACCGGGCGCGTCGTCGTCTACGACCCGCAGGGCTTCGGCGTGCCGTCCCACGTCTCGCTGCTGATGGGGCTGGGCGTCGTGCCCAGGCAGGACGATCCGCTGATCGACACCATGCAGTTCGAGCAGCTGCTGGCGCACTTCGCCAGCCGGCGCGAAATGATTGCGCGGACGGTCAAGGCGATGCCCGACCACGCCCATTACCTTGCCCAGCACTGCGCGTCGCCGCCCAGCTCGAAATAATTTTTTAACCGACAACAGGAGTGATTTTGAAACGACGCCAATTATTGAAACATCTGGGCGCGGCGATTCCTGCCGTCGCCTTGTCGCCCTATACGCGCGCCGCCGACGCGCTGACGCAAGCCACCACGGGTGCGATCGCGGCCGGTCCGTTCGCGCCGACCTGGGATTCGCTGTCGACCTACCAGACGCCGGACTGGTTCCGCAACGCCAAGTTCGGCATCTGGGCGCACTGGGGACCGCAGTGCGAAGCGGAACATGGCGACTGGTATGCGCGCGGCCTGTACGAGGAGGGCAGCGACCACTACCGCTACCATGTGGCGAAGTACGGCCACCCGTCCAAGTTCGGCTTCAAGGATGTGATCCAGCAGTGGAAGGCGGAGCGCTGGGACCCGGACGCCTTGCTGGCCCTGTACAAGCAGGCCGGCGCCAAATACTTCATGGCGCTGGCCAACCACCATGACAACCTCGACCTGTACAACAGCCGCCACCAGCCGGACTGGAATGTCACGAAGGTCGGCCCGAAAAAGGACTTGATGGCTGGCTGGAGCAAGGCGGCCCGCGCCAACGGCATGCGCTTCGGCGTCAGCGTGCACGCGGCGCACGCCTGGACCTGGTACGAGACGGCGCAGGGCGCCGACAAGAAGGGCCCGCTCGCCGGCGTCCCCTACGACGGCAAGCTGACCCGGGCCGACGGCAAGGGAACCTGGTGGGAAGGCCTCGATCCGCAAGCGCTGTATGCGCAAAACCATCCCTTGAGCAAGAACGGTGGCGAGGGCGGCGTGTGGGACCAGCAGTGGTCCTGGGGCGGTGGCGCCGCCATTCCAAGCCAGGCCTACTGCGAAAAGTTCTTCAACCGCACGCGCGACCTGATCGATGCCTACGATCCGGACATGGTGTATTTCGACGACACCGTGCTGCCCTTGTGGCCGGTCAGCGACGTCGGCCTGCGCCTGACCGCGCACTTGTACAACCGCAGCATCGCCAGCAAGGGCAGGAACGAGGCCGTCGTCAACGGCAAGATCCTCAATGAGCAGCAGCGCCGCAGCATGGTGTGGGAC
>Ga0308157_10008430_pt1 | contig 11716 bp, 6 predicted proteins | sample PhyBR1_FD_201035 | JGI IMG/M metagenome (GOLD analysis project Ga0308157, IMG submission 201035) | Phyllosphere microbial communities from UC Gill Tract Community Farm, Albany, California, United States - DLSLB.R1 | ecosystem: Host-associated > Plants > Phyllosphere > Unclassified | place: USA...
ACGAAGGCGGCTCCGGCACCATGCCGGAGCCGCCTTTCTGCTGCCACCGTGTCCCAGTCGGTGCGGGTTCGGCGGCCTCTTTCACACCTCATGTGGGACACGGTTCGCACCAAGGTCAAGCCGAGGACCCAGCCCCCGTGCTATGCGCAGGTACGGGCCTCGAAGAGCACTGCATACTGCTCGCCTTCCACCGTGAGCGTCGCCTCGCCCGCCGGGATCGATTCGTCGCGCGTCGCGAACGCCACGCACGTCGCCTCGCCGGCTCCGAGAGCCACCTCTCGCTCGCCGTACGGCGTCGTCACAGTCGCGTGCGCGTCGTCTCCGCCGTTCTCGATGCTCGTGACGAGCACCGCCCCGCCCGTGACGCAGCGCGTCGACGCCGCGAGACTCGGCCCCGTGTCCTGTGCGACGACGACCTCCGCGTTCACGGTCAGCGCCGTCGTGCTGAACAGCTCGCGCCCGGGCGCGTCCCACTCGGTCGATCCGTCTTCACCCACCCAGTCGTTGAGGTTCGCTCCGACGGATCGCACGGTTCCGGTCACCTCGTACGCTCCGGGCGTCGACACATCGAGCGCAGACAGGTCCCAGTCGACCGGCAGTGAGCTCTCGCCGTAGCCGTGAGCGAGACGCACGTCGGCGTTCGCAGGCAGCGCTGCCCGCACGCCCTCGTCGGTCGCATCGCGGGGCACCTGCACGGATCCCAGATCGGCCTGCCGCGCGCCGGTCGCATCGGAGGAGCGGATGCGATCGTACTGGCCCTTCGTCAGCGACACGACGCCGCCGTGCTTCGTGCTGGGCGCCATCCAGAAATCGTCGCTGTGCAGCTCGGTCCAGCCCGCATCGAGATCGCTCGTCTCCATCGGGCGGTATCCGATGGTGGGGATCACATCGACGTAGAGGTACCAGTGGTCGTCGTCGTGCCGCTTGAACACCGCGGGCCCCTCGACGCCGCCCGGGTTGCCGCCGGCCCACCCGGCCCCGATCTCGGTCTGGATCAGCTCCCAGTCGGCGGCCTCGCTCCACCAATCGTGTGCGGACGTCGACTCCATGTAGATGCCGTTGCCGCGACCGTTGTCCTTCGTGATCCGGTAGGTCGTGCCGTCATTCTGGATCACCGTGGTGTCGATCGCGTCGGCGCCCGTGTCGACGAGCGTTCCGCCGTACTCGAAGGTCTCCTGTGTGAAATCGCTCGTCGCGCCCCACAGCACGCGGCTGTAGGTGCTGCCGGAGTGATCCGCGTCGTCGTACACGTTCGACGACCAGTAGACGACGAACGCGCCCTCGCCCGCACCGCGGTAGTCCGGCACCCAGGTGGCCTCCGGCGCCCACGCCATGCCGAGCTCAGCGTGGGTGACGCCGTCGCTCGTCGTCGCGACATCGAACTGTCGCAGGTCGCTCCACGTGACCAGATCCGTCGACTCCCACACGTTCAGCTTGGTGCTGCCATTGCTCGACCAGTGGCACCAGTCTGCGCATTCGCTCGTGCCGGAGTCGCCGCCGAACACACGCAGATCCGTCGCGATGATGTAGTAGGTCTCGGTCTCCGGGCTGTAGGTGAGGTAGGGGTCGCGCACACCCGTCGTGCCGAGGTCAGATGCGAGGATCGGTTCCCCGCCGTTCAGCTGGTCCCACTGCTCCGGATCGTCGCCGCGCGAAACGTCGAGGTAGATCTTCTCGGCGTAGCCGTCGCTGTCCTCCACGAAGTGCACCATCATGTAGCCGTACGGGGTCGAGTCTGCTGCGTCGAGGGCGTCATCCGGCGCGGCTGCGGCAGCGGCTGAGGGAAGAACGGCGCCCAGGAGTGCGGCGGCCATCGCGCCGCCGAGGGCTCTCCGCCCTGCCCGTCGTGAACGGCGGCCGGGTTCGGATCTCGTATCGTCTGGCACAGAAGCTCCTTCGCTCGTGAGGCGTGCCCGGTGCCCTGCGCCGATGAGATGGCACCGCTCTTCGGCACGCTGGCGCCGTGCCTCGTCGTCTTCGACAGGGCGGGATGTCGGGCTTGTTCCCGGTAACATACCACGCTAGTGTTCCGAGGTGAAGACGTCGACCCGACGGCGGAAAGACACCAGGCAAAGGCGCCCCACATGCTCCACCAGTGCTCACACGCACCTCGCGTGCAGCGTCGCCCGGGCCGTATTCCGGCGGAGGTCCGGCACTCGAACATCCGGCCAGGCGGCGCAGCATCCGCCTGTTCGGTCGCACAGCGGCGGCGGTCGTTCGCCGCGGAACGAATCGGCGCTCACGCCGAGAAATGGAGATAACGATGATCCGGACGAACAGGTCCCGTGTCGTTCGCACGGCTGCGGGCGTCATGGGCGGGCTCATGCTCGCAGGCGTCGGGGCTGCGGCTATGGCCGATGAGGTCGGCACCGATGGTGTCGACGTCAACGTCACGATCGACGAGCAGGCCGCGGGCGCGCTCTCGCTGAGCGTCGCCGCTGACAGCGAGACGCTCACCGAGGTCGAAGGTGCCTCGCCCGACTACCGCGAGTTCACCGGGTCGCTGCCCGACGTGACCGTGACCGACACGCGCAGCGAGGTGCCGGAAGGGGTCTACTGGTACGTCACGGGGCAGGCGAGCGACTTCGTCGGCTCCGAGGGGCAGGACCCCATCACGCCCGACCACCTCGGCTGGGCCCCCGCCCTCGTGACCGAGGGCAACGGCGAGGTCGCTCCCGGCGAGGAGGTTCCCACCTCGCTCGACGAGAGCACCAACCCCGAGAACCCGAACAACGTCGGGCTCGCGGGCGAGGAGCTGTTGCAGCTCGCGCTCGACTCCGCCGAGGCGACCGCGGCGAACGGATCGTGGACGGCGAACGCCGATCTCACGCTCAAGACGCCGAACGACGTCGCGGGCGGATCGTACAGCTCGACCGTCACGCTGTCGCTGTTCGAAGAAGCGTACTGAGCCGTACCCTCTGCGTCCGGTCGGAGGCCGCGTGCCTCCGGCCGGAACAGGGCTCCTCATCCGTCATCCGCCTCATCCGCTTTGGGAGAGCCGTGTTCCGTTCTGTTAAGCCACGTCGTCGTCTCGCGCTGGCCGCCGCCCTCGGGCTCGTGGGGATCCTCGTCGCGCCCGTCGCTGCGGCGGCCGACGAATCGGATCCGGCGGACGTGCGATGGTCCGTGACGCCCGCTGACGAGTCCGGTCGAGACGATCGCCTCTCGATCCAGCACGCGCTGGAAGCGGGCGAGAGCGCGACCGACCACATCGCCGTGCGCAATCTCGGCGACGAGGAGGCGACCTTCAGGCTCTCGGCTGCGGACGGCTTCACGACGCGCAGCGGCCGCTTCGACATGGTGGCGTCCGACAAGGAATCCGTCGACGCCGGCACGTGGATCGACATCGGCGACGACGTGACCGTCGGTGCGGGTGAGAGTGCGATCGTCCCCTTCACCATCACCGTTCCCGACAGCGCGGAGCCGGGCGACCACCCGGCGGGAGTCGCGGCATCGGTCCTCACGTCGCAGGCATCGGGCGACGGCACGAGCTTGGGCGTCGAGAGCCGCGTCGGCGTCAAGGTGATCACGCGCGTGAAGGGCGATCTCGCGCCGCAGATCGAGATCGCGAACGTCTCCGCCGAGTACAACGGCACCTGGAACCCGCTGCGCCCCGGTGCGGTCACGGCCACCTTCGACCTCGTCAACGCCGGCAACACCCGGCTGATCGTGGACGGCCTCGCGACGGCGGGAACGGGCGAGGCTGCGTTCCCCGCTGACGGCGAGCCCATCGGGGATCTGCTGCCCGGAGACACACGTGAGGTCTCGGTCACCATCGACGGCACCTGGCCCACGTTCTATGCGCCGGGCGACCTCGTCGTCACTCCCACGGCAGCGGCTCTCGACGGCACAGCACCGGATGTCGACGAGGCATCGGTCTCCCTCGGCGTGTGGGCGATCCCGTGGCCGCAGCTCGTCGTGCTGCTCGCGCTCGCACTGATCATCATCGCCGTGACGTGGAACCGTCGCCGCGGCAAGCGCCGCCTCGACGCGCTGCTGCAGCAGGCGCGCGAAGAGGGCAAGCGTCAAGCGGCGACATCCCGGGGCACCGCGTCACGCGTGTCGTTCGCGCGGGGTCTGCCCATCGCCGCGTTCGCGCTGCTCGTCGCCGTCGCCTCGGTGACTCTCACACCCGACACCGCTACGGCCGCATCCGATTCCGGGGCCGAAGGCGTGGGCGTGCACGTCGACATCGTCGAGCGCGACGACGCCGCAACGGAAGCCGACGCGAACGGCGATGCGGACGCCAGGGGTTCTGATGCGAGTGGCGATGCTGACGCAGGCGGTTCCGGCACGAGTGGCGATGCTGACGCAGGCGGTTCCGGCACGAGCGGCGATGCTGACGCAGGCGGTTCCGGCACGAGTGGCGATGCTGACGCAGGCGGTTCCGGCACGAGCGGCGATGCCGATTCAGGCGGGCCCGGCACGGACCTGCCCGCCACGGGCTCGGATCCGTCGCTGATGATCGCTCTGGGCGCGGCCGGCGCTGTCGCATGCGGCGCCGTGCTCCTCCTCACCCGCCGATTCCGGCGCGGCCGGACGGAAGCACAGTCGTGACCGGATCCGCACTGCCGCAGAATCGCGATGATCGCGGCCACCACTCACCGGGCGATGGCGCTCGTACGCATCTCGCGCCGTCGCCGTTCTGACGAAGGGAACCACACGACATGATCAGCATCATCCACCGTCGGCGCACACGCGCTGCCCTCGCCGTGCTCACTGCCGGAACAACGGTCGCAGCGCTCGGCGCGGCGCTGCCGGCCGCGGCCGAAGACGGTTCCGACGGGCCGATCGCGTCATTCACGTTCGACGATGGCTCTCTCGCAGACCAGATCGGAGATGCCGATCTGACAGCGTTCGGCAGCGCAGAGGTCGTGACCGACCCCGAACGGGGCGACGTCCTCCGCCTCGATGGTTCGGACGAAGGCTACGCGGCCTTTCCGACCGGCTTCTTCGACGGGCGCGACACGATGACCGTGTCGTTGGACGCGAAGAGCGAACTCTCGTCGGGGAACTTCTTCACCTTCGCGTTCGGGCAGGACGACCAGAGCTACTTCTTCCTGCGAGATCGCGGGGGAGAGGTCCGAGGCGCGATCACGAACGAATCGTGGGAGAACGAATCGGCCGTCACCGGATCGGTCGCCGCGGGCGAATGGCACCACTACGACATCGTGTTCGACGACGAACGCATGGCCGTCTACGCGGACGGCGCCCTGATCGGCGAAACCGACGAAAGCAGTGCGTCGGTGTCAGACCTCGGCACCGACCTGGCCGGGTATCTCGGACGATCCTTCTACGCGGACGATGGCTACTTCCAGGGCTGGTTCGACGACGTGCAGATCTACGACCGGGCGCTCAGCGCCGAGGAGGTGATCGAGAACGCCGGCGCGACCGACCTGCTCGCGAATGTTTCGCTCGTGAACGCCGACGTGCTGCGAGGCCCCGCTGTCGTCGACGCACAGGCGCACACAGCGACCTTCCTGGTCGAGCGCGACACGGACGTCACGGCGCTCGCTCCGACGTTCGATACCGCGCGCTCGGTCACGGTCTCGCCGGCATCGGGAACCGTCGTGGACCTGTCGTCACCGGTGACCTACACCATCACTGCCGATGACGGCGAGGAGACCGACTGGACGCTCAATGCGCAGGAGGTGCGCACCCCGGTGCTCCCCGGATATTACGCCGACCCCAACATCGCGGTCTTCGGCGACACGTACTACCTGTATGCGACGAGCGACGGCGCTCCCGGGTGGGGCGGCAACACCTTCTACGCGTGGAGCTCGAAGGACCTCGTGGACTGGACGCGCGCCGAGGAGCCGTTCCTCACCCTCGACGGCGAAGACGGCAACGTGCCGTGGGCGACCGGTAACGCATGGGCGCCGACGATCATCGAGCGCGACGGGAAGTACTACTTCTACTTCAGCGGACACAACCCCGAGTACGACCGCAAGACGATCGGCGTCGCCGTCGCAGACAGCCCTGAGGGGCCATTCATCGCGGAGCCCGAAGCGATGATCCTCAACAACGAAGAGGTCACGTCGGGCCAGGCGATCGACCCCGCGGCGTTCCACGACCCGGTCTCGGGGGACTACTACCTGTTCTGGGGCAACGGAGAGCCGATGTACGCACAGCTCGCCGATGACATGACCTCTCTCGTGCCCGGGACGATCGAGCGACAGGACGGCCTCGAAGGGTACCGGGAGGCGTCCTTCATGAACTACCGCGATGGCCTCTACCACCTCACGTATTCGATCGACGACACCGGATCAGAGAACTATCGCGTCGGATACGCCACCTCGTCCAGCGTCGACGGCCCGTGGACCTATCGGGGCGTGATCCTCGAGAAGGACCTGTCATTGGGAATCAAGGGGACGGGACACAACTCGATCATCAACGTGCCCGGCACCGACGACTGGTACATCGCCTACCATCGCTTCGCGATACCTGATGGCGATGGCACTCACCGCGAGACGACCATCGATCGGATCACCTTCGGCGACGACGGGCTCATCGAGCCCGTGGTGCCGACCCTGACCGGCGTCGAACCGCAGCCGATCGAGGAGCCCGCAGCCGCACTCGCCGCGGAGGCGACCACGCGATGTGTCGCGGGGACGGCGGTCCTCGTGGTATCGGTGAGCAACACCGGCGCGGAGACCATCGACGCCGCCGTCTCGACGCCGTACGGAACGCGAGCCATCGCCGGCCTCGCGCCGGGCAGCGAGCAGTCCGCGACGTTCGCCTCTCGGCAGACGGCGCTGCCGGAAGGCACCGTCACCGTCGCATCCGACGGTTCGACCCTCGACGAGACCTTCGCCGCGCAGAGCTGCGGATGACCATGACGGACAAGGACCTGGACATGACGCAGCACACACGCAGGCGCCGTTCGGTCGCTGGGCTGGCACTGGCGCCCCTGCTCGCATGCGGTCTCCCGGCATTCGCGGCCTCGGCATCGGCGGCGGACGGCATCCCGACGCAGGGCCTGCTCGCCGAGTACGATTTCTCCGAGACGGCCGGTGTCGTCCTGCACGACTCCGCGGGTGCGAACGACGCAGAGATCGTCGGCGGCGCGGGCTGGCAGCACGGCACCATGCGCTTCGACGGCGGCAACCACGTCGAGCTTCCGGAAGACGTGCTCGCAGGCCAGACCGAGGCATCCGTGACCGTCGAGGCCCGCCCGAGCGCGGCTTCGCTCTCGGGAGCAAACTTCCTGTGGAACATCGGCGGCTCGGGCGACGAGGGCACCGGCCAGTTCTTCGTGCATACGCCGGGCCACCGCGCATCGATCTCGACATCCGATTGGCGAGGCGAATCAACGGTCGAGTCGCCGACCGCGTTCGTCGCCGACGAGTGGCAGTCCATCGTGACGACGATCGAACCGAACGAGGCAGACGGCACATCGACGCTCTCGCTGTACGTCGACGGCGAACTGACTGCGCAGAACACGGAATCGAGCGCGAACCTCGCCGATCTGCCGGAGCACACCAACAACCTGATCGGCGCCTCCGCGTACTCGGGGGATGCGCGATTCCACGGCGCGATCAGCAGCTATCGCCTCTACGATCGTGCGCTCGCCGCCGACGAGATCGCGGCGATCTCGTCGGCGGACGCTGTGACCTCGGTCGGAGAAACGATCGCCGGCATCGACCCGGGCGATGTGTCTGCGGTCCGTCGCGACCTGACGCTGCCGTCCGCCGGCGGCGTGACATGGGAGAGCTCGAATCCGCAGGCCGTCGAAGCGGACGGCACCATCCACCGGCTCGAGGGTGAGGAGGGCCGCGCCACGCTCACGGCGACGGCGACGGTGCGGGGAACGACCGAACAGCGACAGTTCGAGGTCACCGTGGCACAGCTGCCGCCGGTCGAAGACCGGGCCAGCGCCGATCTCGAAGCGATCAGCCTGCACGGCGTCGACGACGTGCGCGATCATCTGACGCTGCCCTCGACCGGCGACGAGTTCGCGAGTGAGATCGTCTGGACCGCGGACTCCGCGGGGATCATCTCCACCGAGCAGGCCGGAGACCGGGCGCCCGGTTTCGTGACGCGGCCCGCGCACGGCGAGACGGATGCTGACGTCCAGCTCACCGCGACCGTGCCGGGCACGAACGCGACGCGCACGTTCCGGACGACGGTGCGGGCACTGCCCGAAGCCGAGGAGACGTCGGACTATCTGTTCGCGCATTTTACGGACGGCCGCTCACCGTCGGTCGACAACGAACAGATCTATTTCGCCACGAGCGACGACGGCATCGACTGGCACGACCTGAATGATGAGAGGCCCGTGCTCGAGTCCACCGTCGGAGAGACCGGCGCCCGCGATCCGTTCCTCGTGCGCGCGCCCGGCGGCGACAAGTACTACCTGATCGCGACCGACCTGTCGACGGCGAAGTACGGCTGGCGCTACACGCCGGACAACCCCGGCAGCTCGAGTCTCGTGGTGTGGGAGTCGACGGACCTGGTGACCTGGTCGGAACCCCGTCTGGCCGACGTCGCTTCGAAGATTCCGGATGTCGGTGCGGCATGGGCGCCGGAGGCCACCTACGACCTGGCCACGGGCGAGTACATGGTCTACTGGGCGAGCATCTCGGGCGCAGCGGCCGATCATCCGCTCGGCAACGAGCTCGGTGACCCGATGAACATGTACTACGCCACGACGAGAGACTTCGTGACGTTCTCCGATCCCGTGAAGTGGATCGATCGCGAGCATTCGATCATCGACACGACGATGCTCGAGGTCGACGGCACGTTCTATCGGGCCTCGGGCGACGGGCAGATCACGATCGAGGCCAGCGATGACCCGTATGCGACGACGGTGAGCGCGAGCGCACCGGGCGACAACCCCGGCGGCTGGGGACGCGTCAGCACGCTGCGGGACATCTTCGATGACGACGGCTATACGGGCGGCACGCTCGAGGGGCCCGAGCTGTTCGTGTACAACCCCGAGGACTGGCAGACGGATGCGTCGGGTGAGCCCGTTCCGACCTGGGGGCTGATCGCCGACCGCTACGGCACCGGCCAGGGATACCTGCCCTTCCGCACCACGGATCTCTCGAGCACCGCCAGCGCAGACGAGGGCGGGGCGTGGTCAGTCGGCGATGACATCGACTTCGGCAGCGTGCTCAAGCGCCACGGAACGATCCTGCCGATCACGCCGAGCGAGTATCGCCGGGTGCAGAACGCGTACGGCGAAGCCCTCGGCGTCACCGTCGACGTGACGACGCGCTGCGTCGCGGGCAGGAATGTGCTTGCGGCCAGCGTGACGAACTCCGGCGACGAGGATCTCGACGTGACGGTCTCGACTCCGTACGGAGACAGGGCCGGGGTCGACGTCGCCGCCGGCGCGACGGCGATGGCCGCGTTCTCGACGCGGGCATCCGACATCCCGGCCGGCTCGGTCACCGTTTCGGCCGACGGCGCGAGCACGACCGCCGACTATTCGGCCGCACACTGCGGCTGACCCCACCAAGACGGCGCGGAACAGCCGCGCCGTCCGTTCCGCCGCGCGCCGCGGCATCCCAACGACGAATCAGGAAAAGATCATGCGCAGACAACGACGAACCCGGATCCGGGCAGCCGCCTCGCTCACGTGCGGAGCTGTGCTCGCGCTCGCCGCGGCGCCGATCGCGATGGCGCCGGCAGCGGCCGCCGAGCACGCACCACAGTCCGTGCGTGCCGAAGCGACGGAGACCCCCACCGATGAGGCCTATGTGTGGGCCTTCTTCACCGGCGAGGGCGTCGGCGGCGAGAAGATCAGCCTCGCGGCCTCGAAGGGCAACGACGCGCTCGACTGGAACACCCTCAACGGCGGAGAACCGCTGTTCACCTCGCACCTCGGCGAGGAAGGGCTGCGCGATCCGTTCATCCTGCGCTCGCCCGACGGCGAGACCTTCTACATGATCGCGACCGACCTGAAGATCGACGGTCGACCCGGCAGCTTCGCCGGTGCGCAGACGCACGGGTCCCTCGCGGTCGAGGTATGGGAGTCGACCGACCTCGTGAACTGGTCGGCGCAGCGCCACGTCACCGTCAGCACGGAGTACGCGGGCAACACTTGGGCGCCGGAGGCGTACTGGGACGAGGAGCGCCAGACCTTCGTCATGTACTGGGCGTCGAACCTGTACGAGACGACCGATCCCGCTGATCGCACGGAGCCGAGCTACAACCGCATGATGTACGCGACGACCGACGACTTCGAGACGTTCTCGGAGCCGCAGGTGTGGATCGACGTCGACCGCCGTGGGCAGGCGGGTGCCGGCTCGATCGACGTCACGGTCGCTCAGCACGAGGGCGACTACTACCGCGTGTACAAGGACGAGAACTCGATGACCCTCCGCCAGGAGCGCTCGTCCGACCTGCTGGCGACGGTCGAGGGCAGTTACCCCGGCACGACGGGCGCTGCAGACGAATGGGTCGAGCTCGGAACTGAGATCGGCTCGGGGCAGCCCAACGGCTACGGAGGCACCTTCACGCATAGTGAGGGGCCCTCGCTCTTCCGGGCGAACGAGGGCGACGTGAACGGGTACGAGTACTACCTGTTCGCCGATCAGCCGAACTATCACGGCGGCCCCAACCACTACGTGCCGATGGCGACCGGTGACATCACCGATGCCTCGTCATGGAGCGTGATCGGCGACGAGATGCCCGAATCGCAGTTCCCGCAGAACGCGGACGGCGGCATGCCGCGCCACGGCACGATCGTGCCGGTGACGCGCGAGCAGTACCAGACGGTGCTCGAGGCGTACGCCCCGGAGATCGCCGTCGCGTCGGTCGACGACATCGATGTCGCCACGGAGGTCGGGAGTGCTCCGGTGCTGCCGGAGACCGCTCACCTCACGACCGCATCCGGCGACGTCTCGGACGCCGAGGTGGTCTGGGACGAGGTGCCCGAGTCGGCATACGCCGAGCCGGGCGTCTTCACCGTCTCGGGCATCGCGCAGGACGACTCGCGTCAGCCCGTCGAGGCGACCGTGACGGTGTCCGAAGCCGGTGCCGACGTCGAGATCACGGCGTCGACGCGCTGCGTCGTCGGTAAGACGGTGCTCGTGACGCGGGTGACCAACACGGGCGACGAACAGGCGACCGTCGAGGTGACGACGCCGTTCGGCACGAGGGACGACATCTCGGTGGGGGCGGGGGCTACGAGCTCGCAGTCGTTCTCCACGCGCAACCCCGAGATCGCGGCCGGCTCGGTCATAGCCGAGTCCGGCGACAGCAGCGCGACCGCTGAGTATCCCGCCGCGAGCTGCGGCTGAACCTCGCGGGGCGGTGCGCAACGCACCGCCCCGCGACTCCACCTCTTCCGAACATGGGCACGAAGGAGTGCAGAACGATGACGAACACACAACCCTTGCGGCACGGATCACCGGCCGCGGGCGCGGCGCCGCGACGACGCGGCGCGCTTCTCCGGCGCTCTGCGCTCGGCGCGACCTGCGCCCTCGCCGCGGGTCTGCTGCCGATCAGCCAGGCCGTCGCCGCTGAGAGCGACGCCCCGCTGGCGGAGTACGACTTCACGCAGACCACGGGCGCGACCGTCGCCGACACCGGCGGCGGAGCCGAGGCGACGGTGCAGAACGCCGATGACGCGCAGTGGACCGGCACCTCGCTCGAGCTCGCCGGCGGCGCCAAGAACGGCGACGGCAACTGGGTGCGCCTGCCGGACGACCTGCTCGCGAGCGCAGACTCGGCGACCATCACCACAGAGGTGAAGATCGACGAGGCG
>Ga0308157_10008431_pt1 | contig 11715 bp, 13 predicted proteins | sample PhyBR1_FD_201035 | JGI IMG/M metagenome (GOLD analysis project Ga0308157, IMG submission 201035) | Phyllosphere microbial communities from UC Gill Tract Community Farm, Albany, California, United States - DLSLB.R1 | ecosystem: Host-associated > Plants > Phyllosphere > Unclassified | place: USA...
AGCCTGAAGCTATGGCTCCATCTTGAGTGAACTTTAGCACACAAGCAGTGTTCTCTTCCAAGTTCTTCAAAGAGTCGACGAGTTTCTTACGCATGAGCAGAATGTCGGAGGATAGAGCCTCGCTGATGATGGCCTGATAAGCTTTAGGGTCATCGAACTTAACCCGATAGAGATCACCTCTTGCGAGATGTCGCTGGAGTGACCTGATCTCTCCCTTGTTGAGCTTAGCAGCCATGGCTTCGGAAGCCCAGGTAAAGTTCTCAAAGAGTGTCTCGTTTACCCAAAGCCAGTACTCTTCATCTGCTGCTATAGCGTTCATGAGAGTCTCCAGCTTTTTAGACTCAGCTCGAGCTTTACCAGCAGCGAAATCCTTAGCTTTTTCGATGATGCGATGTTTCGGAAGCTTGGAATCAGTCATCGAAATCCGTTCTTTCTTATGGGCCGACCGAAACCAATATCAAGAGGTTACACTCGTCTAGCTATAGCCTCGTAACGGTCGTTGCGTCTCTTCTTCTCAGCTTCCCAGAGTACTCGGAGATAAAGATGATCCTGGTAGGCTTTGAACTGCGGCATCCAGTCGCCGATAGATGACTGCCAACCATCGACGTTAGTCGAGTAGCTCGATTCACCGTCTTCATGATCGAAGACTTCAAAGCTAGCCTTACCCTTGTCATCGATCCTCGTTATGAGGTCTGAACCATCTTGAGTCGAATAGGTCTCGAGAGTAAGCCCACTAGAACGCTGGCGGAATCGGGCGCCACCGAAGTACTTGCTCTCATTGAGCGTTGTGTCTAAGGTATCTGTCTTTTCAGTTGCCTCAGCCACGTAACGCTTGACTCCTTCTAGTAGCAAGTGGCGGTATTCGTTAGGAGTAACCTTTGGAGATTCGTGAAGCACACCGGCGAAATGCCAGGCTTCTTGAAGATCGAGCCCCGCGTTGCGAGCGTAGCTCCCTAAGTGGCTCAGGTTAGTCGGCATGAGAGCAACGTACTGCTCTACCGGCGCGGTCGGTGTAGTTACGTTTACAGTCGGGCTTTTTCGGCGTTCTGTAAGCTTGGCTTGAGCTTCACGCTGAGCACTCCACTCTTCAAACGACTGAACCATCCCTGTGGGGCCGAAAGAGCCACCGGCGGTTTCGAGAAGCTTTTCTTCGGCTGCAACGGCTGCTTCGCGGAGTGAGTGGAAGTGGCCATCGAGAGGCAAGCCGAAAGGGCAAGCGACTTCAGCTCGACAAGCGCCAGGTTCTCCAGTAGCAGGATTGAAATGGTATTTAGTCATGGCTGTTTCCTTATGCTAAGCGTCGAAGTTGAATGAGTCGATTGGCCATACGACCGGAGCCACCTTCGTTCCAGCTCATGGTTACGTTCTTTCTTACGCCGATAACCTCGTAGCTTCCAGAAGGAAGAAGCACCTCGAACTCATGAGGATTGCTAGTGATAGCTGCGAGCGGCGCACCGGTAGTGGTCTCGATTTCCACCGCAACAAGATCGCGTTCTTCATCAGCTAGTGACAGGGCCGCGTCACCACCAAGATCTCTCATGAACCCGTTGACTTGAGCAGCGTTTAGTGAGGTAGAGATCGGGTAATCCAGATCTATGATTCCGGAGTCTAGCTGACTCACTACGTCATTCCCGACGTACTTACTCAGGCCGGAGTAGACGATGGTTGGCTCTAGGGGAGGCGATTTACGAAGAGCTTTATCAAAAGTCTCACGGTGATTTACCGCCATCGCAGTGTTTCCGGTGTACTCGTGAAGTACCTGGACCTCTTCGGTCTTTAGCTTCGAAACCCACTCCTCTGAAATAGCTATTACAGCGTCTGCAGTCTCTTTAGAGGTAGCTTGTAATCCTTCGATCTTGTTGCTGAAGCCGACGATCTCATCGCCTTTATCGTTGTTCAGCGGACCGTGAAGCATTTTCATCGGCTTGGTGCTAAGCTTCGGAGTCTCTTCGTCCGACGCCGGCTTGAGCTCCGCTATGAGGTCATCCAACTGGTCTCGTTCTTTGCAAAGAGGTCTTAAAGTTGGCCAATCTTCACCGGCGTTGCTACGATCAATGATCTCGCGCTGGATGCGGTTACGCTGTACAATGAGGCGACCGGCCAGCGAGGTGTAGCTCTCGGTGTAGAACTGCTCTATACCGGCTCGAGCTTCTTCCTTACTGTCGTAGTGACGAGCGCCTTCTGCGACGAACGGACACTTGTCTTTCGTGGCTTTACAGATGCTTGGGCGTCCGGTAGCAGGGTTGAAATGGTATCGTGGCATGAGTTCCTCCACGAGAGTTTCTAACTTAGCTCGAGTGACCGCGCAGCTCTAGAAGTTTGGTCCAGTTCTCATTTAGCCCCTTGGTGATTGCGACCACATCGGACTTCATGCCTCTGATCTCGAAGCGAGCTAGCACCGGTACTCCGAGGCGGCCGCCGAGAAGATCAGCAGCTGCAGCGTACTTGTCTCCAAAGAGGATGTTGCCACCACCGATGACTCCGACACAGAGGTCTCTATTCTCTTTCAAGCGTAGGAACTTCATCACTTGCTTAGGCACGAGAGCTTCGTCGCGGCCGCCACCGTATGTGGGGATTACCAGCACGTAAGGCGAGGTTGCTAACACCTCTGGGTCACTGTTGCGTAGTGGGATGCGAGTGCTCTCAAACTCTAATTGCTCTACGAAAATCTTGGTGTTCTCGGTAACTGAAGAGAAGTAGATAAGCTTTGGACGTTCCATAGATGAATCCTATCAAGACTCGTTGGAGTCGTAGAGCTTCTTTAGGAGTTCAAGCTTTGTCTTCTCTATGAGCGAGAACAGCTCAAGCATGGCTTCAGGAGTTGTAAGCTGTGAAGTAACGTCAGCTCTTTCTGCCTTCGTGAAGTAGAAATGAAGCCCCTTGAGTACGGCTTTTGTCGAGGGAGCGGCCTGAGCTATCTCCTGCACAACCGTTTGACCGGCCATCTGTTGGTCAAACGGTTGTGCGAGAAATCTAGCCAGTGAAGCTTCGATGTGGTTGTAGATCTCTACTGAGTAGTCCAATTGATTAGATGCTTCCTGCTACGATAGCTGACACGTCGGAAAGGATTACTAGAGCCATCACGCCGAAGACAACAACAGCAGAAACAGCTGTCATAGCTCCGAACATGCCTTGTGATACAGGCTGGTACTCTTTCTTTCGAATCTTAGCCCAGCGCATCTTAAGCGAGTCGCAGAGAGCGATCCACATGCGGCCACCGTCGAGAGGCAGGAACGGGAGTAGGTTGATGAGCCCGATACCGATGTTGAATAGTGCTGAGTAGTAGATGAAGTTGAAGATCTTGTCATCCTGTGGTACTTCAGTGCTAGAAGCCAAATCGCCGTAAGACTTTCCAGCTGCCACAACAGAAGCCGGGTCATCGGCTTCCTTGTCACCGGTAACGATGTTGCCTAGAACAGCAGGTACCTTTTCCGGTAGGTTGGCTAGTGCTTTCAGGTTCTCAGTGAAAGAGAACGCGACGAAGGTCCAGGCGTCTCCAACAGTACGGTAAGCCTCTTTAGTAGCCTGAATGCCCATGTAGGAAACGCCGGTTTCCTTGTCAAGTGTGAGCGGGAGGTTCTTGATAGTGACCTCTTCACCGGCGCGCTCTACAATGAGAGTCTCAATGACCTCTTTACCGTTCTTAGCAGGAGCGATGTCTTCGAAGTTGCTAATCGGAACACCGTCGATCATCACGATCTTGTCACCAACTTCGAGGCCGGCTTTCTGTGCTTCACAGCCGGTGTTAGAATCGCAGGTGTTTAGCTCGCCGACGTAATTAGCCTGCTGCTGATACGGAGTGGCTACCAGAAGCGCCAAGAGAATAGCGGTTCCTACCACGAGGTTCACGGCCGGGCCGGCGAAGAACACGATCTGACGCTTCCACGGAGATACGCGAGAAAGCGCCGTACGTTCGTAGCTCTTCTCAGGGTAGCGCATGTCACTGATGAGCACGAAACCACCAAGTGGAATCGCTCTCAAAGAGTAAGCTGTCTTCTTTGTCCGAATAGTAAACAGCTTAGGCCCGAAGCCCACTGAGTACTCCGGCACGTCAAGCTTGAGAGCTTTAGCCGCGGTCATGTGACCGGCTTCGTGAATTGCAACAGTAACCAGAAGTACTAGAACAAAGAACAGTACCCCTGCAACAAATAGCCAGTCCATAAGAATCCTCCGAGGCCTGAACCATCAGGCAAGTGTAATGCGAATATCGCAGTTTAGTCGCAGTATGCGTAAGTGATTAGCTGAGAACCTTCGCCACGGATGATGACTCTTGCTTCAGGTGTGACGTAGTCGTAGCTGTCATCGTAGACAGCAGCTGCTTTGACCTCAAAATACTTCAGCTCTGTGCCGGTGTCTCGCGTTGAAGAGACGGTGACTTCGGCTTCAGGATAGAGCTTCTCAAAGCCAGCGCGGTACTCTTCAGCCAGGCGAGCGAGATCTCCAGGCGGCACAGTGTCGTCTACAGAGTAGGTGTTCTCAAGCCCGTAGTTTACACATGTGTCCTGTGTCTGAGTAGCTCTGAAGTTAGGCTGGACTCTGTTAGCAACTTCAAGCACGTTAGCGCTTTCTTCGTCCCACCAAGCAGGAGCGATGTCACCGTTTTTCGGACCATCATCCAAGCTGTTCTGGTTTGCTGCAGAGCTGATTATAGAGATCAAGAGTAGAGAGAACAGGAAAAGCACTACTGAGTTCACCACGATACCGATTGTGGCTAACTTGATAGTCGGCTGTGCACCGGCTCTAACGCCTTTCACTCGTGCTACGATAGAGAGGATAAGCCCGACAAGAGGTGCAAAGATCGGAAGCGTTACTCCGGCGAGAGCCAGACCGTAGCCGGCTTCAGCGCGAGTGTCAACTGAGTGATAACGACCATCGGTTTTAGCCGCAACCGGATCCTCTGAGTAGTCCGGAATGCTTGAGATGTCAACAATGGGAGTGACTTCAGGTTCTAGGATTGATTCCTGAAGCTTCGAAACCTTTTGCCACTCGCTAGCGGTGTAGACTTCAAGACGAGGCGTGCCGAAGAAGCCGGAGGGCGCTACAAGCCAGTCATCTTCGTTAGCAAGTGAGGCTACTGTAGAGCCTCGCTCCTGAACATCTGTTGGAGCTTTCCAAGGATTCTGTAAAGCAACGTAGACGCCGTAGCGATTCTCAATAGAGTAGGTATCTGACTCCTTGAGCGCTTTAAGCGTTCCGAGGTCTAGCTCGATTGTCGAAGCCATGGCTTTACCCTTTCCGTTACTTGGTTCTTATATCGAAGAGCTTACGCTCTAACAGCCGTGGGCAAGGACTACATGAATCCCTGCCCACGGCTGCTATGAGTGCTTAGACAAGCTTAGAAGCGCCCGTTGTGGGAGCAACGTCTCCAGCCTCCTTGAGAGTGGCCAGAACCTTGTCGCCGTCCTTGCCGGAGAGGCCGCTGACCAGGTCAGTGAGCTTCTTTCCGGTGAGGTTTCCGATGATCTCGTCGAGCTGTCCGAAGTTGTTAGCGACAGCCTTGGGAAGAGCCGACGCGCCGTCCGTCGAGATGACGGTGAGCTTGTCGATGTTACCCATCGGTGCAGCAAGCTCGCGAGCGATCTCGGGAGCCTTCTCGATGAGCAGCTGAACGATAGCAGCCTCGCCGTACTTCTCGTAGGCGTTGGCCTTAGCGTCCATGGCGGCAGCTTCAGCAAGACCGACGGCCTCGGCAGCAGCAGCCTCAGCCTTACCCTTGAGCTCTACAGCGGCCGAATCGGCGGTGGCGCGAGCCGTGACGGCTCCAGCCTCAGCCTCAGCGGTTACCTTAGTACGGTTCGCGGCTGCTTCGGACTCGTACTTGACCTGCTCAGCCGAAGCCTTTGCAGAGAGTCGAACACGCTCAGCCTCGGCTTCAGCGTTTAGAATCGCGGTGCGCTTGCGAGCCTCGGACTCCTGCTCGACACGGTACTTCTCAGCATCCGCAGGCTTCTTGACCTCGATCTCAAGCTGACGCTCACGGAGGATAGCTTCCTGCTCAGCGGTCTCCTGCTGAAGCTGTGCGATGGCACGATCCTGCTCAGCCTTAGCAAGCGGGCCGGCGGCGGAGGCGTTAGCCGAAGCCTTCTCAGTCTCAGCGCGAAGCTGTGACTTGCGGATCTCGAAGTCACGAGTACGATCAGCGATAGCCTGCTGTGAGGTGATCTCACGGTCGTTGGCGATCTGGTTGTACTCGGCCTGAGCGATACGCGCCTCAGACTTGACCTTCTCTGACTCACGAGCACCGAGAGCCTGGATGTAGCCGTTCTTGTCCTGGATCTCGAAGACCTGGAGAGAGTCGACGCCGAGGCCCATGACGGCAACCTCAGACTCGGTTGACTCACGAACGCTCTTTGCGAGAGTCTCACGCTTGACGAGGAGGTCTTCCACAGTCATGCTGGCAATTGCGGAGCGTAGTGAACCGGTAAGTACCTGCTGCAGGTTCTTGGCGATCTCGGCTGAGAAGTCCTTAGCACTACCGAAGCGCTCTGCAGCGTCACGGATCGACTTCTCATCCTGCTTGACCTTCACCATGGCCACACCGGTGATCTCTACCGGAATCTTGTTGGAGTCTACACCGCCGACCTGGATCGGGACGTTGATCTGGCCCAGCGGGACCATCTCTGAGTTCTGGATCACCGGCACGATGAACGCACGGCCACCAGGCTTTACAACCTTGGGGCCGTCGGCGTTACGCGAACCGGAAACGATCATAGCGTGTGTCTGGGGCACAACTTTCATTCGTGAAAGAACGAAAGCCACAACGCCGATGCCGAGCAGTACGAGTACCGCGGCTCCGATGAAGAGTTCCATGTTTCTCCTTAGTTTCTAGCTTCGACAACTACTTTGACGAGCAGGTCCTCGACCCGCTCAAAATCCACAACTTCCATGTGGGAGCCCCGAGGGATACTCTCTACAGATTCAGCAGCTACCTTCAACCGCTGCCCTGAAACGTCTACAAGCACATCACCGTGGGTGTTATCCCACCAGATCACCGTTGCATCGGAGCCTACTAGCTCGTTGAAATCCACCACTCGGCCGTCGTGCTCTGAACGCTTCGCAGCACTCAATAGACGCGTGAGGACAATTACTAGGATAGTTCCTACTACTGCTCCACCGATGATAGCCACGGTGAGACTAACAACGCCAACTCCGCGGATCATCATGGCCGTAGCAGCGCCACCGGCCGCGAAAAGCCCGAGAGCATGAGTCGCAGGGAAGTCACCGAACTCGAAGACACCGTCTAACAGCATTGCGATGCCGAAGATGAGTAAACCACCGGCCGCCACAGCAGCTAGGATCCAGAAAGTAGAATCAAACATGTGTCCCTTAGAGTTGTAGATTTCAGCTCAAGCTATAGTAACAAGATGGCCATACGTTGTAGCCTAGCCTAAGACTTTGCTAGCAACGGCACACCGCCGTGATGACAGTGTGCCGTTGCTAGCATAGGTAAGTTAGACTACCTTGAGCTCTGTAGTCTTGAGCACCGGCGAGCTAATCACCGGAGCAGTGATCTTCAAGACACCGTTGGAAAGCTCTGCAACTGCGTTGGTCTCGTCGAGTCGCTCAACAAGAGTAACACCGAACTTGATCGATGTCTCGCCACGCTGGCCGAGCACCACTACGCGGGTGCCGGCGTCTGCAAGCTCAGTGAGGCTTACAGTGAGATCCTTCTTCTTGACACCAGGCAGGTCGGTCTCAAGAGTGAGTACTCCATCAGCGACGCTCTTGTTGACCTTGTTGAGAGCCTGCTTGGCCTCGGTCAGCTTCTCTTCGGCGGAAGCAAAGAGCGAGGATGACTCACGCTGTAAGTCGCCGAAGAAGTTCTTGAAAGGGTCTTTACTGAAAAGATCAGGCATAGTTTCTCCTTGTAGTGCGTAAGTTGATGTGGGTCGTATCAACCCTTGGTCTTCTTATACCAATTCATGAAGCTAGAACGACAGCGACGTGAAGGCCGGCACGAATAGCACTACCGCTAGTAGGATCGAAACAGGCGCTACCGCTATTGAGATCAGAGTACTCACCGAGAACTTCTTAGCTCGAGTGGTTACTGTGGCCGTCTGCTCGCTTGTCTGGTACTTGAAAGCTCTAGTCAAGATCACAGTCGAAGGAAGCAACACGAAGCTCAAGACACCGGTGCCGGTGACCCAACTCACCTCTTCTAAGCCTAAGCTGCGAGCAATTTGAGCTGCGATTATGCAGAGTGTAGTCCAGAGGGCCAGTTGAACAGACACCCACCAAAAGACTGTGTGAACGCGCTTCATACCTACCCCTTAGCCACCGTACGAACGAGAGTGAAAACGCCGGCGACGGTGCCGAGAACAACTGCTGGAACTCCGTAGAAGATAGCCACCGGCAAGAATCGCAAGATGGTGACCGGCGCTGACTCAACCTGGAATCCGGTGAGACTACCACTTCGCTTTTTAGTCTTCGCCCTATCTTTGAGCGCCGAGGTCATGAGCCACACGACTGTGATGAGCGAAGTAGCAGCTGGAATAGCGGATAGGCTGTAGAGTAACGTAGGCTCAATCGTGGGGAAGTAACCTTCGAGCAGCCCTCTTGCTGAACCGAAGTTACCCGCTACAATGAGTAGAGAGAACACGAATCCGGTGATGAGCGCTGCCGGGCTAGCAAGCTTACGCTCCACAGGCCACCAGAACTTTAGAATAGACCAGGTCTCTTCCTTCACGGCCCAGAGCCACATCTTCGGGCTCTGCTTCAGTAAGACTGAAAGAGGCGGTCGTACTCCCCATGAGCCGTCGGCGTACTCTACAGTAACCTTGCCCTTGATCTTCTTCGGCCGCTTAGGCGCAGCTGTCGCCGGAGCCGCAGGGCTACTGAGAGCAGCATAGGAAGCCGCAGCCGCTTGAAGCAGATTTGGGTTAGAGGCGAGCAACGCTTGTAGCGGATCTGCTGAAGACGGCAGACCGGAAGCTTGCTGGTTAGCAGAGTGAGCCTGCTGCCCGGCTATAGCAGGAGCTGCTCGTGAGGGAACCTGCTGCTGAGCTGATCCATCGCTGAAGCCGATGTTCGGCAGGCTCAACTGTGCTGGAGCTGCTTTCGCTACCACACCACCCCAAGGATCGACACCGGAGCGAGCCGCCTCTGCACACCACGGGCACGCCTGTCCAGGCTCGTGCCAGTGAAGTCGCTCTTTCGAGCAACGGACTAGCGATGGAGCGTAAGCATCGATCTCGCGGATGAGCGTCTCAAAGTTCATGCCGGGTGTTTCACGCTGTTCAGGGTTCGGGGAAAGGAACGCGGTGAGATGCTTACGTAGGAAGCTTGGGAAAGCTGCTACCGGCGTACCAGGCCGCGGAGTAAAGCCGAACGTCTTAGCACGCCCAGGAGCCAAAGCGGGCAGTACTCCGTGGCGGATGCGCTCGACGGTCGACATCGGATCGTCGTCGCTATCGGGATCGAAAGCTCCCTGGTGTGGAGTAGCTCCACCGGTGAGTAACTGGAAGCTTGCTACGGCGAAAGCAAAAGCGTCAGTGGCTGGAGTTCTAGGGTTGTCTCTAAAAGAGCCGTAGGAGAGCTCAGGCGCCGTATACTCCGGCTTCCCAACCACACAGGGGAACATTGCACCTTTAGCATCGGTGATCTGCATAGAGTCAGAGTCTACGATGAGCACAGAAGCGTTGGCCTTCACGAAGATGTTGCTCTCGTTGATGTCGCCGACTAGATGGCCAGCGCTGTGGACCGAGAGAATAGCGGCCGCTAGGTTACGCATGGCCATGAGAGCGTAGCGAGTGTCGAAGTCCGGGGCTACTCGATTGCGCTCTTTAGAGTTTGCCAGGTACAGCCACTCACGGTTACTTGCCTTTTCGAGCTTCACCATGAGGTAGCCCTGGAATTGCTTCTGAGCATCGAAAACCAAAGCCTGTGGCCAGGCAACAGCGTCGTCTGAAACCGGAGCGGTAATCATCGCCTTCAGCTTCGCTCTACGATTCTCCTCCTCAGGAGCGTGGTAGATCTTCGCAACAAGCTTACTAGCTTCCGGAGCGCCGGGGATGGTGTGAGAAAGTACAGCAAAGACGCTTCCCTCTCCACCTTTACCGAGAGGCTCGTTCGATAGCTTGACTTCACCACTCGCGGTGGGTGTCAGTCCGAGCATTCTTTTACCTCTTTACCGCCGTTAGGAGCGTGGTGTCGTCAACAATTCTATCAAGTGAGTCAAGCCAGCCGAAGAGCTCATCCACTCGCAAGCTTCCATCGTTAGCCTTATCGCGGATTCCGTTCCAGAAGCCGGGGTGCGCCTCTTTCTTTGACAGAGCCACGTTTTCCAGGCCGTCGCTACTGAGCGAGAAGCCTACAGCTCCGTCTCCGTCGGCGTAGAGTGGGTGAATCTCTTTGGAGGTAAGAAGCTCAGTGATGTTGGCGAACTCACCGATGGCGGTACCGGTGACTAGCTCGTGGCTACCGTCTTCAAGATGGATAACCGCGAACGAGTCACCGACACCTCCGGCTGCCCAGCGTCCGTCGGCTGCTAGAATCACCATAGTGAGAGTAGAACCGTACTCTTTGTAGTCCTCGTTAGCAAGCTGAGCAGCCTGACCGGCTTCTATACCTCTCGCCACAAGCTCTTCGAACGGAACCGTAGCTAAAGCCTCGTAGACAGCTGTTACCGCAGCGCTCGCAGCGTCAAAAGCACCGACATCGGAATGCTTGAGGCTGCCGGCGCCGTCTGCTACAGCCCCGATGAACAGCTCCTCTGTCTCGTGCCAGTAGGCGACATCTTGGTTGGGGATACCGTTCTTGCGGTGATAAGGCCCCTCTACAGTGCCGAGATAAGCATCAAAGCTCATAGTTACTCCTGTTTATCTTCAAAGCCGGTCGACGCCCTCAGCTAAAAGCTTAGAGCTCGTAAACATCACGTATCGGGTATTAAGCTTCTTGATCAATGGGGCTCCCCAAAATACTCCTACCGGTTCTATCTTTACCCAAGATATCCAGTCAGGATCTGAAAGAGAGTCGTCGTAAGAAATAGCTTCAACTTCACATAGAGTAAAGTCTCCTATGATGTGAAGATTGCTTTCCGTTACTGATCCAGCAGAAAGTAAGTGGCGAACCTTATAGCCTAAAACTTGCCGTCCTTTGTATCGAGGTTTTTCAGCATTCTCAGGCATCAAAGTGTCAAGAACACGCTCTTGGTAGAACCCCGCTGGATGCTTGTTATCTAGATTCTTTCCTATAGGAAGCGTTTCAGCTTTTACACCTGTAAGGTCAAATGCTTCTTCTGCTCGATTGATTACACGATAATGGACTCCCAAAGCGCCGTTGTTTTCCACAGTCACCCCTATGAAGAACTGATTACGTAGGTCGCCTTCTGAACGCTTAGCTTTCTTTAGCAGAGACAGTCGCGGCCTAAGATTCGGGCGTATAGAGACCAGCGTGAACAGAGCTAAAAAAGTAGCTACTGTAGTTAGTACTGTAATCACACCTCAGCCCAGCCGGCCGGTGAAGGCAGTGCTACACCGTCGCCAGGCTGTGAGGCTGACACGGCGCTCTGTGAGGCTGAAAGCCAAACAAAGAGCTCAGCGAAGTTTACGCCCTTGAGCTTTAGCGGCTCACGAAGTTCAGAGAACTTAGAAAGACGACCGAAGTCAGCACCTTCTACACCGACTGCGAAGAAGGAGAGCTTCTTTGCAGCTTCCGCTTCCTTCACACGACGCTCGGCCTCAGTAGTGTCGTCAGTTGGGATACCATCGGTGATCA
>Ga0308157_10008433_pt1 | contig 11713 bp, 10 predicted proteins | sample PhyBR1_FD_201035 | JGI IMG/M metagenome (GOLD analysis project Ga0308157, IMG submission 201035) | Phyllosphere microbial communities from UC Gill Tract Community Farm, Albany, California, United States - DLSLB.R1 | ecosystem: Host-associated > Plants > Phyllosphere > Unclassified | place: USA...
CTTTCGACCATCGCAGACGCGCTTGGTGTTTCGACGGCCACCGTTTCGCTGGCATTGCGCGACAGTCCGCTTGTCGCCGACCAGACGCGTGAAAAAATCAAGGAACATGCCCGAACCATCGGTTATATCTATAACCGGAGGGCTGCGAGCCTGCGGACATCCCGTTCCGGGATCGTAGGCGTTGTTGTGCATGACATCATGAATCCGTTCTTCGCCGAAATTTTGCGGTCGATTGAAACGGAACTTGATCGTTCGCGTCAGACCTTTATTCTTTCCAACCATTACGACCAGCTGGAAAAGCAGCGCACCTTTATGGATACGCTGCTGCAGCTTGGTGCGGATGGTGTGATCATGTCACCAGCCATTGGCACGCCGCCGGAAGATATTCAGCTCGCGGAAGATAATGGTCTGCCGGTCGTGTTGATCGCACGTAGCGTCGAAGGTGTTCATGCGCCGGTTTTCCGCGGCGACGATGCCTATGGTATCGGGCTTGCGACCAACCATCTTATCTCGCTGGGCCACACACGCATTGCCATGATCGGCGGTACGGACCAGACCTCGACTGGCCGCGATCGTTATCGTGGTTATGTGCAGGCTATGGATAAGGCCGGATTTGAAGTGAACCCGGAATGGCGCATTTCGGGTCCACGTACTAAGCAGGGCGGCTTTGAAGTTGCGCCGCAATTTCTCGCATTGAAAGATAAGCCGACAGCGGCTGTGTGCTGGAACGATTTGACCGCTATCGGTCTGATGAACGGTATTTCACGTGCAGGCCTCGTGCCGGGTGAAGATATTTCTGTCACGGGTTATGATGATCTCGAAGAAGCGGCGATAGCAACGCCTGCACTCACAACGGTCTGGAATGGCCAGCGTGAAGTCGGCCGCCGTGCTGCGCGTGCGCTTCTTGATCAGCTGAACGGGGTTGAAGTTTCGTCGAACCAGGAACTCATCAAACCGGAATTGCATATCCGGCAGTCCACTTCAAAACCGAAACACGCCTGATTTCCCCATAACCGGGCTAGGTCCTCTGGTCCGATGAATTCTGCTTGAACTTAAGGAAGCTGCCATGACCCAACGTGAAGCGACCATTCTGGTGCTCGGTAATTTCAACGATTATGCCGTGCAGAGGCTCTCGGGGGAGTTCAAGGTCAAGCGCATTCCTAAGGGGGATGCAACACTGGTCGATGCAAGCTGGGCGGAAGACGTCAAAGGTGTAGCAAGCATGTCGACGGTCAATGCCTCATTGATCGACGCATTGCCAAACCTCGAGATCATTGGCAATTTCGGCGTCGGTTATGACGCAGTCGATGCAAAGCATGCCGCGACCAAGAATGTCATGGTCACGAATACGCCGGATGTGCTGACCGAAGAAGTTGCCGATACGACGATCGGTCTGTTAATCGACACTGTTCGCGAGTTGTCAAAGTCGCAGGAGTTTCTCCGCGCGGGAAACTGGGTGAAGGAAGGCCGTTACCCGCTTTCCAAACTATCGCTGCGGGGCCGTAAGGTCGGTATTTTTGGGCTTGGACGTATTGGCAAGGCTGTCGCACATCGCGTTGAAGCCTTCGGTCTGCCGATTGCCTATCACAATCGTCGCAAGGCTGATGATGTGGCTTACGATTATTATCCAAGCCTGCTTGAGCTCGCCCAAGCGGTTGATACACTCATTCTGGTCGCGCCGGGTGGCGCTGAGACTGCCAAGGCAGTCAATGCAGAAGTGCTGAAGGCGCTCGGTTCAGAAGGTGTTTTGGTCAATATCGGTCGTGGTTCGGTCGTTGATGAAGGTGCGCTTGCAGCGGCTTTGACGAATGGCACGATTGCTGCCGCTGGACTTGATGTCTTCGCCGATGAGCCCAATGTGCCACAGGCGCTGCTTGATGCGCCTAATACGGTATTGCTGCCGCATATTGGTTCTGCATCCGAGAAAACCCGTCAGGGCATGGCCGATCTTGTGATCGACAACCTGATTTCATGGTTCGACAAGGGGGAAGCACTAACGCCCGTGCCTGAAACCATTCACGTTAAGAACAAGTAAGATAAAGCGCCAGTCTCATTCATTGAAACTGGCGCTCTGATTTCAGGCTGTGCGCTGGGCCTTGTGTTGGCGCACCGCTTCGCCAAAGGCTTTGAAGATTTTCTGTGACGGGCCGTCAGTCTTTACCCAATATTCCGGGTGCCACTGTACGCCTACGATGAAACCTTTGGCGTTTTTCACGGAAACAGCTTCGACCGTACCATCCTCTGCCATTGCTTCAATTTCAAGTTCCGGAGCCAGTCTGTCGATTGCCTGACGGTGAACAGAATTGACCTTCACACTATCGGATTTCAAAATTTCAGCCAGACAGGAATTTGGTGCGATTTTCACCGGATGCTGAATTGCGAAGCGTTCGGCCTGACTGTCAGATACTGGCGCACGGTGATCCATCCGTCCTTCGAGTTCCTGAATTTCGGTGGCCAGCGTGCCGCCCAAGGCGACATTTAATTCCTGCAGGCCTCGGCAAATCGCTAAGACCGGGACGCCCTTTTCAATGGCTGCGCGGATCAGTGGTAGCGATGTTGCGTCGCGCGCATTATCATATGGCTCAAAGGCCGCGCTCGGTTCCACGCCGTATAGTTTTGGATTGACGTTCGATTTTGAACCAGTGACGAGCAGACCATCCACGCCATCTAAAATCGTGTCGGTATCCATTTTCTGGCCGAAGCTTGGAACAAGAAGAGGCGTGACCTCTGCGACATCAATTGCAGCTGCGAGATATTGCTCGGGTGCTGCGTGCCAAGTGTAATTTTCAAACGGCTTTACGTCTGTGGGCACAGCAATAAGAGGGCGAATAGATTTGGGCATGGTTGATTGCAATCCAGCAAAGGGATGTTGTTTGTGCATATGTAAAGCGCTGTACCGACCCGTGCAATCGTGAAGCTGATCACAGCTTCGCAACATATCGCTACGTTCTGTGTACTCTATTAACCGAGCGAGTTTTCAGGTGGTTATTGGGTTCACATAAACGTGATGTTGCTCTAAATATGTAAAGGAAATTGGCAGTCGGGGGGATAAATGGCTGACGATCAGACTTTCTCTGTCGCAGGCAAAGTGATTGCCGTGACCGGAGGCTCTTCCGGTTTGGGTTTGCATATGGTGCGCGTGTTAGCGCGCCATGGTGCGCGTGTTATCTCGATATCACGCAGTCATGAAGGCGCAATACTCTGCCCCTCAGGTGGAGAAGTGCTGGAACTGATGGCAGATGTGACCAATCCCGATGAAATCAAAACCGCATTCGATGATGCGGAACAGCGTCTGGGACCAATCAACGTGTTGTTTAACAATGCAGGTGTCGCCCACGTGGCACGTGCGCTTGATACAACCCGCGACATGCTTGAGCATATCTTCGACGTGAATGTTGGGGGCTCTTTTTTTACCGCGCAGGAAGTGGCACGCCGGATGATCGAGCGCAGCCAAAGTGGCGCCATCGTAAATACGACAAGTATTCTTGCTGAGCGCCCTCAGAAGGGAACGGCTGCCTATGCGATGTCCAAGGCCTGTGTAACACAAATGACGCGTGCGCTGGCGCTTGAGTGGGCATCGCACGATATCCGGGTCAATGCCATCGCCCCGGGCTGGTTTCCGACGCGAATCAATGAAAGCCAGCTGTCCGGTCCTGCCGGCGGATATTTCAAGGGACGCAATCCAATGCGGCGTCTCGGAGAAATGCAGGATCTAGATGGCGTTGTCCTAATGCTGGCGTCAGATGCGAGCCGTTACATGACCGGGTCTGTGATTACTGTTGATGGTGGCCATCATATTTGACGTCTCGCGACGATCTTCCGGTGGTTTCTCCGCAATTTGACCTATGAACTGAGTTTTTCACTAAAAGAAGCGCCCGGTTTGGCATTGTATTCAGTCTTTGTGTGTCGTTACGGTGGCTTTTAACTTTATAATAGTCGATAGATCCTGTGCAGCGCATGGGTTTTGGCGTGTTGCAAATAAACTGAAAGCTGCGCCATGAGATCTTAGAGTTGTATTATTGCGTCCAGGTTGTACCGATCGTTGTTTGCTTAATAATAATCTGATTACATCTTATGGTAGTTGTAATAACAGCTTGTGGTTTAGTTTTACGAAAGGTATTTTTAAGTGATTGGTGGCATATTACCCCCTATGAAAGGGGTACAATCAACGAGATGTGGCGAAGCCTTCAACCTGAGATACCTGCCGATGTGCGGCTATCGTTTCTGCGTGCGCTTTACGGCAATCGCACAACTTTATGGTTTGGTTTGCTCGCGCACGTTGTGGCGTGTGTCGTCATCTATGTAAAAACGGCTGACTGGCACTTTCTGGGATTTGCCAGCTTTTTTACGGTTGTGGCGCTCGGTCGCCTCTATGACATGCATAAATTTGATCAGGCGAAGCTTGGCAGCCTGTCCCATGCGGATTTGGATAAATGGGAAGCCCGCTATCTGGTCGGTGCCTCCTTGGTTTGCGCAACGCTTGGAATGCTCTGCTTTTTCTCGAGCTACGTGTTACGGGATTCCTTCGCTGAACTCGCAAGCCTGACCATTTTGCTAGCATCGGTTGTATCAATTGTTGGGCGCAATTATGCGTCGGCAAAAGCCGTGATCTTGATGTCGGCTTGCACGCTTATTCCGGTTCTGGCTGGCTTGATCCTCGCGGGAACGCCGTTTCATGTCGTCATTGGCTTGCTGCTGATTCCTTATTTTCTGTCCAATATCCAGATGGCCAACGGCCTTCGCGAATTCCTTTTCGCAGCGGTGATGGGCAAGCGGCGATTGTCCATCGTGGCCGGACGTTTCGATGCGGCGCTGAACAATATGCCGCAAGGACTGCTGATGTTCGATGCGCAGCAGCGCATTGCCGTTATCAATCACAAGACCAAGGCGTTGCTAAAGATCGCCGAGCACACCAAATTGCGTGGTCGCAGGTTGGAGGTGTTGTTACGTTATTGCGCCAAGCAGGGCCTGTTTCCGCATAATGATCTGATCAATATTCGTACCCGCATGCAGGACTTATTGTCGGGACGCAAAGCGCGCGACATTCTGCAACTGGCGGATAATCGCTATATTGAATGTATCGGTAATCAGACATCCAATGCGGGTGTGGTGCTGATGTTTGAAGATGTGACGCAGAGGGTCGAATCCGAAGCGCGCATTCAGCATATGGCTCGTTTTGACGGTTTGACCGGGCTGCCGAACCGTACTTACTTCGAAACGATGGTGCGTTCTCTTCGTGCACATCAGGAGCCCGATACACTTGCGGCGCTGATCGTCATCGACATCAACCATTTCAAGCATGTCAACGATACGCTTGGACATCATGTTGGCGACGTATTCCTGCGGCTTTTTGCAGAGCGGCTCAATTCTCTTGACCCGCAACGTTATGTTGCCTCGCGATTTGGTGGTGACGAGTTCGTTATTTTTGTTTTCAATCTTCGCGGCGAAGATGAAGTGGCTTCCGTCATGGACCACGTCATTTCGGTTGCAAGCGGCGTTTATGATCTTAACGGCGATCAGGTTCATATTGAAATCAGTGCTGGTGTCGCTACCGAGACGATTGAGAAAAGCGACGTCGGCAGCATGCATATGAATGCTGATTTGGCGCTGTATGAAGCCAAGGGCGAAGAAGGTAAGCAATGGGCGCTTTTTGTGAGTGCCATGGATACCAAATATCGCGGGCGGCAGAAATTGAAGGCTGATCTGCGTTTGGCTATTGAAAATCGCGAGATCAAGGTTGTTTATCAGCCGATTGTCAGCGCGCAGTCACTACGCGTCGTGGCCTATGAAGCACTGGCACGTTGGGAACACTCGGAGCTTGGGCATGTGCCTCCGGCGGAATTCATTCCACTTGCAGAAGAAATAGGTATCATTTCGCAGATCACGCGATTTATGCTCGAGCAAGCTTGCTTAGACTGCAGCACATGGGGTGACCGGATTGGGGTTTCTGTCAATCTGTCGGCTATCGATTTGAAGAACAGTGATATCACCCGTGACATTGCCAATGCACTGCAGAAATCAGGACTTCCAGCCAGGCAGCTTGAGGTCGAAGTGACGGAAAGTGCGATCATCGCAGACCGTAACCAGACCTCGCTGGTTCTCCAGCGTCTTAAGAATGCAGGGATCAATATTGCACTGGATGATTTCGGCACCGGCTATTCAAGCCTCAGCTATCTCAACAGTTTGCCGTTGACCAAGGTCAAGGTTGATCGGTCTTTTGTGCATGACATCACCACTGACCGCCGTTCGCTGATGTTGTTACGAGGTGTGACCCAGCTTTCGCATGAGCTTGGGCTTGCCGTTACGGTTGAGGGCGTTGAAACGGAAGAGCAACTGGCACTAATACGTGTGGCAGCGGGTGCTGATCTGGTGCAGGGTTATCTCTTAGGTAAACCTGTTCCTGCGGTAGAAATTAGATCCTCTTCGGCCAAGGCAGTCGTGCCTCATGAAAGTGGGCGCAGTTTCGTCGGATAGAGCGCTGTGCGCCGTCTTGGGCGCACAAAAGTCGCATTACTTTATTTACTAAGCATCGTGCTTTTCAAAAACCTCAACGGGTTTTTGGGCCGATGCAGTAGTGTTTGCATAAGCAAGTGCTTGATCCTGTAAAACGAACTGTGTATCGGCGATGTACCCTATTTCATATTGGCAAATTTTAGCTATTTTCTTTAAAGCAATAAAGATGAAGATATTCATCTGTCATTGAATGGCGCATTTAATTCGCTAATTACTTATAAGTAAAATTTAATAAAGGGGAAGGAATGAAGCGGTTTTTACGTTATCTATTATATGTAGTTATATGCATTATAATTGTTCTAGGTATTGGAGCGGCATTCTTTTGGAAAAAAATACATGAGTATTGGGCGGTGTATGAGTACGCTCAGGTGTTTAAGCCCGATGTGATTGATGAGAATTTTCGCAATCTTTACAAGCGCTATTCGTCAATCCGCATCCCACATACGAATGATGTTAGTCCTCTGCCAAAAGCCGAGCGGGCATTGCCCGAGACTTATGTCTACAAAGGCGAAACGCGCAAACTTTCTGATTTTCTCGACCGGACAGATACGACAGGATTTATCGTTCTCAAAGACGGCGTGATCGTCCATGAAGAATATGCGCGCGGTAACACCGAGAAAACGCAATCCATTGCGATGTCTCTTTCAAAATCCTTTGTTTCCTTTCTGATCGGCAATGCTGTTCATGATGGACAGATCAAGCTGGACGAGACGGTCGATCATTATGCGCCGGTGCTCAAAGAGGGTGGCTATAAGGGCGTTACTGTCAAAAACGTTCTGCAAATGTCGTCAGGTATCGGCTTCAACGAGAATTACGGCGATCTGAATTCAGATATTGTGCGTTACATCGTGCAGATGCTGACAGGCTCGGTTGTTGATTTCACCGCTCATTTGAAAAATGCTGTGCCACAGGGAACCGTCAATCAATATGTTTCTGCTGATACGCAGGTTCTGGCTCTGGTTCTCGAAGGGGCGACGGGCGTGCCGATTCAGCAATATTTCGGCGATAGGCTTTGGTCAAAACTCGGAGCAGAAGCTGACGCATACTGGCTGGCTGATTCAAAAGGCGAGGTTGTCGCTGCGGGTGGCTTGAATGCTGTTCTTCGCGATTATGCCCGCTTTGGGCTGCTCTACATGAATGAAGGGCGCAATTATCGCGGTGAGCAGATTGTGCCTGCCCAGTGGATCCATGATTCCGTAACGCCTGATGAGCCATACTTGATGCCTGGACGGGAAATGCCCTCGGGAAAGACGGCTTATGGCTACGGCTATCAGTGGTGGATTCCCGCAGAGCCTCAAGGCGACTTTTGTGGCGTGGGGATTTACGGGCAATTCATCTACGTTAATCCCGCCAAACGCGTGGTGATCGTTAAAACGTCGGCTTATGCAAATTTCAATGTCGATGGTCAGGCAGTGAAAGAAGAAACAATCAACATGTTTCAATCTTTGGCCAACGCGATCTAGAGCATTTCCTGCTTAAGATGAATCGTTAGAAATGCGTCTCACTATTTGTTTTTACGCATGTCTCCCAAAACCGGTTCCCACTTTTGGGAGACATGTTCTAGCTTTGATCAAGGACAAGGTGAATGGCTGTGTAGCGCGTCGATCTGATTATCAGGTCGACGCTCTACACATTTTAACGCGCATCTTGGTCCGAAAACCGTTTCACACTTTTCGGGGTGCGCTACAGGCAGCTATTCACCGTCCCCATGTCACAAGTTAGGCCTCACGATAGCGTCACTTTGCTGGGTAAGAAGTTTATCTTTCACCGACGTGTGAGAAAAACTCCAAGTTATACCTTTACACGCTCATAAAGCATCTTATTCTGCGCGCTGATTTGATGGGTGCGGATACAATTTGAATGACCAATGAAGCTGTCTCCGGCGGGCAACCGCCGCTATCCAATTTCGCGCGGCAGCTCTTGCAGTTTCTGGATCGGGTAGAATATCGTCGTGTTGTTCAAGCGGAAGATCTCGAAGAGATCGGTCGGTTGCGCTATCGATCCTATCGTACACGCAATGTGATGCATGAAGCGGAAGTGCCATCAATCGTCGATGACATTGATCGCGATAGCCATGCCTTTGTCTATGGTATCCACATTGATGGGCAGTTGGTCAGTACGTTGCGAGTTCACCACATCACGCCAGATCATCGCCGCGGCACAAGCTACGCACTTTTTCCTGATATTCTTGATCCGTTGCTGAACAGCGGCATGAGCTTTGTCGATCCCACACGATTTGCAGCAGATCCTGAGCTGCTGAGCGAATATCCGGCCATTCCTTATGTCACGCTTCGCATTGCCGCGATGGCTTCCGAATATTTCGAAGCTGATCAATGTCTTGCTTCAGTCAAGCCAGAGCATATGGCGTTCTACAAGCGCATTTTTGGTACAACGGTTATGGCTGAAGCGCGTGAGCATGAAGGTTATGGTATCAGGGTTGGCCTCGGTGCCGCGCCTATCCGCAATATTCGTGACGCGGTTGCTGTTCGATTTCCTTTTTTCAAGTCGCAGCCGCATGAACGTCGCGCCATGTTTGGCAATCTTGTAAATGGCGTGGGACCGCTGACCATCTTGCCGACCGCCAAATATACGGGTCTGGGTGTGTAACATCAATTGATGCGGAAAATGTGCAAACGCACGATCCTTACGACTGATCTTTTAAATCTTTTTGAAAGTTGCTCTAAATATTTAGATGTAGCACTTTTTGAAAATTGCCGCTAGTTAGGTGGAGGAGCCGCACTAAGCGGCCACTTGCGGAATGGAGGGGCGCTGCGACAAACAGCCGGGTAGGAAAGCCAGAGGCTAACTCCGGTAAAGGTTGCATGCGCGTTGAAGATTGCGGATATTCTGGCTAAGAATAGTCAAAATATCTCAATGGGTGGAACTAAACATGGCAGAACATCACAATACAGCCCCAGCTGAACTTGGCGCGTCGATGGATTATCCTGAGCATGAGAAAACTTATGCGGGTTTCACGATCGTATTTAAATGGGGCACAGTAGCACTCGTTGCGCTTCTGGCTGCCATGGCGTTCGGCTTCTTCGCGGGTGGTTTCTTCTCCGCGACCGTTCTTTTCCTTCTTATCTGCGTTGCTGCCTGGTTCCTTCTCTAAGGACTTAAACCAGCAATAATCCGTACGATTTGATCGAATGCCTTGGTATTGGTGCCGCCCGCACCGTGCCGGGGCTTTATGCATGTCGTCTACTTTGAGCGCATCCCGAAAATTGTGAAACGGTTTTCGGAAAAGATGCGTGCGAGAACAAAATGTTGAGACCGCCGATCTCAATCAATGAGGTCGAAACGCCTCGAATGAACTTTGATGGAGCCTCTTCCCGGAGGTTCTGAATTGTGCCCGCCCGCAAGGTCGGATCAAGCCACGAAAGGGAAACCAGTTGGCCCAGACTATATTCATTCCGAAAGAGAGTGATCCCAACGAGACCCGCGTTGCGGCATCCGCCGAGACGGTGAAGAAATTCATTGCTCTTGGCTTTGATGTCGTGGTGGAAAAAGGCGCAGGCGAAAAATCGCGTATCATCGATACCGAATTTTCTGGTGCCGGGGCGCGTATAGGAACTGCGACAGATGCCAAAACGGCAGATGTGATCCTCAAAGTACGCCGTCCAAACGACGCGGAACTCAAAGGATATAAATCGGGCGCGGCTCTCTTTGCGATGCTTGATCCTTATGGTCACGAAGATGCCGTCGCAGCATTGGGCAAGGCTGGAATTTCCGCATTCACCATGGAATTCATGCCACGTATTACGCGTGCGCAGGTGATGGACGTTTTGTCATCACAGGCCAATCTCGCGGGTTATCAGGCGGTCATTGACGCGTCCTCAACCTATGATCGCGCCATGCCGATGATGATGACGGCAGCGGGCACTGTTCCTGCGGCGCGCGTTTTTGTCATGGGTGCGGGTGTTGCAGGCTTGCAGGCTATTGCGACCGCACGTCGTCTTGGTGCTGTCGTAACCGCAACCGACGTGCGTCCGGCTGCCAAAGAGCAGGTGGCTTCCCTTGGTGCGAAATTCATCGCTGTCGAGGATGACGAGTTCAAGGCGGCTGAAACATCAGGCGGTTACGCCAAGGAAATGTCGAAGGAATATCAGGCAAAACAGGCTGCACTCGTTGCCGACCATATTGCCAAGCAAGATATAGTCATTACCACAGCACTCATTCCCGGCCGTCCGGCTCCGCGACTTGTGACCAAGGAAATGGTTGCGGCCATGCGTCCGGGTTCGGTGCTGATCGATCTGGCGGTTGAGCGCGGCGGCAACGTTGAGGGTGCAATTGCTGGTCAGGTTGCCGAGGTGAATGGTGTAAAGATTGTCGGGCATCTCAATGTACCGGGCCGGATCGCAGCGACTGCCTCGCAACTTTATGCGCGTAATCTTTATGCGTTCCTTGAAACACTTGTCGACAAGGAAGCCAAGCTTCTCAAACTCGATCCAGAAGAAGAGCTGGTAAAGGCAACGCTTCTTACCCATCAGGGCAAGGTCGTGCATCCGGCTTTTGCCAAGGTTGACGTGGTCCCCGTGGTTGAGGCCGAAACAGTCGCAAAGCCGAAAGCAGCACCCAAGACAAAGCCAGCGGCTGTGAAAGCAGAAGCGGCACCTGCTGCTGTAAAACCTGCTCGCAAGACAACCAAAAAAGCTCCCGCAAAAGCCGCAAAAACTTCCGCTGATGGAGGAGAGGCATAATGGCCGATACAGCACTTGAAAAAGCTCTCGAGAGCCTCAATCAAGCGGCAGATGCCGTAAGACAGGCAGCCGAAAACACCGCTGGTCTTGGGGATGCAGCGGCGGCTGCAGCACATGCCGCAACGGGTGGTGTGGTCGATCCGTTTGTTTTCCGCTTTGCGATCTTTATCCTGTCGATCTTCGTCGGATATTACGTCGTCTGGCAGGTGACACCTGCGCTCCACACCCCGCTTATGGCCGTCACCAACGCTATTTCATCCGTCATTGTTGTCGGTGCACTGCTTGCGGTTGGCCTGTCGCTTTCGGGCTGGGCCACTGGCTTTGGTTTCATTGCGCTGATTCTTGCGAGCGTGAATATTTTTGGTGGCTTCCTCGTCACCCAGCGCATGCTTGCCATGTACAAGAAAAAAGAAAAGTGAGGCTGAACCATCATGAGCATTAATGTTGCAGCCTTTCTTTATCTCGTCTCGGGCGTGCTGTTTATTCTGGCGCTGCGTGGT
>Ga0308157_10008436_pt1 | contig 11711 bp, 7 predicted proteins | sample PhyBR1_FD_201035 | JGI IMG/M metagenome (GOLD analysis project Ga0308157, IMG submission 201035) | Phyllosphere microbial communities from UC Gill Tract Community Farm, Albany, California, United States - DLSLB.R1 | ecosystem: Host-associated > Plants > Phyllosphere > Unclassified | place: USA...
CACCATATAGAACAGCGCCATGACGGTGATACGGACAATCTGCCAATGCGAATAGTAGGTGCGAAAGAACTGGAGAAACCAGCCGGTCAGACTTGAATCACCCTGATGGAAATCGGGGTCTCCGGAGCGACCCGTCTCCTTGTGGTGGAGATGATGCCGGGGAAGCAGTGCACCATAGGACAAGCAGGCGTAGAGCGAGAGACATGTCGCACCGATCCATCGGTTGAGCACCGGATGATGCGGTGCGATCGCACCGTGCATCGAATCATGGGCAACGATGAACAGTCCGGTGCTGAGCCATGTCTGGACAACGACCAGGACGACGGCGATCGGAACGGATGCCAGGCTCCACTGCCAGAAGAAGATGCCGACGATGTGGATCGTGAGCCATGCCACGACGATCGCAGCCGCCAGCGAAACGCCGACAAGCATCTGGCGCAGCGCGCGGCCCTGCTCTCCGCGATGTCCCGGGATCATTTCGCTGCAACCGACGGGTCGACGTCGGTGATGCCTTCAGGGCGTCTGCCACGTCGCTGCGGATCGGCGTTGGCGCGCAACTGCGCCTTCAGCACCGAGGGCTTTCGAGCGAACAAGAAACCATGGCTGACTGTGCCGTCTCTGCCATGAACCGCATGGTGCAGGCGGTGTGCCTGCAATATCCTCTTGAAATAACCTCGCTTCGGCACCCAGCGGAATCCTCCGCGCTGATGCACGAGCATGTCGTGAACGAAGACATAGATTCCACCATATACCGTCATGCCGAGAGCGGCCCACCACAGAGGCTCCCACCACCGGCCAATGATGAACAGGAGGATCGGGACCAGCGCAAAAACGACTGCGTAAAGATCGTTTTTCTCGAACCATCCTGAATGCGCTTCGTGATGCGACTTGTGCCAAGCCCATCCCCAGCCATGCATGACATACCGGTGCGCCACCCATGCGAAACATTCCATGAAAACAACCATGGAAGCGACGATCACAAGTTTCGAAAGCAGAGTCATCAGTCCCGGACTTCCAAAGAAAACACAATGTGATTCATGAGTTCGATGACGAATTTCAAAAAATCCTTCTTTGCCCGCGGCGAAAGAAATTTGTGTGGAGGCACGCCTTTGCGCCGTCCACAGCATAGCCGCAGCGGCTGGGCCGCTCATCTTGCCAGCCCCATTGTCGTGGCGGCTGCGTGGGGTTGATCCGCCAGCGCTGACGGCGGCAAGCATGCCGGGCACTCATGATGGCTCGTGTTCCGGCGGCGGATGATCCGCTCGCTCACACGGCGGCCACCGCATCGATCGATGCGGCGGCTTGAACGGCCCGCGCTCACGCCGGGTCGGGCCGCGTCGGGCGCGCGACTCGATGGTCAGACGGCCAGGGCACTTCGGACCGCACGGTCCCAGTGGCGATGCAGGGCCATGTCGGCCATGAAACCCTGGGCGAGATCGGCCGGCTGGCTCGCCACGCTCACTCCCGGTACCTTGGCGCCCGACACGGCGATGCCGGCGGCGGCCAACAGTCCGGCGCCATCGCCCAGCGCGCCCAGCGGCTTGGCATGGCGGAACGCCTCGCGCACATGGTCGATGGCGTCGCCCGACGCGCGCAAGGTCTGCACGCTCTGGGCGCCGCCCGCCACCAGCACCGCGTCGAACACCACCGAGGGCATGGTGACGATCAGGTCGTCCACCGCCACCGCCGCGCCGCTGGCCGAGCGCAAGCTGCCCAGGTGCGGCGCCAGTACCTTCACCGTCACGCCGGCACGCACCAGCTCGGCCCTGGCCGCCTGCAGGCCATCGCCGTCCACGCCATCGGCGGCCAGGATGGCGACCTTGCGGCCAACGACGCCCTTGGGGTTGCCCCGCGCGATCATCGACAGCATCGGCGAGGGTGCATAACGCTTGTTTCCGTTGCGTGGGCTGGCCACCGGCACCGTCACGCCCAGGACCGTGGCGACCCGCGCCACCAGATCGCGGTCGACGTTGGCCAGGTTGGCCAGCATGCGCATGCGCACCGCCTGCACCGTCAGCTTGCCCAGCTCGAACTGCAGCGCCTCGACGATGTGCTGTTGCTCGGGCGGGGTCTGGCTCTGCCAGAACAAGGTGGCTTGCGAGTAATGGTCGGCGAAGGTCTCCGAACGATGGCGCAGCTTCATGCCGCCGACCGGCACCTGCGCCGTGGCGAAGCCGCCGCGCGAGGCCGGCACCTCGCGGATCGGCGGCACGTCGATGGAGCTGGGCTCGTAGTTGACGCGGCCCTTGGCGATGGTCTGCCGATGGAAGCCGTCGCGGTTCATGTTGTGCACCGGCGCGATCGCCCGGTTGATGGGGATCTCGTGGAAGTTGGGCCCGCCCAGGCGCGTCAGCTGGGTATCGACATACGAGAACATGCGACCCTGCAGCAGCGGATCTTCGGTGACGTCGATGCCGGGCACCAGGTTGCCGGTATGGAAGGCCACCTGCTCGGTCTCGGCGAAGTAGTTGTCGGGATTTCGATTGAGCGTCATCTTGCCGATCGGGCGCACCGGCACCAGCTCCTCCGGGATCAGCTTGGTCGAGTCCAGGAGATCGAAGCCGAAGCGGTTGGCGTCCGCCTCCTCCACCACCTGCACGCCGAGCTCCCACTGAGGGAAGTCCCCCGCGGCGATGGCATCGGCCAGGTCACGGCGATGGAAATCGGGATCCTTGCCCGCCAGCTTCTGCGCCTCGTCCCACGCCAGGCCATGCACGCCCTTGAGCGGCTTCCAGTGGAACTTCACCAACCGGCTGGTGCCCTGGGCATTCACCAGGCGGAACGAATGGACGCCGAAGCCTTCCATCATCGCGTAGGAGCGCGGCAGGGCACGGTCCGACATGATCCACATGACCATGTGCGTGGACTCGGGCATCAGCGAGATGAAATCCCAGAAGGTGTCGTGGGCCGTCGATGCCTGCGGGATCTCCCGGTCGGCCTCGGGCTTGGCCGCATGGATCAGGTCGGGGAACTTGATCGCATCCTGGATGAAGAACACGGGCATGTTGTTGCCCACCAGGTCGTAGTTGCCTTCGTCGGTGTAGAACTTGACCGCGAAGCCGCGCACATCGCGCGCGGTGTCGGCCGAGCCGCGCGAGCCCGCCACGGTCGAGAAGCGCACGAAGACCGGCGTCTTCTTGCCACCAGCGCTCAGGAAGTCGGCGCGCGTGAGCGCGGCCTGCGACGCATAGGTCTCGAAGACGCCATGAGCCGCCGCCCCGCGGGCGTGCACCACCCGCTCGGGAATGCGCTCGTGGTCGAAGGCCGTCATCTTCTCCCGGAACAACTGGTCTTCCAGCAGTGCGGGTCCTCGGACACCGGCCTTGAGGGTGTTCTGGTTGTCCGCGATCCTGAGGCCCTGGTTGGACGTCAGCGCCTGGCCCGCATCGACCGAGGTGTCGCGGGCCAGGTCCTGGACCTTGTCGCCGGGCGGCGCGGCGACCGGCGGCGCCGGCACCGTGGCGGGTTGGGCGGCCGCGTTCTGGGCCATCAGCAAGGGAGCCAGGGCGGCGCCGGCGGTCGTCGCGCTGGCGGTGCCGAGGAAGTGGCGGCGCGAGCCGGCGAGAAGGGCACGGTTTTCGGGCGTGGTGGAGTCGGTCATGAAGGTTCCTGTTCATGATCCAACCGCGCGAACGCACGCGTCCCCGCAAGCGAGATGGAAAAAACCATGCAGCGACTGGATCGTGAGGATGTGCCTCGTGCCGATCGGATGCGGGCACATGGCACCCTGGGCGGCACGGGTCGAGACACCGACACGCACACCAGATCACTGGCGCCCAGGTCTCGGAACGGAGAGCGTTCCGGCGAAGAGTCGGCCACGCCGACGATACGAATATCGTAAGGGCGCCTCGCCGATGCGATCACCCCGCTGCGCATCTCGCGTCGTCGTCCTACAGCAAGAAACCCTGCGACCCGGGGTCGCTGCCAGCGGCGCGAGGAGATCGCGATGGGTCGGCGAACCACCCGACCGAGCAGATCCCCATGGGGCGCGCACCGGAGGCCATGCCCGATGCATCAGGCAACCCGGGGACGCCCTCCCCTGACGTCGTCGACGTCGCGGCACCCCCCGAGGCGCCTCGCTCGCTGGCCGCCGCGCAGCCGCGCCTCACGTGTCGTAGCCGGGCATGCGCCGGTCCAGCCGGCGCAGCAGGCCGGGCCAGACCAGATCCGCGCCGCGTCCATTGCGCACCTTCACCAGTTGTTCGCGCGCCCGGCCCAGCACGCTCTCCGGGATCTCGATCAGTTCGCCACCGCCGGACTGCGCCCGGATCTGCGCCATGCAGGCGGCCTCGAAGCGATGCATCGCGATGAAGGCATCGGCGACCGATTTGCCCACCGTGAGCAGGCCATGGCTGCGCAGCATCAGGTGCTGGGAACGGCCGAGATCGCGCACCAGGCGCGGCTTCTCGTCGTCGTCCACCGCGAAGCCCTCGTAGTCGTGATACGAGATCGACAGCAGCACCGACATGGCGAACTGCGAGATCGGCAGCAGGCCGCCCTTCTGCGCCGAGACGGCGACGCCATTGAGCGAATGCGTGTGCAGCACGCAATGGGCGTCGTCGCGCGCGCCATGGATGCAGCTGTGGATGACGAAGCCGGCGGGATTGACCGATTCATCCGACAGCGGCGGCACCTTGTTGCCATCGATGTCGATCTTCACCAGGCTGGAAGCCGTGATCTCCTCGAACATCGCGCCATAGGGATTGATGAGGAAGTGCGGCGTGCCCGGCACCTTGGCGGTGATGTGGGTGAAGACCAGGTCGTCCCAGCCGAACAGGGCGACGAGCCGGTAGGCCGCGGCGAGATCGACGCGCGTGCGCCATTCCTCGGCGCTGACCTGGTCGCGCAGGCTGGTGGCGGGCGCGGTGGCGGTGCCGGCCCGGGAAGCCGGGGATGTCTCGGTGATCATCATGGAAGTGCCTTGAATGTCTTTGTCGGAAGATGGGAAGGGAAGGCGGGAACCACCACGGCGGCGCGCGCGACGCGCCTTCCATGGGCCTGCTCGGCAAGTATCCGACGTCGTCGGCCGCGAGCGACGCGCCGGCGCCGCGCGCGACCTATGGCTTTCCCCAGGGGGCGAGCACCGGGTGGTAGAAACCCGTACCCGCGCCGTGCGAGCCACCGCGTCATGCCGTCACCCCTTCCCCCCCGGGACCCCGACGAGGCCCCGGACCGACCGTCCATGCTCCAGACCTTCGCCATCACCGGCCCCATCTATGTCGTCATCGCGCTGGGCTTCGCGGCGGGGCATCTCGTCTTCAGCAAGCCCGACATGCGCGTGCTGGGCACCTACGTGGTCCGCTTCGCGCTGCCGGCGCTGGTCTTCACCGCGCTGTCGCAGCGACCGGTCGGCGAGGTCCTGAACGGCCGCTACCTGCTGGGCTACGCGGTCGGCTCGCTGCTCATGATGGCGGCGGGACTGCTGTGGGCCTGGCGCCGGCAGGGCAAGAGCTTCACCCTGAGCGCCTTGTGCGGGCTGGGCGTCTCCAGCTCCAACAGCGGTTTCATCGGCTACCCGATCGCGATCCTGGTCGCCGGCCCGGCGCCGGCGGCGGTCGGCCTGGCGATGTGCATGCTGGTGGAGAACCTGGTGATGATCCCGCTGACGCTGGTCATGGCCGACAGCGGGCATGCCGGCAAGGGCCGCTGGCAGCGCATCCTGCTGCAGTCGCTCGCCCAGCTCTCGCGCAATCCGGTCATCCTGGCGATCCTCGGCGGCGTCGCCGTCTCGCTCACGGGCGTCACCATCAATGGCGTGCTGGCGCGCTCGATCAACATGCTGGCGATGTCGTCGGCGGCGGTGTCGCTGTTCGTCATCGGTGGCACATTGGTCGGCCTCCGGACCCGGGGCATGCGCCGCGACGTCACGTCCATCGCGCTGGGCAAGCTGCTGCTGCACCCGCTGGCCGTCGGCGCCATGATGTGGCTGCTGCCGCCCGACGATCCCGCCCTGCGGGCGGCGGCGGTGGTGTTCGCCGCCACGCCCATGCTCAGCATCTATCCGATCCTGGCGCAGAAATACGGCTTCGAGGAGCTGTGCGCGGCCGCGCTGCTGCTGGCCACCGTGCTGTCCTTCGCGACCATCAGCGTCGCGCTCTGGGTGCTCGACCACGGCATGGGCTGGCATCCCTGAGCCGGCCCCGACCGCGTCAGCCGATCGTCATCAGGCTGGCGTTGCCGCCCGCCGCCGCGGTGTTCACGCTGAGCGAGCGCTCGATCACCAGGGCCTCGAGCGGAATGTCGGTCGCGCCGGGAAGCAGCGTGCGCACGCCGATGATCGGACCCTCCCTGGCGGCCAGCGTCTGCAGGACCGGCAGGAGCGAGTCGGCTTCGCCATGGTGGAGCACCGCATCGAAGCCGACCGCCGGAGCCCGCCAGTCCTGGGCCAGGACGATCGCTTCGCGCACGGCGGGCGGCAGCCTGGCGACCAGGTCCTGGCTGTCCGCGGTGGCCGGCCATACCGCCGTGCTGCCCACGGCCAGCACGGCCGCCAGCTGGACCAAGCGGTCCGACGGGTCCCGCGCCAGGCACAGGACGGCCTGGCGCGGCAGCAGCGTGTAGACGTTGCGCTCTCCCGTGGGTCCGCTCAGGGTGCGCGAGCAGCCGCCGTGGCCGGCCTGCGCGAACCGGGCGCAGGCCTGCGACAGGGCACTTCCTCCGGACCGCCCGGCCCAGGCCGCGAGCGCGTCGAGCGCGGGGGTCCGGGGCACGACCGTGGTCTGGCCGACGTCCTCCGGCTCCACGGTCCCGCAGGTCCGCGACAGCGCATCGTCCGGGCGGCGCGACAGCATGCGCAACATGTACAGCGGACCACCCGCCTTCGGCCCCGTCCCGGACAGGCCTTCGCCGCCGAAGGGCTGCACGCCCACCACGGCGCCCACCATGTTCCGGTTGACATAGACATTGCCCGCATGGGCGGCCTCGACGACCTGGGCGATGGTCTCGTCGATGCGGGTGTGGACACCGAGCGTCAGGCCATAGCCGGTCGCGTTGATCTGGCCGAGCAGCGCGCCCAGGTCGCGGCGGCGATAGCGCACCACGTGCAGGACGGGGCCGAAGATCTCGCGCCGGAGTTCGGACAGGCTGTCGAGCTCGATCAGCGTGGGCATGACATAGGTGCCGTGCCGCGTGGCGCCGTCGAGCTCGCGACCCTGGCGGAACACGTCGCGGCCCTTGGCGCGCAGGGCCTCGATGTGGCTCTCGATGCCATCGCGGGCGTCGGCATCGATCACCGGACCGATGTCCACGTCCAGCCGGGCCGGGTCGCCGACCTGGGCCTCGGCCATGGCGCCCTTGAGCATCCCGATCACGCGGTCGGCGGCCTCCTCCTGCACGCACAGCACGCGCAGGGCCGAGCAGCGCTGGCCGGCGCTGTCGAACGCCGAAGCCATGACATCGATCACCACCTGCTCCACCAGCGCCGAGGAGTCGACGATCATGGCGTTCTGGCCGCCGGTCTCGGCGATCAGCGGGACCGGCCGGCCCCCCGCGCCCAGGCGCCCGGAGAGGGTCTTCTGCAGGATGCGGGCGACCTCGGTCGAACCGGTGAACATGACGCCCTGGACGCGCGCATCGGCGACCAGCGCGGCGCCCACGGTCTCGCCGGCACCCGGCAGCAACTGCAACGCGTCGCGCGGCACGCCGGCGGCCCACAGCAGGCGCACCGCCTCGGCGGCCACCAGCGGCGTCTGTTCGGCCGGCTTCGCCAGGACCGGATTGCCGGCGGCCAGCGCCGCGGCCACCTGGCCGACGAAGATGGCCAGCGGGAAGTTCCACGGGCTGATGCACACCATCGGACCCAGTGCCCGGTGGGTGTCGTTGCGGAAATCGGTGCGCGCCTGGAGGGCATAGAAGCGCAGGAAATCGACGGCCTCCCGGACCTCGGCGATGCCATTGGCGTAGGTCTTGCCGGCTTCGCGGGCCAGCAGCCCGAGCAGCTCCGGCAGGCGCGCCTCCAGCGCATCGGCGGCCTGGTCGAGCAGATCGGCGCGCCGGGACGGTTCCATGGCGGCCCATGGCGCCGCGATGTCACCGGCCCGCGCCAGCGCCCGCTCCACGTCCGCGAGCGTGGCTTCCCTCACCTGTCCGACCACGTCGCGATGATCGGCCGGATTGATCACCGGCCGCCAGGCCGGCGCGGCCGCCTCCCCATCGGTCGCACCCCCCGGCGGGGGTGATGCCGACCACCGGCGCGTGGCACTGGCCGCCAGCGCCTGGCCGAGCGCGCGCAGCGTGTCCTCGTTCGACAGGTCCAGCCCCTTCGAATTCCGGCGCCGCGCGCCGTACAACGTCGGCGGCAGCGGAATCGATGCATGCGGCAGGCCGACGGCGCCCTCGTCGCGGCCCATCCGTTCGACGGTCTCGACGGGATCCTCGACCAGGGTCTCGAGCGCGATCGTCGGGTCGGCGATCCGGTTGACGAAGGACGTGTTCGCGCCGTTCTCCAGCAGCCGGCGCACCAGGTAGGCCAGCAATGTCTCGTGCGTGCCCACCGGCGCGTAGATGCGGCAGGGCCGGTCGAGCCGGCCGGCGGCCGTGGCTCCCACCACCTGCTCGTAGAGCGGCTCGCCCATGCCGTGGAGGCACTGGAACTCGTACTGGCCGGGATGCCAGGTCGCCGGGTCGGCCATCACGTGGATCGCCGCGAGCGTGTGCGCGTTGTGGGTGGCGAACTGCGGATACACCGCATCGGGCGCGGCCAGCAGCTGGCGGGCGCAGGCCAGGTAGGACACATCGGTGTGGGCCTTGCGGGTGAAGACGGGGAAGTCGGTCTGGCCGTCGATCTGCGCGCGCTTGATCTCGCTGTCCCAGTACGCGCCCTTCACCAGGCGGATCATGAGCCGGTGCCGGCTGCGGCGGCCGAGATCGATCACGTGGTCGATCACGCGCGGACAGCGCTTCTGGTAGGCCTGGAGGACGAAGCCGATGCCATTCCAGCCGGCCAGCGCCGGCTCGAAGCACAGGCGCTCGAGCAGATCGAGGGACAGCTCCAGCCGGTCGGCCTCCTCGGCATCGATGTTGAGTCCGATGTCGTGGCGCCGCGCCAGCAGCGCGAGGTCGCGCAGCACCGGATACAGCTCGGTCATCACGCGCCGGTACTGCGCCCGGCCGTAGCGGGGATGCAGGGCGGACAGCTTGATGGAGATGCCCGGTCCCTCGTACACGCCGCGTCCGGCGGCGGCCCGGCCGATGGCCTCGATCGCCTCCTCGTAGGCGACGCGGTAGCGCTGCGCGTCGTGGGCGGTCAACGCCGCCTCGCCCAGCATGTCGTAGGAGTAGCGGAAGCCCCGCGCTTCCAGCGTCTTCGCATGGTCGAGGGCCTGCCCGATCGTCTCGCCGGTCACGAACTGCTCGCCCATCATCCGCATGGCCATGTCGACGCCCTTGCGGATGAGCGGTTCGCCGCCCTTGCCGATCAGGCGGGTCAGCACGGTCGAGAGTCCGGTCTCGCTGTGGGTCGCCACCAGCTTGCCGGTCAGCAGCAGGCCCCAGGTCGCGGCATTGACGAACAGGGAGGGACTGCGCCCGGCGTGCGACTGCCAATGGCCGTTCGCGATCTTGTCGCGGATCAGGGCATCACGGGTGGCGGCGTCCGGGATGCGGAGCAGGGCTTCGGCCAGGCACATCAGGGCGACGCCCTCCTGCGACGACAGGGCGTATTCCTGCAGCAGGCCCTGCACCAGCCCGGCGCGCCCGGTCGAGGCCTTGCGCTCGCGCAGTTGCCGGGCGAGGCGAAGCGCCAGTGCGCGGGTCTCGGCCGCGGCGGCCACCGGCAGGCGCGCGGCCTCCAGCAGCGGGGGAATGGCTTCCTGCTCGGGCAGCCGATAGGCCTGCGTGATGCGACGCCGGAACGCGGGCGGATCGCCCAGGCCATCGGCGAAGTGGTCGAAGACATGGGACGCGGCGATTTCGTGTTCGGACATGGGCGGCTTCTTGGTGATGCGGCCATGTTGCCGCTCGCAGGAACGAATTAATGTTCGAAATTTCCTTGAAACGACGAACAAATCACTATGGAAATCGCCGAGCCCGATGGTCCGGGGAAGCCGGCGTCGGGCTGGGGCGTGCCACGGCGATCCCATGAGCCGCCCCCGTCCGGGATTCAAAAAATTCGAACCGTAGCGTCAAGCGGATTGAAACCGGGGGTGCCGACGCCCCGTAGACTGCGGCGACCGCAGTGCCTCCGCGCATCGCACCCCACCTGACGCTCCGAACCTTCCGCCATGCCCCTGCCCACGCTCCGACCGGCCCGCTACGGGTCCATGGCCATCGCCCTGCACTGGCTGATGGCCATCGCGCTGGTGGGCATGTTCGCCGTCGGCCTCTACATGACGGGGCTGCCGTTCTCCATGCAGCGGCTCAAGCTCTACAACTGGCACAAGTGGGCAGGTGTCTGCGTCCTGGCGCTGGCGATGCTGCGCCTGCTCTGGCGACTCGGCCACCGTCCGCCCGCCCTGCCGGCGCCGGTCGCATCGGCCATGCCGCATTGGCAGCACATCGCCCATCACGGCACGCATGGCCTGCTGTATGCCCTGTTCTTCGTCGTCCCGCTGGTGGGCTGGGCCTACAGCTCGGCGGCGGGCTTCCCGATCGTCTTCCTGGGCCTGCTGCCGCTGCCGAGCTTCGTGCCCGTGGATCCCGCGCTCGCCGAGGCACTCAAGCCCTGGCACTGGATCACGGCCTACACCCTGGCGGCACTGGTCGCCCTGCACGTGGCGGCGGTGGTGCAGCACCAGTTCATCCGGCGCGACGGACTGCTGTGGCGCATGCTGCCCGGGCGGCGCTGATTCCCATTTCTTCAACGAACGACATCGCGACTCCATGAAACATTCGAATCCCTTGACCACCCTGGTGCTGGCATCCGTGGCGCTGCTGGCGGGCCTGCCCGCCTTCGCGCAGCAGGCCCTGGTGCCGGCCCAGAGCCAGATCACCTTCGTGAGCAAGCAGATGGGCGTGCCGGTCGAAGGCAGGTTCAGGAAATTCGATGCCCAGGTGGCATTCGATCCGGCCAAGCTGGCGACCAGCAAGGTCTCGTTCACGATCGACACCGGCAGCGCGACCCTGGGCGTGAAGGAGTCCGATGCCGAACTGCCCAAGGCGCCCTGGTTCAACGTGCCGAAGTTCCCGCAGGCCACCTTCCAGTCCACCGCCATCAAGGCGGTCGGCGCCGGCCGCTACGAGGTCGCCGGCAAGCTCAGCATCAAGGGATCGTCGCAGGACGTGACGGTGCCCGTGACCATGACGCAGAACGGCGCCACCACCATGGCCACCGGCAGTTTCCCCATCAAGCGGCTGGCCTTCAAGATCGGCGAGAACGAGTGGGCCGACACTTCGATGGTGGCCGACGACGTCCAGGTCAACTTCAAGCTCGCGCTGACCGGCGTCGGCAAGATCTGATCCACCGTGGTGGCCGGTCCCGTCCGCGCCGCCGGCGTCCCTCCCCACCCTTTTTCCCCTTCCCTTTTCCCCTTCACCCTGAGACAGCCGACATGCGCAAATCCCTCCTCGCCCTCGCCGCCGTGGCCTCCCTCGCCGGCCACGCCGTCCATGCCCAGACCGCCACCTATGCCGTCGATCCGACCCACACCTTCGCCACGTTCGAGATCAGCCATTTCGGCGCCAGCGTGAACCGCGGCCGCTTCGACAAGAAGGAAGGCACCGTGCAGCTCGACAAGGCCGCCAGGACCGGCAAGGTCGAACTGACGATCGACACC
>Ga0308157_10008437_pt1 | contig 11710 bp, 7 predicted proteins | sample PhyBR1_FD_201035 | JGI IMG/M metagenome (GOLD analysis project Ga0308157, IMG submission 201035) | Phyllosphere microbial communities from UC Gill Tract Community Farm, Albany, California, United States - DLSLB.R1 | ecosystem: Host-associated > Plants > Phyllosphere > Unclassified | place: USA...
GAAATAAAAAACAGCACAATTCAGAAAAGAAGACAATTGTACAACCAACAAAAATTAATAAATTTATAAACTAAACACTAAATTAGTTTTTATATTTAACTGTCTAATTTACTTTGAAGACGTACAATTTCAAGAGTGAATCAGAAAGATAACATTAACATTAAGTATGTAAATAACTGCCTTACCAGAAAAAGACAATATTTTAGATTTTTTTCTACTTCAGCAACAGTACTAAAGAACATAGTAACGATAAAAAATAATATCTTTGTAAAACACAACAAGCTCTAAATAAATGAAATGGAAAAACCTGCTTTCGAATGCTGCTATACATTTTGGGAATGAACTTCCACAATCGGCATATAGCAATACCATTTTAGAAGCAACTCCGTTACCTTTCCTTAATTATTATTTTATATTTGACTGTGTTGGTGGTAAGATTGAACACGTGAGCGAACAACTTACCGAAGTACTTGGTTATAGTAGCGAAACCTTTACTATAGAGTTTTTATTTGAAATCATCCATCCAGACGATAAAGACTTTTTTATTTTGCACGAAACAAGAGCATTAGAATTCTGTAAGCAGCTTGATTCTGAGAAACAGCAAAAGTATAAAGTAGTCCATGATTATCGCTTAAAAACCAGAGACGGCATCTACCTTCGCGTTTTGCAGCAAGCCTACACGTATGAGATGAAAAACGGATTGATTCAGAAAACACTGGTTGTCCATTCTGACATCACACATATCAAACGGGATAGCACACCCGAACTGCATATAATTGGCTGGGGTGGTGAACCTTCTTTTTACAATGTTGAAGTAGTAGATATACCTTCTGCTCAAGGTATTAAGTTATCCAATCGCGAACTTGAAATCGCAAGAATGATCGATCAGGGAATGACCAGCAAAAAAATCGCAAATACCCTTCATATCAGTTATCATACCGTGTCTAATCATCGAAAAAACCTAATGAAAAAGACACAAAGTACTTCGTTTATAGCCATGCTTCAACGGCTTAAAGAAACAGGCTTACTCTAGCCCACACCCTTATTTGCGCCTGTAAAAATGACTATATGTAGCTATTTTTTTACAGAGGTAATAAAATTAAATTTGTTAAAAACTATTAACATTTTTAGTTATGAGCAAATTAAAAATTACTAAAAATTTTGGTGCTTCCTTTTTCATTCTTATGGTAGCCGTAATTCCTAATTATATTTTCTCACAAAATACTATTTGGCATACTCTTCCACAATATGATGCTAATAAAATAAATGTCCGGATTATCACCGATAAGGCATTGAAAGGTTTTAAGCCTCAAAGCCAGTATATTGGTGTAGAAGTTACAAATAAAACGAATGATATTTTATTTGTTCGTGTAGAATATTGGGCAGTAACAGGTTGTGGTTCAAATGTTAAAGGAGAGCTTGGCGCGACTGAAAGTGGCGAAAGGCTAAATCCCGGACAATCAGCAAAGCCTGATTTTTGGAGTAATATGCACAGTTTTAATGTTGTAGATAGAATGCCTTCAAGCTGTTCTGACAAGGAAGGATTAAGAAGAAAAGTAGGTGACGAACAATATTCTTGGATTACGGATATCGGTTATCGGATAATATCTATAGAAAATTTAAGCGAAAAAGAAAGACAAGAGAAAGCTGATAAAAAAAAGAAAGATCTGGACAAGTATATTGAACAAGGAGATATGTATTTGAAAAACAAATCCTATGATGCTGCTATCAAAAATTATGAAAGTGCTTTGGCATTAGACAGTTCAAATGCTACTGCCAAGCAAAAACTTCAAAATGCAAAATCGGAAAAAGCAAAATATCTGTCAGAAGAATCAAAACCGAAGCAACAGCAACAACAAAATAAAAAAGAATCTTCTAAATCATCAACTAATACTTCTTCTTCTGATGACTTTTGGAATGATACAAGTACTTCACAAACTTCCCAAAAAACTAATAAACAAATAGAAGCTGATCGAAACCTACAAGAGGCAAAAGATCGTTATGCAGAGCAAGAAAACCGTTTCTTAAACCATATGGCAAATCAAAAAGAAGAGCAGCAACGGAAAGATGCTATTGTAGCAAACAGTTATTATGCCAATGAAGCACGAAGCAGGGCTGAACAGGGTATTTATGACAACTCATCTTTTAATAGAACTTTTGACAATGTTGATGATCTACAAAGTGCTTTTTATCAGCAGGTAAATGCTATTAATCAAAATGCACAAGATTTAGGTGATGCTAGGTCGCAACAAAACGCAAATAATTTGGAGTATTACTGGGGTAATTCTACAGGAACTGACAGAGCAGTGGGAGAAGTAGCTACAGGAATTGCCAATATCATAGGGCAGGCAAAAGCTGAAAAAGAGCGTAAAGAAGCACAGGAAAAATTAAAAAAAGAACGTGATGAACAAATTGCTCGTATTGAAAACGAAAGAAAGCAGAAAATAATGAATTTAAGAAACGATCTTTTTAAGCAGTTTCCCGAAGGCGGTGTTCCGTTGTCAAGACACAACGTGAATTTAGATGAACTCTACTTTTTTACCTATTCGTATGATGGAAAAACACTGGCAAAAGTGAGCAATGTATTCCCGTATGCAAAATTTAAAGACGGCACATGGGCTTTTAAGGACAAGGTAACAGCAGAATCTGAAAAAGCAGCGGGAAGCAAGGTAACTTTGGTAGGTTATTATACAACCAAAGAATTGGCTGAAAAAGAGCGAAATGCTTTTGTGGGCTTACTGCCACAGGCAGAAGTAAAAGTAACTGCTTTTGAGGTAAAAGGGAGAAAACAGGAAGGAACAAGCAACACTTCTGCCGATTTTTGGGGCAATGACACCAAGACAGAAACCAAAGCCACACAGAAAAAAACAGATGATTTCTGGGAAGAAGCTCCTACCAAAACAGACAAAAAAACAGATACCAAAAAGAAAGACGATTTTTGGGATTAACAGTCAAATAAGCCATTACTTAATGAATATTGTGTATTAACTTTTAACGATTTCACAGTTCAACGATTTTACAAAATCTATATAAACAACAACAATATGAAACTACAAAAACTATCTTTAATTATAAGTTTTATGCTTTTTAGTATAAGCAACATTTTCGCTCAAAATAACGATATGAAGGCTCGAATGGAATACGAAGATGCCGAAACGGCTTATCAAAGTCAAGACTACCAAAAAGCAATTACTCATTTAGAAAGTGCCGAAAAACTTTTGGGAAAACCAATGGCAAAAACACGTTATTTATTGATTTTGGCTTTAAGTAAAAATTTGACACAAGATTACGAATACCAAGATTTAGAAAAGCTAAAAAAACTAAGTAAGCATTATGTAGATAACTACACTACAGATACGGAAAAGTACCGAGATATTTACGATTTATCTAAAAATCTGGATAAAAACTATCCGAAAAGTTTAAATGAATATCAACAATTGCAAATACAAAAAAATGAGAGAAAAAAAGATGAAATAGCGGAAATCGAAATTAAACGCAATAATTTTTTAAATTATAAAACGGTTTCCTTTTATGAAGATGGAAAATATATTAAAAATTTTAAAGATTATAAATTTTCATCCAATTATTCACTTAAAGATAAAAAGGTGGACAGAAAATATTATGTTATGAATTTCAGTGGTACAAATTCCATTGATGATAGTATTGTAGACTTTTATTTTAATGAGAATAAATTAAGTTATAGCCATTCAAAGGCACGTATTTATTATCCAACAACATCGAAGCTAGAAGAGTTGAAAAAAACTTTTTTAAAAGACACAGAAGATTTTGCTTATAAATATAATTTAACACCTGAAATAATAAACAATCCCAACGGAGAAATTTTTACATATAAATTTTCCTATAAAAATAAAACAGTTGAATTTATATCTAATACAAGTAATATCAAGGGTATGATAAGTTATACTAACGCTATCATAGTTACTAACCATAACTATGAAAATAAATAAGTATTAAAAGCTAAAAAATATATTATGAAAAAAAATATTTTAACCATATTAATTACTCTTGGCTTTGCAGTGCAGGTTTTTGGACAAGCAACAGAAAAAGGTTGCGAAGAACTTCTTAAAGGTTTTGATAAGGAGTACAAAGATGAATATGACAAATATGAGAAGTTTGTGAAAGATTTTAAAAGCTTAGGAGGAGAGATTACCGTAAATTCTTTAGAAGATACAAACAAAAAACTCAATGCTAAAAAAACAGAAATAGAATCTTCTGTTAAAGTTATGGACACTATCAGAAAAGTAGCTTTGGCTTATGAGATATACTGTGTTAATCAGAAAAAAATTAGTAAAGAAGATGCTGAAAAATGTTTACAAAACATAAAAAAATATACTCCTGAAATTATAATTAAAAAAACAGAACCATCAACAGAACTCCAAGTTTATACTTACTTAAGCGAAAATCAAATAATCAATCATGATGTTTTTAAAAACAAGACTACCGAATCAGAGATACTTAAAAGTGTGCTTTTAGAAAAAGGAGAAGAAAGCTATTTAGGTGATATTACTATTCCCAAAGAAAATCAAGAATTTAATTTCTATAAATATTGTGAAAATCCAATTAAAAAGAATTGTTTATTTGAATGTTATGATGAAGAAAATTTACTTGAAAAGGAGAAAACTTTTAAATTCAAAAAATTAGATGTAGAAATCCGTGACGGTTATTTTTATGATATCAGAACTTTTGTAGAAACCCATGACGGTAATACCCACGTTTTTACTAATCAGGTAGGTTTAAGTTTATTGTTTTATTCACAACAAGGGAAAAGAAAAAACCTGTTACGTTATGAATATTCTTTAAAAGCAAATATTCCAAATAAAGAATATACCGATGAAAAAATGGCAAACTTATACATAAAAGTAACAGACGTAATGGGATACAGTTATAAACCGGGAAACCGCTACATTCCGCACGATATTATTTTAGAGCTGCCAAAAAATGACACAGATAATAAATCAACAAATAGTCAGAACAGAGCTACCTATCAAATAAAACAGGAAACCCATTTGGAAAAAATTTTGGAATTACGCACCTATACCGATTTTTTAGCTCTTTTTGGAAAATCTGATAACGGATTGGCTCAAATTGAAGGAAAAGCTAAGTTTTATCTGTTCCCATATCCGTTCCGTTTTTTTGGTAGTAAAAAAACATTAGGGCAAATAGAATATTTTCCATCTCTTTCTCCTTATGTAAACTATTCTAGGTTTGAAGATGGAACTAAATATGTAGATAAAGTTCAAAGTTTGCCAAACGTTGATAGCAACGTTAGATACGAGCCCGTAAAACATTTAGATTTAGTAGAGAGAAGATACTTGTCTATGGGAGTTGATTTCGAGTTTCTTAAATGGCAACACAAAAATGCTCCTGTAAAATTCAGCATTTATGCAACATTTAATTACAATTTGTCAGAAGTCAATATGGGAGATGAAAGCAATATAATTTCAAGAAACATAAAAGCATTCAATCGTGGAGGAGGTTTGCATTTGAGTACAAAACGGTTTAATAATTTCGGTTTTGATCTAAAAGCAGAACTTACATGGTATGATTATAAAAATTTTAATGATGACAAAGATTTTATTCTTCCTGATGAAATTCCAATATTCAGAAATGAAGCAGAACTTTTTTATCACCCGAATAAGAATCCCAATCAAGCCGTTTTTACTCGTTTAATTACATTTAATTATGCAGGACGTAGCAATAATCAAGCATTTTATCAATTTCAATTCGGATATAAGTTTGCTATAGGAAACAGAACCGTAAGTAAATAATTAACAAAAAGAAATTATGAAACTACAAAAACTACTTTTAATCATAATCTTTATAGTTTTTAGCACGAGCAACATTTTCGCACAAAATAACGAGATGAAAGCCCGTATTGAATATGAAGATGCAGAAACTGCTTTTCAAAACAAAGAATATGAAAAAGCAATTAACTATTTAATCAATTCCGAAAAACTATTGGGCAAATGGACACCCAAAATATCTTTCCTAAAAATTCAGGCATTAGATATTGTAACGGATTATTCTGCTGATTGGAACGACAATATGGCTGAACTTTACCAACAGGTAAAGGAGTATATGAAATATGCAGATAAAAACTCTGATAAAGTAGATATGGATAGAATGAGAGAAATCTATGCCATAGAAAAAAGAATTGACGGTAGCAAACAAGTGAAGGACTGGGCAGAAACAGAAGAATTTAAAAACGGAAAAGTGGCTTATGAAAAAGGAAACTTTGAAGAAGCAATAAGTTGGTATAGAAAAGCAAATGATAAAGGAAATGCTTCTGCTATGAATAGTTTAGCTTGGTATTATATATATGGAAAAGGAGTTGAACAAAATTATCAGGAAGCGATGAATTGGTGTAAAAAAGCAGCTGATAAAGGAAATATAAATGCTATGTCTTTGATAGGCTATTTTTATCATAACGGACAAGCTGTAACCCAAAATTATCAAGAAGCAATGACTTGGTATAAAATGGCTGCTGATAAAGGAGATTCTTCAGCAATGCGTAGTATTGCTATTTTATATGATGATGGACAGGGTGTAACCCAAAATTATCAGGAAGCAATGACTTGGTACAAAAAAGCAACAGATAAGGGAGACGGAACAGCTATGAATCGGATGGGGTGTTTATACCGTGACGGAAAAGGTGTAGCAAAAAATAGTCAGGAAGCCATAAACTGGTTTAAAAAAGCAATAGATAAAGGACATGTAAATTCTAATATTTATATTGCCTCCTTATATAAGAACGAAAAAAACTTTCGGGAAGCCATACACTGGTTTGAAAAAGGAATACAGGCAGGTTTTGAATTAAATTCATCAGAGATGGCTCATTTTGGCTATTGTTATTTTCAATTACAAAATTATGTCAAAGCTATGGAATGGTATCAGAAAGCTTATGAAGCCGGAGATGCCGACACAAAAAATATAGCAAAAGGGTGGGTAGCCAAAATGTACGAAGAAGGCTTAGGTGTAGAAAAAAATAAAAAAATAGCTAAAGAATGGCGTAGTAAATAAAATAATAATTATGAAAACGAAACTATCATTACTGTTCTTGTTTGTTGTGTTATCAGCAACAATTGCTTTAGCTCAAAATAACGATATGAAAGCTCGCATGGAATACGAAGATGCAGAAACTGCTTATCAAGGTAAAGACTACCAAAAAACAGTTACTCATTTAGAAAGTGCCGAAAAACTGTTGGGAAAACCAATGGCAAAAACACGCTATCTGTTGATTTTGGCTTTAAGTAAAAACTTTCCAAGCGACTATGAATACGAAACTTTAGAAAAGCTGAGAACTTTGTGCAAACATTATTTAGACAATTATACAACCGATCAAGAGAAGTACCGGGATATTTATGATTTGTCAAATAATTTGAAAAACTATCCAGACAGTTTTGAAGATTATAAAAAATTACAAGAACAGCGATATAAAGAATACATAGAAAATGTAAAAAAAAGTCAGGATTTTATAAGACAATTTGCAAAAGAGTATGGTTTTAAGGAAGGGGGGCTTTCTATATTAGATTTTCTTGAGCTTAATCCAGCATATAAAAATTCAAAAAAAGCATTAGAAAAATCGGTTAATCAGGCAGTAAAACTTGAAAAAAATGTTGAAATAGCCATATTTGATGATACGGGAAAAGATTGGAAAAAAATATTAATAAATAGCGAAGGAAAAATTATAAACTCATCGGTGTTAATAAAAAATATTAGTGCAAATAAAGGAAAAGAGTTTATAAAAAATTTACAAAATAAAATAGATGAAAGACTTTATGTTTATAACGATTCTGAAACTTTTATTTTTTTGGGAATTAAAATACCCGGAATGGAGATTGGTTTGGAAAAAGTATGTATTGCTTTCTCAAGAAACGTTTTACAAATCGAATTTGGAAATCACACTAGTTTAGCTGAGATTTGGAATTAGATTTTTATGGGTGAAAAATAATGATAAAAAAGATTTTATTCTTTCTGATGAAATTGCAAGATTCAGAAATGAGGTAATGTATCAAAGATGTTGATAGAGTTAAAAGGTCTACTAACCGTGGTTTTATAATTCAAGGAATGATTTATTTCATAACAGTAAAGACGAACTAAATGTTCGTCTTTATTATTTATCCTAAAACGGATAATCATCTTTATACATGTTGGCTATTCGCTCTAAATGTTCAACAAAATGTTTCGATACATGCTCACTTAATAAATCTGTATTATTTTTCGCTTTTTAAGTTAAATGGCTTTGACTATTAATTACTCTGTATATCGTTTGAACTATATTTTCTAAATACAAACTAAATTCAAATATGTTAAAAAGGTTATAAACAGGTTGAAGATATTTACGATAATGAATACCTTCAGCCTGTTATTTATAATGCCGGATAAATCTTTTAAATTACAATCCTTATCAAACGTTGCACTAATGGTTTAACAAACACAGCCTGTGACGTATTATGCTGACAAAACCAAAAAAACAACTTAGAAGTCTTTGAAGCTTTAGCGGCCATTACTTCTGTATAATTCACTATACATGAAATTTAGATTATTTGCTCTTTTTAAAATTAGCCTGATTATTAACAGCCTTTCAGGATTTGCCCAGCAACCTGCAAACCTTGGTTTCGAAGTTCTTTCTTCAACAGACGCAATGCCGCAGTATTGGCAGCCAATGGGTACAGATTATCAGGTGTTTCCAGATTCCATTCATAAAGTCTCAGGAAAATATTCCATCTCATTAAAATCTATTGTTGAAGATGGTAAGTTTGGAAGTATAGTCAATCAGTTTTCAAATAAATACAACGGAAAAAAAATCACGTTGGAAGGCTATATAAAAACCAGAGAAACTAAAGATATTTCTGCCGGACTTTTTATCCGTTTGAACAAAGGGCAAACAATGGTGGCTGTAGATACCATGGCCGGACGAGAAGTTAAAAGGACTACAGATTGGAAAAGATATTCAATAACTGTTGATCTTAAAGATGCTGATTATATTTATGTTGCTGGTTTTGTAAAAGGACAAGGTCAGGCTTGGTTTGATGATTTTAAAGTTCTAATCGATGATAAACCGCTTCTTGATTTTGAAACGATGTCTAAAGAATCGTTTAAAGCAAATACAGACCACGAATTTGATGAAAGCTCTAAGTTTAGTATTGAAAATCTAAGCACTCAGGAAATAGATAATCTATACGCACTGAGCAAAGCGTGGGGACAATTGAAGTACACGAATACCAAAGTCGCTAAAGGCGAATACAATTGGGATTATGAATTATTCCGAGCACTACCAATTATTAAGGAAAAAGATTTTAATAACAAATTAAATGAGTGGGTTGTGCGTTATGGAGAAATGCAAAATAGCATTCCTCAAAACAATTATTATCTTGATTTTTATCCAAACGTAGGCAATCCTATTTTTCAAAATGAAAAGGAATATAAAGAAATGAATTTTGCTGATGATGGTTACCGTCTTTTGGCTTTGTTTAGGTACTGGAATATGATTGAATACTTTTTTCCGTATAAGCACCTGATTAAAAAAGACTGGGATCAGGTTTTAAAACAGTATATCCCTGAAGTTTTAAAAGCAAACGACGAACTTTCTTATCAGTTAACGCTGATGAAACTATTGGCGGAAGTTGAAGATTCCCATGCCGGAATATACAATCCGTCACAGGTTGCGTTAAAACACAGAGGAGGAAAAGTACCTCCTTTACAAATTAAATTTATAGAAAATAAAGCTGTTGTCGTTAAAATGGCCGATTCGTATCCGCAATTATCAGACATAAAGATAGGCGATGAGATAATTGCAATTGATGGTAAAAAGACAGAAGAACGCATAGGTGAAATTGAAGAATATATTTCGGCATCCAATTTTCCGACAAAACTTAGAGATATCACATACCGACTTTTGGCAACTAATAAGGAGGAATTAAAACTGACGTTGTCAAATGAAAAGGGACAATATGAAATGACTGTCCCTACTATTTCTGCAAAAGACATGTACGTTTTGTTTACTACAGACCAACCTTCACACAAGGAACTGAATAAAAATATAGGATACATTTATCCAGGAACCTTAAAGGAAGGAGAAATTACAGAAATTATGGCTTCTTTTATGAACAAAAAGGGAATTGTGGTGGATTTACGTTGTTATCCTTCAGATTTCATTGTATTTAGTATGGGAAATTTCTTAATGCCGAGACCAACCGCTTTTGTAAAGTCAAAAAAACACAATCAAAAAAACTTAAAGGGGCTTTACATGACCGAACCTTTAAAAGGAGGAGTTCGCTTCCGGGATTACTACAAAGGTAAAATAGCCATCTTGGTAAATGAAGAAACACAGAGTAGTGCCGAATATACCGCAATGGCTTTTCAGGCAGCACCAAAAGCTAAAGTGTTTGGTAGCCAAACAGCAGGAGCTGACGGCAACGTTTCTGAAATAATGCTGCCCGGCGGGTTTAAAACCTACATGACGGGAATCGGTGTTTATTATCCCGACGGTACAGAAACACAACAAATTGGAATTAAAATAGATGAAACCATCAAACCAACAATTCAATCGGTTAGAGAAGGTAGAGATTTAGTGCTTGAAAAAGCATTGGAATATTTGAAATAACTATAAAGACTAATACACTATCGTATAAAAATTAAAAAACCAAAAACTATACTAATGAATAAAATTTTAAAAAGTATCACATTTTTTTTCACAATGTGTTTTGTATTGAACACTACTTCTTCTTTCTCGCAAGAACTAACAAAAGCAGACAATGATTTGTTACTTAGCGATATAAGCCAAAAACAAATTGTTGCTTTGGGTGATGCCACGCATACCGATTTTACGGCAAGCAAATTTAGAGTTGATCTTATAAAAGAATTGGTAGAAAAGCATCATTTTACCATCATCGGTATCGAATCAAATCTTTTCGAAGTGTATAAAGCTTTTGAAGCTTTTAAAAATAACGGGAATATAGCAGATATGAATAGTTCATTATATCCTGTTGTAAAGAATAATGAACTAGACAAATTATTCTTTTTTCTTAAAGAACAAAATGAAAAAGGCAATAATGTGAAAGTGTATGGTTTTGATCCAAATCTTTCAGGAGATGATGCGTATAAAATATTCACAGAAGGCATTCCACAGAATTTGAATAATACAGAAATGAAATGTAAAGACATATCATTTGAAGATTTTTCAAAACACCTTAAAAGATTACTTCCTACGAATCTAAAAGCCTTGTTACGTACTAAAAAAGATTACAGAATAGTTCATGATTATTTAACCTGTTATTTAGATAACGTTTCAGCTACTGATGACAATGAATATTTTAACAACTATTTATTGAATATCAAAACATCGTTAGGACATAAATTAGAAGGAAAAAAATATAAAATAGAAAAATCTGATATTATTAGAGATTCAATAATGTTTGAAAATATTGTTTACTTAAGAAATAAGTATCCTAACGAGAAAATGATTTTGTTTGGTTCATCAACTCATTTCAAAAGAAATGTCAAAGCAACAAATTCAAAATTTGCTCAAAATAGTGGTTGGATAAATTTGGGAGAGCGATTGTCTAAAGAATTCCAAGACGATTACTTTTTTATTGCCTATACGGGTGTATCCGGAAATACAAGAGGTTTTTACGGCAAAAAACAAAAATTAAAAAAACTAATTCCTAATTCCATAGAAAGTATGGTT
>Ga0308157_10008438_pt1 | contig 11708 bp, 8 predicted proteins | sample PhyBR1_FD_201035 | JGI IMG/M metagenome (GOLD analysis project Ga0308157, IMG submission 201035) | Phyllosphere microbial communities from UC Gill Tract Community Farm, Albany, California, United States - DLSLB.R1 | ecosystem: Host-associated > Plants > Phyllosphere > Unclassified | place: USA...
CGGCTATCCGCGTGGCATGATCTATATGTTTGCCGCGCTCGGGACCTGGCTGCATGAGGGCGATCCGCTGTCGCAACTCAAGTTCGAGGACGCGCTGGCGGCGCTCAAGGATCTGGCCGGCAAGGGGCATTTCGAGGCGGAAATCCGCCGGCTGTTCCTCGACAATATGCATCGGACGACGGTGACGCTGAGCGCAGACCCGGAACAGGGCGCGCGCGAGGCGGCGCAAGAGGCCGAGGTGCTTGCAGGCGTGCGCGGCACGCTCGATGACAAGGGCATCGCCGAAGCCGTGGCCGAAACCGAGCGGCTCAAGGCGCTGCAGGAAGAGGTGGACGATCCGGCGCTGCTGGCGAAAATTCCGACGCTGACGCTGGCCGATCTGCCGCGGGAATCGCGGACGACGCCGATCGAGATCGGGCATCTTGCCGATGCGCGGCTGTTCTACCATGACCTGCCGACCGTGGGGATCGTCTATCTCGATCTCGGCTTCGACCTGCATGTCATCGACAAGGATTTGTTGCCTTATCTGCCGCTGTTCGGGCGGGCGCTGCTGCAGACCGGGACGGCCAAGGAAGACTTCGTCTCCCTGACGCAGCGGATCGGCCGCTCGACGGGCGGTATCGCGCAACATCGTGGGCTGTCGGCGCGGCAGGGCAGCGATGGCAGTGCGGCGTGGTTCTTCCTCTCCGGCAAGGCGGTGCCGGACAAGGTCGAAGAAATGCTCGCCATCATGGGCGATGTGCTGCTGGAGGCGCGGCTGGATAATCGCGAGCGCTTCAAGCAGATGGCGCTGGAAGAAAAGGCGGGCTTCGAGGCACGACTGGTGCCGAGCGGCAATGCCATTGTCGATACGCGGCTCAAATCGAGCCTGACCGAGGCGAGCTGGATCGCGGAACAGATTGGCGGCGTGAGCTATCTGCAATTCCTGCGCGAGCTGGTGAAGCGCGTGGACAGCGATTGGCCCAGTGTCGAGGCGGCGCTGGTGCGCATTCGCGAGACGCTGTTCAACCGCGGCCGCATGGTGGTCAATGCGACCGCAGAAGGCACATTGTGGGATCGGGCGCGCGGGCAGATCGGCGCCTTTCTCGAACGCCTGCCGAACCAGGATTTTGCCTTTGCCGACTGGTCGATCGAGCATCGACCGAGGTCGGAAGGGCTGATCATTCCGGCGCAGGTCAATTATGTGGGCAAGGGCGCAAACCTGCGTACGCTCGGCTTCGAGCTGACGGCCGCGTCATCCGTGGTGCTGAAATTTCTCAACACGACCTATCTTTGGGACAAGGTGCGCGTGCAGGGCGGTGCCTATGGCGGGTCGGGACGGTTCGACCTGACGAGTGGGAATTTCTCGTTCCTCAGCTATCGCGATCCCAACCTGCTCAAGACACTCGATGCCTATGACGGGGCGAGCAAGGCGCTCAATGCCGGAATCGGCGAGAACGATCTGACGCGGTCGATCATTGGGGTGATCGGCGACGTGGATGGCTATGAATTCCCGGACGCCAAGGGCTATTCGTCGATGTGGCGGCAGCTGACCGGCACGACCGATGCCATCCGCCAGCAGCGGCGCGACGAAATCCTCGGTGCCGGCGTGGCCGACTTCCGCCGCATGGCCGAGGCTGTGGATGCGGTGGCGCGGAACGGGCATGTGGTGGTGCTGGGTGGCGAAGCGGCGATCTCGCTGGCCAACGAAAAGCGGCCGGGCCTGCTGGATGTCAGCAAGGTGATGTGATGGTGGGCCTGGCGGTCACGGTCTTGGTGGTGATCCTTATTCTCTAGCGCCAGTTTCGCCAGGTCTTGCGCTAGATCAAGGCGGGTTCGCAATCATGGGCGGAGTGTTTCCTCGCGGCAGGTGTGCCGCGGTAGGAGCGCTTTTCATGACGACCGCTGTTGCAAAGAATCAGGATTTTACGGGAAGGACGGTTATCGTCACGGGTGCCGGTGCGGGCATCGGGCGGGCCACCGCGCTGCAATTTGCGGCGCAGGGTGCGCGGGTTATCGCGACAGACTGGCTCAAGGAACGGCTGGATGCCTTGGTGGCAGAATGTGGCGATAGCGCTATCGTGGCGGTGGCCGGGGATATCTCCAAGCAGGCCACGACCGATGCTGTCATCGCGGCTGCGGGCGAGCGCATCGATGTGCTGGCCAATGTCGCGGGCATCATGGATGGTTTCGAGCCGCTGGGGGAAGTTGTCGACGCGGTCTGGGACAAGGTGATGGCGGTCAATGTCACGGGCGTCATGCTGATGACCAGGGCCGTGTTGCCTGCCATGCTCAAGGCCGGCAAGGGCGCCATCGTCAATGTAACCTCCGAGGCGGGATTGCGGGGCTCGATGGCCGGCGCGGCCTATACGGCTTCAAAGCATGCGGTGAACGGGCTGACGCTCAACGGGGCATTCTTTTATGGCAAGAAAGGCATCAGGGTGAATGCCGTGGCGCCTGGTGGTGTGGCGACCAGTATCGAGGTCAAGCCCAACACGCCCTACTATGCAGAGCTGCTCAGCCCGTTGACACAGGCAATGGCGCCGGTCATGGCGCAGCCCCAGCAGTTGGCCGAATGCGTGGTCTGGCTGGCGAGCGACGCGGCATCGAATGTCAATGGCGTGATCTTGCCATCGGATGGTGGCCTGTCGGCTATCTAGGAACACACTGCCCGTTGCGGCGGGCAGTGGCGGCCAGGCGGATTGCCGGTTCGGGCCGGCGATCCGTCATGCCGATTTATCGACGACCTGGCCCGTGTCGGTCGAGGCCTGCAAGGTCTGCATCATGCGGCGCTTGATCTCGTCTTCCATCGCCTGACGGGCTTCAGGCTCCATCTGCGACAGGCCTTTCTCGTCCACGCCAAGGTCTTCCATGATCTTGTCGCGCATGCGTTCGGCCGGCGACTTGCGGGCAATCTCGAGGAATTCGTCGGTCGTGCTTTTGGTTTGAAGTGTGAAGTGTTCCGGCAGAGCCTTGACCTGGCCGGACAACGGGCGCGGAAAGGACCGCAGGCTTTCTGAAATCGACATGGACATGAAATACCTCGGAAAAGAACACTTCCGAGACATTCAAGTTCTGTGCCATCGCACGATTTGAGTTCAGCCAGATATTTATCGCATTGGTGACAGAATCTGACACGGCCGATGGGCAGATTGTGCCCTGTCAAACTTGCCGATGAACCAGCGGCGAAAGCCAGGCGTTAGAGGAAATCATGGCCAGTCCTATCCTCGACCGTAATCTCCATATCCGCGCTATCGACGCCTATATCGATCCCAATGTGCCGCGCGAGCGAGCCATCATCACGCATGGCCATGCCGATCATGCGCGCAGCGGGCATGGCTCGGTGCTGGCGACGCCGGACACGATCGCCATCATGAAGGTGCGCTATGGCGAGGATTGCGCGGGCAAGTTTGAGCCGCTGGATTTCGGCGTGCCGCTCAAGATTGATGATGCGACGATCACGCTTTATCCGGCGGGGCATGTGCTGGGCTCGGCGCAGGTGCTGCTGGAGCACAAAGGCCAGCGCGTGGTGGTGACGGGCGACTACAAGCGGCTGCCGGACCGGACGAGCCAGCCCTATGAGCTCGTGGAATGCGATCTGCTGGTCACGGAGGCGACGTTTGGACTGCCGGTGTTTCAGCATCCGCATCCGAAGCTCGAGATCGCGCGATTGCTGAAATCGGTGGCGGATCAGCCGGAGCGGAGCCATCTCGTCGGGTCTTATGCGCTGGGCAAGGCACAGCGCGTCATTGGGCTCTTGCGCGATGCAGGCTGGGATGCGCCGATTTACCTGCATGGCGCGATGATCCGGTTGTGCGAGCTCTATCAGGAGCTTGGTGTCGAGCTGGGCGATTTGCGGCCGGCGACGGGGACGGTGAAAGCCGAGATGGCGGGTCAGATCGTGATTGCACCGCCTTCGGCCATTCGCGATCGCTGGAGCCGGCGGTTTCCCGATCCGGTGGTGTGCCAGGCGTCGGGCTGGATGAGCGTGAAGCAGCGCGCCCGGCAGGCGCTGGTGGAATTGCCGCTGGTGATTTCGGATCATTGCGACTGGGGCGAGCTGCAGCAGACCATCACCGAGACCAAGGCGAAAACCGTGTGGGTGACGCATGGGCGGGAGGATGCACTGGTCTATTGGTGCCGGCAGCAGGGGCTGGAGGCGGAGCCGCTCAATATCCAGGGTTTCGAGGATGACGGCGGCGAGGGAGAGGCGGCATGAAGCGGTTTGCCCAATTGCTGGAACTGCTGGCCCTCACGCCGTCGCGGACGCGCAAGCTTAATGCGCTGACGCAGTATTTTCGCGAGACGCCGGACCCGGACCGTGGCTTTGCGCTGGCGGTGCTGACCGGGGCGCTGACGTTTCGCAATGTGAAGCCGGCGCTGCTCAAGGACATCGTGCTGCGCGAGGTCGATCCGACGCTGTTCGCCATGAGCTATGACTATGTCGGCGATCTCGGCGAGACCATCGCTCTGATCTGGCCGCATCATGGCGAGCAGGGCGACCTGCCGTCGCTGACGGACCTGATCGAGCTGTTCAATACGACGAGCAAGTCCGAGTTGCCGAAGTTGATTGCCGGCCTTTTGACGCGGGCGGAAATCAATGAGCGATGGGCGCTGGTGAAGCTGGCAACCGGGGCGCTGCGCATCGGCGTTTCGGCGCGGCTGGCCAAGACGGCGCTGAGCGACATGAGCGGGGTGGAGCTGCAGGCGATCGAAGAGGTCTGGCATGGGCTGAAGGTCCCCTATCTCGATCTTTTCGCCTGGCTGGATGGCAAGGCGGGGCGGCCAGATATCGACCAGACCTCGCGGTTTCATCCGCTGATGCTGAGCAATCCGATCGACGAGGAAAAGGATCTGGGCAAGCTCGCGCCGGCGGATTTTTCCGCAGAGTGGAAATGGGACGGCATTCGCGTGCAGCTGGTGTTGGGTGGGGACACGGTTTCGCTGTTCTCGCGCACGGGCGACGATATCGCCAATTCATTCCCCGACATCGTGGAGAATGTCTCAGGTCGCGCGGTGCTGGATGGTGAATTGCTGGTGGGCAAGGATTTCGAACCGGGCTCGTTCAACGATCTGCAGCAGCGGCTGAACAAGAAGGTCGCATCGGCAAAGCATCTCAAGGAGAGCCCGGCCTTCATCCGCGTCTATGACATGCTGTTTGATGGGCGCGAGGATGTGCGGACGCTGAGCTGGACGGAGAGGCGGGCGCGGCTGGAGGCGTGGTTTACCGCTAATCCGCAGAGCCGGCTGGATATTTCGGAGATCCTGCCGTTCGGGGATTGGGATGATCTGGCCCAGCAGCGGCGACAGGGCGCCGATGAACATGGCCACGAGGGGGTGATGATCAAGCTGAGATCATCGCCCTATGTGCCAGGGCGGCCAAAGGGCTATTGGTTCAAATGGAAGCGCGATCCCAATGTGGTGGATGCGGTGCTGATGTATGCGCAGCGCGGGCATGGCAAGCGCAGCTCTTTCTATTCGGACTATACGTTCGGGGTGTGGAAGGGCAATGAGATCGTGCCGATCGGCAAGGCCTATTTCGGCTTTACCGACGAGGAGCTGAAGCTGCTCGACAAATGGATCCGCGCCAATACGCTGCAGGCTTTCGGGCCGGTGCGCGAGGTGCGAAAGGAGCTGGTGTTCGAGGTGGCTTTCGATAGCGCGCAGGAGAGCAGCCGGCACAAATCGGGCGTGGCGCTTCGGTTTCCGCGGATCAGCCGGATACGATGGGACAAGCCGGCCACGGAAGCGGCGACATTGGAAGACATGGCCGTATTTGTCGCGGCGAGCTAGGAGGGGCGTATGTCATCGCGAAGCAATCATGAGCGTCTGGTGACGCTGACGCGGCAGATGGAGGAGGCTGCGGCAGCGATGGACTTCGAGAAGGCCACGGCGCTTCGTAACGAGATTGCGCGGCTCAAGGGCGAGGGGGCGGTGCAGGCGGGGGATGCCGATACGGTGACGGTCAGTCAGCCGCCACCGGGGGCGATGGGGCTCGGGACGCAGGTGCCGGTGCGGCAGCCGCCGAAGGGGTGGGTGAAGCCGAAGAAGCCGGATTTCATGACAAGGAATGTAAAGCCGAAAGGCGGCCGCTAGGTGCCACGCCCTCGTGGTTCGAGGCTCGCGAAGAGCTCGCACCTCACCATGAGGGCTACTGTGCATCTACTGTCGCGGGCAGTGGGGTGACAATAGAGGTTCAGTTGTCGATTCTGACCAAACTCCCACTATCGTCGAACTCGGCTACGACAAGATTTTCGCCCGCATTGAGCTGGGCGATGCCATCCAGGAGGCGCTTTGCGTTGACTGGACTGCTCAGCAGATGCCGCGTCTCGCGACGAGACCGACGCTTCTGAGCCAATTGTTCTGACATTGGGCGTAGCCGCATGTGGCGACGCCAGCGCGACATTGTCCGTATCATTTGCCGTCACCCTGCCTTCTCCAGACGTTCATCCGCTAGTTTCTTGATTTCGCGGAGTTCGGCAATAGTTGTTTGCAGATCGAGGAGCTGGGCTTCCAGCGAGGCCAGGCGTTCGTCGACTTTGGCGGTGAGGAGGTGGACCTGCTGGCCGCGGTCGGCGTCGTAGAGGCTGAGGTAGTCGGAGATGTCGCGCAGGGAGAAGCCGAGGCGCTTGCCGCGGAGGATGAGGATGAGGCGCGCCCTGTCTCTCCGGCGAAAGACGCGGGTGGCCCCGACGCGTTCGGGGGCGAGCAGGCCCTTGGCTTCGTAGAAGCGGATGGCGCGGGTGGAAATGCCGAACTCCCTCGAGAGTTCGGCGATCGCGAAAAGGTCGCGAGTGTCCTGGACGGTGCGGTTCACTTTTTGGCTCGCGTTTGCGCGTATTCCTCGCGCAGTTCCTTTTTGGACAGCTTGCCGATCAGCGTCTTGGGCAGGGCGTCCTTGAAGATGATTTCCTTGGGCATTTCGATCTTGTTGAGGCACTCGGTGAGGAATTTCTTGAGCGCGTCCTCGGTCACAGATTGGCCGTCACGCAGCTTGACGAAGGCAACCGGGGCTTCGCCGCGATAGTCGTCAGGGACGCCGATGACATTGGTTTCCTCGACAGCTTCGTGAGCCATCAGCGCTTCCTCGATGGTGCGCGGATAGACGTTGAAGCCAGAACAGATGATGAGATCCTTGATGCGATCGACAAGGAAGACATAGCCGTCCTCGTCCATGTGGCCGACGTCGCCGGTGCGCAGCCAGCCCTGCATGAAGGCGGCATCCGTCGCTTCCTCGTCGTCGTAATAGGCGGGCATGACCTGCGGACCGCGAACCTGGAGTTCGCCATCTTCGCCAATGCCCACGGGTTCGCCGCTGTCGACGCCGACAAAGCGGATATCGGTGCCGGGGAGGGGGAGGCCGATGGACATGGGCTTGGATGGCTTGCGCAGGGCCGCGCAGCAGACGACGGGGGAGGCTTCGGTGAGGCCATAGCCTTCGGCCAGCAGGGCCTTGGACTTCTTGCCGAAGGCGTGGCGGACTTCGTCGGGGAGGGCGGCACCACCGGAAATGCAGACTTCAAGGCTCGATAGCTGGTCTTGGGTGACCGTTTCGGAACGGGCGATGGCATTGAGCAGGGTCGGCACGGCGGGCAGGACGTTGGCGCGGGTGCGGGTCAAGAGTGACAGCAGTGCCTTGAGCTCGAAACGCGGCAGCATGACGACCTGAGTGCCATTGGCGAGCGGGGTGTTCATGCAGACGGTCATGGCGAAGATGTGGAAGAAGGGCAGAACGGCGACGACCTTGCTCGGCGCGTAGAACAGCCCGTCGCCCCATTTGTCGATCTGGCTCATGTTGGCCGAGATATTGGCATGGGTGAGCAGGGCGCCCTTGGGAATGCCGGTGGTGCCGCCGGTATATTGCTGGACGGCGATATCCTTGTCTGGATCGATGACCACGGCGCCAGGCGTATCGCCACGGGCGATCATGGCGTCGAAATGGGTGACGCTGGCGCGGATGGGCGAGGCGTCGAGCCTGGCCAGATCCTTGCGCTTGACCACGGAGAAGAGGATTTTTTTCACCAGCGGCAGCGCATTGGGGAAGTGGCAGACGACCAGCGATTTCACATGGCCGGCTTCGACCAGCTTTTCGGCCTTCTCGTAGATCTGGGCCAGATCGAGCGTGATCATCACATCGGCGCCGGCATTGGCGGCGATGTGACTGAGCTCGTGGACGGTATAGAGCGGGTTGCAATTGACGACGGTGCCGCCGGCGCGCAGCACGCCGTAATAGACGATGGGGTAGAAGGGCGTGTTGGGCAGCATGATCGCGACGCGGCTGCCCTTCTTGATGCCGAACTGGCTCTGGAGGGCGCCGGCAAAGGCGGTGATCTTCTTGGCAAGCTCGCCGAAGCTTGTGGTGCCGCCGAGGAAATCGAGCGCGGTGGCGGAGGGGTTTTTCGCACAGGCGGCGAGGACCTGCTCATGGACGGGGCGGGTCTCGATGGGCGAGTCCCACTTGATGCCGTCGGGATAGCTGGCGATCCAGGGGCGCGAACGGGCGGCGGGTTCAATCGTCGTCATGGGGTCCTCCTCGGGTGCCGACCATTGCGGCTGCGGGCTTAGTGCCTCTGCCAACCAAATATTCCACGGCTTTACGTTAGCGTCAAACCGCTGCCCGAACCTTTGAACGAGTCACGCGTTGCGCCTCGGTAAGACAGTCCACACCTGCAGGAGAGGCGACGTTTACGACGCTTGGTTGACGTAAACGTAAAGCTTGCTAGACTGTCATCCGCAACAGGCCTGACCGTGTCACCATTGGTGCGGGCAAGACAGCCAAAGCTGCATGGCCTGATGTGAAAGAGGAAACATTGCCCGGCGCATGGCGGCGCGGGCAGAGGGAGGCGCGCCTTGGCATTTGTCCTGATCATCCTGAGCCTTGTGGTCTTTGCGGTTCTGGCCATGCGGGAAAGCCCGCTCTGGCAGTGGGGCGTGGCAGCGATTGCGATCGGCCTGGTGTCGGGGCTGCATTTCCCGGATAGCGGGGTCGGCTATGGCCTTGGCGGCGGAAGCTGGTTCCTGCTGGTGGTCGGCGTGGTGATGCTGGTGCTCAGCATTGCCTCCGTTCGCAAGGCCGTGTTGATGACGCCGATCTATGGGGCGGTGAAATCCATTCTGCCCAAGGTCAGCCGGACCGAGCAGGAAGCGCTGGATGCCGGAACGGTTGGCTGGGATGCCGAGCTGTTTTCGGGTCGGCCGGACTGGAGCAAGCTGACTGAAGTCCGGCCGCTGACGCTGACGGCGGAGGAGCAGGCGTTTCTGGACAACCAGACCAATGTCGCCTGCTCGATGATCGACGACTGGGACATTCGCAACAATCGCGCCGACCTGTCGCCCGAACTCTGGCAGTATTTCAAGGACGAAGGGTTCCTCGGGATGCTGATTGCCAAGGAGCATGGCGGGCTGGGCTTTTCGGCGCAGGCGCAGTCGATGATCGTGTCCAAGATCGCCAGCCGGTCCGTGGCGGCGGGGATTACCGTCATGGTGCCCAATTCGCTTGGGCCGGGCGAGTTGCTGGAGAAATACGGCACGGCGGAACAGAAGGAAAAATATCTCCACCGGCTGGCCAAGGGGCAGGATGTTCCCTGCTTTGCGCTGACCGGTGTGCATTCCGGCTCAGATGCCGGGGGCATGCGCGACATTGGCGTTGTCACCAAGGGGCAGTGGAATGGCGAGGAGGTGCTGGGCGTGAAGCTCAGCTTCGACAAGCGCTATATCACCCTGGCGCCGATCGCGACGCTGGTGGGCCTCGCCTTCATTCTCAAGGACCCGGACAATCTGCTGGGCCGGGGCAATGATATCGGCATTACCCTGGCGCTGGTGCCACATGATCACCCGGGCTTGGATATCGGCCGCCGGCATTTCCCGGCTCGGCAGGCCTTCATGAATGGTCCGGTGCGGGGCAAGGACATGTTCGTTCCGATGGATTATCTCATTGGCGGGACGAGCTATGCCGGGCAGGGCTGGCGCATGCTGATGGAATGTCTTTCGACCGGGCGCGCCATTTCGCTGCCGGCGATCGGGTCGACCTCAATCAAGCAGACGCTGCGGGCGACCTCGGCCTATGCGCGGGTGCGGCGGCAGTTCGGCATTCCGGTGGGCATCATGGAGGGCGTCGCCGAGCCGCTCGGCGAGATGATCAAGCGGGCCTATACGTTTGAATCGGCGCGGCGGCTGACGGCTTCGATGGTCGACGAGGGCCAGCGGCCGGCGGTGATTGCCGGTCTGCTCAAATATACCGCGACGGAAGCCATGCGCGACAGCATGGACGATGCCTTCGACATTCATGGTGGCCGGGCGATCCAGGACGGGCCGGGCAATTACCTGTTCGGCGCCTATCAGGCTTTGCCAGTGGCGATCACGGTGGAAGGCGCCAATATTCTGACGCGCACGCTGATGACCTTTGCGCAGGGTGTGTTGCGCGCGCATCCCTATCTGCTCAAGGAAGTGCGGGCGGCGCAGAACAAGGACAGGAAAGCGGGGCTGGATGAATTCGATGCCGCTTTTGGCGGGCATGCCAAGTTCATGCTGCGCAATGTGGTGGCGAGTTTCCTGCATGGGCTGACCAATGGCGGTTTCGCCTCGACGCCCAACCAGGGGCCGATGGCGCATTGGTATCGCAAGCTCCATCGCTACAGCCAGGCTTTCGCGCTGACGGCGGACTGGACCACGGTGTTCCTGGGTGGCGCGCTCAAGCGCAAGCAGAAGATTTCGGGCCGCATGGCCGATATCCTGGGACATCTCTACATGATGTCGGCCACGCTGCGACGCTTCGAAGACGAGGGGCGCTTGAGCGAGGACCGCGAGCTAGTGGATGCCATCATGGCGGACCGGATCGCGCAGATGGAACGGACCTTTGGCGAGGTGTTTGCCAATTTCCCCAATCCCGTCTTTGCCTGGGCAATGCGGGTGCTGTGCTTCCCGCTGGGGCGGCACGCCAAGCCGGCCAGCGACCGGGTGAACTATCGTTTCGTGCGGTCGGTGCTGCGACCGGGCGCCTTCCGCGACCGGCTGACGACGGGGACCTATGTGTCGTTTGACCCCGATGATGTCACCGGTGTGCTGGAAGATGCCTTCATCAAGGTGACCGAGGCCGAGGAAATCGAGGCGCGCTTCATCAAGGCGGCGCGCAAGGGTGTGATCGAGCGACGGCTGGATCGTGACGCCTTTGCCGATGCTGTGGCTGCGGGCGTACTCAATGATAATGAGGCGGGGATCATGCGGGCCGCCGACGAGGCGACAGAGCGCGTGGTGAAGGTGGATGATTTTGCGGCGGACGAATTGTCGGCGCCGAGCAAGCATCGCGTTGCGGCAGCGGACCAGGGAGCGAAACAATGATCCAGCCAAGCATGCCGGAAACGAAGAACTGGAGCTTTCACCGCGACGTGGAGAACCTGGGGTGGCTGACGATCAATACGCCGGGCCCGGTCAACACGCCGAGCTGGAACTGCTGGTCAGCCGCTTCGAGGAGATGGCGCGAAGCGAGGAATTGGTCGGCGTGATCCTGCAGTCGGGCAAGGATAGTGGCTTCATCGCCGGTGCCGATATTTCAGAATTCGACGCGATGAGCGATTTTTCGGTGCTGCCGGAAGCGTTGAAGCGGACGCATGCGCTTCTGGCGCGGATCGAGGGGCTGAAGATCCCCTTCGTGGCGGGCATTCACGGGTTTTGCCTCGGGGGCGGGCTGGAGCTGGCGCTGGCCTGCCACTATCGCGTGGCGGTCAATGACG
>Ga0308157_10008439_pt1 | contig 11707 bp, 14 predicted proteins | sample PhyBR1_FD_201035 | JGI IMG/M metagenome (GOLD analysis project Ga0308157, IMG submission 201035) | Phyllosphere microbial communities from UC Gill Tract Community Farm, Albany, California, United States - DLSLB.R1 | ecosystem: Host-associated > Plants > Phyllosphere > Unclassified | place: USA...
AACACGTCGAGCTAAGGGAGCTAGTCAAGCTAGAAAGTGCCTCCGCGCGGCATGGATCATCTGGATCGTTGCATGCCCAAGACCAAGATCGGCTCGCCGACCTGCGAAAAAAATGGGGTATCGACAACAATTCACCCTCCCCGTAGTATCAAAGACATCCGATACGCGAAAGGTGATAAATGAGCCTGACTTCTCCTTACAGGAAACGCTACGTATTAGAATCATCGTCAGGTAACCATTAGATTTGGTGCTCAAGTTGGGCTCGATCTAGTGGAAAACGACATATCGCTTTTTCTTTGATGGTAAAGTAGCGGGCGGCATTTTCAATTTAAAGGATTCACATGATCGACATTAGCAATTTTTCGTTGGCTCAACTTCGTGACCTGCAAGCACAGGTAGCTGAACAATTCAAAGCGCGCGAGAAGGGTGAGATCGACAACGTCCGGAAACAGATTGTGGAACTGGCACGCAGCGTCGGCATGACCCCAGAGGAGGTCTTGAACGTCAAGGGTGGCCAGAAGACGACGAAGCCCGTTGCGGCGCGCTACCGCAATCCTGCTGACGCTGAACAGGTTTGGTCAGGCCGCGGGCGCCAACCACGTTGGGTCAAGGAATACGTTGAGACACCAGGCAACACGATTGAATCCCTGCTGATCGACTAACGGAACTGGAGTGGGGTGCGGCCTGGCTGCGTTCTGCTCCTGCAAAAGTTGCTCTTTCCGGTAGTTTCCGTATAGAATCAATCCGTCGCCATGCGGCATTGTTGTTCACCTAGTTTTCCGTTTCTCAATGTCGAGTTGAGAAGCCTATCGCTCAAAGTTTTCAAACGCCGCTTTGCGGTACCGGATGATCCATTTGGACGTCCATCTTGAAGACCCTGCATGACCCCGCTCCGGTGGTCGGCAGTTCAATCGCATCGAATCGCCCTACGTCAGGTTCGTCCTTCTTCAAGGATCCACCATGTCCCGCAAGATCGATTACCTCCAAGCCGTCCTGTTCGGCGCCACCAACGAACCGAAAGCAGCCTAATGACGACCGCACTGGAGTACGCGGCCTCGTTCGGCCGCCGCAAGCCAAACCAAGACGAAGTAGCTGAGTTGCACCGGCTGCGAGAGCAGGATCTCGCTGCGCTGGCGCCCAAGGCCGTGATCACGGTGGAGGACGTTCAAGCTCTGGAATGGGGCGTGAAGTTCGAAGTCGCGAACAAGTTTTTGGACAAGTGCGAAGAAGCTGCCAAGCATGCGCTTCTCCACGATCCGCACCACGGCGTTCGTTCGGCAGCTGCGTTGTTTAAGCCTGCCGAAAAGCCATCGCTACCGCCATCAGCTGAGAGATCGGCGCGAACCGCGCAAGCGACCGCCGCTCAAATCGCCGTCATCATCATGAACGGCAAGCGGCGCATGGCCACGCTCCACGGTCTGAAAACTGCTGCCGGCATCGAGGAGATGATCGAGTCGATCTATCCAGCCTCGCTGTTGGAACGGGCTACTGATTTCATCGCCGGTTTTGAAGGCGACGACACGCAGGAAGGCGTCGACCAGCTTCTCGCTGACCTGCGCGCTGCGCTCAAACCGATCCGATAAACCACGACAATTGACCGCCTTACCCCACTCCGGGGTAGGGCGCGTCCTTCCTTTCCCTGCTTACCACGGCTCCATCCGCGGCCAGCATCTACACCGTTTTCCTGTGCCGAATCTCGGCATCTACGCGCCACTTCACAACCCGACGTTCCTGGCCAGCGTGTGCGAGCGGTGCCTGCATGCCTACGCGCTGGAAGCATACGAAGACGGCGAGGACATTCCCGACCATTTAGTGGATCCGCGAGCAGCTGCAAAGCTGTCATCGGGAAAGGGGCCAAAGCGCATGGATGGCACCTTGAGCTACGTCGATCATGGCATTCCTCCGCACGTTCTCGCGTTGGCTGAGAGGCTTGCCCTAATACCGGATGAGAAGTTGAAAGCTGTTTCGGTGCTACTTGGGATCAAACTCTAGGAAATCATGACATTTTTTTGCTGCTCTTGCGCTCGCGACCATTGCAGTTCTCGCATACACCGTGCGTCGACAGTTCTACTCTATCAAGGCCACGCACGCGCATAGCATGCACTTGGCGGAAGAACTGCAGGATCTGCGTCGCCGGCTCGGCGCGATTACCAAGGTAGTTGAGCGTAGCGCAGGAGGCGTCGAAAAGCGTATCAGCGAGCACCAGGAAATCGTCGCTGCGATCACTGCTCGGCAACCTGTGCTGTTCAAAGATGAGCCTGGCCTGAAGCACTGGCTGAACGCCAACGACGAATTTTTCCGCGCATTGAAAACCGCCGCTGCAGGCGAACACGTCTAACCGATGAAAGTGCGCACAGCAGCGTCCACGGCCCGCATGACGATGTTTAAGGAAGTGTCGATATGACAATTGATCTGCTTTTTGCAATGCAAGTCTCCTTCTGGACTTTGCTAGCTGTCTTTCTTACCCCGTTAATTGTCTTCTCGTATCATGAACTTAGGGAGGAGCCAGTACCTGACAAGCCTTTATATGGCCCCGATGATTCCACGGTCAACTAGGAAAACTGAGCAATGAACGAAAACGCACTTGATGACCAGATTCTCGCAGCGATCTTTAGCGGCCACACTACGCGCAAGCAGATGATGCAGATTGATGCGCTACGCGTGCGCACGTGGGCGACGATTGGCGAGCGCTTGAATATCCTCACCAAGCGCGGCGCCCTGGTGGCGACCAAGGCCGGCTGGAGGCTCGCAATCTAAAGGAAAAATAAATGTTCAAGTTTCTTGCATCACTCGCCGCGCTGTGGGGAATCTGCTGGGTCACTGCTTTTGTCGCCCACGCCCGTCCACTTGATTGGTTTTTTGACCCATTGGACGACGCCGGAACGTTTCTGAGTCTGCTCGTGGTCGGCGGGATGGCGGGAGCAATCTTGTACGGGGTTGTTTCACTGTTGGAAAGATAGAAGAACCTGCCATAACAACTTAACCACCGGAAAACATGGACACCCTAGCTCGCTTCGTTCCTCCGTCCGGCGGCAAGCACTACTGTTGACAAACAATAAAGTCGGACACAAAACAATAAAGTTTGACACAAGGCGCCCGGGCGGACATGCTCTGGCAAGTTCCGCTTTCGGCCAAAAGCGGTCTTTCGACTTCGAAATAAAAGGATTTTATGAGTGATTCACCCGGTAAGAAAAATACCAAATCTATGTGCCTTTGGATGGGTTATGGCGTAGCGATCGGATGCGGAATTGGCGTTGCGATGGGCAACCTTGCTCTTGGCATTGGTCCTGGGGTAGCAATTGGAGCTGCTGTCGGCGCATTAGTTTCGAAGTCCCGGCGCTAAATCTTTGCCTTCGACCGTCAAACAACCTGTTTTTCGGCACAGGCCCGAAAGGCCGCTTCGGGTCGAAAGCAGCTGGTCGCGTTGGCTAAAAGGGGGCGGTATTTGTGTCAAACTTTATTGTTGCGAACTGAGGACACGGAGGGCATCAACGACCGTTTGTGTCAAACTTTGTTCGCACACCAGCTCGTTGGAATCGGCCAGGCTCTTAGGAGGGCTTGTGTCAAACTTTATTGTTCGCCCACACCCAGCCTTTAAATCCGCTTCATTACAACGAAGATCGGGTGATGATTGGGCATCAGGTGGTTCCAATGGAGCGACCGGCAGAAGGTGTGTTTTGGTGTAGCGTTTGTGGTGGCCACCCGGAAGATCCGGTACATCAACCTAACTTCATTCCGTAGCCAAAAACACAGCAGTACCGGCGCCCCGCATCGACGGGGCAGAAGCATTGAAAGGGTCGGGCGCCGTGCCTGGCCAGTCAGGGAAAACACATGAGCACAGTTACTTTAGAGCTGGCTGTACAAGATGCCAGTTCGTTGCCGTCGTCATTGATCGGTGCATTTGGCAGTGGCGCAGCCACTCCGCACATTGCCGAAAAAGTTTGTTCCGATCTCGAATGGCCACAGATTGAGCATAACCTGGACTGCTACCGCATTCCATACAAGTTCGCTAAACCGACTGGCGCGATCTTGCGCTCGATGCACGGCGCCGACTGGTGAAGGGAAAATCATGGATGCAGCCGTATGGGGTTTCATCGGAACTGTGGTCGGCGCGCTTGTCAGCGTTATGACAACGATGATCTCTGCAAGGAACACTGAAAAACTTCATCGACGGACAGCAGAACACGACCTCAGAATCAGAGAGCAGCAGTTCCAGCGTGAGAACCTGCTCCAGCTACAGGGTGAAATCAACAGTCTAGTTCGTATGGTATCGATGACGTTCCTGGCAGATTGGCCGGCACTTGAAGTACACCGTCCTGATGAAGAAATTATGAGGCAGACGTTCAGGAACGTAGCCTTGTTAGCGTCCCGAGTGGCAGACGAATCTTTACGTTCTCAAATCGCGACGTTTACATCTAACGGTGCGGCGACAGTAAATGCTCGCGACGCCGAACGTGCCAGTGACCTACATAATTTGGTTGTTGATACTGGCCTGCGTCTTCAGGAGGAGATTGGAGCGGCGATTAGGCAGCTTGGACAAGCTCCCAGCGTGCAATAACGGTCAGCTATACAAACACATCGCACCGGGCCGCTAACCCTTGTGCACAGGCGGCGGGGAAGCCCAGTTACGGTCAGCACGCGCTTTCAGCGCATGACCACGGAAAACGATGAGCGCCCGAGACCATTACACGCTACCCCTTCTTTGCCTGATCTGCGGTCGTAGTGGGACCGCTTGGTGGTCCGAGCGAGAACGGCCGTCTCCGTATACTGGCATCGGGCGCACGCTCGATGCGGTTTCGAAAGGATTCAGGATTGTGCCGCCACAATGTGGCAAAGGCGACAGTCAAGCCCACTGCACTGAGTGCGGTGTCGAAGCATAGGAAACGCGCTGTGAGCGCCCGAACTCGGCCGGTAGCCGTTTGAAGAAATTTTGATGAATAAGCCATCTGCAGATCAGCTCGCCGAAGGTCGGGAAAGATTTCTTGCTGCACACCCCGAAGTCAGGGCGAAGATCGACGCGTTATCCAACGCCGAGGCAGAAGCTATGTCCACAACTTTGGAAAAGCATCGTGAGCAAGAGACGACGCGAGAAATCGAAAAGTACGCGAGAGGTAACGATATCGATCCGGTAGAGCTAATGTTTAGCTTGGCTGCAGATACGGCTGAAGAGTTCGCACAGTGGTCTGAAGCGCGCGAAAAAGCGATCAAAGCGGCCTTGGGCCTTTGACCGAGGAAAACGGTTCTGTCGCCTTGCTGATCAAACGGCGAGGTTGTCACGGAACGTCACAACACTGCTCAAACTGGGCGGACTATTTCCTGCCAGCGCAGAAAATTGTCCGCGAATGACATGGCCTCGGCACCGTCGATTGCGAAATGGTTCTTGCGAATCATGTGCATCAGTTCGATGCCGGCGAGCACGGAGCCGGTGGCCGGAAACGATTTGAAGTTGAGCATTGGCCTGGTCACCCGCTTAATGGCGCGGTGATCCTGCTCGAAAATGTTGTCGAGGTATTTAACCTGACGCATGAGGATCGGCACGTCGCGACCGACGTTGATCGCATCCATAACCGCCTTGTTAGCGCTGCTCTTGTCCACCGCGACTTTGTATGGATCGTCGTTCGCCCCAAAGCCTGTCGATGAAGCGCCTTGCCGCGGCCATGTCGCGCTTCGCGTCAGCAGGAAGTCAACGATCTTGCCATGCTTTGCAACGGCGCGGTAGAGGTATTCCAGACTCACTTGACCTTGATGTAGGTCTCATCCATCCACCAGCTGCCCCCGACCGGGCGATTGTGTTTCCGAGCCATCTTCTCGATGGGCGGCAGGAAACGAATCGTCCACCAGTTGATCGACGAATAGTCGACCGACACACCGCGCTCTTCCATGATTTCCTCAAGATGCCGGGAGCGCAGCAGGTAGGCTGCATACCAACGGACGCAAATCTAAATCACATCGATAGGAAAACGTATCCTGTTGAAGTTGAGCATGCCGATTTGTCCTAGATTTGGCACTGCAATTTACCCGACCAGCCTGCCCGTTCGCTAATGCGACAGAACCAGCAGAATTGCGCAACAAAGCTGAGTTGCCAACAAACAACAATAGTAGTTTCTTTTTGCATTATAATATTAAACAAATATTCAAAAAAGTGTTTATTTATTAAAAGTTTTTATAAATATGCGAATGGCGAGCGATTTTTTTTGTGTTTTTAAACAATTTACAAGATTCTGAATTTCCAATATTATAAGCTTCATAAAAAGTAATAATAACTAATTCGTTGGCCTTTTCTAAAACATATTCACTTGTTTCCTTGCGTTTAATTGCCTCCATTTAATTAGCAATTATTAATTTATAGGGAGATTTACTAAATGTTATATGTGAAACTTAAAAATCTTCGCTGGAAGATAAAATCTTTGCTCATGATCTTCATATGCTTATTATTCCTTTTTAAGCTATTTTATGATGGAAAGCGGAACTACCAAGGAATTTGTTCTGAGACACAGGTTAAACTATCAGATGCTGAAAAGATTAACCTCGCTATTGAAGCTTTAATTTCTTACTATCCAAAAGATGAGCGGGTTTTAAATAACTTCCTGCGAGAAGTTGCCAACCCAGAATCCGAAAAACTTAGCGGCAAGAAACCCATACCTTATAAAGATTTAGATGATTTTCATGACTATAATAAGGATTGCTGTGAAGTATTGCCGCAATCTAAAGATATAGATTCTCCGCCGGTCAATATCATCGATCGACTGTCTGGATCATTATCCTCATTTGTAAAAGTGAAGTATAAAATACGTTATTTCGATGAGTTTCGGAATAAGCAAAAAGTGGCGAGCGAAGTGACATATAGAATTAGCAATTGCGGGTATATACATAACGGATAACGGAATAATATGAATAAGCTTACTGTAGACGAAGTGACAATGTATTTCTTGTATGGTTCACCATACAAACCAAAAGACTTAAATGATGATTCACTTATCCGTCCAAAAGTCGACACGTCGAGGATTATCGGAATTGACACTCAAGAGTACATGACTACCGGACCGGGTCGCTTTGCGAATCCGACGTTCTTTGAGATAGTGGAAAGATTCTTTTATCCGCATTTGGGTTCTACGTCTGCACTTTTGGATGAGGGTAGCTACAAGAAAATCGATCTGATAAACATGATCGATCCCAATCACAATTGGGGTCTAAACATTTATCAAACTAATTATGATGATGGTAAAGATGATTATGTTGAGAGAGCATATATCTGGAATTCCACATCTTTTATGATCTCTAATGATGCAGTTTTTCATGTAGATGCGGATGGCACTCGTTGGATCGAAAATTTCGCAGTGGTCCCAAGAATTTTAGCGGCGGCCCCAGAAAATTTCGACTTTGAAACCAAAGACAATGCGGGCAAATTCGCGAATTATTTCCTTCAACCGGCGATTGATCCATCTAATATCGGCAGGAAAGTAATTTTGGATTTCGACAATTCCAATGTTCAGTCGCAGCGATTTACGGAGAAGGATTATATTATTGCCTACGACAATGCTACTCATCCTAATCCTGCTAATTTACTGCAGCTTACGACGGCATTTGCTCCCTTCGTTCAAGACTTATGGGATAGCGGAGTAACTAATACCGTTGATGAGGAGGGAAGGGTTATCTTATATGGAACCGATTTCCACGATAAGATAGATGCGTTCTCAAGACTGGATATTCTCGGAGCGCTTGATCCATTAAAAAAATATTACGAATCTAGCGAGAAAGGTGTTTCGATCATTAGCGGGAAAGGTAATGATGACTTAATTGGCGGGGTTGGCAAAGATCGGATCGATGGGGGAGATGGTAATGACAAAATTAACGGTGCGGCTAGAGATGATAAGCTGTTTGGTCGCCAAGGCACGGACATAATCATTGGTGGGGACGGAGATGATTACATTGATGGTGGTGATGACGATGATACCCTCGAGGGAGGAGCAGGTTTAGATGTACTTCTTGGCGGTGAGGGCAATGATATCCTAGCGGGCGGAGAAGATGCAGACGATCTCCAGGGTGCCGGGGGGTTTGATATATACAGCTTTGTATCGAATGATTTTGCTTATGGTGGTTCTGACACGGTTTCGGATTCTGACGCGCAAGGTGTGATCACTGTTAATGGCTTGCAATTAACTGGTGGTGTTGAAACCGAGGAAAATTCAGGAATTTATATAAGTCGCGACGGGGCATACACTTACCAGTGGAATGGTGGAATTCTCAACATCAATAACACAATCAATGTAGCGAATTTTCGCAACTTTGATCTGGGGATTTTTCTCGAACGTGCTAAGGAGCGCGAAGAAGCCACGCGCCCAATCACTGCGGCATACGCTGATGCCCAGAATCTGGAGTCGCCACTCGTACTCGATCTAAATGGAAACGGGGTAAAGACTGTCGGGAGAGACATTGGTGCATATTTCGACTTCAACGGGTCGGGGAAGCGCGTTCTCACGGGTTGGGTAGCTTCCTCCGATGGTTTGTTAGTATACGATAGAAACCATAATAAAATCATCGACAATGGTAAAGAGCTATTTGGCAACAATGGTGAGATGCCGTCTGCAAATGGCTTCGCAGCCCTTGCTTTGCTAGATAGCGATAGGGATGGTGTCATTTCTTCTAACGATGCGGAATGGTCCGAATTGCAAGTTTGGCGTGATTCCAACAGTGATGGGTTTACAAATATAGGTGAACTTCATTCGCTGGCCGATGTCGGTATAAAAAGCTTAGACCTGAAATATGAGGAGCACAATGGAAAGGACGATTACGGTAACTCCTTGCTGCAGTTTGGTAGCTACCAAACTATTAATGGCGAAAACAGGGACGTAACGGACGTTTGGTTCGCTGTTGATACTGCAACAGTAATTTATTCATCTCCCCCGCTCCTTACAGTGGATGTGGCAATGCTTCCATACGTATTTGGCATGGGTAACTCAGGAGATTTACGTCACGCAGTGCGCGAAGACGGTAATGAAGCATTGCAAGATGCAATCATGGCTTTTGCTGGTGAGAAAAATAATAGACAACGAAGCGAATTATTGGATGATATCCTTTTAATATGGGGAAAAGCTACGAATGTGACTGACGGAAGCCGCGGCCCTTGGTTTGATGCAAAAAAACTCAAAGTGTTAGAAACATTTACTGGTAGTGAGTACTATCAATGGAAAAGTGCTAATCCAGTAGATCCTGGCGGCATAGCACAAGATCCTCTCAATATTGCCTACTCTAAGCTGCATAACTATTACTATTCGGTCATCTCTGCGCAAACTTTTTTGAATGATTACTACGACAAGATAGTATATAGCCGTGATCCTGCATCAAACGGATTGATGGTCGATTTGCTACCAGCTGCTCGCGCTTTAAAGGTTGAAATGGTTAGCAATCCTGACAATGGACTTTTGATTGCTGATTTTGTACGTACGTTAAAAGATGCGCCGCCAGTTTCAACATTAGATTTTTCACAATTTCAAGCTTTTTTTTCAGACCAAAGCCAGTCAGTCCAACGGGTGATTGCTACTGCTTTGAATGGGTTTGTCATAACTGATGACCATGACATGATGTATGGAACAAGTTCCGACGATGTGATCTCCGGTCTCGGCGGCGATGATATGTTGTTTGGAGGCGATGGTGATGACATAATTGAAGGCGGGGCGGGGGACGATAGGATTGAAGCGGTCCTTGGGGCAGACACAATATTTTTTAGTCGTGGCGATGGCATGGATATCATATTTTGCGCGGACTATGATTCCAGCACAATCGGATATAATAATAATGATACCCTAAAATTCTTGGATGGTATCAGCCCTAATGACGTGACGCTAACTCCGCGCAAGATAAAGTTCGGAGCTCCAAATGACCTTATAATAACAATTAATGGAACATCGGACGGAATAGTCCTAGAAAATTGGTTGCGTTCGAAACACCGGATCGACCGCATTGATTTTGCTGATGGGACCGTTTGGGATATACAAGAAATCTTAGAAAGAATTGAAAAACTCGATCCCTTCCTCGGTACGCCCGACAACGACAGCCTTAATGGGGACAGTGGTGCCAACATCTTCAATGGGTTGGCAGGTGACGACCAGATCGATGGCGGCCAGGGCGCCGATACGTACTTGTTCGGCCTTGGCGACGGGAAGGACAGAATCTCGGAGTTCGGCTACGCGTCGGGCGAGATCGACACGATCCGTTTCGGCGCCGGCATCAATCCCGATGACATCATTGTCTCCCGTAACGGCAACGATATCGTCTTCTCAATTAAAGGCACCAGTGACAGCGTGACAGTGGCTAGCTGGATGTCGGGTGACTATTATCGAATTGAACGGATCGAGTTCACCGGTGGGGCCGCATGGGACCAGGCGACGTTGAAAGCAAAAGTGGATGCGCTGCCTTTCATCGGCACGTCTGGCAACGACAGCCTTAATGGGGACAGCGGTGCCAACATCTTCAATGGGTTGGCGGGTGACGACCAGATCGATGGTGGCCAGGGCGCCGATACATACTTGTTCGGCCTTGGCGACGGGAAGGACAGGATCGCGGAGTTTGGATATGCGTCGGGCGAGATCGACACGATCCGTTTTGACGCCGGCATCATTCCCGATGACATCATTGTCTCCCGTAACGGCAGCGATATCGTCTTCTCAATTAAAGGCACCAGTGACAGCGTGACAGTGGCTAGCTGGATGTCGGGTGACTATTATCGAATTGAACGGATCGAGTTCACCGGTGGGGCCGCGTGGGACCAGGCGACGTTGAAAGCAAAAGTGGATGCGCTGCCTTTCATCGGCACGTCTGGCAACGATAGCCTTAATGGGGATAGCGGTGCTAACGTCTTCAATGGGTTGGCAGGTGATGACCGGATCGATGGTGGCCAAGGCGCCGATACGTACTTATTCGGCCTTGGCGACGGGAAGGATAGGATCTCGGAGTTCGGCTACGCGTCGGGCGAGATCGACACGATCCGTTTCGGCGCCGGCATCAATGCCGATGACATCGTTGTTTCCCGTAACGGCAGCGATATCGTCTTCTCAATTAAAGGCACCAGTGACAGCGTGACAGTGGCTAGCTGGATGTCGGGTGACTATTATCGAATTGAACGGATCGAGTTCACCGGTGGGGCCGCGTGGGACCAGGCGACGTTGAAAGCAAAAGTGGATGCGCTGCCTTTCATCGGCACGTCTGGCAACGATAGCCTTAATGGGGATAGCGGTGCTAACGTCTTCAATGGGTTGGCAGGTGATGACCGGATCGATGGTGGCCAAGGCGCCGATACGTACTTATTCGGCCTTGGCGACGGGAAGGATAGGATCTCGGAGTTCGGCTACGCGTCGGGCGAGATCGACACGATCCGTTTCGGCGCCGGCATCAATGCCGATGACATCGTTGTCTCCCGTAACGGCAGCGATATCGTCTTCTCAATTAAAGGTACCAGTGACAGCGTGACGGTGGTTAGCTGGATGTCGAGTGACTATTATCGAATCGAGCAGGTGGAATTCGCCAACGGTAGTTCGTGGGACAAGTCGACCCTGATCGCTAAGGTCGCGGCGCTTCCTTATGTGGGTACCGATGGGGATGACAGCCTGGCTGGCGACGACGGCGCGAATATCTTTGTCGGTGGCAAGGGCAATGACACCCTCGACGGTTCGGGCGGTAGCGATACCTACCTGTTCAATCTGGGCGATGG
>Ga0308157_10008442_pt1 | contig 11705 bp, 12 predicted proteins | sample PhyBR1_FD_201035 | JGI IMG/M metagenome (GOLD analysis project Ga0308157, IMG submission 201035) | Phyllosphere microbial communities from UC Gill Tract Community Farm, Albany, California, United States - DLSLB.R1 | ecosystem: Host-associated > Plants > Phyllosphere > Unclassified | place: USA...
TAAAACAAATTTATAAAAATACACGTAACATAATTGATAACTTTGCTAAAATAAATAACTCTATGGGTTTTACATCATTTATAAAAAGTAAGCAATTTATTTTCTCGCTAATTGGGGCAGTAGTAATTATTGGTTTGCTGATTTTCGGTAGTTTACAGTTTTTAAATATTTATACAAGACACGGTAACGAAATTGCGGTGCCCGATTTAACTAAAATGAAGGTTGAAAAGGCTATGGATGCCGTTGCCGATAATGGTTTTGAAATTATTATTATTGATACAATTGATTACAACCCAAAGTATCCGCCATTAACGATTTCAGAACAAGATCCTAAAGCGAACGATGCCGTAAAGCAAGGTCGTAAAATTTATGTAAAGATTAATGCAAAAGGATATTCGTCTGTACGTTTACCAAATTTAGATGGTAGAACGTTGCGCCATTCAACCGCTATTTTAGAATCGTTAGGTTTGGTGAAAGGACAAATTAAATACGAACCAGATTTTGCAAAAGATGTTGTTTTACGTATTGAACAAGACGGCAGAATTTTACGAATGGGCGATAAAGTACTTAAAAATTCAAAAATCGATTTAATATTGGGCGATGGTATGTTGGGATACAAGCCAGAAACCGATTCTTTAGGTGAAATGTATGAAGATATAGCACCGGAAATCGATTCAATTTTTTAATGAATGATAGAAGATAACACAATTTTAGAAGACGAATTATACGAACACCACCGTTTTGAAGCCGGTAAAGGTCAATCGCCATTGCGTGTTGATAAATTCTTGATGAATTTGGTTGAAAATGCAACCCGAAACAAAATTCAGAAAGCAGCCGATAACGGAAATATTTTTGTGAATGATGTTCCTGTAAAATCAAATCATAAAGTAAAAGCAAACGATGTAGTGCGCGTTTTAATGGAACAGCCTCCGTTTGAAAACATCATTGTCCCAGAAAACATTCCGTTGGATATTGTTTATGAAGACGATGATTTACTCGTGATTAACAAGCCTGCAGGTTTGGTGGTGCATCCGGGGCACGGAAATTACACAGGAACATTAGTAAACGCCTTGGCGTATCATTTTGAAAATCTGCCGTTAAACAGTTCAGAACGTCCTGGTTTGGTGCATAGAATCGACAAAGATACCACCGGATTATTGGTTATTGCAAAGACAGATTGGACAATGAGCGAACTGCAAAAGCAGTTTGCCGCAAAAACTACCGAGCGTGAATACGTTGCCCTAGTTTGGGGAAATGTACAGGATGATGAAGGAACCATTGAAAGTTATATTGGTCGCCATAAGGTAGATCGTATGCAGATGGCATCGTTTCCTGATGATTCAACCGGAGCAAAACATGCGGTTACTCATTATAAGGTAATAGAACGTTTGGGATACATTACAATGGTTTCGTGTAAATTAGAAACCGGTAGAACGCATCAGATTCGCGTACACATGAAAACAATCGGACATACTTTGTTTAACGATGAACGTTATGGCGGAAACCGAATTTTAAAAGGAACCACTTTTACAAAATACAAACAGTTTGTAGATAACACTTTTAAAACGTTACCACGACAGGCTTTACATGCGAAGACATTAGGTTTTATGCATCCTGTTAAAAAAGAATTCATGCGTTTTGAGATCGATTTACCAGACGATATGGTTCAGTGTATCGAACGTTGGCGAAACTATTCAAGCAACCACGAAATTGTTGAAGACGAAGATTAAGCTGAATTATGACGATAATTAAATTAAGAGGTGTAAAAAATTTAGAAAGCGATATCAGATTAAATCAGCTTTACAATCAGTTTGATGTTCTTTTAAGCGAATTAAGAAAAAGAGAATTGCCTGATGCTATTGTTGAAACAATAAATAAAGAAGTTGAAGAAATCAACACCTCAAATTCTTTAACTACTAACGATTTAAGAAAAGTTATAAAGAAAAAGCAAACCGCAATTTTAAGACTCATAGAAAAAGACTTAAAGTTAGTTCCTAAAAATTATTACAGAACCCTTTGGTTAGCACTTGGAATGACCGTTTTTGGTATGCCATTAGGTGTTCTTGCCGGCGTACTTTTAGGAAATCCGGGTTTGTTTGCATTAGGTTTACCTATTGGTGTGGCAATTGGCGTAACAGTCGGTACAGCCATGGATAAAACCGCAGCCAAAGAAAACAGACAACTAAATTTAGAAATTAAATATTAAAAAAGACACCTATATACTTGATTGTACCAAATAAAAATTTTTATAAAATTCAAAACAATATGTCATTTAGAATTACATAAAAACTTTAACTATTGAATATAAATTATACTAAAAATTGCTCTAAAAATATTAAAAACGAATAAATAAAAGGATACGATTAATTTATCCATAATTAAAAAAGGCCCGAAACCATTGTTTTGGGCATTTTTCGTTCATCGAACGCTTAACCATATACCCACTCATAAGCAACTGCTGCTCCTGCTAACTTTCAATCAATTAGTTGAAACTTCCAGTTTTTTTATTCTTTTTAAAGTATAGTCCAGTGCTTTAGATGCTGATACATTTATGTGTGGTTTCACACCATGACGGCTTTCTTCTGTAGCTCCAACATTGTAATCTTTTGAGGTAGATACATTGAGCTGTAGTTTAGAATAAGGCAGGACTACCTGAATTGTTTCTCCGGCTGAAACTACAAAACCTCCAGTTTCTTCACCTATTGTTGTTCCTACTATATAATGTTTGCACGCGTTGGCAAAATCGGCAGCAGAAGAAAATGTTTGTCCGCTTATTAATATTAATACGTTCCCCCTAAATCTTTGCTCTAATTTTTTTGGAAATATCAGTGAGCTCGATTTATCGGTAGTTTCAACTGTTCCTGATTTTTTCTCAAGGATAGTTTGCTTGTATTGATCTTCAGCATCTGTAAGACTTTCAATATATTGTTTCTGTGTATCGCTATATTTTGCTAATGTCTTTTCGTATTGTGTAAAGGGCTCTGAAATCAGGTAACTCAGAAGTTCGTCTCCAAGCTGTGAATTTCCACCACCATTTTCGCGTAGGTCTATCACAAGATTTTCTATGTTGTTCCTCTTAAGTGTCGAAAAGAAATTGGTTAAAAATGTTTTAAAACTTTCCAAACCTGAAAAACTGTTAAGTGTTAAAACAGCATAATCATTATCTTCTTTTAGTGTATAAATGAAATTTTCAAATTTTCTTTCTTGTTGAGTTACGTTCTTTATCTGGGATTTCTTTAAAATTTTAATTGTAAGTTTGTTATGATCTTCTATGTCAATACTTAATTCATCGTTTTTGTTAAGCAACACGTTGAAGTAGTCGTTGAAATAATACTGGCTTAAAGCGATGCTGCTTCGTTTATTTTCTGCACTTGTATAGAGTCCAAAAAGTTTAATTATTTTACTGGAATTCTTGTGGTCCATTTTCCTTATCCTTTTTCCAATGACAGATTTTGGAACATATTGCTCGTAACCATTCGTAATTGATTTAATATAAAGAGAATTTTCTTGCAATTCCACTTTAAAAGGGAATTCTTTATAGTCTGTATGATAAATGTAGTCGGATATGTTTAGTTCAGTATGTCCGTCCCGCAACTTGGCAATAACAGGTTGAAAAGCTGTATAAAAATCAACCGGGGTGACCGCACTTTTTTTTGAAATTCGTCGTTCTGCACGCTTTAAGAGTTTGTGGAATCTTTTTTCTGAAATGCTGCTATAAGGATTTACGCTGGCATCTTCAATAGCATGCTTTATATATGCAACGTCCGCCTTTACTTCAAGTTGTGAAATATTTTCTAAATTTTGACCGTAAATAGTTGTCGCAAAAAATAAAAGGATATATAAGAATGGTTTCATGTATGTAATTTGATGCTTTTTAAAATCAACTGAGAAGTTAAAACTAAGAATAGTTTTGTTTCCCTTGCTGTATTTACAAAAAGCTAATGTTGTCCGTGTGTTTGCCTATAATATAAATTAATTTCATTTGTTTTAGCAGTATATCTGGCTTCATCTTCAGCTCATCACTGGTGTTCTCACGTGTCATATCTCAAGACAATCGCTTTTAATCGCATTCTAAAAATTCTCTTTCCCATGCATAAAATTGTTATTGGGTTATACTGTGTTTTCTGCACAACTCTGCGATCGAAATTTCTGTATGCAAAGCTTATTTTGCAATTAAGATCTTTTGCTCGGCTGTAAAAATACGTCGTGTGTTTTTACGAATGTCTTTTTCAAAATTCTCTGCTGATTTCTTTTTTGGTGTTGCCATAATTAAAGTTACATTTTTTTTTGTGAAAACACTCCTTTAGTTTTTTTTACTAAATGTCTACTTTTTGCTGACGATTAACAACGTAGAAACTAAGAGTCAAGATGCAATTAAAACTGCATTAAAATATATACAATAGCCCAAACTTTATTTAAAAAATTATTTGCTTAAGCATTTTAATGTCTTTATGATTACGGACAGGTTTGCATATAATAGTGACCTTGTTAAAGTAATTTTTTCTTAACTCACTGCTTTTTTTCCTCAGTTCATTGTTTTATTATTGAAGAAGGATTGCAGCTACAGTAGCTTTGTCATTAAATAATTAAAAAGTATAAATGATGAACAGAGAATTAGTTTTTTTACGAACATTTGCCGCCGCTGCAGTTGTCGGTATGGTATTCATTACATCTACAGCCTTTAAAAAATTCGGAAATCAAAAATTTACCGAAATTGACGTGGAACGTATTAACATTGTGGAGAAAGATGGAACGGTTAAAATGATCGTTACAAATGTAGAACGTTTTCCGAATGGAAACGACATAATAAATGACAGGGAGACCAATACAGACAGAAAAAAACGTTCTGGAATGTTGTTTTTTAACGAGGATGGGATTGAGTGTGGTGGTTTCATTTATGACGGAAAAAAAACGGAAAACGGTCACGCTGCGGGTCTTTCACTTACTTACGACCAGTATGATGGCGATCAGGTTATGCAGCTGCTTACACAAGATGTAGGTAAAGGAGAAAAAAGATTCGTAAGCAGTACGCTGGCATTCAATGATCGTCCTGCTAAAGAATCACAAGGCAAGACTGCCGAAATTATAAAAGAATTGCAGGAACTGCGCTCAAGAGATCCTAAAGCTGCTGATATAAAGTATAAAGAATATGAAGAACAAGGCATGATTGGAGGTGTTCCGCGCGTTATGCTTGGAAAATCAAAAAGTCAGAATAACGGTCTTTTCCTATTTGATGATAAAGGGATGCCCAGAGCAATGTTTTATGTAGATAAGGAAAACAATGCTAAATTGGACTTTTTTGATGCTAAAGGTCATACAATTGCCTCATTTCCCGAAAAGGTTAATTAATTTATTTTGTTCACAGTTTCAAATAACTCTGTTTAAATAAAACGATTATTTTTGTTATGTCTATTATCAGTTATTCCATGAAAACCATACTTCAAAAGATACATCAAAACATATATTTTCTGCTCTTTATACTTATTTTTGCGTATATCCAGTCAATTTATATCCGTATCGCTGTAAGACGCATGGTCAATGCCTATACATTTACACCAGAAGCAGCCCTTGCTTCTCTAATGGGAGCTGGAATTCTATTTTTTATAATACGTTATTTTATCAGAATTTGGCAGCCAGATACTAAGTTTAGTATAGGTGAGACAGTAAAAATATTTGGTTTTTCCCTGGTTTCTTACGTGGCGTCCATGCAATTGATAGGGATGGTAATTGCTATTGTATTTGGGAAGGTAGAACAAAATTTCAGTCAGCAGGCATTTGTACTTTCGCTATTTTCTGATTTTCTGGATGGGCTGATATACGGAAGTTTTTTTCTAGCGTATTATTATTATAACGCTAATAAAGAGTACCAGCAGCAGGTAGCAAGCTATAATAAGGCAATATCAGAAGCAAAAATCAACCAGTTGAAAACACAGCTCAATCCACATTTTTTATTCAATAACTTAAACATTCTGGATCAGCTTATTGAGGAAGATAAGTTTAAGGCATCTGATTTTTTGAATGAATTTGCAGACATATATCGTTATGTTCTGTTAGTGTCTGACAAAGAACTTGTTAAAGTTGAAGAAGAAGTTGGTTTTATAAAGCAGTATTTCAGGCTTCTACAACATAAGTACGGAGATATCTATCAGTTGCATATTGATAATGTGAATGAAGAAGGATATACAGTCCCGCTTTCAATTCAGCTTCTTATAGAAAATGCCGTGAAACATAATCTGGGAACACTTGATAATCCTATTGTAATTAATGTTGTTATTAACGAAAATATAACCGTGTCCAATAACATTATCTTGAAAAGAAAAACAAGATCAGAATCAGGTATGGGGTTAAAAAATTTAATTGAACAGTACCGGCTTTTAACAGCAGGAGGCATAAGTATTCAAGAATATAAAACTGTTTTTAAAGTAACTGTTCCAATTATAAGTAAACACAAATGAAAAAAATAATCATAATAGAAGACGAAATTCCTGCAAGGAATAAACTTAAAAGGCTTATCGGGGAATTGGATACCACAACCGAGATTATAGCAGAGTTGGATACAGTAGAACAGGCAGTTGATTTTTTGAGAAAACAGCAAGCAGATGTAATTTTTTCAGATATTGAGTTGTTAGACGGTAATGCCTTTGAAATCTATAAACAAGTAGCTGTTTCCTGCCCTATAATTTTTACAACTGCATATAATCAGTTTTGGATGGATGCTTTTGATGGTAACGGTATTGCGTACCTTTTAAAACCGTTTTCAAAAGACCGTTTTTTAAAAGCATGGGATAAATTTATATTGTTGGGAAGCAGCACTGCCGTGCAAGAAGATACGTCATTGACTAGCCTGACGAAATTAATTGAGCAAACTTTAAAAAGTACATCTTACAAAAAACGGTTTACAGTAAGCAACAGTCAGGGATTTTATTTTCTAGAAACCGAAAATATTATTTTTTTTGAAGCTAGTGAGGGGGTTGTTTTTGGATATTGTGTAAAAGGACAAAAACACCTGCTTTCAGAAACTACTTTAAAAGAAATAGAAAAACAGCTTGATCCCATTTGTTTTTTTCGAATTAATAGAAGCGAATTGATTAATAAAAAGTATATTGAAAAAATAACACGTTACAATAAAAATTCTCTTGCGGTAAAATTTTACGGCTCTAGTAAATATCTTAAAACCAGTCAGAGTCATACAGCTGCTTTTCGCGACTGGGTAGAAAAGTAGTTGTTGTAGATTTCATATTTTTAAAATATAGTACCATGAAATTATTAAAATACATTGTCACGTTATTTATTGTAGCTTCAACTTCGTTAGTCGCCCAAGAACACGCTGTTTCCTTATTGGATTCAAAATTGAACCAGTTTTTCAATATTCGTGATTTCTGCATGTCCGAAAATGGACAGGAAGCATTTTTTAGCATACAGAGTCCTGACGGTAAGATATCTCAAATAGTATCGATGATACATGAGAACGATGAGTGGTCTGTACCTGAACTAATGTTTTTCTGTGACGAATATTCATATCTCGAACCTTTTCTAACCTGTGACGGTAAACGACTTTTCTTCGTTTCCGATATGCCTAACAGCAGTTCAAAAGAAGGTAAAAGGAATTTCGATATATGGTACATTGAAAGGAATGCACCAGGAACAGTCTGATCTCAACCAGTAAATATTGGAAGTCCTGTTAACTCGGGTTTAGATGAGTTTTATCCTACATTAAGCCATAATGGGAATTTATACTTTACATTGGATTCTCCAGATGGAATGGGAAAAGATGATATCTATGTAAGTGAATGGAATGGAAAAAAGTATGCTGCCCCAACTGTTTTAAGTGGCGAGGTAAATAGCCAAGGATTTGAATTTAATGCCTTCATTTCAAAAGATGAACGTTTTTTGTTGTACACAAAATATAATGTTGAAGGAGATTTTGGAAGTGGTGACCTGTATATTTCCCGAAAGGATCTTGAAGGCAAATGGCAGAAAGCAGTTAATCTTGGCAATGTGATCAATACTCCGTCAATGGAATATTGCCCTTTTTATCATGAGGCTACTCAGACTTTATATTTTACAAGCCGAAGAAACCTACTAAAGCCTAAAAAATTTAGCAGTATTCGGGAATTTCAAGAGTATATTAACTCTGAAAATGGATTGAGCAAAATATATAAAATCCACATGAAATTTTAATATCTGCTAATGTAAATGATTACATTGTAAATTCAATTATAACTTTATTTTGTTAAAAGGTATTTGGTTACTCAAAACTGGTATATTTGAAAAGTGTTTTATTAAAATGTTTTTTAAAAGCGTCAGCATTGGTAATGTTGACGCTTTTTGTTATATTTGGTAACGATGACAGAAGCTTATATTTCAATATAAGATTTTTCACTTAGCTATAAAAGAGGTTGTTTCTACAACCTCTTTTTGTGATAAATTTAGTTCGTCAATTTTTTTTACGATTTAGTGGTAGCACCTATGTTTGTAGCAGGTGCTTTTTTATATTTTATTTAATTCTAAGCATTACAATATTTACTAATTTTAGGTAAAAGTTTTTCTGTTTTTTTAGTATTTAAAGGCATCAATATTTTCTTATTGATGCCTTTAATTTTCAAGAAAAATATTAGGTTGGTTAGCTCTAATTTCAAGTGTTTATTGTGGTTTATGGTGAATTATTGGTATACAAAAAAAAGTTCCATAACTCTGAAAGTTTAAGCAATTCACTGAAAGGATAAATACGCAAGCACACCGTACTTCAAAAATGGTTTTACTTAATTGTATTTTGCTGTCTGTTCTTATTCCTTATTTATATTATGTTACATTTTTTTGTACTAAACAATCTCGTTGAAACGTTACGTGTAGTTTTTTAATATCTTTTAGTAAAGTACTCAATTCATTTTCCAAATCAATTATTTTAGAAACAGCTTCGTCATGAAAGTATCCACTTAGAATATGTGTTGTCTCTAAATTTATAGTTGATTCTTTATACTGCCGGATACCGCTGTTACTTAATAGAGAAAAGAATTTTGATATTAATAAAGTGTTAGTATCGATATTCTGACTTGCAGCGAATAAATTTGTTTCATCTTCACCAACAGTAGACTCCTCCAATCCTTTTAGAATATTTTCTATTAAATTAACTTGCGAGTTTATGGTATATGTAATAGATAATACGCTTTCAATATAGAATGTCTCATATGAAAAGCACACTTCGCAATCTTCGCTCATTGGAATGTTATTATTTGGCATTTAATATTTATTGGTCTATTTGCAATTTTTTTCAAAGATTGTCGCTGTTGTTTGGAGACGCTTATCGCCTTTTTATTGCTAACATTCACGTCTTAATCTGGTTTTAAGGAAGTTGTTTTTTTACTTATATTAAATTCTAAATTAAATTCAAAGTCATTAAATAAACCATTAATGCAGTTACACCAGTATATAAAAGTCCGCTAAAAATAATGTAACCGGTTTTTCTGTGAAATTTAGAAAATCTTCCAGGAAGTTTCTTTTTATAAAAAATATTAGAAAATATAATTAAAACAGCCCAAAGTAGATAAGATAAAACAGCAACTATAATGTGCGAAAATAAAGTATATCTAAAAAAGTTAGTTTCATAATAGATACTTTCAGACGCTAAACTTCCCGAACCACCGGCAGATGTTATAAGGCCTTCTAATGACAAAACTCCAACAACACAAACAAAGAAAATTATATTTTGTATTTTTCGGTGTGATCTGTAATTTTTGTCTTTAGCTAATTTTATACCGAAATATACCCCAAATGGAGAAAATAGGGTAATTATTAAAACAATTGTCATGATGGTAACTGTAAAATTCATTTTCTGATTATTTTTATTAAGTTGCCAAAATTGCTATTATTTTTTGTGCTGTTGAAAAATAATCGTTGAACTTGAAGTTTTTCTCGATGAGTTCATTTTTTGGTTGATGAATAATGACTTCCTTTGCAAATAAAAGTAGATCAAATAAAGCATGAAAGTATTTTCTAAGAGGAATATCGGACTGAATATAATGGGGTGGTCGCTTTTGGGAATTGTATTGTTTTTAATTATTCCAATGCTTTATCCTGCAAAACTTCCTTTAGTTTACCACATTTATCATTTGGTTTTATTCGCGATTTTGTTTGGGATTTATTATTTTAATATTAAAATAGTTATTCCTAAAACGGTAACTAACACAATCAATTTCTACTATGTTCTTTTGTTTTTGGGGATGTGTACTTTAGTGGTTGGTCTGATGTCTTTTGTAGAAACATCCCTGAATTTACGCGAAGAAGTTTATAGAAGTCTTTATGCTGAAAAAGTTTCTGTTGCTTCAGAACATAAATCTTACGTTAATTATTATGTTTTTTTTGTAACGGCAATTGTTCTAATGATTGGTTTTACCAATTTTTTGATTCGGAAATGGAACACTGAAGAGCGTAAAAAATTAGCGCTGCAGGAATTGAAAGCAAAAGCCGAACTTGGTAACTTGAAAGCGCAAATCAATCCCCATTTTTTCTTCAATACGTTGAATACTATTTATGCTTTAACGCACAAGGATGTTGAAAAATCGCAAGCCTCACTGCTGAAACTTTCTAAAATGATGCGTTATGCTATGAACGAAGAAAATGAGGAGTTTGTTTCTTTGCAAGATGAATTGGTGTTCATTCAGCATTATTTAGATTTAATGATGCATCGTTTGTCTTCAAACGTAACTTTGGAATATCATATTTCCAAGTATGATTCCGAAGCCAAAATTGCACCGATGGTTTTGCTTACTTTTATTGAAAACTGTTTTAAACACGGCATAAGTTTGCAGCAAGATTGCTACATCAGAATATCAACTGAAATAAATGAAAGAGCCTTTATCTTAAAAACTGAAAATCCGTGGTTTGAAAATAGGGAGAAATCAAATGGAATCGGTATTGAAAATACCGTGAAAAGATTGAACATAATTTATAATGACGGTTATAAATTGGAACAGTTCATCATAGAGGGAAAATATTTCACTTCGCTAAAAATTAATTTAAAATGAAGATAAAATGTATCGCCATAGACAATGAGCCTTTAGCATTGGAAATGATTGAAAATGCGATTGTCAAAGTAGATTATCTTGACTTGGTTCAATCATTTCAATCTGTTTCAAAAGCCCTTAAGTATTTGGCTGAAACTACCGTCGACTGTATATTTTTAGATATTGAAATGCCAGATTTGAACGGATTGGAGTTTTCTAAAATTATAAACCAATTCAGCAATAAACCCGAAATAGTTTTTGTGACTGCTTATCCTCAATATGCGGTTAAAGAATATCAAGTCAAATCAGTTGGCTTTTTATTAAAGCCCTTTAGTTTTGATGATTTCAAGAACGTAGCAGAAATAGTAAAAAACAGTCTGCTCAGAAGAATAGCAGAAGATAAAATTGAACCTTTTTTTATTAAGATAGAAGCAGAGCACGTAAAAATAAATCCGCAAAAGGTTTTATATCTGGAAAGTTTAGGTGATTATGTAAAGATTTTTCTGGACAACGATCGTAAACCAATGATTCCTTTAATTACCTTAAAACGAATAAAAACATATTTACCAAAAACATTATTTGTACAAATTAACAGATCCCAAATCGTGAATTTCCAAAAAATTAATTCGTACACAACGAGTGGTCTTTCAATTGGTGAAAAACATTTTTGTGTGAGTAACTCATTTCGGGAAGAATTTGAAA
>Ga0308157_10008444_pt1 | contig 11704 bp, 9 predicted proteins | sample PhyBR1_FD_201035 | JGI IMG/M metagenome (GOLD analysis project Ga0308157, IMG submission 201035) | Phyllosphere microbial communities from UC Gill Tract Community Farm, Albany, California, United States - DLSLB.R1 | ecosystem: Host-associated > Plants > Phyllosphere > Unclassified | place: USA...
CCCTGGGTCACGGCAAAGTGGACCGCCGGGAACTCGGCGGCGACCTGCTGGGCGGCGGCGTTGTTCTGCCCGCCATGGGCGATGACCATCTGCGGGCCGGCCTGGGCCAGCTGGCGCAGGGCGGCGGCGAGCAGCTCCTTTTGCGGCGCGACGCCGTCGAGGTGGCGGGTGCCCACGCCCAGGGTGCTGCCGGCCTGCACCAGCCCTTCGTAGCCGCTTTGCATGAAGCCCTGGTCGCGGATGCTGCCGGCAAACAGCGCCGCGACCGTGGTGGACGGCGCACCGCGCGGCGGCGCGCTGGCGCAGCCGGTGGCCGCCAGCGCCGCCAGGGCGTGAAGGGCATGGCGCCGGTTCGGTTGGAAGGTCATGGTCGGGTCCTTGGCGTCAAAAGGGTGGAAGGAAAGGGTTCGGCCGTGACGCCGTCAATGCGCCTCGGCCAGCTTGGCCGCCTCGACGGCGCGGGCCACGTCGGTCTTGGCGCCGTTGAAGAACAGGTTGAGCAGCACGGCCGACACGGCGGTGAGCAAGATGCCCGATTCGAGCAGCGGGTGCAGGCTGTGCGCCATCTGCTGCATCCAGCGCGGCGCCACCAGCGGGATCAGGCCAAAGCCGATGGCCAGCGCCACGATGTAGAGGTTGTTGCGGTTGCCCTTGTAATCGACCGTGGACAGGATGCGGATGCCGGTGGCCGCGACCATGCCGAACATCACCAGCCCGGCCCCGCCGAGCACAAACGTGGGAATGGACTCGACGAAGGCCGCCATCTTGGGCAGCATGCCCAGCACCATCATGATGACACCGCCGGCCACGCAGACCCAGCGGCTCTTGACGCCGGTCACGCCGACCAGGCCGACGTTTTGCGAAAAGCTGGTGTAGGGAAAGGTGTTGAAGATGCCGCCGATCAGCGTGCCCAGGCCGTCGGTGCGCAGCCCGGCAGACATTTCGCGCTGGCTGATCTTTTTCTCCGTCAGGTCCGACAGCGCCAGGAACATGCCGACCGACTCGATCATCACCACGACCATCACCAGCGTCATGGTCAGGATCATCACGATGTCGAAGGTCGGCGGGCCAAAGGCGAAGGGCGTGACCACGTCGAACCAGTGCGCCTTGCCGACCTTGTCGAAGTTCATCTTGCCCAGGGCAATGGCCAGCACGCAGCCGGCTCCCATGCCCAGCAGCACCGAGATGTTGGCGACAAAGCCGCGCATGTACTTGACCAGCAGCAAGATGACCACCAGCACGAAGGCGGCAATCGCCATGTTGTCCAGCGCCCCGTAGGCCGGGTTGTCAAGCATGGGGATCGGCCCGGCCAGCTTGAGCGCCGGCGCGGCCGCGCCCGCCGGCGCCGAGGCGGCGGCGGCCGAGGCCGTGGCCCGGGCACTGTCCACCATGGCCGCCAGCCTGGGCACGTCCACCGTCTGCGCCAGCGGCGCCGGCCCGCCCACCGCCCAGCCCACGCCCACGCGCATCAGGCTGATGCCGATGATGGCGATGATGGTGCCGGTGACCACCGGCGGGAAAAAGCGCAGCAGCCGGCTGATCATGGGCGCGATCAGCATCGACAGCACGCCCGCGCCGATGATGGCGCCGAAGATGGCGCGCGCGCCCTCGACGCCCGGCATGGCATTGGCAAAGGCCACCATCGGCCCGACGGCGGCAAACGTCACGCCCATCATCACCGGCAGCCGGATGCCGAAGTGGCGGCCAAAGCCGAGCGACTGGATCAGCGTGACGATGCCGCAGGCAAACAGGTCGGCCGAGATCAGAAGCGCGACCTGCTCGGGCGAGAGCTTCAGGGCGCGGCCGATGATGAGCGGCACGGCAATGGCGCCGGCATACATCACCATGACATGCTGCAGGCCCAGCGCAGCGAGTTTTCCGATGGGCAGCTTTTCATCTACCGGGTGGACGGTGTCGGTGGTCATGCTTGTCTCCTTGGGGTCGTTTGGGGAGCGGGGGAAGAGGCCCGTGCACGCCACGGGCCGGGGCGTTGTCTGTCTGTCTGCCTGTCTGGGATGCGGAACCGGTTGCGGCTCGGCGTTTCAGGGGGCCGGGGCGCCGGCCTCGAACCAGCGCTTGAGCACGGCCCGCTCGTCCTCGGTGATCTGCGTGGCGTTGTTCATGGGCATGAGCTTGAGCACGACCGCCTGCTGGTAGAGCGCCTGCGCATGCTGCTTGACCAGCTCGGGCGTGTGCAGGGCGATGCCCTTGCTTTGCAGCTGGGCGTTGTGGCACAGGACGCAGCGCTGGTCGATGACGGCCTTCGCGTCGGCGAAGGTGACCGGCTTGCCGGCGGCGGCGATGGCGGCGGCCGACGGCGGCGGCGGCGCCATCCACACCACCAGCCCGGCCAGCAGCGCCGTGCCCAGCGCAGCGTATTCCCAGGGCGCGCGCTTGCCCTGCACGCCGGCCTTGTGCCGGGCGACGAAGCTGTGGCGGATCAGGGCGCCGCCCAGCATCAGGGCCACCAGCACCAGCCAGTTGCCCTTGGCCGAATACAGCCAGCCGTAGTGGTTGGAGAGCATGGCGATCAGCACCGGCAGCGTGAAATAGGTGTTGTGCACGCTGCGCTGCTTGGCGCGCCAGCCGTAGACCGGGTCAACGGGCTGGCCGGCCTTGAGCTGGGCCACCACCTTGCGCTGGCCCGGAATGATCCAGACGAAGACGTTGGCGCTCATGGTGGTGGCCAGCATGGCGCCCACCAGCAGGAAAGCGGCCCGGCCGGCGAACAGCTGGCAGGCCAGCCAGGCGGCGAACATCACGAACACCAGCAGCGCGGCGCCGACGATCAGGTCGCCGTTCTTGCGCCGGCCAAAGGTGCGGCAGATGGTGTCATAGACGAGCCAGCCGGCCACCAGAAAACCCAGCGCGGCGCCGATGGCCGCGCCGGCGGACCAGTCGTACACGCTCTTGTCCACCAGGAAGGTGGCCGCGTTGAACAGGTAGAGCACCGTGAACAGGGCAAAGCCGCTGAGCCAGGTGGAATAGCTTTCCCAATAGAACCAGTGCAGGTTCTGCGGCATCTGCTTGGGGGCGAGCAGGTACTTTTGCGGGTGGTAGAAGCCCCCGCCATGCACCGCCCACAGCTCGCCGTCCACGCCTTTTTTGACCAGGTCCGGGGCTTCGGGCTTGGTCAGGCTGCTGTCGAGGAAGACGAAATAAAACGACGAGCCGACCCAGGCGATCGCCGTGATGACATGGGTCCAGCGCAAGAGCAGGTTGGCCCAGTCGAGAAGGTAAGCAGTATCCATTTGCATGGCTCACGATGAAGGAATGCACAGCCACAAGCTGCGCTTTCCCCTTACCACTGCGGGCTCTCTAAGGAGTGAACATCGCAACCGGGTGGACCGGCCCCAAAGGGACGGCGAACCCGGGCTCCGCGGCGACGTGGAATTAATGTATACACTTTCCCAGGTCCGAATTCACAGGGTTTTCCCGGCATTCGGCAAGAAACTGGTGCATGGCCATGAAGCCCGCAGCACACCATGCAAGAAGCAGGCCAAACCGCGAAGCGCTCAGGAACCCCGGTAGGTTGCGTAGGTCCAGGGCGTGACCAGCAGCGGCACGTGGTAGTGGCCCTGGGCGTCGGCGATGCCGAAGTCCACCGGCACCACGTCGAGGAAGGCCGGCTCGGGCAGCGCCACGCCGCGCGCCCGAAAGTACGCCGCCACCTCGAAAAGCAGGCGGTAGCGGCCCGCTGACATGCTGGCGGCGTCGAGCAGCGGCCCGCCGTCGTTGCGGCCGTCGGCGTTCAGCGCCAGGGTCTTGAGCGTCTGGGCGTGCGCGCCGTCGATGCGCTGCAGCGTCACCTTCATGCCGGCGGCGGGGCAGCCGTTCATCGTGTCGAGCACATGGGTGCTGAGATGGCCCATTGGAATTCTCCTCTGTTTGAATGCGCCGCAATCGGCGTGATGCGCAGGCCCGAAAGGGGTTCTGCGGGCAAAAACTTGTTTTGCCAAAATAAATTGTATACACTTTGCTAAATTCAATGAATACACAAAGACCCACCCCCATGAAACGCTCCACCAGCCTGCAGGCCGCCGCGCCCAGCGCGTCGGCCGCGCCTGCGGGCTCGACGCAGCGCATCGTGGAGTCCATCACCACAGCCATCACCGAGCGGCGCCTGATGCCCGGCACCAAGCTGACCGAGCAAAAGATCGCCGACCTCTTCAAGGTCTCGCGGACCGTGGTGCGCCAGGCGCTGAACCAGCTCAGCCGCGACCACCTGGTCACCCTGGCGCCCGGGCGCGGCGCCTCGGTGGCCGTGCCGAGCGTTCAGGAGGCACGCCAGGTGTCCGAGGTGCGCGCCATGGTCGAGACCGCCCTGGTGCGCCAGCTGTGCGCCAGCATCACCGACCTGCAGCTCAAGCAGCTGCGCGTGCACCTGCGCGATGAGCAGGACGCGATCCGCCGCACCGACGTGCCCGGGCGCACCCGGCTGCTGGCCGACTTTCACATTTTGCTGGCGCGCATGCTGGGCAACGAAGTGCTGGCCCAGTGGATGGCCGACCTGCTCAACCGCTCGTCGCTGATTTCGCTGATGTACCAGTCCTCGCACTCGGCCGAGCAGTCGCACAACGAGCATGTGCAGATCGTGGAGGTGCTGGCGCAGCGCGATGCCCGCGCCGCCGCGCGCCTGATGGAGCAGCACATCGCCAGCGTGCAGCGCAACCTGCGCCTGGACCCCCAAAGCGTTGACCTGGCTGCCGCCCTGCAGCCCTCTGATGGAGCCTTATGACACCCCTGCCCTACCCCCGAGACCTCCAAGGCCACGGCCGCCACCCGCCGCACGCCGCCTGGCCCGGCCGCGCCCGCATCGCGGTGCAGTTCGTGCTGAACTACGAGGAAGGCGGCGAGAACTCGGTGCTGCACGGCGACGCCGGCAGCGAGCAGTTCCTCTCCGAGATGGCCAACCCACCGGCCTTTGCCGAGCGCCACCTGAGCATGGAGGGCATCTACGAGTACGGCGCCCGCGCCGGCGTCTGGCGGCTGCTGCGCGAGTTTGAAAAACGCGGCCTGCCGCTGACGGTCTTTGGCGTGGGCATGGCGCTCGAGCGCTGCCCGGAGGTCACGGCCGCGTTCGTCGAGCTCGGCCACGAGATCGCTTGCCACGGCTGGCGCTGGATCAGCTACCAGGGCATCGAGGAAAGCGTCGAGCGCGAACACATGGCACTGGGCATGGCCGCCATCGAGCGGCTCACGGGCCAGCGCCCGCTGGGCTGGTACACCGGCCGCGACAGCCCACGCACGCGCCGCCTGGTGGCCGACCACGGCGGCTTCGAGTACGACAGCGACTACTACGGCGACGACCTGCCCTTCTGGCTGCAGGTCGAGAAAACAGACGGCTCCTTGGCACCGCAGCTGGTCGTGCCCTACACGCTGGACACCAACGACATGCGCTTTGCGCTGCCGCAGGGTTTCTCGCAGGGCGAGGACTTCTTCACCTACCTGCGCGACAGCTTCGACGTGCTCTATGCCGAGGGCGACGAGCGCCCGGCCATGCTGAGCATCGGCATGCACTGCCGGCTGCTCGGGCGCCCGGGCCGGATGCGGGCGCTGCAGCGCTTCCTGGACCACATCGCGCAGCACGACCGCGTCTGGGTCGCCCGGCGCATCGACATCGCACGCCACTGGAAGGCGGCCCATCCTTTCAACCCTGAGACCGCCTTCGTCTGGCGGGCCAACCCATGATCACCCTTGAGCAACTCAACGCGGCCGCGCAGGCCGAATTTGTCCAGCTGCTGGACGGCACCTACGAGCATTCGCCGTGGATTGCCGAAAAAGCCTGGGACCAGCGTCCGTTCGCCAGCTTGGCCGGGCTCAAGCTGGCGCTGGCGCAGGCGGTGCGCAAAGGCGGCCAGGAGGCGCAGCTCGGCCTGATCCGCGCCCACCCCGAGCTCGCCGGCAAGGCCATGGTCAGCCGATCGCTGACCGCCGAATCGACGAACGAGCAAAGCAAGGCGGGCCTGACCGACTGCACGCCGGCCGAGTTCGCGCGCATCCAGCAGCTCAATGCCGACTACAACGCCAAGTTCGGCTTTCCCTTCATCCTGGCGGTGCGCGGCTCGCGCGGCCTGGGCCTGCCCAAGGCCGAGATCATCGCCACCTTCGCCCGCCGGCTCGGCAACCCGCCCGACTTCGAGCGGGCCGAGGCGCTGCGCAACATCCACCGCATTGCCGAAATCCGGCTGAACGACAAGTTCGGCGCCTCGCCTGCGCTGGGCGAGCAGGTGTGGGACTGGGCCGAGCAGCTGGCCGTGCACAGTGACGCGGGCTATGCCGAGCGCGGCGAGCTGACCGTCACCTACCTGACCGAGGCGCACCAGGCCTGCGCCCGGCAGCTGGCCGACTGGATGCGCCAGGACTGCGGCTTTGACGAGGTCGGCATCGACGCGGTGGGCAACGTGGTCGGCATCTACCACGGCACGGACCCGCAGGCCCGGCGGCTGCTCACCGGCTCGCATTACGACACGGTGCGCAACGGCGGCAAGTACGACGGCCGCCTGGGCATCCTGGCGCCGATGGCCTGCGTGCGCGAACTGCACCGCCAGGGCCGGCGCCTGCCGTTCGGTTTCGAGGTCGTCGGCTTTGCCGAGGAGGAAGGCCAGCGCTACAAGGCGACCTTCCTCGGTTCGGGCGCGCTGACGGGCCATTTCGATCCGGCCTGGCTGGACCAGCAGGACGCCGACGGCGTGCCCATGCGCGAGGCCATGGCGCAGGCCGGCCTGGACATCGGCGCCATTGCCGGATTGAAACGCGACCCAGCCCATTACCTCGGCTTTGTCGAGGTGCACATCGAGCAGGGGCCGGTGCTCAATGCGCGGGACCTGCCGCTGGGCATCGTCACCTCCATCAACGGCAGCGTGCGCTTTCTGGGCGAGATCGTCGGCATGGCCAGCCACGCCGGCACCACGCCCATGGGCCATCGCCGCGACGCGGCGACCGCCGCCGCCGAACTGGCGCTGTATGTCGAGGAGCGCGCCGCCAGCGCACCCAACCTGGTGGCCACCGTCGGCATGCTGGCGGTGCCCAGCGGCTCGATCAACGTCGTGCCGGGGCGCTGCACCTTCAGCCTGGACGTGCGCGCCACCACCGACGCCGTGCGCGACGCCTGCGCCGCCGACATCCAGGCCGAACTGGGGGCCATCTGCCAGCGCCGGGGCCTGCAGTACCGGCTGGAAGAAACCCTGCGGGCGGCCGCCGCGCCGAGCGCGCCAGCGTGGCAGCAGCGCTGGGAGCAGGCGGTGCAGGCGCTCGGCCTGCCGGTGTTTCGCATGCCCAGCGGCGCTGGCCACGACGCGATGAAGCTGCACGAGATCATGCCCCAGGCCATGCTCTTCGTGCGCGGCCTGAACGCCGGCATCAGCCACAACCCGCTCGAATCCATCACCAACGACGACGCCGACCTGTGCGTTCGCGCCTTCCAGCACCTGCTGGACCAACTTGCCACGGAAACCGCATGACCACCGACTCGCCCACCCGCGCCCCCCAGTTTGACCGGCTTGACGCCTGGATCGACGCCCATTTCGACGAGGAAGTGCGCTTTTTGCAGCAGCTCGTGCGCGTGCCCACCGACACGCCGCCGGGCAACAACGCGCCGCATGCCGAGCGCACCGCCGAGCTGCTGGCCGACTTCGGCTTCGAGGCCGAAAAGCACCCGGTCCCCAGCCAGGCCGTCCAGGACTACGGCATGCAGTCCATCACCAACCTGGTCGTTCGCCGCCGCTACGGCGAAGGCCGCACGATTGCACTGAACGCCCACGGCGACGTGGTGCCGCCAGGCGAGGGCTGGACGCACGACCCGTACGGCGCCGAAATCGTCGACGGCAAGCTCTACGGCCGCGCCGCCGCCGTCAGCAAGAGCGACTTTGCCAGCTACACCTTCGCGGTGCGGGCGCTGGAGTCGCTCGGCCTGCCGCTGGCAGGCGGCGTCGAGCTGCTGTTCACCTACGACGAGGAATTCGGCGGCGAGCTCGGACCCGGCTGGCTGCTGCAGCACGGCTTGAGCAAGCCCGACCTGCTGATCGCCGCCGGCTTCAGCTACCAGGTCATCACCGCCCACAACGGCTGCCTGCAGATGGAGGTGACGGTGCACGGCAAGATGGCCCACGCTGCCATTCCCGACACCGGCATCGACGCGCTGCAGGGCGCCACCGCCATCCTGAACGCGCTCTACGCGCAGAACGCGCTGTACAAGTCGGTCACCTCGCAGGTCGAGGGCATCACGCACCCGTACCTGAACGTCGGCCGCATCGAGGGCGGCACCAACACCAACGTCGTGCCGGGCAAGGTCACCTTGAAGCTGGACCGGCGCATGATTCCCGAGGAAAACCCGCTCGACGTCGAAGCCGACGTGCGCCGCGTGATCCTGGAGGCCGCCGCGTCCGTGCCCGGCATCACGGTCGAGATCCGGCGCCTCCTAATGGCAGACTCGTGGAAGCCGGGCAGCGGCAATGCCGAGCTGGTGCAGGCGTTGCAAAAGCATGGCGAGGCGGTGTTCGGCGAACCCATCCCGACCTCGGGCACGCCGCTCTACACCGACGTGCGGCTGTTCGGGGCGGCCGGCGTTCCGGCCGCCATCTACGGCGCCGGCCCGCGCACCGTGTTCGAGAGCAACGCCAAGCGTGCCGACGAGCACCTGGTGCTCGAAGACCTGCGCCGCGCCACCAAGGTGGTGGCGCGCACGCTGCTGGCGTTGCTGCAGCCGGCCTGAGCGGCCAGGCCGCGAACCGGCCGGCCGGGCCACGGGGCTTCGCGCCGGCCCGCCGGCCCCTGGGCGCGCCCGGGTGGCATGATGGCGTTCCCGCCCTTCCCACCGCCCAGCCCCCATGTCCCTGCCCACCGTCGATGCCAACTACCGCTTCATTGCCGCCTACAACGAGGTCAACGCGCGCGTGGCGCAGCGCCAGCAGGCGCTGGCGCTGCACGTGAGCCTGATCGTCAGCCTGCTGGCCGCGCTGGTGGCGCTGCGCCCCTCGCCCACGGCCGCGCAGGCGCCGGTCGAGTGGCTGATCCTGGGGTTTCCGGTGGCCTCGGTGTGCTTTGCCTTCCTGAACTACAAGGCCGAGCGCGCCATTACCAACCTGCGCACCTTTCTCTCGACGCTCGAGCGCCTGGGCGGCGCCCACGAGCGCCTGCCCAGCTACAACACCGACCCCAAGTGGTCGCGCAACGCCAACAAGGCGCGCCGCTACCATGACCACGCCTCGGCCGTGCTGGTGGCCGGCGGCAACCTGGTGGGCCTGGGCGCGGCCAACGCCATCTATCCGCAGCGCTTTTCCGAGGCGCCGGCGTTCCTGTACGTGTCGGCCGCGCTGGCGCTGGTGTCGTTTCTGGCCGTGCTGCTGACGCCGCGCTGGAGCTACGTGCCCGACTGAGGGCGCGGGCGGCGCCTCAGGCCAGCCAGGCCACCGCCGCCGAAAAGCTGAAGAACGCCAGCACCGTCGAGAGCAAAATGATGCGCGCGATGCGGCCGTTGTCGGCGCCAAAGCGCTCGGCGAGCATGGCGACGTTGCTCGCGCTGGGCAGCGCGGCCACCAGCACCAGCACGGTGAGCGCCGCGCGTTCCAGCGGCAGGCCCAGCGCCCGGGCGCCCAAGCCGACGGCGCCTACCAGCAGCGGGTGCAGAATAAGTTTTATCAGCACAATCGGCACGTAGCGCACGGCCGGCGTGGGCTGCGTGCTATTCATTTGTGAGCACGCCAGCACCGCGCCGATGGTGAACAGCGCCACCGGCGAGGCGGCGTCCGCCAGCAGCCCGACCGTGGCCTTGAGCGGCGCGGGCAGCGCAAAGCCGGCGGCCGAGGCCAGCGCGCCCAGCCCGATCGACCACGGCAGCGGGTTGACCAGCACGCCGCGCAGCGCCAGGCGCGCGGCCCGGGCCGCGCCGTGCGCGCCGGCCCCGTCCAGCCGCGACAGCGCAATGCACAGGGAGGACGTGGCCAGCATGTCGATCAGGATGGTGGCAATCGCCGGGCCGGCCGCCGTCGCGCCCAGAAGCGCCACCAGGAGCGGCACGCCCATGAAGCCGGTGTTGGGAAAGGCGGCCACCAGCGCGCCGAAGGCCGCGTCGTTCCAGCCGATGCCGCCGCGGTGCAGCGTCAGCGCCACCGTCAGCCCCACCACCGCCAGCGCGCACAGCAGGTACACGGCGACCAGGCTGGCGTCCAGCAGCTGGCCGACCGGCGTGCCCGCGCCAAAGCGGTAGAGCATGCACGGCAGCGCAAAGTACAGCACGAAGCCGTTGAGCCCGGGAATGGCCGAGGGCAGCAGCAGCGCGCGCCGGGCAGCGACGTAGCCGCACAGCACCAGGGCGAAAAAGGGAAAGGTGATGGCAAAGATGTTCAGCACACGGGCGATTGTCGCCAGCGGCGGCCGGTTTTGCCGCCAGTCGCTATGATGGCCGCTGCCCTGCCCGGCCTGAACCGGCGCCACTGCTTCGGGGCGCGGCGCCCGCCCTTCCGTACCGTCGTCCCTTTTCTCCCCCTTCCCGCATGTCCTCCTCCCCCGCCTCCCCCATCGCCCACGGCCTGAACCTTGCCCAGCAGGAAGCCGTCAATTACCTGCACGGACCCTGCCTGGTGCTGGCCGGCGCCGGCTCGGGCAAGACGCGCGTCATCACGCACAAGATCGGCCGGCTGATCCAGGCCGGCTTGAAACCCGAGCAGATCGCCGCCATCACCTTCACCAACAAGGCCGCCGCCGAGATGCGCGAGCGCGCCCAGGGCCTGATCGGCAAGCCGGCCAAGGGCGTCTTGATCTGCACCTTCCATGCGCTGGGCGTGCGCATGCTGCGCCAGGACGGGCAGGTGCTGGGGCTGAAACCGCAGTTCTCCATCCTGGACAGCGACGACGTGACCAGCATCCTGAAAGACGCCGGCGGCAGCACCGACGTGGCCACGGCGCGCCAGTGGCAGTGGACCATCAGCGCCTGGAAAAGCAGCGGCCTGAACGCCGCCCAGGCCGAGGCCCAGGCCAGCGGCGACGAGGAACGCCTGACCGCGCGCGTCATGGCTCGGTACGAAGAACGCCTGGCCGCCTACCAGAGCGTCGATTTCGACGACCTCATCAGCCTGCCGCTCAAACTGCTCAAGGAGCATGAAGACGTGCGCGGCAGGTGGCAGGCCGCGCTCGGGCATGTGCTGGTCGACGAGTACCAGGACACCAACGCCACGCAGTACGAGATGCTGAAACTGCTGGCCGGCAGCCGGGGGCGCTTCACCGCCGTGGGCGACGACGACCAGTCGATCTACGGCTGGCGCGGCGCCACGCTGGACAACCTGAAAAAATTGCCGCAGGACTACCCGGCGCTCAAGGTCGTCAAGCTCGAGCAGAACTACCGCTCGACCAGCGCCATCCTGCGCGCGGCCAACAACGTCATCGGCCCCAACCCCAAGCTCTACCCCAAGACGCTGTTCAGCGAACTGGGCGAGGGCGAGCCGGTGCGCGTGGTGGACTGCGACAGCGAGGAGCACGAGGCCGAGCGCGTGGTGGCGCGCATCCTGAGCCTGCGCGCCGAGGGCAGCCTCAGGCCCGAGGGCCAGCAGCACCGCGAGTGGAAGGATTTCTGCGTGCTCTACCGGGCCAACCACATGGCCAAGCCGTTCGAGAAAGCCTTTCGCAAGGCCAACATCCCGTACAAGGTCTCGGGCGGGCAGAGCTTTTTCGACCGCGCCGAGATCAAGGACCTGTGCAGCTGGATGGT
>Ga0308157_10008447_pt1 | contig 11703 bp, 9 predicted proteins | sample PhyBR1_FD_201035 | JGI IMG/M metagenome (GOLD analysis project Ga0308157, IMG submission 201035) | Phyllosphere microbial communities from UC Gill Tract Community Farm, Albany, California, United States - DLSLB.R1 | ecosystem: Host-associated > Plants > Phyllosphere > Unclassified | place: USA...
TCTCGTTCACGACGAACAAGACGGCGTGGGGTCCGGTCTGGGACGAGGCCTTCCTCTACGCGCTCGAGCACGATGTGCTCGTCGTCGTCGCCGCGGGGAACCGGGCCGGCGGCACCGAGGTCGTCGGTGCGCCCGCCACCATTCCCGAGACGCTCGTCGTGGGCGGTGTGGATCCGTCGGGGCGCGCGAGCCATGACGCGTCGACGCAGGGCGTCTCGATCGGGGTCTCCGGGCCGAGCGAGAAGCTGCTCGGCATCGGGCCCAGCGGCGAGATCGATGAGTGGCGGGGCACGAGCGGCGCGGCGCCGATCATCTCGGGCGTCGCGGCGCTCGTGAAGTCGGCGCACCCCGATCTCGACGTGAACAACCTCATCAACCGCATCGTGCAGACGGCCGACCGAGCGCCCGGCCAGCAGGGCGAGCGCGACCTGAGCTACGGCTTCGGCATCGTCGACGCCGCGCAGGCCGTGTCCGCGAACATCGGTTCCGTCTCATCGAACCCCGTGAGCGACATCACGCTCGAAGAATGGGTCCGTCTGAACCGCAGCACAGGATCCACGGGCGAGCTCCGCTCCGGCACCTCGCCGACGCCGGCGCCCGTGGAGCTGCCCGCGCTGCCGCCCCGGGACGCGCCCGTCGAAGCCGCGAATCCGTTCCTTCCGTCGTCGGAGAGCCTGCGGGAGGTCACTCTGCCGTTCGTCGCGCTCACAGCCGCTGGTAGTCTTGTCCTGCTCGGCGTCTTGGGTGTGTCCCGACGCCTTCGCTCCGTTCGTGCAGAGCGCGATTCGGGTTCCTGATATTTTCAAGGAGATTTTCTTCCGTGCCCAAGATTCTCATCGTCGGCGGCGGATACGCGGGCTTCTATACCGCGTGGAAGCTCGAGAAGCACCTGCGCAAGCACGAGGCCGAAGTCGTCGTGGTCGACCCGCTGCCCTATATGACGTATCTCCCGTTCCTCCCCGAGGTCGCGTCGGGCAACATCGAACCGCGCCACGCGGTCGTCTCGCACCGGCGTCATCTGAAGCGCACCCGCGTCGTCAACGCCCGGGTCACGAACATCGACCACGCGAACAAGACGGCGACGATCGCGCCCGAGGGCGGCGACGCATACGAGTACGCGTACGACCAGATCGTCGTGACCGCCGGATCCGTCTCGCGCACGTTCCCGATCCCCGGCATCGCCGACAACGCGATCGGCCTGAAGTCGATCGAAGAGGCCGTGGCGGCGCGCGACACGCTCGTGCGCAATTTCGAGCAGGCTGCGAGCCTTCCGAAGGACAGCGAGCTGCGTAAGCGTCTGCTCACCGTCGTCGTCGTCGGCGGCGGTTTCGCCGGCATCGAGACGCTCGGCGAGCTGCGCTCTGCCGCGAACGCACTGCTCGGCCAGTTCCCCGAGATCTCGTACGAGGAGACGCAGTTCCACCTCATCGAGGCGATGGGCCGCATCATGCCCGAGGTGTCGCTCCCGACCAGCGAGAAGGTGCTGAAGGACCTCGCCCAGCGCGGCGCGTACGTGCACCTCGACACGCAGGTCGCCGACGCGACCGATGGCGTGGTCAAGACGAACACGGGCGAGGAGTACCCCTCCGATCTCATCATCTGGACTGCCGGCGTCATGGCGAACCCGAAGGTCGTGAACGGCAGCGATCTGCCGCGCGAGCAGCGCGGACGCATCACGACGCAGGCCGACCTGCGCGTGGTCGACGCCGACGGCAACGTCGTCGAGGGCGCATGGGCAGCCGGTGACGTCGCGGCGGTGCCCGACAAGACCGGCGGTCTGCCCGACGGCACGTGCGTTCCCAACGCGCAGCACGCCGTGCGCCAGGCGAAGCGTCTCGCGAAGAACCTCGTGGCGGTGCTGCGCAGCGAAGAGCCCGTCGACTACGTCCACAAGAACCTCGGTGCGGTCGCCGGCCTCGGCCTGTACCATGGCGCCTTCCAATCCGGAAAGTTCGCGCTGACCGGCTTCTTCGCCTGGCTGGCGCACCGCGGCTACCACGGCCTCGCGATGCCCACGTGGGAGCGCAAGTGGCGCGTGATCTGGGGCTGGGTGCAGAACTTCTTCCTCGGACGCGACCAGGTGCAGGTGCACAAGGTGCAGGATCCGCGGGCGTTCTTCGAGGAGTACGCGTCGCGGCCCAAGCCGAAGACCGACTGATGCACAGAAGGGGCGCCCCGATCCGGAGCGCCCCTTCTGCTTCCCCCCATAGCCCAACCGGCAGAGGCAGCGGACTTAAAATCCGTTCAGTGTGGGTTCGAATCCCACTGGGGGGACCGATTCTCGGGCGCGGCTTGCTTCCGCCGCGCCGTCCGGCATATGACCATTCGTGACGCCCCGCGACGCGACGTGACGCCGAGGTGTGCGCAGCGGCGCGCCTTTCGCGACTATCGACTCACCGATAGTCCACGAAAGGTGTCGCCCGATGGCCTCCTCCCGCATCCGCCGCACGCTCACCGCCGCGTCCGCCGCCGCGATGCTGTCGATGCTCGCGGCATGCTCGCAGGCGGCCGCCGCGGCACCGCAGGACGACGACACGATCGTGTACGCGCACCAGCAAGAGCCGCAGTGCCTCTTCGGCGGGTGGATCGAACAGGCCTACATCTCGTACCAGTTCCTCGACAACCTGTTCTCGCTCGACGAGAACGGCGAGGCCGTGCCGTGGCTCGCCGAGGACTGGTCGCGGTCGGAGGACGGCCTCACCTACACGATCGATCTTCAGTCGGGCGTGAGCTTCACCGACGGCACACCGGTCGACGCGGAGGCGGTCGCCTACAACTTCGACTACTGGGTCGCAGGCGGCAACAGCACGGCCCAGGTGTGGCTCGGCGGCTACTACGAGTCGGCCGAGGCGATCGACGACCTCACGGTCGAGGTGCACCTGTCGCGCCCGTACACCCGCTTCATCGAGAACCTCACGCAGTCATACTTCGGCATCCAATCGCAGCACGCCCTCGAGACCCGTACGGACGAAGAGAACTGCCGCGCCCCGATCGGATCCGGTGCGTTCGTCGTCGACGAGTGGAACCGCGGCGAGAACGTCATCCTCACCCGGAACGACGACTACACGTCCCCGCCCGCGAATGCGCGGCACGACGGACCGGCGTACGTGAAAACGATCGACTGGCGCTTCATCCCGGAGGGCATCACGCGCGTGTCCGCGCTGAAGGCGGGCGAGGCCGATGCGATCTATGACATCCCCGCCGTCGAGTGGGCCGACGTCGACGAGGGCGGTTACGAGCTGCACAAGTACGTCACGCCCGGCCGTCCCCAGCAGGTCTCGTTCAACACGACGCGCGCTCCCTTCGACGAGGAGGACGTGCGCAAGGCCTTCATCCTGAGCCTCGACCGGAAGAAGATCGTCGAGGCGGTCGGCTACGGCGTCATTCCGTACGAGGGGAACGGCGCGATCAGCCGGGCGACGCCCGGATACGACGAGGGGGCGGCCGAGCGGTACGCATTCGACCCCGACGAGGCGAATGCACTGCTCGACGCGGCCGGGTGGGACGAGCGCGACGAGCAGGGCTACCGCGTCCGGGACGGCGAGCGGCTGGAGGCGGTCTTCCCCTACGACGCCGGCACCATCATCAACGCCGACGGGGCGTCGATCTTCCAGGCCGTGCAGGAGCAGGCGCGCGAGACGGGCTTCAAGGTCGACCTGATTCCGGTCGCCGCGAGCGACACCTGGTCGGGCGCGTACAGCACCCCCGACTCGTACGACCTCAAGGCCGGATACTGGACGTCGGTCAACGCCGGGATCCTCTACATCAACTGGCGTCAGAGCACCGAGGACAACCCGAACTTCGCGAACAGCGCCTTCTACGACGACCCCGAGCTCGAGTCGATCATCGAACAGGCGAACTCCGCCGGCGATATCGACGATCAGAACGCGCTCTACGGCGAGGCGCAGGAGTACATCGCAGATCATGCCACGAGCTTCGGCCTGTACGACCGGCTGAGCACGCTGGGCGTCAGCCCCCGGCTCGCGGGCGTCTGGCAGGAGCACGCACAGGGAGGACCGACGTTCTATGACGCTCACTTCGTCGACTGAGCGACGCGCCTCGGAGAGGGTCGGCCGCGCGGTGCGCGGCGGGCGCCGACTCGCCTTGCGCGTCATCGGGGCCGTCGTGGTCCTGTGGGGAGCTGCGACCGCCGCGTTCCTCGCCCAGATCGCGCTGCCGGGTGACCGGGCGACCGCGATCTTTAACATCCGCGCGGGGCAGGCGCAGGAGCGCACGCCCGAAGAGCTCGCCCCGATCGTCGATGCCTTCGGGCTCGACGACCCCGTCCTCCTGCAGTACCTGCACTACATCGGCGGGCTGCTGCGCGGCGACCTCGGCACGTCCTATCAGCAGTTCCGTCCCGTGTGGGATCTCATCGGCGAGCAGCTCGCCGCCACCCTGACGCTGACCCTCGCCGGCATCGTGCTGTCGTGGATCCTCATGGTCGCGTGGGTCACGCTCACGGCTGGTCGCGGCGGCCGGTTCCGCAACGTCGGCGCCGCCGTCGACACGATCGCCGCCGCGCTGCCGCCGTACTGGCTCGGGATCCTGCTGCTTCTCGTCTTCGCCCTGTGGCTCGGCTGGTTCCCCGTCATGGGCGGCAGCGGCCTCATCGGGATCCTGCTGCCGGCGCTCACGCTCGCGATCCCGCTCGCGGGGTTCATGGGGCAGTCGGTGCGGGCGGAGTACGAGCACACCCTCGACCAACCGTTCGTGCTGAGCGCGCGCATGCGCGGCATGGGCGACCTCTCGGTGCGCCTGCGCCACGTGCTCCGGCACGCGAGCCTGCCCGCCGTCACGCTCACGGGATGGGCGCTCGGCGCGACCATCTCGGGCGCCGTGATCGTCGAGCAGATCTACTCGCGGCCCGGCATCGGCAAGACGCTCGTCTCGGCCGTCGGCGCGCAGGACCTCCCCGTCGTGACGGGCGTCGTCGTGCTCGTCGCCGCCCTCTACGTCGTCGCGAACGTGCTCGTCGACATCGCCTACACGCTCATCGATTCGAGGCTTCGGACATCATGACCGTCATCGACGCCGCGCGAGCCGTCACGAGCCGCTCGCGCCTCGACCCCGCCCTCGTCGCCTCGACCATTGCGGCGGTGCTCTTCCTCGCGGCCGCGGCCGTGCCGGGCGTGCTCGCCCCCTACCCGCCGACGGCGCTCGCCCTCGACAGCGCGCTCGAGGCCCCGAGCCTCGCGCACCCGTTCGGAACCGATCAGATCGGGCGCGACCTGCTGAGCCGTGTGGTCTTCGGCACACGGGAATCGCTCCTCATCGGCTTCGGCGCGGCGGGGATCGCGCTCGTCGCGGCCATCGTGCTGGGATCCCTGGCCGCCCTCGGCGGCCGCATCGTCTCCGCGGTCGTGGGCCGCCTGATCGAGGTCGTCTTCGCGTTCCCGATCCTGCTCCTCGCGCTTCTGCTGGTGTCGATCCTCGGACCGTCGGCGTGGACGCAGGTCGTCGCCGTCGGTGTGAGCACGGCGCCGGGGTACGCGCGCATGGTGCGCGGGCAGATCCTCTCGGCGAAGAACGCGGGATACGTCGAGGCCGCGCGGGCCCTCGGGCACGGGCCGTGGCGGATCCTCCGCAACCACGTGCTGCCGAACGCGATCCGCCCGCTCGTCGCGGTGTTCGCGATGGCCCTCGGCCAGTCGATCGTCTGGGCCTCCGGGCTGTCGTTCCTCGGGCTCGGCGTGGCTCCGCCGTCGTCCGAGTGGGGCGCGCTGCTCGACGCCGGCCGGGCCTTCATCCTGCAGGCGCCCTGGCTCACATTCATACCGGGACTCATCATCGTCGTGTTCGCGCTCGCGGCCACCACGATCGGCACCCGCATCCAGCGGAGCCTCGAGAAGGGGGAGTGACATGACGATCGTCGAACTTCAGCAGGAGACGGACGCACGACGCGCGAGCGCCGCGCTCACGGTGCGGAACCTGTGGGTCGGCTTCGCCCGCGACGGGCGCACACGAGACGTCGTGAAGGGCGTCTCGTTCGCGCTCGAGCCGGGCCGCTGCGTCGCGATCGTGGGCGAGTCCGGATCCGGGAAGAGCGTCACCGCGCGCACCCTTGCGGGTCTCACGGGGCAGGGCGCGCACGTGCATGCCGACGAGATCGCCCTCGGCGACCGAGACCTCGCGGCGCTCGGCGAGCGCGAATGGCGGGGGATCCGCGGCCGACGCATCGGGTTCATCCAGCAGGACGCCCTCGTCTCACTCGACCCGCTCCGTCCCGTCGGGCGCGAGATCGAGGAGGCGCTCCGGCTGCACGGGTGGCGGTCGCGCTCGGCGCGCCGACGCAAGGCCATCGATCTCTTGGACGCCGTCGGCGTCCCGGAACCGGCGAGGCGCGCGACGCAGCGCCCGCACGAGCTCTCGGGCGGCCTCCGGCAGCGGGCGCTCATCGCATCGGCGATCGCGCTCGACCCTGAGGTCGTCATCGCGGACGAGCCCACGACCGCGCTCGACGTGACGGTGCAGGCGCAGGTGCTCGCGCAACTCGAGGCCACGAAGGCGCGCGGCACGTCGATCCTGCTGATCAGCCACGACCTGTCGGTCGTCGCTCAGATCGCCGACGAGATCCTCGTCATGAGCGGCGGCGAGATCGTCGAACAGGGGCCGGCACGCGAGGTGCTCGGCTCGCCCCAGCACCCGTACACGCAGCGCCTGATCGACGCGGTGCCGGGCAGCCGCACGCGGGGAGAGCGTCTCGCGCCGCAGGATCGCGCGACGCCGAACCTGCACCTTCCGCGGCCCGAGTCGGTGGGCCGTGACGACGTCGTGCTCGAGGTGCGCGACGTGTCCAAGCGCTTCGCGGGTGCGCTCGCCGTCGACGGGGTCTCGTTCACGCTGCGCCGCGGCGAGACCCTCGGCATCGTCGGCGAGTCGGGGTCGGGCAAGAGCACGACCGCACGCATCGCGCTCGCGCTCGAGACCGCCGACGAGGGCGACGTGCGGCTGCTCGGCACCGCGTGGTCGGGCGCCGCCGAGCGCGATCGCCGCGCACTGCGGCCGCGGATCGGCGTCGTCTACCAGGATCCGCTGAGCTCGTTCGATCCGCGTTGGAGCGTCGGCCGGATCCTCGCCGACGCGATCCCCGCGCACGCGGGCCTCGCCCGCGCCGAGCGCGAGCAGCGCGTGATCGATCTGCTCGCGCAGGTGGCGCTGCCCGCGGAGACGCGCGTGCGGCTCCCGCTGCGCCTGTCGGGCGGCCAGCGCCAGCGCGTCGCGATCGCGCGGGCGCTCGCGACGTCCCCGGACGTCATCGTCCTCGACGAGGCCGTCTCCGCGCTCGACGTCTCGGTGCAGGCACAGATCCTCGACCTGCTCGCGGACCTGCAGGACGAGTACGGCCTGAGCTACCTGTTCATCTCGCACGACCTCGGCGTCATCCACCACGTGAGCGATCGCGTGCTCGTCATGACCGGCGGCCGCATCGTCGAGGAGGGCGACGCCGACCGCATCTTCCGGACGCCCGAGCACCCCTACACCCGCGAGCTGATCGGCGCCCTCCCGACGCCCGTGTGAGGCTACGCGGCGGTGTTCCGCGGGTCATCACGGGCGTCGCGGTACATCGCGGGGCACCCGTGGACGGACGCGCCCGGTCGCAGCTCGAAGTGCCATGCCTCGTTCTCGAACGTCTGGCACAGGTCGTATCGCGCCCCGTTCGTCTGAAACCACGCGGCGGCATCGTATCCGCCGATGTCGACCGCATCGCCGGTGACGTGCGAGGAACCCTCGGGCGTCGCTACCCAGCGCGACGCCTCCTCGAGGCTGCCGCGCTCGGCGACCGCTTGCTCCATCAGACGCTCCTGGAGCTCGGACGATCGCCACCCGGAATTTATGATCACCTCGATGCCGCTCGCTTCTGCATCGGTCGCGGCGGCGCGCACCGCGGCGAGCAGACCCGGCTCCAGGTTCGTGATCCCGGCATAGGAGTCGAAGGCCGTCGCGCCGTCCGGCAGCTCCCCGTCGTCGTACGTTGCCCCGATCGTCGCAGGTCCGTCGGTCTGCGCCAGCACGACCTGCGTGCCGAGGACGGCGGCTCCCACCAGGGCGGCTACGGCGAGCAGCGCGAGCAGAATCCGGGGCAGGTGGGTGGTCATCGTCGTGGTCTTCGTCATAGTCCCAGTCGACCGGGCGCCGCGTTGCGAGGGCGTATGAGATTCTCGATACGCGGACGATATGCGCACGCTCCTACGATGGGAGGATGCGCGTGCTGATCGTCGAGGACGAGACCTTCATCGCCGAGGGCATCCGCGATTTCCTCCGCCTCGAGGCGATCGCCGCCGACATCGCGGGCGATGGCGACACGGCGCTCGAGCTGCTCGCCGTCAACGACTACGACCTGGCTGTGCTAGACCGGGATATCCCGGGTCCATCCGGAGACGAGATCGCGCGCGGCATCGTCACCTCCGGCTCCGGCCTCCCGATTCTCATGCTGACGGCGGCCGGCGACATCGCCGACAAGACGAGCGGGTTCGAGCTGGGCGCCGACGACTACCTCACCAAGCCGTTCGAGTTGGCAGAGCTCGTGCTGCGGCTGCGGGCGCTCGACCGACGTCGGGCTCGCCGCCAGCCGCCCGTGCACGAGATCGCGGGCCTCCGGGTGGATCCGTTCCGGCGCGAGGTGTTCCGCGACGGCCGCTACGTCGCCCTCACGCGGAAGCAGTTCGCCGTGCTCGAGGTGCTCGTCGAGGCGGGCGGCGGGGTGATCAGCGCGGAAGAACTGCTGGAGCGGGCGTGGGATCAGAACGCTGATCCCTTCACGAATGCCGTCCGCATCACGGTGTCCGCTCTGCGCAAACGTCTCGGAGAGCCATGGCTCATCGAGACGGTCACCGGCGTGGGCTATCGCATCGCGGCACCCGACGAGCGGGCCCCGGAGAGTGCGCCGTGAGCGCGCGCTGGCGACTCGCCGTCAGTTATGCGGGCCTCGTCGTGCTCGCGGGCGCGGTACTGCTCGGCATCGTGTGGGCGTTCCTGCTCCGCTACGTTCCCAACGGGCCGATCACCGGCGGCGGGGGCTTCGTCCCGAACCGCTCCGACCTCGTCGAGGCGTTCGCGCCCCGCGCCGCGATCGCGTTCACAGTCCTCGTCGCGATCGGCCTCGTCGGCGGATGGTTCCTCGCCGGGCGCATGCTTGCGCCGCTCGCGCGGATCACCTCCGTCACGCGCGCGACGGCCGGCGGTTCGCTCGACCGACGCGCGCCGCTCGACGGCCCGGACGACGAGTTCCGCGAGCTCGCCGTCGCGTTCAACCAGATGCTCGACCGCGTCGAGTCGCACGTCGCGGAGCAGCGGCGCTTCGCCGCGAACGCCTCGCACGAGCTGCGAACGCCGCTCGCGACGACCCGCACGCTGATCGACCTCGCGCGAACCGATCCCGCGGCTGATATTCCACAGACCCTCGAGCGTCTGCGCATCACGAACACGCGGGCGATCGAACTGACGGAGGCGCTCCTGATGCTGAGCCGCGTCGAGCAGGCCATCGACTTGAGCGAGCCCGTTGACTTGTCGCTCGCCGCCGAAGAGGCCGAGGAGCAGCTGGTCGCGCTCGCCGAGTCGCGCGGTGTCCGCCTCGTGGTTGCGGGGGAGTTCGCCGCGGTGCGCGGATCCGCCGCGCTCATCGGGCAGCTCGCTACCAACCTCGTCCACAACGCGATCGTGCACAACCTGCCTTCCGGCGGCATCGTCCGCGTCGTCACATCGCGGGCGGGTGATCGCTCGCTGCTGGTCGTGGAGAACACGGGCTCGCGCGTCCCGGCGGAGGTCCTCCCGACGCTCGTCGAGCCGTTCCGGCGCGCCGCCGGTCGCATCCGAACGGACGAGCACGCGGGAGTCGGGCTGGGCCTCGCGATCGTCGAGCGCATCGTGAGCGTGCACGGGGGCGCGCTCGTGCTGACGCCGCTCCCGGCAGGCGGCCTGCGCGCGGAGGCGTCCTTCCGCGCCGTCTGATCGCGTCCGCGTCGCGCCGGCTCTATCGACGGTCGATCTCCTGCTCGCTCGCGCGCCACTCGGCCCAGCCGGGCTCGCCGTCCATGAAGCGCTCGATCTCGGTATGCGTCGCGGTGAGCTTCGGGTCGTGCACCAGATATGCCCGCGTCTCGCGCGCGACGAGCCCGGAGAGGATCAGCAGCCCGATGAGGTTCGGCAGCGCCATGAGCCCGTTCATCACGTCGGAGAACGACCACACGAGGTTCAGCTCCACCGTGCAGCCGACGTAGACGACGAGCGAGAAGACGATGCGAAAGGGGATGACCGCGCGTCGGCCGAGCAGCTTCTCGATCGACCGCTCTCCGTAATACGACCAGCCGAGGATCGTAGAGAACGCGAACAGCACGAGCCCGATCGTGACGAGCCAGTGCCCCCACTGGCCGGGCAGCCCGTGCGAGAACGCGGCTCCCGTCATGAGCTCGGCGGGGATCTGCTCGCCATCGTCGCCGACCTCGGAGAACGCGCCGGTGGTGATGATCACGAGTCCGGTCATCGAGACGACGATGATGGTGTCGATGAACGTCTGCGTCATCGACACGAGGCCCTGGCGCACGGGATGGCTCGTCTTCGCAGCCGCGGCGGCGATCGCGGCGGATCCCATGCCCGATTCGTTCGAGAAGATGCCGCGCGCGACGCCCATTTGGATCACGATGATGATGGCCGACCCGGCGAACCCGCCGACGGCAGCGCCTCCCGTGAAGGCCTCGGCGAAGATCACCCCGAGCGCCGCGGGGAGGTCGCCGACGTTCACGATGAGGATGTACAGCGCCGCGGCGACGTAGAAGATGATCATAACGGGCACCAGGCCGGCGGTGACGCGTCCGATCGCCTTGATACCGCCGACGAGCACGACCAGCGCGATCGCCGTCAGCACGACCCCCGTGACCCAGGTCGGCACGTGGAAGCTGTTCTCCAGGTTCGCGGAGACCGAGTTGCCCTGCGTCATGTTTCCGATGCCGAAGCAGGCGAACACGGTGAAGACCGTGAACAGCACGCCGAGCAGCTTGCCGAAGCCGTTCGGGATGCCCCGCTCGAGATACTGCTGCGGTCCGCCGTTGCGCTCTCCTGCCGCGTCCCTGCGGCGGAACCGCACACCAAGGTACGCCTCGGTGTACTTCGAGGCCATGCCGAGCAGTCCCGTCACCCACATCCAGAACAGTGCGCCCGGGCCGCCGACCGCGATCGCGGTGGCGACGCCGACGATGTTGCCCGTTCCGACCGTCGCGGCCAGCGCAGTGGTGAGCGCCTGGAACTGCGAGATGTCGCCCTCCGCGCCCCGATCCCTCCGGCGGAAGATGCCGAGAGAGAGCGCGGCACCCAGCCGCAGGAACTGGATGCCACCGAGGCGGATCGTAAGATACAGGCCGGTCCCGAGCAGCAGGGGAATCAGCAGGAACGGCCCCCAGACGATGCCACTGGCCGCATCGAGGAACGATTGGATCGAGTCGAGCACGAAGATTCCTTCCCGGCGGGCGCGGTGCCGTGCCCGTGGAGCCGAGTGTAGGGTCGCGCGCCCCCACGGCGCTAGACCGAGTTCCGCCTCGATCCAGGCGGGCAGGGGATACTGATCGGGATGGAGAACGATGCCGCACCGGTCGTCGAGCACGGCACCGGGTCGTGGGCCCGCCTCGCGCGCGGCCGACGGATCCTCGCGCCGCGCGAGGGGATCAGCGCCGCGCGGCGGCGGGGCCCCCGCGGCCCCCAGACCCACCC
>Ga0308157_10008448_pt1 | contig 11703 bp, 5 predicted proteins | sample PhyBR1_FD_201035 | JGI IMG/M metagenome (GOLD analysis project Ga0308157, IMG submission 201035) | Phyllosphere microbial communities from UC Gill Tract Community Farm, Albany, California, United States - DLSLB.R1 | ecosystem: Host-associated > Plants > Phyllosphere > Unclassified | place: USA...
TCCAGCAGGCGATCGATGTGTTCGTTGATCGGCACATTGCCGGGCAGCTGCGTCAGCGGGTTGGCGTAGCGGGCGGCGTGGATCTGCATCTGCGTGATCTCGCGCATCAGGTCGTGGCCGGTGCCCATGCCGAGATAGCGCCCCTGATCGGTGATGATGAAGCCGTTGAACAGGTGGTGCGCGTCGGCCTCGGCCATGCGGTAACTGAGTTCCTGCAGGCTGGTGTTGCGGTCGGCGATCAACGGATTGCGGTCCATGAACTGCTTGCACGATTTTTTGCCGTACAGTTCGCGCTCGTAGGGACGGGCGAAGTGTTCGATCATGTCGAAGCGGTTGATCAGGCCTAGCGGCTGCCCATTGTCGACTACCGGGATGATCTGTAGCTTGGGCTCGTGCTGGAAAATCTCGTACACCTCGTTGTTGGTGGTGCCGGTGGATACCGCCTGTACCTGGTGCAGCAGTTTGTGGATGCTGACGGCGTGCTTGTCGTTGCTGCGCTGCGGGTAGACTGCGACGCCGTTGCGCGACAGGGCCTTGACCACTTCGGCCGGCGCCGCGCGGGCCGGCAGCGGGTGAGGGCGGCCCAGGTGGTAGCCCTGGCCCAGGGCAACGCCGACGTCGCGCAGCACCAGCAGCTCGGCCTGGGTTTCGATGCCCTCGGCAATCACGCGCGTGTTGGATTTTTCTGCGATTTCCTGGATCGAGCGCACGAACTGCAATTTCACCGGGTCGTGGTTGATGCCCTGGATGAAGTGCATGTCGATCTTGACGTATTCCGGGCGCAGTTCCGACCACAGACGCAGGCTGGAGAAGCCTTCGCCGAGGTCGTCGATAGCGATCTGAAAGCCCATTTTGCGGTAATGCAGTACCGCTTCGCGCATCAAATCATAGTCGTAGGTCGGCTGGTTTTCGGTCAGTTCTATGATGACGCGGGCCGGGTTGATGCCGATCTGGTGGATCACTTCCAGCGTCTCGCCATGGCGGGCGTCGCGCTGCAGCAGCGATTCCGGGCTGACGTTGAGGAACAGCTTACCCGGCAGTTGCAGTTCGGCGAAGCGCTCCAGCACGACCTTGCGGCATAGGTGCTCGACCTCCACCGTCAGGCCGTTGATACGCGCCACCTTGAACAAATTCATCGGTGAATGCAACGGACTGTCGGATGGTCCGCGTATCAAACCTTCATAGGCGATGATTTCGCCCGTCTGCATGTGTACAATCGGTTGAAACAGCGCACTCAGCTGCTTGCGCGCCAAAATGTCATATAAATGCGCGCGCAGCATGGCATCCTCATCCTCTTCGCGAGGTTTAAGGTAGGTGACGGTAGCGCCACCGGATGGCTGGAGTGCGGAAGTCACGATGAATCGTTTGCCAAATGTCGGTTTAACTGTACGATCATAGTTTCCGTTTGTGACCGAATGATGAATTTAGGAAATAAATATGCCAGGCTGTCTCCGCCGTAATGTCGTTGTGAGTTTCCTTTTTGCACCCGCAGTGGCCGGTGCGACCGGCATTGCAGTGCAAGTGCAAGACGCCACTGGCAAGGTGCTACCCGATACCGTCATCTATATTGAAGCGGAAGGTGGCGCCGCCAGCGGCAAGCCCGGTACCGCGCTGATCGAGCAGAAGGGTCTGAAGTTCCTGCCGCTGGTGACCGTGGTGCAGACCGGCGCCATGATCAATTTCCCGAATAACGACAAGGTCCGCCACCACATTTATTCGTTCTCGCCGGCGCACAAGTTCGACCAGAAGCTGTATTCGGGCCAGGCGGCGTCGCCGCAGGTATTCGACAAGGCCGGCACGGTGGTCCTCGGCTGTAATATCCATGACAAGATGATCGCCTACATCAAGGTGGTCGATACGCCGTATTTCGCCAAGACCGATGGCGCCGGCGCGGTGCGGATCGACTTGCCGGCGGCTGGCAAGTACGTCGTCAAGGCCTGGCACTACAATACGGTAGGCGGCGCCACACCCGAGCAGGTGCTGACAGTGAAAACCGGCGAACTGGCTACCGCCATCTTCAAGCTGCCGATGAAGCCGATCGTGGTGGGGGACCCTGGCACATGAAAATGGATTTCCGTTTCCGCAGTCTCGAAAGCCGCATCGTCACGCTGTTCCTGGTGCTGATCGTGGCGGTGCAGCTGATTGGATTGCTGGTGATCCAGCGCGGCATCGACAACAATGCGCGCCTGGCCATCAGCGCCGAACTGAATAACGGCGCCAAGGTATTCAGCCGCCTGCTGGAGCAGAATGCGCAAAGCCTGCGCTTCGGCGCGCGGCTGCTGGCGCGCGACACGGCTTTTGTCGCGGCCATCGGCAATAATGACGAAAGCGACCGCGCCACCATCGAGTCGGCGCTGGAGAACAGCGGCCGGCGCATCAAGGCTTCGCTGTCGATGCTGATCAACGACGAACGCAAGATCACCGCCACCACCAATCCCGCGCAATCGGCAGCGCTGGAGAAGATGGCGCTGTCGCTGCTGGATGCGGCCGAAGCGGCCGACGGCGCCATCGGCATTGCGATTGTCGATCACCGGCCGTTCCAGATCGTCGCCATGCCGGTCAAGGCGCCGATTACCATTGGCTGGATCGTCATGACTTTCCCGATCGACCGCCAATTGGCGAACGATATGCGTGAAGTCAGCGCGCTGCACACCACGGTGCTGACCCGCGACCAGCAGGGCAAGTGGCTGCAGGCTGGTTCCACCTTCGTCGGCCCGTCGGCGCAGGCAGTGGTCGACCAGTTGCAGACGCTTGGCCCGACCAAGCCCGCACTGCCCTTCGATATGACGGTGGAAACCGCCCAATACAGCGCCCGCCTGCTGTCCATCGGCGAAGACAACGGCCAGACCGCCAGCGTACTGCTGGCGCGCTCGATCGATGAAGCCACCGCCGAATACCGGCGCCTGGAGCGCTGGCTGGTGGGCCTGACGCTGGCTGGCATCGTTGCCTCGGTGCTGGCCATCGTGTTCACCGCCAAGCGCATCGCCCAGCCGATCAGCGCACTGGTGACCACCGCCAAGCGCCTGGAGGGCGGCGACTACAAGACGCCGATCGACAGCACGCGCGAGGACGAAATCGGCCAGCTGGCGCACGCCTTCGATGCCATGCGTGAAGGGATCTCCAAGCGCGAGCAGGAAATCCGCCGCCTGGCGTACTGGGACACGCTGACCAACCTGCCGAACCGCGCGCAATTCGTGCTGCTGCTGAATGACGCGCTGCTGGAAGCGAACCGCCGAGGCGAGGCGGTGTTCGTATTGATGATGGACCTGGACCGCTTCAAGCACGTCAACGACGTCATGGGTCACAGCTTCGGCGACGCCTTGCTGCGCCAGGTGGCGGGGCGCTTGCAGCTGCTGCTGGCGAACCGTCGCCAGTCGTCGGCGCAGGTAGCCCGGCTGGGCGGCGACGAATTTGCCGTGCTGCTGCCGGCTGCGAATACCGATGCGGCGCAGGCAATGGCGGCTGAAATCCTGCTGGCGCTGGAAACGCCGCTGTCGCTGGAGGACCAGATGGTCGACATCGGCGCCGGCCTGGGCATCGCCGGCTATCCGGATCATGCCGATGATGGCGAGACGCTACTGAGCATGGCCGAAGTGGCGATGTACACCGCCAAGCAGCGCAACGACGGCGCCGTCATCTACGATGCGGCAATGGACAAGGGCAGCGCCAAGAGCCTGTCGCTGCTCACCGAGCTGCGCAACGCGGTCGAACGCAACGAGTTCCGTTTGCATGTGCAGCCGAAGATATCGCTGGAAAGCGGCAAAGTGGTGGGCATGGAGGCGCTGGTGCGCTGGGTGCATCCGGAGCGCGGCAATGTGTTCCCCGACGAGTTCATTCCGTTCGCCGAGCAGACCGGCTTTATCCGCGTGCTGACGCGCTGGGTGATGGAGCGTTCGGCCGAATTGTGCCGCGAGCTGGCCAGCAAAGGACATCACCTGAAAGTGTCGGTCAACCTGTCTACGCGCGACCTGCTGGACCAGGACCTGCCTGCCAAATTTGCCGAGCTGCTGGCACAGCACAAGCTGACGCCTGGCTCGTTCTGCCTGGAGATCACCGAGAGCGCCATCATGGACGATCCGGTACGCGCCCAGCTCACGCTGGAGCGCCTGAGCGCCATGGGACTGGACCTGTCGATCGACGATTTCGGCACCGGTTATTCGTCGCTGGCGTATCTGAAGCGCTTGCCGGTGAATGAGCTGAAGATCGACAAGTCCTTCGTGCTGAATATGGAGAAGGACGAGGGCGACACCAAGATCGTGCGCTCGACCATCGACCTTGGCCACAACATGGGCTTGCGCGTGGTGGCGGAGGGGATCGAGAGCGAAGCGGTCTGGCGGCTGCTGGCGGAGCTGGGTTGCGACCAGGGGCAGGGCTATTTCATGAGCCGTCCGATTCCGGGTGACCAGATGATCGCCTGGCTGGAGAAGTGGCAAGCGCCGGTGATGATCGCCGCGCCGGTGGAAACCGAGGAAACGATCGATAGCTGAATTTGCATTTCGTCTATCGAAAAATGCATTACATCGCATTTTCGCGCGGATGATGGCGTGGTCAGCTTAAGCTGGCGGCACTGTCATCCTCCCGGAAAATTATGAACCGTCTGCTCGCCGCCATGATCGCGGCTGTCGCTCTGCATAGCCATGCCATTGCCGATGATTTCTCTCCTGGCGCCTTCAAACTGAAAAATGGCCAGCCGAACCAGCTGCTGGTACTGGGTACCGCCCATCTGTCGCAACTGCCGAAAACCTTCGACCCATCCAATCTGAGCGCGTTGCTGGACCGGCTGGCAGCGTGGCATCCGCATGCCATTGCTATCGAAGCTTTGTCCGGTCCTCAATGCGCCTATCTGCGCAGCTATCCGGAACGCTATGCGGACACGATTAAATTCTACTGCTGGGACACCACGCCCGCGCGCGAGGCCACCGGCCTGGATGTGCCGGGAGCGACTGCGCTGGCGGAACGCATGCTGGCGTCCTGGCCGGATGCGCCAATCGCTGCGCAGCGGCGCCAGCTGGCATCGCTGCTGCTGGCGGCGGGTGAGCCGGCATCGGCGACGGTGCAGTGGCTGCGCCTGCCGGTTGCGGAGCGTCGCGCCGGCGATGGCCTGGACCAGAAGCTGGTCGAGATCCTGGAAACGCTGCGACAGAAACGCAATGAAGATTATCTGATCGCGGCACCGTTGGCCGCGCGGCTCGGCCACGAACGCGTCTACCCGATGGACGATCACACCTCCGACGCGCCGGCCACCGATGAAAAAGCCGCTGGCGAGGCAATCATGAAAGCGTGGGATAACCGCCATACCAAAGAACGCAGCAAGACCTCGGCGGAACTGGAGGCTCATCTGGACACGCCCACTGGCGTGCTGGCCATGTACCGTGCCTACAATGACGCCGCACAAGGAGAACTGACCTTCCGCAGTGACTTCGGCGCGGCGCTGGAGGAACCGTCACCGCAGCGCTTCGGCCGCAACTACGTTGGCTCGTGGGAGACGCGCAACCTGCGCATGGCAGCCAACATCCGCGAGGTAATGACCACGCAGCCGGGCGCGCGCATGCTGGTCATCGTTGGCGCTTCGCACAAAGGATACCTGGATGCTTATCTGAATCAGATGCACGACGTTCGCGTCATCAGCACCGAAGCGCTTTTGCTCACCGAATAAAACACGCTGATCATGCCCGCATGGCGTTGCTTATTTATTACAAAGCGCGCTATGATCGATAGACATTCTTCGACTACACGGACCCTCGAATGAAGCAATTGAAACAAGCAGCGCTGGCTGCTGCAGTACTGATGGCGCAGGGCGCAACGGCACAAACCTGCAACGTCGCTGGCGCAGGCCTGACTTATCCGGTCACCCGCACGATGGAACAGCAGGACAATTACCATGGCACGGTCATCGCCGATCCCTACCGCTGGCTGGAAGACGCCAACAGCGCGGAAACCAAGGAATGGGTGGACGCGCAAAACAAGCTGACGCAGGGCTACCTGTCGCAGATTCCAGGCCGCGAGGCGATCAAGGCGCGCCTGACCAAGTTGTGGAATTATGAGCGTTTCAGCGTGCCGTTCAAGGAAGGCGGCCGCTATTTCTACAGCCGCAACGACGGTCTGCAAAATCAGGCGGTGCTGTACACCACCAAGACACTGGCCGACGTGCCTCGCCTGCTGCTCGATCCGAACACGCTGGCCGCCGACGGTACCGTGGCGCTGGCCGGCCTTGCCGTCAGTCCGAACGGACGTTACCTGGCGTACAGCACTGCGGCCTCGGGCTCCGACTGGAACGAGATCAAGGTACGCGACATCGACAGCGGCAAGGATGTCGAGGACCACATCAAGTGGGTCAAGTTCTCGCGAACCGCCTGGCTGCACGATGGTTCCGGCTTCTTCTATAGCCGCTACGACGAGCCGAAGGAAGCCACCAAGCTGGCCGACGTCAACTACTTCCAGAAGCTGTACTTCCACAAACTGGGCACGCCGCAAAGCGCGGACGTGCTGGTGTACGAGCGTCCGGACCACAAGGACTGGGGCTTCGGCGCCGAAGTCACCGAAGATGGCCGCTTCCTGGTGATTCACGCCTCGCAAGGCACGGAGAACAAGAACCGCATTTTCTACAAAGACTTGAGCAAGAAGGATGCGAAGGTGGTCGGGCTGCTGGAAGAATTCGATGCCGCCTATGACTTCATCGGCAATGACGGCCCCGTGTTCCTGTTCCGCACCGAGCGCAATGCGCCGCGTGGCCGCATCGTCAGCATCGATACGCGCAAGCCGGGTGTGCTGAACTGGAAGCAGATCGTCCCGGAGAGCAGCAACACCATGGTGTCGGCATCGCTGGTCAACAACCAGCTGCTGGTGGATTACCTGAGCGATGCGCATAGCCTGGTCAAGGTCTTCGACCTGAAAGGCAAGGCGCTACACGACATCGAGCTGCCAGGCCTGGGCACCGCCGGCGGTTTCAGCGGCAAGCGTTCGGACACCGAAACCTTCTATTCGTACACCAGCTTCAATACGCCGTCGACCATTTATCGCTATGACCTGAAGACCAACCAGAGCAGCATCTATCGTCAGCCGAAGGTGGATTTTGACCCGACCGCGTTTGAAACCCGTCAGGAATTCTTCACCTCGCGTGACGGCACCAAGGTGCCGATGTTCATCGTGTCGAAGAAGGGGCTCAAGCTGGATGGCAGCAATCCGACCTACCTGTATGGCTATGGCGGTTTCAATATCTCGCTGACGCCGGCGTTCTCGGTGGCCAACCTGGCGTGGCTGGAAATGGGCGGCGTCTATGTGGTGGCCAACCTGCGCGGCGGTGGCGAGTATGGCGAATCGTGGCACGCGGCCGGCACCAAGCTGCAAAAGCAGAACGTCTTCGATGACTTCATCGGCGCCGCTGAATGGCTGGTGCAGCACAAGGTAACGTCGCCGGCCAAGCTGTCGATCGGTGGCGGCAGCAACGGCGGCCTGCTGGTCGGCGCGGCGATGACCCAGCGCCCGGACCTGTTCGCTGCGGCGATTCCGCAAGTGGGCGTACTGGATATGCTGCGCTTCCATAAGTTCACCATCGGGTGGGCGTGGACCTCGGACTATGGTTCGTCCGATAACGCGGAAGAGTTCAAGGCGCTGGTCAAGTATTCGCCGCTGCACAACCTGAAAAAGGGCACCTGCTACCCGGCGACCATGATTACCACCGCCGACCATGACGACCGCGTGGTGCCTGCGCACAGCTTCAAGTTCGCGGCCACCGCGCAGGCCGACCAGGCGCCCGGCGGCGCGCCGATCCTGATCCGCATCGACAGCAAGGCCGGTCACGGCGCCGGCAAGCCGACCAGCAAACAGATCGAGGAAGTCACCGATCGCTGGGGCTTCCTGACGCGCGCGCTGAACATGGCTGACAGCCAGCAGACGCCAGCCAGCACCCACGCAACGGCGGGTCAGTAATGCGGGCCGCGCCGACCTTAAGGCCGCTGCTGGCGGTGGCAATTGCCATAGCGTTCCCGGTCGGCGCAATCGCCGCCGGCGCGGAGGCCGCCGCCAGTACGCCGGCGGTGAAGCAGTTCACTGATGTCACGCGCGGATTGCAATCGCAACCGGGCTTCATTGACGTCTGGCGTGACATTGCCAAGGGCAGGGTGCTGCTGTCGGTCGGCGCATTGGAACAACCCTTCCTGCTCGCCAGCTCCTTGCCGTATGCGCTGGGCTCCAACGATGTAGGCCTGGACCGTGCACAGTCGGGCGACATGCGCATGGTCCACTTTGAGAAACACGGCGGCAAGCTGTTCCTGGTGCAGGACAACACCAGCTACGTCGCCAACTCCGCTGACGGCGACGAGCGCGCGGCGGTGCGCGAGTCGTTCTCGAATTCCGTGTTATGGTCGGGCGACATCCTCGCTAGCGACAACGACCGCCATGTGGTCGACTTTTCCAGCTTCCTGCTGGCGGACCGCCACGGCATCGCCGCGCGGCTGGCCGGCGCAAAGCAGGGCGCCTACGCTATCGATCTGGCGCGCAGCGCCGTGCTGGCTGCTGACGCCAAGGCTTTCCCGGACAACGTGGAACTGGAAGCGCTGCTGACCTTTGCCGGGTCCGGGCAAGGTGAGTTCGTACGCCAGGTGGCGGCCGATCCGGCCAGCCTGTCGATGCGCCAGCGCATCAGCATGGTGCGCCTGCCGAAGCTGGAGGCGGCCGGCGGCTGGCAACCACGCACCTACCACCCATACTCGGGCGGTTTCGACACCAGCTACTTCGACTTCGCCACACCGCTTGCCAGCAGTATCGACGTGCACTGGCAGGTGCGGCACAAGCTGGAAAAGACTGATCCCGCCGCCGCCGTCAGCGGTGTGAAAAAACCGATTGTTTACTATGTTGATCGTGGTGCGCCCGAGCCGGTCCGTTCGGCGCTGATCGAGGGCGCGTCGTGGTGGGCCAGTGCATTTGAAAAAGCCGGCTTCAAGGATGCCTACCGCGTCGAGCTGCTGCCGGAAGGTGTGGACGCGCAGGATATCCGCTACAACGTCATCACCTGGGTGCATCGCGCCACGCGTGGCTGGTCTTACGGGAGCGCGCTGGCCGATCCGCGTACCGGCCAGATCCTGCGCGGCGCCGTCACGCTGGGTTCGCAGCGCGTGCGCCAGGACATCCTGATCGCCGAAGCGCTGCTGGCGCCCTACGGCAAGAACGCGCCTGCCGACAAGGCGAAACTGGCCGAGCAAATGGCGCTGGCGCGGCTGCGCCAGTTGTCGGCGCACGAAGTGGGACACACGCTGGGCTTTGCCCACAACTTTGCCGCCAGCCGCATCGGCAATGGCTCGGTGATGGATTACCCGCATCCGATCCTCAAGTTGAATGCGCAGGGTGAAGTGGATCTATCCAATGCCTACGGCGTCGGCGTCGGCGCCTGGGACGATTACATCGTCAAGTACATCTATGGTGATTTTGGCAGCGGCGCGCAGGAACAGGCGGCGCTGGCCAAGCTGCGGGGCGACGCGCGCGCCGCCGGCTTGCTGTACTCCAGCGACCAGGATGCGCGTGCGCCGGGCGCCAGTCATCCCGACGGCGTGCTGTGGGATTTCGGCCCGGACCCGCTGAAGACCTGGGATCAGCTGGGCGCCGTGCGCCAGCGCGCGCTGGCCAGCTTCTCGCCAGACGTGCTGCCGGACGCCCGCCAGATCGGCGAGCTGGAAGCGCGCCTGGTCCCAGTCTACCTGTTGCAGCGCTATCAGGGCGAAGCGGTGGCGCGCTTGATTGCTGGCGGAGAGTTCGATTACACCAGCGCTGGCGACGTCAAGTCAGGTATCGCGAAAGCTGGTGTGCGCACCACGCCAGCGGCCGTGCAGCGCCAGGCCATTGCGCGCCTGACTGACACGCTGCGCGCCGAATATCTGGCGTTGCCGGCCAATGTGCTGGACGTGCTGACGCCACCGGCTGCCGGCCATGAACGCAGCCGCGAGTACTTCCTGACCCGTATGGACTCGGTATTCGATGCGTTCTCGATCGCCGAAGCCGGGGCCGCGCAAACCACCGGCTTCCTGCTGGACGCAGGCCGCCTCAATCGCCTGGCCTGGCAGCACGCGCGCGACGCGCAGCAGCCGGGCGTGCAGGATGTGCTGGTGCAATTGCTGGACAAGACCTGGAAGCGCGCCACGGTGCCTGCCAGCGTCACCGGCGGCGAAGCGGTACAACTGTCAGCCAACTGGGTGGTGCTGGACAGCATGCTCGGTCTGCTGGGCACCGGTAAGCTGCATCCGCAGGTGGCGGCGGAACTGCGGCAGTCGACGGTGGAGTTATCACAGTGGCTGCAGAAAAATCCGGGCAAGGGCGTCACCGCCGCCAGCCGCAAACAGGCAGCCGAGCACATCGCCGCCTACCTGAAAGATCCGCAAAGCGTGAAGCTGCGCAGCGGCTGGCCGGTTCCCCCTGGTGCGCCGATTTGAAGCTGGGTGCACCAAAATAATGCCTTGCTTTAGTGCGCACCGGGCCGGTGCGCATTTTTGCACCATTTGAAAAGTCATTGAAATCAATCACTTAAAAAGTGCACCAAATTGGAACGATTATTGCTTCTTGGATTAAACGTTCTTAATTTTTGCATTGTTTTGGGGAGTGATCTTGATGGATGCACACAAAGACGGCGCCAACGCGTTATTTATTCTGCTCGGCGCCATCATGATACTGGCCATGCACGCCGGCTTCGCCTTTCTGGAGCTGGGCACGGTGCGCAAGAAAAACCAGGTCAACGCGCTGGTGAAGATCCTGGTCGATTTCGCGGTGTCGACCATTGCGTACTTCTTTATTGGCTACAGCATTGCCTATGGCATCAATTTCTTCTCGTCAGCCGATGTCCTGGCGGACAAGAACGGCTACGAACTGGTCAAGTTCTTCTTCCTGCTGACGTTTGCGGCGGCGATCCCGGCGATTATCTCCGGTGGCATTGCCGAGCGCGCGCGCTTTCACCCGCAGACCATCGCTACTGCCTTGCTGGTCGGCCTGGTCTATCCTTTCTTTGAAGGCATTGCGTGGAATGGCCGCTTCGGCATCCAGGATTGGCTGACGCATACCTTCGGCGCCGCCTTCCACGACTTTGCCGGCTCGGTGGTGGTGCATGCTGTGGGCGGCTGGATCGCGCTGCCGGCGGTACTGTTGCTGGGCGCACGTCGCGGCCGTTATATGAAGAACGGTGGCATGGCGGCGCATCCGCCATCATCGATTCCCTTCCTGGCGCTGGGCGCCTGGATTCTTACTGTCGGCTGGTTCGGCTTCAACGTGATGAGCGCGCAGTCGCTGGACAAGATGAATGGCCTGGTGGCGGTGAACTCGCTGATGGCCATGGTCGGCGGCACGCTGGTGGCGCTCATGATGGGCAAGAATGACCCGGGCTTCGCCTACAACGGCCCGCTGGCCGGCCTGGTTGCCGTTTGTGCCGGCTCGGACCTGATGCATCCGCTGGGTGCGTTGGTGACTGGCGGCATCGCCGGCGCGGTATTCGTCTGGATGTTCACGCTGGCGCAAAACAAGTGGAAGATTGACGATGTGCTGGGCGTGTGGCCGTTGCACGGCCTGTGCGGCGCCTGGGGCGGCATCGCTGCTGGCATCTTCGGCCACAAGGAACTGGGTGGAATAGGCGGCGTGTCGCTGTGGTCGCAATTGGTCGGCACGGTAATGGGCGTGGCGATTGCGTTGTTGGGCGGCTACATCGTCTATGGATTGCTGAAAGCCACG
>Ga0308157_10008449_pt1 | contig 11702 bp, 11 predicted proteins | sample PhyBR1_FD_201035 | JGI IMG/M metagenome (GOLD analysis project Ga0308157, IMG submission 201035) | Phyllosphere microbial communities from UC Gill Tract Community Farm, Albany, California, United States - DLSLB.R1 | ecosystem: Host-associated > Plants > Phyllosphere > Unclassified | place: USA...
ACGCAGGCGGCGAAGCCGGCGCCGGGTTGGGAGTCGATGCGCAGCGCGGCGCGGCCGGCGTAGTCGAGGTCCAGGCGCCGGCCGATGGTGCGGATGCCCAGGCCGGGCGAGGCCTCGATCGTGGCCGGCGTGGCGCCAGGGCCATCGTCACGGACCGTCACGCGCAGCAGGCCGGTCGCGGGTTCGCGCCGGCTCTCGATGCGCAGGATGCCATGGCGCGTGAACGGGTTGAAGGCGTGCTTTATGCTGTTCTCGACCAGCGGCTGCAGGCTCAGGGCCGGCACCAGGCAATCGCCCAGGTCGGGGTCGAGATCCCACTCGACCCGCAGGCGCTCGCCCAGGCGCAGGCTTTCCAGCTCCAAGTAGTCGCGCACGAAATCGAGTTCGGCGTCCAGCGTCACGCGGTCGATGCCAGCGCGCTCGGTGTCGAGCACGTAGCGCAGCATGTTCGAAAACTGGAACAGCGCCGTCTCGGCCGCTTCCGGATTGCGCCCGGTGAGGGCGATGATCGAGTGCAGGGTGTTGAACAGAAAGTGCGGATTGAGCTTGCTGCGCAGCGCGCCCAGTTCGCTCGCCACCAGCAGCGTCTGCGCCTGCTGCGTGGCCAGTGCCTGGCGCTGGGTCGCGGCATTGGCGCGCACCAGGTGAAAGACACCCGCCACCACGGCGTAGCTCATCATGTTGTACAGGAAGGGCCACAGGTGCCAGGACAGCGGATGGGGTGGCGGGTTCTGCGTCACGACCAGCACCGTGTGCGCATAGGTGGCAAACGCCAGCGCTGCCACGACATGGATGACGAAGCGTTGCACGCCGGGGACAGCGCGTCGCTCGAACCGGCCACTGAGCGGCCAGAGCAGGGCCAGCATCGCAGCCGATGGCGCAATGCTGACGAACGATCGCCAGAGCAGGAATGGCTCGAACTGGCCGGCCAGCAGGGTGTCGGCCTGCATCACCAGTGCAATCACCAGCATGTAGCTCAACCAGGCGGCGATGTACAGGCGCCACATCGGCGAGAGGACGTAAGACTTGGTCGTGGTCATCTGTCGAGTATCGCGCAGAAAAACCGCGCTGCGGCAGGTCTTGCGCCGAAATGCGGGAATCCGGTGCGAACTGCAGGATTGCGTCATCAGGACACGGATCATGCCTTTGCGTTTTTATGCACGTTATTGCATGAACGTGCGTGTTTGTGTACAGTGACGTGTCTAGAACAAGGAGAACGCCATGCAATTAGCCGAAGAACGGCGTGATGCCATCGTCGATGCCGTCGAGCGCGAGGGCAGGGTACTGGCGGCAGAACTGGCCACCCGCCTGGCCACATCGGAAGATACGATCCGGCGCGACCTGCGCGAACTCGATGCCGCCGGGCTGCTGCGCCGCGTGCATGGCGGCGCGATCCGGCGTCAACCGGAGCCCAGCTTCAGCGAGCGTGCAACCACCAACCTGCCGCGCAAGACCGCACTGGCACGTGGTCTGCGCGCCTGCATCCGGCCGGACGATACGGTCCTGATCGATGCCAGCTCGACGCACCTGACACTGGCGCGCCTACTCGACGACGGCTGCGCCGCGACGATCGTCACCAACAGCCCGCAGATCGCGCTGGCACTGGGCGCGTTCCAGCGTACCCGCATCGTGCTGCTGGGCGGCACTTACCATCCGGCGCTTGGCGCGACGGTCGGCGCAGCCACGCTGGCCGAAGTGGCGCGCCTGCGGCTCGATCTGGCGCTCGTCGGCGTTTGCGGCCTCGATCCCGCGCGTGGCGTGAGTGCCTCCGACCCCGAAGAAACGGCGCTCAAACGCGCGATGTTCGCCGCCAGCACGCGCCACGCGGTCGCGGCGCTCAACGAACGCTTCGACGACAGCGCGGCGTTCCTGTTCGGCGCGCTGTCAGAGATCGACCATCTGGTGCTGGAGCACGACGCACCCGCCGCCAGCATTGCCCTGCTGCGCCAGCACCATCCGGCGCTCGACATCACCATCACCACAAAGGCTGCCGCATGAATCACATATCTACCGTCACCCCACGCAGCATCGACGCGGCGCGCTGGGCCATCTCCACCGTGTTCCTGCTCAACGGCGCCGGCATCGGCCTGTGGGCCGCGCACGTGCCGACCGTGCAGGCGCGCATGGGGATCGATACCGGCATGCTGAGCATGGTGCTGCTGACCGTCGCTGCCGGTGCGCTGCTGGCGATGCCGCTGATGGGCGGCCTGACCGGGCGCTGGGGCACGCGCCGCATGGTGCTGCTGTCGGGCTTTGCGTTTGCAACGATGACGCCGCTGATCATGGGCGCACCGAGTCTGCCGCTGCTGTTCATCGCCGCGTTCCTGTTCGGCGTCAGCAATGGCGCACTGGACGTGGCGATGAACGCCAACGCGAGCGAAGTCGAAACCGCGCGCGGCTTGCCGACGATGTCGTCGTTTCACGGTTTCTTCAGCCTCGGTGGCCTGTTCGGCGCGGGCATCGGCGGCCTGCTGGTCGGGCAGGGCCTGGGCCATGGCCAGGGCGCGCTGATGGTCGGCGTGATCACGGCGGTCGTGCTGGCGCTGTCTGCGCCGCGCGTGATGGGCTTTGCCGCCACGCATGGCGCGGGCAGCCACTTCTCGCTGCCGCGCGGCGCGGCATTGAGCCTGGGTCTGCTGGCGCTGTTGTGCTTTGCGGTCGAAGGTGCGCTGGTCGACTGGAGCGCGTTGCTGATGCAGGAGCGCACCGGCGCCACGCCGGCATCGGCGGCGCTGGGCTTCTCGGCGTTTTCGATTGCGATGGCGGCGTGCCGCTTCGCCGGCGACCGGCTGATCGTGCGCTTTGGCGCGCTGCGCATCATGGTCATTGGCGGCCTGGCGATGTTTGCCGGGCTGGCACTGGCAGTGGCCAGCACGCACTTCGTGCTGTCAGCGGTCGGTTTCGCGCTGGTGGGACTGGGCGCAGCGAACGTGGTGCCGCTGCTGTTCGGGGCCGCTGCACGCATCCCCGGCATGAGCGCCGGGAACGGCGTGGCGGCGGTGGCCACGCTCGGCTACGGTGGCTTGCTGCTGGCGCCGCCGGTGCTGGGCTGGGTCGCCATGCACTCGAGCATCATGGTGGCGCTGGGCGGGCTGTCGTTGTCGGGCCTAGTGATCGCCCTGAGCGCCCGCGTGATCCGGCGCTAGGGCGTCATCACGATCAGAAGCAGTGTTCGGCAGCCGGGAAGCTGCCATCCTTCACGGCTGCGACGTAGCTCGTGACGGCTGCGTCGATGCTGGTCTGGCCGTCCATGAAGTTCTTCACGAAGCGTGCCTTGCGGCCCGGGAATACGCCGAGCAGGTCGTGCATCACCAGCACCTGGCCCGAGCAATCAGGACCGGCGCCAATGCCGATCGTCGGCACCGACAGCAGCTCGGTGACTTCCTTGCCCAGCGCCGCCGGCACCGCCTCGATCAGGATCAGCGCCGCGCCGGCCGCCTGTAGTGCCAGCGCATCGTTCTTCAGGCTGTCGGCGCCGGCGTCGGTCTTGCCCTGCACGCGGAAACCACCCAGCTGGTGCACGAACTGCGGCGTCAGGCCAATGTGCGCGCACACCGGAATCCCGCGTTCGACCAGCAGGCGCACGGTGTCGGCCAGCCAGGCGCCGCCTTCGATCTTGATCATCTGCGCGCCGGCGCGCATCAGCTGCACGGCGCTGTCATAGGCTTGCTGCGGGTTGCCGTAGGCGCCGAACGGCATGTCGGCCAGCACCAGTGCGTGCTTGTTGCCGCGCGCGACCGAGGCCGTGTGATAGACCATGTCGGCCACCGTCACCGGCAGCGTCGAATCGTGACCGGCGCAGACCATGCCCAGCGAATCGCCGATCAGCAGGATCTCGACGCCGCAGCGGTCCATCAGCGACGCAAAGCTCGCGTCGTAGCAGGTCAGCATCGCGATCTTGTTGCCGGCTGCGCGCATGGCCAGCAGCGATGGCACGGTGACGGCTTTCGGGGTTGCCGGTACGGGGGCCGCGGGCGCGGGCACAGCGGCGGGCGTGGGTGCACCTGCGCCAGCCGTCATCTCGTTACCCTGCAAATAACCACTCATGAAGAAATCCTTTAAAACGATACGTCCTGGCGCCTAGTGTAATGCGGCGCCTGCGAAGCTGCAGTCAGCGCGCATTCTACTGCAGCCTGCCTTTCCTGACACTGCCACCCCCATGTCATCAAGTCGTCAAAATACTTCAATATTCTTTGAATTGTTGTACCGTTCGTCTATCATTCTCATGTCTTGTAATGCATCAATCGGAAACACCATGGATACCAAAGCCACACTTGCCGCCCTGTCAGCATTGTCGCAGGGGAGCCGCCTGGCGATTTTCCGGCTGCTGGTCCAGGTGGGACCGGCGGGGCTGGCGGCCAGCCGGATTGCCGAGCACCTCGATGTGCAGCCTTCGGCGCTGTCGTTCCATCTGAAAGAACTGTCGCACGCAGATTTGCTGTCGTCCCGGCAGGACGGGCGTTTCGTGATCTATTCAGCCAACATCGCGACGATGAATGGCCTGGTCGGCTTTCTGACCGAGAACTGCTGTGGCGGCGTGCCGTGCGACGTGGCCACGGGCGATCCATGCAAACCAAACTGACGCTGCACATAACCCTTCACCAGACCAACCATCCCATGAACATTCTCTTTCTCTGCACCGGCAATTCGTGCCGCTCCGTCCTCAGCGAGGGCACCTTCAACCATTTGGCCCCCGAGGGGTTCAAGGCAATCAGCGCCGGCAGCCAGCCAACCGGCACGCTGCATCCGCGCGCTGTCGCGCTCCTGCACCGCAAGGGCATCTCGACCGAGGGCTATTACAGCAAGTCGTGGGACAACTTGCCGGTCACGCCCGATATCGTCGTGACCGTCTGCGGCAGCGCGGCCGGCGAGACCTGTCCTGCCTATCTGGGCCCGGTGCTGCGGACGCACTGGGGCCTGGACGACCCGAGCCACGTCGTCGGTACCGACGAACAAATCGAAGCGGCGTTCGAGCGTACTTATGCCATCATCCTGGCCCGCACGCAGGCCTTCCTGGCCCTGCCGCTGGAAGAACTGCAAGCTGACCGCAACCGGTTCAAGGCCGAGCTCGACCGCATCGGCACCCTGTTGCCCTGAACGGCATCCGGCACTGCCGACGCTGTATTTGATTGACCTGTTCACTAGGACCCTTTGTGCTGATCGCATCGCTGATTTTTCTTGCAACACTCATTCTGGTCATCTGGCAGCCCCGTGGGCTGGGGATCGGCTGGAGCGCCACGGCCGGCGCTGCGGTCGCGCTGCTGACCGGTGTCATCCACGTCGCCGACATCCCGGTGGTGTGGGGCATCGTCTGGAATGCGACAGGTGCATTCGTCGCCATCATCATCATCAGCCTGCTGCTGGACAAGGCGGGCTTCTTCGAATGGGCGGCCCTGCACGTTGCGCGTTGGGGCAAGGGCAATGGCCTGCGCCTGTTCATCCTGCTCGTGCTGCTCGGCGCCGCCGTATCGGCGCTGTTCGCCAACGATGGCGCAGCGCTGATCCTGACGCCGATCGTGATCGCGATGCTGCTGGCGCTGCGCTTCACGCCCAAGGCCACGCTGGCCTTCGTCATGGCGGCCGGCTTCATCGCCGATACGGCCAGTCTGCCGCTGGTCGTATCGAACCTCGTCAACATCGTCTCGGCCGACTATTTCGGCATCAGCTTCTCCCGCTACGCGTCGGTGATGGTGCCGGTCAATCTGGTCGCGGTGGCGGCAACGCTTGGCGCACTCATCTGGTTCTTCCGTAAGGACATTCCGGCGAACTACGACATGGCGCAATTGAAGCATCCGGGCGACGCCATCCATGACCGGGCAACCTTCATCACTGGCTGGTGGGTGCTGGGGATCCTGCTGGTCGGTTTCTTCTGGCTTGACGACATGGGCGTGCCGATCAGCGCCGTGGCGGCGGCCGGCGCAGCACTCCTGCTGGCGGTGGCCGCGCGCGGGCACCGCATCTCGACGCGCGCCGTGCTGCGCGATGCACCGTGGCAGATCGTGATCTTTTCGCTCGGCATGTATCTGGTCGTGTATGGCCTGAGGAATGCCGGGCTGACGGTGTATCTGACCGAGCTGTTGAACTGGTGTGCGCAATATGGTGTCTGGGGCGCTGCGCTCGGCACCGGCTTCATCACGGCGATCCTGTCCTCGATCATGAACAATCTGCCGTCGGTGCTGGTGGGCCTCCTGGCCATCGACGCCACGACCACCGCCGGCGTGGTCCGCGAAACGATGGTGTATGCGAACGTCATCGGCGCCGACCTCGGTCCAAAAATCACCCCGATCGGCAGCCTCGCCACCCTGTTGTGGCTGCATGTGCTGGCAGCGAAGGATATCCGGATCTCGTGGGGCTACTACTTCCGGGTGGGTATCGTGCTGACGCTGCCGGTCCTGTTTGTTACCCTGTGCGCGCTTGCGCTGCGCCTGAGCTAAGAAAGGCTACCCGCCATGAACGACACCATCCCGAACCTGCCGAATATCCGGCCCGAACTGCTGGACATACCGACCGTCGACAAGCTCGAGCCAGTGGGCGCCATGAATCATCCGCCGCGCATCCTGCTGCTGTATGGTTCCCTGCGCGAACGCTCGTTCAGCCGCTTCCTCACTTTCGAGGCAGCACGCATCCTCGAGCACTTCGGCGCCGAGGTGAAAATCTTCGATCCGATGACCTTGCCGATGGTGGGCAGCGTGCCGGAGACGCACCCGAAAGTCGTCGAACTGCGCGAATTGTGCCTGTGGTCGGAAGGCCAGGTCTGGTGCAGCCCCGAGCGCCATGGCACGGTCACTGGCGTGATGAAGAACCAGATCGACTGGATCCCGCTGGAGCAGGGCGCCGTGCGCCCGAGCCAGGGCCGGACGCTGGCCGTGATGCAGGTCTGCGGTGGTTCGCAATCGTTCAACGTGGTCAACACGCTGCGCCTGCTGGGGCGCTGGATGCGCATGATCACGATTCCGAACCAGTCGTCGGTGCCGATGGCGTACAAGGAATTCGATGACGAAGGCCGGATGCGGCCCTCGGCCTATTACGACCGCGTGGTCGATGTGATGGAGGAGCTGGTCAAGTTCACGCTGCTGACCAGGGGCCGGAGCGATTACCTGACCGACCGATATAGCGAGCGTAACGAGCGTGCGCTCAAGGCGATTGACCGGCAGATCGGGAAAATTTGAACGACATCGATATTAGCCGGGCGCAGCTGTGAACGAACAATAAAGACGGACACAAAACAATAAAGTTCGATACAAGAAGCCAGGGCTGACATGCTCTGGCGAACTTCCGCTTTTGACCAAGAGCAGATGCCAGATATTGCACCAGCGCAGTAATGGGGAAAAACGATATGCCAGATGTACACCTCGATTTAATACGCGACCCTGCTCGCAAATTCCCATCAGTTGCAGATCCCGAATTAGTACGTAGCGCAAGGGTATGGCATTGCAAGTACAAGAGCCTTGCACCCCTGGGCGCTCTGTGTAACTTGGAGGAGCTGGTAATTGCTACTTTTCCTGATGAGTCTTTCGATTTTCTCGGCAAGCTCAGTGAACTGCGCTTTCTACAAATACTGCACATGCCGAAGATCTGCGATATCTCGCCACTAAGCAGGCTGCAACGGCTGACAACACTCTCCCTGTCGACACTCCCAAGCTGGGACGCTTCGAGAAAAACAACAACCATCCAGTCGCTCGATCCATTGTCCCATCTTTCTCAGCTGACCTATTTGGAACTTTTAGGCGTATGTCCTCCGGACAAATCGCTCGTCTCACTTGAGAAATGCAAACATCTTCAAACAGCTCGTGTATCACAATATCCTCTTGATGAGATAACTCGATTCTTTAGTGCAACAGAAGTAATCAACGAGTTCAATCCACGGCCGCTTTTCTCCTAGCCGCCAATGTCTGCAATGGTCGGAACCGGTCCTTGTGACAGTCTGCGATTTTGCGGCGTTGATAGCCTGCTATGCTGGCCTGAAGGGCCGAGATTGGCCAGAAGCGGATGCCCGTGGTGAGATGGCTAATGGCGATCGATCAAATGAGCACCTAAGCAGAAAGTGTGCTCATGCTGCTTGCCACAGAAATCACTACGACCATTCTCGCCGCAGCGTGCGTAGTTATGGTCGTCTTGTACGCGACTTGGCTATTGACGCATCGGCTAAGGCGAGGTGAGTCCAAACGACGTGCGTTTGGGCAGTGGATTCGGCATCTCTTCGAAGCCGTTATGGGCCTCTGACATTCCTTGCGTGCATTGCATACGATTCGATGGACTTCAATCAGGACGGCATGGTGAGCTTCAGTGAAGCGGACTATGCATCCTCCTTCGGGAAATGAATAATCGTAGACCATGGGCGCCACTGCACGGAATATTTTGCTTACAAGGACGGGGTGCCATTGAAATTGGTTTGTCGTGACTAACGAGATAAGCGTTTGGCCTGTTTATAAAGAACGAACGACCGTGTAAGCGGAGCGGGAACGGCTGATTCGGGTCGGTTCCGGCCTGTCGCGGCTACCGCTGAATTTTTAAACTGGCAACCTGCTATGCTGCCTCAACCGGCTGGATCCAAGGCCAGAAGCAGACATTGGCAGCATAATTTAATGTTCATCTGCACAGGAGAAATTGCGACTATGTCCTCAAGCATTGCTACATGTTTTGAAGCACTCGACAAGGTTCAGGAAGGTGGAAATTTAGACCAATCATGCCGTAAGGTCGTTATGGTGTATTCAGCGTGGGGAATCATCGAGAATGGCGGGCTCCAATATTTCTTTGAGAGCAACTGCCCTGGTGATCCATCGTATGACGTATTCGTTCAGGCGTTCAGTAGCGTTGGCCTCACTGAGATCGCACTACGCTTCTCAAAACTGGTCTCATTATTTCCGTTCGATGATCCGCATAAGTTCCCTCAGAAAAGACAAGACTTCATCGACTCACGACCGAGTAGCTTCATCACGTCGATGGAGGAGCTTGACGATCTCTTCTTCGCACATGAGAACATCGAGCAAACGTTGAACTCATTCCTGCAAGTGCCTGTTAAGAGCTAACGTGCCCTCAGGGGGAGCAGGAGTCCATTTTATCGTATGGGGTCGGAAGCGAACGCTACCGAAGGTCTTCAACTGGCCATAAGCGGGCGTAATGACCACCGCGTCGCGCACATCAAAACAGGAAGGCTATGCAACGCACGTTAGTGTTCTACCTCCTTGTGGAGTTGTTGGGTTCTATCTTCTACTTCTGGCGTTCGTGGCTATGGCACGGGTGGAAAGCAATTGGTTCTGAAGGATTCTCTGATTCACCAGACGCATCATCCTTGTATTCAAGCGCGCTTTCCGGCTACTTCTTAGCCCAAGGCGTGATGCTCGGGCTTCTGCTTGGGAGTATTGCCATTGCCGTTCTGACGTCCAGTTCACAGAAAGTAAGCATCAATAGATCTCTTCCCATTTTGCGCATCAGCATTGTCTTATTACCGATCTTCGTGCTGCTTTGCGGGTATCTCGACGATTCCCGGCTCTAAATCAACCGAGGTAGGTCCGCTTCGGGTTGGTACCGGCCAGTCGCGGCCACCGCTCGATTTTCAACATAGCAACCTGCTATGCTGGCCTGAAGGGCCGGGTTCGGCCTTGGATTCAACCGGCCGAATAGGGCGAAGGAACCAGCAGGTCGTGTCAAACTTTATCTGCGTGCCCAGCATGTCGACATCGTTCGCCTCATAGCCGTGCTTGTGTCGAACTTTATTGTCCGCCCACAGCAGCGCCTGCCGCCAGCATGGCCAGCGCGTACCTGAGCATCCACGTTTCACGCGCGATCGACAGCCCCATGTGCGCCGGCTTGGTACCGAGTATCCGCTCGTTGTGTTCGATGGCGGCATCGATATCGATCCAGCGCGGCACCATGCCGTTGGCCACCTCGTACGCTTCGGGCGAGGTCGCGCCCAATTCGCCGTCAACGTGACAGCGATAGAAGTGCGAGCGCATGAACAGCACGTCGTAGCCACTTTTCAGCGGCGGGCGATGCTCGTCGAGATAGCCGACATAGCCCTCGACGGTAACGTTGGCGGCGCCCGTTTCTTCCAGCAGTTCGCGGCGCAGGCCGTCCATCAGGTCTTCGCCCGCGTCCAGCCCACCGCCCGGGAAGCTGTAGTCATCGTAACGACGGGTATACAGCAACAGAATGTCGCGGCCGCGCAGGATGATGGCGCGCACGGCCTGCCGTTCGAAGATAGTGCCTTCGAGTGAGAGGCCGGGATGGGTCAGTGTATGCAGCAGCGTCACAAAAGCTCCTGGTACTTCGTTGAAGGGGGCGCCGTGGTAGCAAGGCCGCAACCGGCACGCTGCGTCTGGCGCGCGGGTATCAGTCGAGTCTGGCGATCGTCTGGCCGGCCACCAGTTGCGCGAAGTCGCGCGCGGCCCCGTGGCCTGGGATCACGATGTCCGGCGCGATTTCCAGCAGCGGCGCGATCACGAACGCACGTTCGTGCATGCGCGGATGCGGCACGGTCAAGGTGTCGGTGGCGATCGTCTCGTCGCCGTACAGCAGCAGGTCGAGGTCGAGCGTGCGCGGAGCGTTGTGGTACGGGCGCTCGCGGCCATGGGCCTGTTCGATCGCTTGCAGGGCCGCCAGCAGCTCGTGCGCGCCAAGCGACGTATCCAGGCAGGCCACGGCGTTGATGTAATCGTCGCCGCTCGAGTCGATCGGGGCGGTGCGGTACATGCTGGACGTGTGCACCAGCATGCCGTCGTCCATGCGGGCCAGGCGCGCCAGCGCGTCGAGCACGTTGCCACGCGCGTCGCCCAGGTTTGCACCGATGCCGATATAGGCGATCATTTGCCGCGCATGGCCCGGTACTTGGCTTCTTCGTGCGCCGCATAGGCAGCGTCGCGGGCCCGGTCTTCGGCGGTCAGGCCATCGTCAGGGTCCGGCGCGCGCATGGCGTCGCCTGCATCGCCTTCGCCGCCGCTCTTGCGCGGCGCGCGCCGTGGGCGGCGCTTCTTGGCCGGGCCACCTTCGCGTTCGCGCGAGACTGCCACTTCGACCAGGCGCTCGCGATCGCCCCCTTCGGCGGCATAGAAATCGGTCCACCAGTCGCCGATTTCCATGTCGAGTTCACCCGATTCGCAGCGCAGCAGCAGGAAGTCGTAGCCAGCGCGGAAGCGCGGATGTTCGAGCAGCTTGTACGGCGCGCGGCCAGCGCGGCGCTCGAAGCGCGGCTGCATGGCCCAGATGTCGCGCATGTCGGTGGCGATGCGGCGCTGCAGGGCCAGGTTCTCGGTCTGCGTTTCAAGCACGTCGTCGGCGGCCAGGTGCAGGGCAGGGATCGGCGACTCGCCGCCGGCGACATAGGCCGTCCATTTTTCGAGTACCTGGTGCCACAGCAGCGACGCAAACAGGAAGCCCGGCGAGACACCCTTGCCGGCCTTGATGCGGTTGTCGGTGGATTCGAGCGCCAGCGTGACGAACTTCATGCCGATCGGCTGCTCGAGCACGACGTCCAGCAGCGGCAGCAGACCGTGGTGCAGGCCGGCCGAGCGCAGTTGCTGCAGGCATGCCAGCGCGTGGCCGGACATGAGCAGCTTGAGCATCTCGTCGAACACGCGCGCGGCCGGCACGTTGTCGATCAACGGCGCCATGACAGGGATCGGCGCCAGCGTGGCCTGCTCGATCGAGAAGCCCAGCTTGGCCGCGAAGCGCACCACGCGCAGCATGCGCACCGGGTCTTCGCG
>Ga0308157_10008452_pt1 | contig 11698 bp, 10 predicted proteins | sample PhyBR1_FD_201035 | JGI IMG/M metagenome (GOLD analysis project Ga0308157, IMG submission 201035) | Phyllosphere microbial communities from UC Gill Tract Community Farm, Albany, California, United States - DLSLB.R1 | ecosystem: Host-associated > Plants > Phyllosphere > Unclassified | place: USA...
GAGCTGGCCGCCCTGATCGACGAGGGCTGACCCCAGAACCCCGCGAAAGAACAAGGTTTACGCGAACGGATACGAAATAACGTAGGCGTTCGCGTAAACCTTGTTCTTTCGGCGGGTGTAATGCTTGTTGTGCAAGTCTTGCTACACAAGGTAAAGTCTCGGGAATGGACGAGAGCCACGAGAGAATCGCGACGAACATCCGCAAGGGGGTGCTCGAGTACTGCGTGCTCGCCTTGCTCGCGCGGCGCGACATGTACGGTCTCGAGCTCGCCGACGAACTCATCGCGCGAGATCTCACCGCGAGCGAGGGAAGCCTCTACCCGCTGCTCGCGCGCATGCAGCAGTCCGGCGTCGTGACGAGCCGGCGCGAGGCGCTCAGCGGTACACGTCCCCGCAAGTACTACGCGATCACCGACGACGGCCGGGCACAGCTCGCCACCTTCGCCGACGTCTGGGGCCGCATCTCACATCAGGTCGACGACACCCTCGGGGAGACATCATGAACACCACACAGGATCGGGCGGCGAACCGTTTCCTCTCGCAACTCGACCGCGAGCTGTGGGTCCTGCCGGCCGCGCAGCGCAACGACATCATCGAAGACGTCGAGGCGCACATCCACGATGCCCTCGACGCGGGCCGCGGCATCGACGAGATCCTCGCCAGTCTCGGTGCTCCGCGCGACGCCGCGAAGGCGTACTCCGACGAGCTAGGCGTTCCAAGCAGCGCGGATCCGGCGCAGCGGGCAAGTCGTTGGCTCGCGGTCGCAATCCTGGCCGTCGGCATCCTGGTGCCCACCGTCATGCTGATTGATCAGCCGGGGCCGTGGCACGAGATGCGCCGGAGCGCCGCACTGTTGCTCTTCGCGGCGCCTATCATTCTGGGCGCGCTCTCGCTGCTCGCACCGCGTCCTTGGCGAACGATCGGTGTGGCTATCGCCGCTCTTGGAGCAACAGCGATCGTCGCCGCTGCTATGTACGGCTACTCGGACTTCGTTATGTTCACTCCCGTAGCGATGATGCTCTGGGTCGGTGTGTGTGCGCCATTAGTTGCTTCTAAGAGCGCGCACACTCTACGCGTCGCTTGGCGCGTAGGGGGAGGCATTGCCGTTGCATTGCCGGGCATCGCACTGTCAGCGGGTGTCATCACCGGAACCGTGATGGCGGCTCCACTGACCTTGATCGTGGGCGTCGCGATCCTTGCGCTTGGTGCCTTTTTCGGGCTGGGGTACCGGACCGTCTACGTCATCGTCATCGTCGCCGGGATCGCGGCATTGATCAGCAGCCTTTTCGAGACCGAACTGCTTGTCGCGGCTATCTGGAGCGTTGGCGGGCTCTGGATCGCGCTCGGCGTGGGGGCTCTCGCCGCATCACGCCACCTCGTTCGCCGCTGAGTCAGAGGCGGATCTGCGGAGTCTGGCTGTGCAATGGCCCATCCGAGGAACGATTTACGCGCTGGCTCTCGCTACACAACCTATTCATTACGAGTGAATCGCTCCTCACCCAGTAACCCCGCGAAAGAACAAGGTTTACGCGAACGGATACGAAATAACGTAGGCGTTCGCGTAAACCTTGTTCTTTCGGCGGTCAGGCCAGGAGGGCCCGGACCGCGGCCTCCAGGGACGAGAGGCGGGTGTCCGCGTCCGCGGCGGAGGTTCCCTTCACGTCCAGGTAGGCCTTGAGCTTCGGTTCCGTGCCGCTGGGGCGGAAGATGACGCGGCCGCCGTCGTCGAGCAGGAAGCGCAGGATGTCGCCGCCGGGCTGGCCCGCGGGCACATCGAGCAGGTCGTCGAAGCGCGCGACGGCCACCCCGCCGAAGTCCGCGGGCGGCTCGGCGCGCAGACGCGCCATCGTGGATCCGATGATCGACAGGTCCTCGACGCGGATCGACACCTGGCCGCTCGCGTAGTGTCCGATGCGGTCCGCGAGTTCCGCCAGCAGGTCTGCGAGGGTCTTGCCCTCCGCCCGTGCCGAGGCCGCGAGGCCCAGGACCGCGACGGCCGCCGAGATGCCGTCCTTGTCGCGCACCGTCTCGGGGTTCACGAGATAGCCGAGCGCCTCCTCGAAGCCGAACACCATGCCGGGCGCCCGCGAGATCCACTTGAAGCCCGTGAGTGTCTCGTGCCAGTCGAGGCCATGGGCGCGCGCGATCTCGCCGAGGCCGGGCGACGACACGAGCGAGCAGGCGAGGGATCCGGATCCGCCCGCGGCGCGCGCCGCGCGCTCGCCGAGGAGCAGGCCGATCTCGTTGCCGGTCAGACGCCGCCAGCCGTCGGCGGTCGGAATCGCGACGGCGACGCGGTCGGCGTCCGGGTCGTTCGCGATCGCGAACTCCGCATCGACGGAGGCGGCGAGCGCGAACGACAGGTCCATCGCGCCGGGTTCCTCGGGGTTCGGGAACGCGACGGTCGGGAACGCGGCATCCGGGGCGATCTGCTCGGTCACCGTGGCGGGAAGCGGGTATCCGGCGCGCTCGATGACGGCGCGCGCCGTCTCCCATCCGACGCCGTGCATCGCCGTGTAGACCCAGCGCATGCCCTCGGCGGAGGCGGGGGCCGGAGCGACGGCGGCGGTCGCCGCGATATAGGCCTCGACGACGGACTCCTCGGCGACCGCGTAGTCGTTCGACCGCGGCAGATCGGCGATGGATCCAGCGGCCACCTCGTCGATGAACGCCGCGATCTCCTTGTCGGCGGGCGACACGATCTGAGCGCCGTCGTCGGTGCCGCCGAGATAGACCTTGTACCCGTTGTCGTTCGGCGGATTGTGGCTCGCCGTCACCATGACGCCGGCGTCGGCGCCCAGGTGGCGCACCGCGAAGGCCAGCACGGGCGTCGGCAGCAGGCGGGGGAGCAGGATCGCCTCGAGGCCGGCACCCGCGAACAGCTCCGCGGAGTCGCGCGCGAACACGTCGGAGTTCTTGCGGCCGTCGTAGCCGACCACGACGCGCGGGCGCTCGCTCCGGCCCAGCAGATAGCGCGCGAAGCCCGCCGCGGCCTGCGCGACGAGCACGCGATTCATCCGCGCGGACCCGGCGCCGAGCGCGCCGCGGAGCCCCGCTGTGCCGAACTGCAGGCGGCCGTCGAAGCGTGCTTCGAGGTCGGCGTTCGCCGCGGCGTCGCCGGCCGTCGCCCGCTCGACGAGCGACGCGAGCTCGGCGCGGGTCTCCGGATCCGGATCCTGCGCGAGCCAGCCGCGCGCGGCGTCGAGAGCGCTCATCGGATCCGCCCGATGACGTCGGCCAGGAGGCGCGAGATGCGCTCTTCCGCGTTCTTGCCGGCCTCGATGACCTCCTCGTGGCTCAGCGGCGTCGGCGAGATGCCCGCGGCGAGGTTCGTGATGAGCGAGAAGCCGAGGATCTCCATGCCTGCCTGGCGCGCCGCGATCGCCTCCAGCGCCGTCGACATGCCGACGATGTCGCCGCCGACGGCTCCGACCATGCGCACCTCCGCAGGCGTCTCATACTGCGGGCCGCGCAGCTGCGTGTACACGCCCTCGTCGAGCGACGGGTCCACCTCGCGGGCGATGTCGCGCAGGCGGGGGGAGTAGAGGTCGGTCATGTCGATGAAGGTCGCACCCTCGAGCGGCGTGTCGCTCGTGAGGTTCAGCTGATCGCTGATGAGCACGGGCTGGCCGGGCGTCCACGAGCGCTTGAGCCCGCCGGCGCCGTTCGTCAGCACCATCGTCTTCGCACCCGCCGCGGCGGCGGTGCGCACGCTGTGCACGACGCGGCGCACGCCGTGGCCCTCGTAGTAGTGGGTGCGCGCGCCGATGACGAGAACGTGACGGCCGTCGTCGGTGCGCACGCTGCGCAGGGTGCCGACGTGCCCGGCGAGGGCGGGCTTCGAGAATCCGGTGACCTCGGTCGCCGGGATCGTGGCAACCGTCTCGCCGATGAGCTCGGCGGCGCGGCCCCAGCCGCTGCCCAGCGTGACGGCGATGTCGTGGCGCTCGACGCCGGTCAGGCGCGCGATATCAGCGGCGGCGGTGCGGGCGACCTCGAACGGATCGGCGGGGAAGTCAAGAGGGTGCGACGGATCTGTCATGCCCTCACGATAACCCCGAGGGGCTGGTGCCAGAATGGATCCATGAGTTTTGACTTCGAGCGCAAGCAGCGAATCGCGATCATCGGCGGAGGCCCCGGCGGCTACGAGGCGGCGCTCGCGGGCGCGCAGCTCGGCGCCGAAGTGACCCTCGTCGAGAGCACGGGCGTCGGCGGATCCGCCGTGCTCACCGACGTCGTGCCCTCCAAGACCCTCATCGCGACGGCCGACGCCGCGCGCGCGATCGAAGACGCGGGCGACCTGGGCGTGCAGTTCTTCGCGCGCGGCGAGAGCGGCAAGCCGCTCAAGCCGGAGGTCGCGATCAATCTGCTTGCAATCAACAAGCGGATTCTCGCCCTCGCGGGCCAGCAGTCGGAGGACATGCGCGAACGCCTGCTCGAAGAGGGCGTCACGATCATCTCCGGCTACGGCCGGCTCGAGGGTCCCGACGCCATCGTGGTGTCGACGGGGCCCGACGGCACCGACTTCGACCGCATCGAGGCCGACACCATCATCGTGTCGGTCGGTGCGTCGCCGCGCGAGCTGCCCTCCGCGAAGCCCGACGGCGACCGCATCCTCACGTGGAAGCAGATGTACAACATGACGAGCGTGCCCGAGCACCTGATCGTCGTCGGATCCGGTGTGACCGGTGCCGAGTTCGCCTCGGCGTACATGAACCTCGGTGCGAAGGTCACGCTCGTCTCGAGCCGTGAGCAGGTGCTCCCGGGCGAGGACCCGGACGCCGCTCAGGTGCTCGAGAAGGTCTTCACACGCGGCGGCATGACGCTGCTTGCGAAGTCGCGCGCCGACAAGGTCGAGAACACCGGCACGGGCGTTATCGTCACGCTCTCCGACGGATCCACGGTCGAGGGCTCGCACTGCCTCATGGCCGTCGGCGGCATTCCGAACACCGCGGGGCTGGGCCTCGAAGAGGCGGGCGTGCAGATGGAGGGATCCGGCCACATCCGCGTCAACAAGGTCGGACGCACCTCGGTGCCGAACATCTACGCGGTCGGCGACTGCACCAACCTCGTGCCGCTCGCATCGGTGTCGTCGATGCTCGGGCGCACGGCGGTGTTCCACGCGATGGGCGACTCGGTGATTCCGTTCGCCAAGCACAAGATCGCATCGAACATCTTCACCTCGCCCGAGATCGCGACGGTCGGCTTCACGGCCGATGCGCTCAACGCCGTCGAGCTGAAGATCGATCTCGCCGAGAACCCGCGCGCGAAGATGATGGGCGTGAAGGACGGCTTCGTGAAGCTGTTCGCCCGCAACCTCTCCGGCACCGTCGTGGGCGGCGTCGTCGTCGCCCCGAAGGCGAGCGAGCTGATCTACCCGATCGCGATCGCGGTTGAGCGTCGCCTCACGGTCGACCAGCTCGCCCGCGTCTTCACGGCGTACCCGTCGCTCACGGGCGCCATTACCGACGCCGCCCGCGCCATGCACGGCGTCGAGCAGCGCGGCGACGAGTAGGCAACGAAAATGGGCCGTCCCCTCGGGGACGGCCCATTTTCGTTGCTTAAACGATGTTCACGAGCACGTGGCCCGAGCTGACCGTCTGGCCGACGGGCGCGTCGATCTTCTCGATGCGGCCGTCCTTGTGGGCCTGCAGGGGCTGCTCCATCTTCATCGCCTCGAGGACCACGACGAGGTCGCCCTTGACGACCTCCTGGCCCTCTTCCACGGCGACCTTGACGACGGTGGCCTGCATGGGCGACTTCAACGAGTCGCCCGAGGCGCCCGTGGACGCGCCGCCACCCTGGTGGCTGCGGCGCGAGGTCGGCGCGTTTGCGGGGCGCCCTGCGGCGGATCCGGGCTGCGTGATGCGGTCCGGCAGCGTCACCTCGACGCGCTTGCCGTTCACCTCGACGACGACGCTGTGGCGCGCTGTCGCGGGGGCGGCGTTCTGCGGCTCGCCGTCCCATGCGGGTATCTGGTTGTCGAACTCGGTCTCGATCCAGCGCGTGTAGATGCTGAACGGGCCTTCGGCGGGGGCGAAGGCCGGATCCTCGACCACCACGCGGTGGAAGGGGATGACCGTCGGCAGGCCCCCAACCTCGAACTCGGCCAGCGCGCGGCGCGAGCGTTCGAGCGCCTGCTCGCGGGTCGCGCCCGTGACGATGAGCTTCGCGAGCATCGAGTCGAAGGATCCGCTGATCTCGTCGCCCTCGGCGACGCCGGAGTCGACGCGCACGCCGGGACCGCCCGGGGCCTTGAACGAGTGCACGGGGCCGGGCTGGGGGAGGAACCCGCGGCCGGCGTCCTCGCCGTTGATGCGGAACTCGAACGAGTGACCGGTGGGCTTCGGGTCGTCGTAGTCGAGCGTGCCGCCCTCGGCGATGCGGAACTGCTCGCGCACGAGGTCGATGCCGGTGACCTCTTCGCTGACGGGGTGCTCGACCTGCAGGCGGGTGTTCACCTCGAGGAACGAGATCGTGCCGTCGGCGCCCACGAGGAACTCGCAGGTACCCGCGCCGACGTAGCCGACCTCCTTGAGGATGGCCTTCGACGCGTCGTACAGGATCTTGTTCTGCTCGTCGGTGAGGAACGGCGCCGGCGCCTCCTCGACCAGCTTCTGGTGGCGACGCTGCAGCGAGCAGTCGCGCGTCGACACGACCACGACGTTGCCCTGGGCGTCGGCGAGGCACTGGGTCTCGACGTGACGGGGCTTGTCGAGATACTTCTCGACGAAGCACTCGCCGCGGCCGAACGCCGCAACGGCCTCGCGCGTCGCCGATTCGAACAGCTCGGCGACCTCGTCGAGCTCGCGGGCGACCTTGAGGCCGCGTCCGCCGCCGCCGTACGCGGCCTTGATCGCGATCGGCAGGCCGACCTTCTCGGCGAAGGCGACGACCTCGTCGGCCGTGTCGACGGGGCCGGGCGTTCCGGGGGCCAGCGGCGCGCCGACCTTCTCGGCGACGTGGCGCGCGGTGACCTTGTCGCCCAGCGACTCGATGGCCTCGGCGCCCGGACCGATCCAGATCAGTCCCGCGGCCTGCACCTGACGGGCGAAGTCTGCATTCTCGGCGAGGAAGCCGTAGCCGGGGTGCACGGCGTCGGCGCCCGAACGGCGCGCGACCGAGAGGATCTTGTCGATCACGAGGTAGGTGTCGGCGCTCGTCGTGCCATCGAGGGCGTACGCCTCGTCGGCGAGCTTGACATGCATCGCGTCGCGGTCCTGGTCGGCGTAGACGGCGACCGAGCTGATTCCGGAGTCGCGGGCCGCACGAATGATGCGGACGGCGATTTCTCCACGGTTGGCAATGAGCACCTTGCGGATTACGGGCATGAATTCGAGCCTATCCAGCTATGAGGGACGGTTTTTGATTGAGCCGCACAACATGCACGGCGTTTCGTGTGCGAATCGCTACGAGACGCGGTTCCACAGAGAGGTCCATTCCACGCCCAATTCCCTGACGAGCCGCCGAATGGTCGACAGCGACATGCCGACGACCGTCGACGGGTCCCCCTCGACGCGCTCGATGAACGGCGCGCCGAGGCTGTCGACCGTGAAGGCGCCGGCGACATTCAAGGGCTCGCCCGTCGCGACGTAGGCGGCGATCTCGTCGTCCGTCACATCGGCCGCGAAGCTCACGGTCGATTCCGCGACCTCGACGGCGCGGGTGAGGGTGCCGTCCTGGATCCGGATCACGCAGTGACCCGAGTGGAGCGTGCCGGTCTTGCCTCGCATCTCCTTCCAGCGGGCCGTCGCGTTCTCGGCGGTGTGCGGCTTGCCGTAGACGACGCCGTCGAGCTCGAACATCGAGTCGCCGCCGATGACGATTCCCTCGAAGTCGTCGGCGAGCGACACGGCCACGGCCTTCGCCTTCTCGCGCGCGAGGAACGACACGTGCTCGGAGGGCGTGAGGGGGCGGCCGATCTCGGCCTCGCGCCGGGCCACGGCGGCGTCCTCGTCCACGCCGGGCGAGGCGAGGCGCGGCTCGATGCCGACCTGCCGCATGAGCATGAGTCGAGCGGGCGATGTAGAGGCGAGGCAGACGTCCATGTCGTCAAGTCTCCCGCAATCGTCGGCGAACCGCCGACCCGGTGGGCGCGAGGGCGCGCATGGGACAATGATCCGATGCAGATTGGCGACATCATCGACCTCGAGATCACCGGCATCGCGCACGGCGGTGTGTTCATCGCGCGCCACGGCGAGGAGGGTCTCGTCGTGTTCGTGCCCGACACCCTTCCCGGTGAGCGCGTGCGCGCGCGCATCACGCAGGTGAAGAAGTCGTTCGCGCGCGCCGAGACGATCGAGGTCCTCGAGGCATCGCCGCACCGCGTGCCGCACATCTGGAAGCAGGCCGATGTCGCGGTCGCTCCCGAACGGCGACCCGGCGGCGCGGACTTCGGCCACATCGCCCTCGAGCACCAGCGCGAGCTGAAGGCCCGCGTCATCACCGAGGCCTTCGATCGCTTCGCGGGCGGATCCGTGCCCGTCGCGGTCGAGCCCGCATCGGCTCGCGAGACGGGAACCGGCTACCGCACCCGCGTCAGCCTGCACGTCGACCGCGAGGGACGCGTGGGGCCGTATGCGGCGCGCAGCAACGACGTCATCGAGACGGCCGATTATCCGCTCGCGACCCCCGCGATCGAACGCGCCATCGCGGCGCTCGGGCGCGAGCGCGAGGGCCGCATCGACCTCGTGCACCCCGCCGACGGCGAGGTGCGGATCCTGCGCCGCCCCGCGGCGCGCGGCCGCTCGCGCAGCAAGAAGGATCCGGAGACGGTCGTCGAGATCGTCGGCGGGCGCCGCTTCGACGTCGATGTCGACGGCTTCTGGCAGGTGCATCGCGAGGCCGCGACGGCCCTCGACCGCGTCGTGCGCGAGGAACTCGCGAAGCTCGACGCGCCGGAGCGCGCGCACCACCTCGACCTCTATGGCGGCGTAGGCCTGTTCTCGGCCGCGCTCGCGGAGCACGGCACCGACTCGTGGGTCACGACGGTCGAATCGGCGGGCCGCGCCACTCAGCACGCCGCCGATAACCTCGCCGACCTGCCGGTCGAGGCGATCTCGGCGCGCGTCGAGCGCTTCATCGCGCACCTGCAGCCCACAGACGCGATCTCGCGCGGCGTGACCCTGCTGGATCCGCCTCGCTCCGGCGCGGGGGAGCAGGTGGTGCGCCGCATCGCCGAGCTGAATCCGGTGGCCGTCGTCTACGTCGCCTGCGATCCCGTGGCACTCGCGCGCGACGCAGGCCTCTTCCGAGAACTGGGCTACTCCGTCGACTCGCTACGCGGTATCGATCTCTTCCCGAACTCGCACCACGTCGAGGCCGTCGCGGTTCTCACGCGATAATTCGGCGGTTTCGCGGTATCCGACACGCGACGCGCGGATCCGTTGTGCACGTCCGCCAACGGTCCGTGCGAGTGTCCCGTTAGGGTGGAATCCGTGACCGAACCGGACATGTCGACCACCGCGGGGAAGATCCAAGACCTCCGCAACCGCTACAACGAGGCCGTTGTCGAGCCCGAGAAGGTGGCTGCCGAGAAGCAGCACGCCAAGGGCAAGCAGACGGCGCGCGAGCGCATCGAGCAGCTGATGGACCCCGGCAGCTTCGTCGAGCTCGACGAGTACGTGCGCCATCGCACGACCGCGTTCGGGATGGACCGTTCGCGCCCCTACGGCGACTCCGTCGTCACGGGCGTCGGGCGCATCCACGGACGCGTCGTCGCCGTGTATTCGCAGGACTTCTCGACCTTCGGCGGCTCGCTCGGCGAGGTCGCGGGCGAGAAGATCCTCAAGGTGATGAAGTTCGCGCTGCAGAACGGCATGCCCATCGTGGGCATTCTCGACTCGGGCGGCGCGCGCATCCAGGAGGGCGTGCTCGCGCTCGGCAAGTACGCCGAGATCTTCCGCCTGAACACGCAGTCCTCGGGCGTCATCCCCCAGATCTCGATCGTCATGGGCCCCGCGGCCGGCGGCGCCGTGTACTCGCCGGCGCTCACCGACTTCGTCATCATGGTCGACAAGACCAGCCAGATGTTCGTGACCGGCCCCGACGTCATCAAGACCGTCACGGGCGAGGACGTGGGCATGGAAGAGCTCGGCGGTGCGCACACGCACAACACCCGCTCGGGCGTCTCGCACTACCTCGCCTCGGACGAGGAAGACGCGCTCGACTACGCGCGCAGCCTCCTCGGCTACCTGCCCGACAACAACATGGCGGACGCGCCCGACTACTCGTCGGACTTCGAGTTCGAGACGAACGACCTCGACCAGAAGCTGAACGCGATCATCCCCGACTCGCCGAACCAGCCCTACGACATCAATGAGGTCATCGAGGTCATCGCCGATCACGGCGAGTTCCTCGAGGTGCAGCCGCTGTTCGCGCCGAACATCGTCGTGGGCTTCGCCCGCGTCGAGGGCCGCTCGGGCGGCATCATCGCGAACCAGCCGCAGCAGATGGCCGGCACGTTGAACATCGAGGCCGGTGAGAAGGCCGCGCGCTTCATGCGCTTCTGCGACGCGTTCTCGATCCCGGTCGTCACCCTCGTCGACGTTCCCGGCTACCTGCCCGGCACCGACCAGGAATGGACCGGCGTCATCCGCCGCGGCGCCAAGCTGCTCTACGCCTACGCCGAGGCGACGGTGCCGCTCGTCACGGTGATCCTGCGCAAGGCCTACGGTGGCGCATACATCGTCATGGGGTCGAAGCAGCTCGGCGCCGACGTGAACCTCGCGTGGCCGACCGCCGAGATCGCCGTCATGGGCGGCCAGGGCGCCGTGAACATCCTCTACCGCGGTGAGATCAAGCGGGCGACGGAGGCCGGCGAAGACGTCGCGGCCGTGCGCACGAAGCTCGCCGACGAGTACACGTACAACGTGGCGAGCCCGTTCCTCGCGGCCGAGCGCGGCGAGATCGACAGCGTCATCGAGCCCGCCCACACCCGTGTCATGATCGCGAAGGCGCTGCGCGCCCTGCGCCGCAAGCGCGCCGATCTGCCGCCGAAGAAGCACGGGAACATCCCGCTGTGAGCGAGATCGCATTGCGCGTCACGCGCGGAAACCCCACCGAGGAGGAGCTGGCGGCCGTCATCGCGGTCGTCGGCGAGACCTATGCGGAAGAGGCGGGGTCGGCGAAGGCGACCGAGCGCCGCGCGCCGGACCGCTGGATCCGCTCGAAGCGCCTGCGCACGTTCCCGCGCGACCGCTGGTCGTAACCCGAAACGGGCCCCTCGGGGCCCGTTTCGCGTGTGCCGGGCATCGCGGAATGGGCGCACTCTGCGCGGGTTCCGGACCGATTCCGAGATGCTCGGCGAGACGGGCTCACGCTGCCGGGCGCAGGTGGACGATGTCGCCCGCGCCGATCGGCGTGCCGTCGATCTCGAGGCGTCCGTCCTCCGCCAGGCCTGTCGCGGTGCCGGTGAGGGCGTCGCCGCCCGGCAGGTGGGCCGTGACCCGCTGGCCCAGCGTGATGCATGCCTCGCCCACCTCGTCGCGCACGGATCCGTGTTGGAGTTTTTCGAGCAGGGAGCCGAGCCGCGTGAGATAGCTCGCGAGCAGCCGATCCTCGTCGACCTCGACGCCCAAGACCTCGAACGATGTTGCGGTCTCGATAGGCAACTGCGCCGCCGTCATGCGCGTGTTGATCCCGGAACCGACCACGATGCGGTCGGCGGTGGCAACCTCCGCGAGGATCCCGCACAGCT
>Ga0308157_10008455_pt1 | contig 11695 bp, 15 predicted proteins | sample PhyBR1_FD_201035 | JGI IMG/M metagenome (GOLD analysis project Ga0308157, IMG submission 201035) | Phyllosphere microbial communities from UC Gill Tract Community Farm, Albany, California, United States - DLSLB.R1 | ecosystem: Host-associated > Plants > Phyllosphere > Unclassified | place: USA...
ACTAAACGTGATCGGCGAGTTACCCTGGTGGGCTTCGCCCCGGATCCGGTGTTGAAGGAGCCCGGCCACGGCGCAATGCCGGGTGCGGAGGGTTGCGCAAATATTCCATTGGTCTCGCCATACTTCGGCGTTCCTTTGAGGCCGCAGACGGCGGTGGCCGGCCATATCGCGCGCCACCGCGAAGCGCCAATGCGTCCGCATCGGCGAGGACCGGCCCACCGCGTACACGCTTTCCGGCCGATACAGGATCAGGTGGTAAGCGTCGAGGACGGCGCCCAGGGCGATGGCTTCCGGCTGGTCGGGGGATCCGAAGGCGATGGGCATGGCGGTTATTTTTTTGCGTTCGAAACCATCCGGTAATAATGGATTTCATGGATTCCATGGATATCAACAAACTCATCGCCAGCCGCGTGCTGGCCCTGCGCGACCGCCGGGGGCTGTCGCTGACCGCGCTGGCCGAGCGCAGCGGCGTGAGCCGCTCCAATATCTCGCTGATCGAGCGCGGAGAAAGCAGCGCCACCGCCACCGTGCTGGACAAGCTGGCCGGCGCGCTCGGCGTCACGCTGGCCGCGCTGTTCGAAGCGGGGGAGGGCGAGCCCGCCCCGTCGCCGCTGCAGCGCGCCGCCGGCCAGCCGGTGTGGACCGATCCGGCGTCGGGCTACGTGCGGCGGCAACTGTCGCCGTCCGTGCGCGCGCCGCTGCAGCTGGTGGAGGTGCTGTTCCCGCCCGGCCAGCGCGTCAGCTACGAGCAGGTCGTGCGCGAGGCCGACGTATTCCAGCAGGTGTGGCTGCTGGAAGGAGTGATGGACATCGCCGCCGGCGGCCAGCAATGGCGGCTGGAAGCGGGCGACTGCCTGGCCATCCGCGAGGACCAGCACATCAGTTACTTCAATCCCGGCACGCACCGGGCGCGCTACATGGTCGGCCTGGTGACTTTGCCATGGGCTAGTATGAAGGGTTCGGGCTGATTTGGAGGATGGTGCATGGCCCATGACCGGTTTTCGCAGCGGCTCTTTCAATCGGCTCCGGATCGAATTGCGCTCGTGGCATCCGGTATCTTCATGCCGTCCCGGGCCCGGCTCTTCGGCGAACAAACGCCCAGGCGTCATTGGCTGTGGACAGTCTCTACGGTCGGGAAGGTTCACGTTGGCCGACGAATGCCGAAATTTGTGCCCGTTGGCCGGGTTCCCGGCTTGTCGCGCCGGGAACCTGTCATTCCCCCACGCGGCCCCGCCCGGCCGGCTATAGTCCTAGATGGTATTTGTTTCCCACTCGCTCAAGGTATTTGTTTCCCACTCGCTCAAGCCCGAGTAGTAGTCGTTTATCGGCTCGTGGCGCAAGGACATGTCGCTACGATCATCCCCGCGCAGCCAGGAGCTGTCCCATTCATCCGCGCTACTCAATCCGGTATGACGCTGCCCGTGTTCATCCACTGAGGCTGTAAGGTTGTCGTTGAAGTCGCCACAGTCGGAGATCTTGATCAGCACAGCAGTGATTGGCCCCGTGGCGACGAGTAATACGATGATTGCAAGCACCGGCTCCTGGAAAACCAGCCAGTGCAGAGCCAGGACAGCAGCGGTAATCAGTACGGGTTTCGCGATGGCCATGATAAGGCTCCCTCTGGTGTTTTTTGCTCGAGGACTTTGTTGGTTAGACTTGTGCAGCTTGGTTTCGTTCGCTGAAATGCTTGCAAGGTTCATCCGCCGGAGCGCAGATGGCCGGTTTGGCCATAGCGCTGTACCTCGCGCTGGTGTACTGCCTTTGCGCCGGGTTCGCATTCGGTGCGATAGCTGCAGCTGGCGCACAGCGCGTAGCCTGCATTGCAGTTTGGCTCGACGGTGCCGGCCAGGATTGCACGGCGCCGTTCGTACAGCGCGACCAGCTGATCGGCGTCGAGTAGCTGGACCCGGTGCGTCTGGCGCTCCCCTTCGACCTGGGTGGTAACGAAGCCGGTGACGCTGACAGGCAGACCACAGGACCCCGTGATCGCCAAACGTTGTGCGGACAGCTCGATAATGTCGGACTGGTATACCCGGTGACGGGCGCGGGTTTTAAATTCGAGAACGAAGTGCATATTCCCCTTCCGGTAGATCCGGTCAACTTTGGCCAGCAGGTGGAACGGCGTCATGGTTTCGAACAGCTTTTCGGAGTACGCGATGGTTGCGCCGTGAAGTTCCGGTGGCAAGTCCAGTTCGGTAGCACTCGTGCGGGCGATCCGTTGCAGCAACCAAAGCAGGATGAAGGCGGTCACCAACAGGATGGCGGTGGTGATCATGGCCGACCCCTGTACATGTGCCGCAGCGCCGTCCGCGCGAACCATACTGCTGCCTTCAGCCCCAGCCTGGCCGGGGGCAGTAGTAGCGGGTGCCGCAGCATGAGACGACACAAACGGGGGGACAGCTGGTAGTACAGCCGGACCAGCGCCCGACCGACGATGGTGGGCCGCAGTTTGGCGTCGCGGAAGCGCCGCAGGAGTTCGGTGGCGGGATCGTCCGGGCCGTAGATCATGGTGGCCACGAAGCACCACGGCTTGCCTGGCAAGGGGCTGTCGGCCCCGCGCAAGCTCCGCACGGCTTCCGCGTGGAACAGCTGGTGGGCCGCATTGCCGCGCTCGATCGCGAGTGCTTGCTCCTCGCTTCGGCGCATGCCGCAAAGGTGCTCGTAGCGCATCAGGCGCTCACAAGTACCCATTTTCGCCAATTGGGACCCGGAGACCGCGTCCTTGTATCCAGATCGTTTGCCCATCGCGTCCTCCTCAGGAGTGTGGCCCGCCAAACAGTTGGTCCACGGCGTCGCTGGCGGAACTTCCGCCGCCAGCGACTGTGGTTACGGACTGGCCTGGCGCTGCCGGGTTGCGCTGGCACAGCAGGCCCTCGTGCGCAAGTGTGCGCAAGCGATTGACGCGGCGCGGCCCCTTTGGAAACGCGGCCAGGTCATCATAGAGGGCTGGGTTGTCCATGCGTTGCAATTCCAGGTTGATTCGTAAAATGTCGTTCATGCTGGGGTACCTCCCATGCGGCCGGGCAGTCCGGTGCGTGCCAGTGCCAAGCCCGCCAGGTGGAATCCCCGTACGTTCGCGAACACCGGGTCCGTCACCTCCTCGATCCTGTGGCGCGGGAACGCCTTTTTGACCGCCTTGAGGTAGAAGAAGGCGCCACCGCCGACCAGCAGGATGTTGAGGACGTCGCTAGCGTCGCCAACGTAGTGGAGCATTTCCGCCACCGCTTGGTCGGCTACCTTGCCGGCCAGTTTCAGGTGGCGCGTGATGTCGTATTCCTTCTGAAAGATTACCGGCCTGGCCCCTCCGCGCAAGGCCCTGTCGATCGCGTCAAAGTCACGGAACTGGGTGCCGACATTGGCGCTGATGGCATCCGCAATGGCTTGCAGCACGTCGAACATTCCGCGTGGCAGCGAATTGCTGCGGCGTTCGACCTGGCGCATGCCATGGCAGAACAGCCAGTCAAAAGTGCGGTGGCCCGGATCGATCACCAGCGTCTTTTGCTGCAACAGGGCGTCCAACCGGTTCTGGCTTTTTGCGACATACATGATCGCGCCGGCAGGCTGGGGGAGGACCTTCACCGCGCGCACCTGGACCGTGCGCCCTCCCGCCAGCGCGTGGGTCCCGGACAAGCGTGACTCCAGCAGGGTTACGATGTTGCTCTGTTTGCTGCTGGCGACCGGCAACCCCACCACCAGCAGGTCGATCACCGGGCATTTCATGTAGTGGAGGGCCCCGAGTACCAGCGCCAGATACTCGGGGGCCTCTGTGTAGCGGTCATGCTGCAGCACCTGGGCGTTGTATGGCTGCGCGCCGAGATGGATCTCGGGACCGACCTCATAGGTCAGCCGATCGACAGTGATCATCACCGTGTCGCGTTCGGGCGCGTTGGTATGCGCGCGCTGCGGTTCGGCCGCGTGAGCAATGGACGGAAACATCGCGCAGTCAACCTGGTCGCCGGCGCCACCGGTTGTGTATTTGGTGTTGCCGCGGCCGACATCGACAGCGCGCACAATGGTATTCATGGTCCGCTCCTTTGCAAAAATGATAAACCCAGTCTAGGGAGCTGGTCGTGGCTTTCACATCGGAATCCGCCGCAAACGCCTTAGGAATGTGCCGCATTCCGTTCTGCGGGACCACCCGGTCAGTTCCACGGCAGTCGGAAGGCTTCTGCGGGCGGGATGGACGGTGTTGTCGGTGTGGATGCCGCGTGCAGCGGCCGAGCAGCGGAAACCTCGCGTTACGCCTTTTTCGACCGCCGGTCCAGGCGTTGCGGCCGATGGCCCGAGTCCTTTCTGTACAGCGCCGGAGCTTGCGATCGCCGGGCTTTCGCGCCTTGGCGCGAGCTCCGCGGATGCCGGCGACGCCGATGGTTTGCCGGCCAGGCACAGCGCCGCTGCCCGGGGGCCGGCGCCTCCGCTGGGAGCGCCGGCGGCGGGGACCAACGCGCCCGCCGAGTCCTCAGAATTGGGCAACATATAACCGGCGATCCCGACCTTTCAATTGTCCAGGCGACCATGCCTTGACGCCAAACCATCCGTGCTGGGGTACGGTCGTGGTACGTGCCCACTGGTTCCGCGCAGCACGGAGGGCCGCCGCCACCCGCACCCGGCCCGTACCCGGGAACATGTTTTCAAAAGACCAGATCCTCCGCCTCAATCCCGTTTCACCTCAGAGGTAACCCGCTTCCGCGCCGCGTCAAGGGGGAAACTCCGCCACGCGGCGATTCCCCCAACTTTCGCCGATCAATTCCCCGGGTTCGCGTGGCCGGCCGGCTTGACCTCGGCCCCGGTCTGTACTACGCTGGCAGCGTCTGAGGGATCCATATTCCTGGGGAGCCTGCCCCGAAGTGGCGACGCAGCCGAGACCTGCATAAACCACCGGCCCGCCGGTGTACAACCGTCGTATCCGCGCCTGTAGGCGCCGAGTAGCCCCGCGTGCGCCGTCCACAGGACCGCACGCCTGTTCTGTCCTGCATGCCCGCGTGTCCGCCCCGAGCGCCGCGCCGCCATGCCATTGCCCCGCCGCGCTGTGTTTCTGCTGCGGCCGGGCAGTTACGTGTACGCGACCGCCATCGGTCGTGGTCCTGCCCGCGCGCGCCTTGAGCGCAGCGGGTCCGCACCGACGCCCGCCCCCGAGGCGGCGTCCGGTCCCCAAGCAGCGCACGCGGCCAGACCGCCTGCGCGCGCCGCCACGAGCGGCGTTAAATACCCATGCTTTCAAAGCCCCCGTTTTCAGACGTGCGCCTCCACGCTTCACCGCGTGGCCCGGCGGCGCGTGCCCCCGAGGCACGGTCGTCGGTCGTCAGCACGTCACCGTAGTCGGCCTGGTGGTAGGGCCGGGGATAGCTACGGCGGAACGGCATACCCGTTATCCCGCTTTCAGGAGCCGCGACGTGCGGCCCTGACGGTGCTTCGGCGCCGAGACCTGCCCTCGGGCAGGGACAGTCCGCGTGGCGAAATCCGCCGGGTTGTCAGTTGCACATTTTGACGCCACCCGGCCGCCAAGCGGCACACCCATATCCCACCCCGGCGCCCGAGGGCCGCGCACCGGGGCCGCGCAGTTCATGCCCCGGCGGCGCCATGCGCGCAGCGACCGCCGCCTGCCCCGCGCGCCCGTGCAGTCCAACCACCGGAGAACGACCATGCCGACCCGACCCACTACGCTGCCCGCTGCGCGCCGGCCGCAGCCAGACGCGCGCCGCCGCGCCCGACCAACATGAGCGCCAACCCGAACTGGAAGGGCGAATTGCAGCAGCTGCTCAGGGTGCACAACACGCTGCACGCCAGCCGCAGCAAGGGCGTTTCCCACCGCACCATGGAAGCGCGCGCCGAAAGCCTGTTCCGCAGCTTCAAGCTGCTGCGGCACCTGGGCTACCAACTCGGCCCGGCATCGCTGGGAGGGCGCCATGTGCGCCACCTGGTGCTGCACTGGTGCGGGCTGGCGGCGCCGCCCGACGCGCCGCCGCCGACGCCGCAGGCGCCGCCACCGCACGCGTACAGCGCCGCCTACATCCAGCAGCAACTGAGCTTCCTGCGGGCCTTGGCCGGCTGGATCGGCAAGCCTGGGCTGGTAATGCCGGCCGAGCGCTACCTGAGCCCGGAACAGCGCCCGCTGGTCCGGCGACACCTGGCGGCCAGCCACGACCACAGCCTTTCGGCGCGCCATACAGGCGCCGGCGACGTGCTGTCGCGGGTGGCCGCGATCGACCCGTGGGTGGGCGTGCAACTGCAGCTGATGTGGGCATTCGGCCTGCGCCGCAAGGAAGCGGTGATGTTTTGCCCGCAGCTGGCCGACGTTCCGGCGTGGGCATTGCCCGCCAACGCCGATGCCACCACCGGCTATGTGAGCTTCCTGCGCGTCAAGCGCGGCACCAAGGGCGGGCGCCTGCGCTACACCGCCGTGCGCAATGACGTCCAACGCTCCGCGCTGGCGGCCGCCAAGGCGCTGGTACGCAGTCCCGGCGACCATGTCGGCCGTCCAGGCCGGACCCTCAAGCAGGCGCTGGAGCGCTTCAAATACGTGATGCGCCGTGCGGGCCTGACGCGCGATCAGCTCGGCGCCACCAGCCACGCCTTACGGCACGAGTTCGCCAACGACCTGTATTTCGAACTGGCCGGCGTGCCGTCGCCAGTGCGGGGGGGCCTCGGGCTCGAGCCCGAGGCCATGCTCGAGGCTTACCTGGAGGTGGCGCGCCAGCTGGGCCATGGACGCCCGCAGATATCCGGCGCCTATCTGGGCAAGATGGCCGCGCCGCCGGCGGCGCGCGCACCGCAAGGGCTGGCGCCGGGGCGGCCGCGCGGCCGAGGGGAGGGCGCATGAACGCCGTGCTGCGCTGGCTGATGTGCGCCGCTTCGCGGTGCTGCAACTGGCTTCGGCTGCTCGACCGGCCCGCGCACCGGCGCCGCGTCCGCCAGTCGCGCAGGGTGCTGCGCGCGCTGCGCCGAATCCATGGCGACGGCCAGCAGGCGCGCCGGCTGGCATACCTGCGTCAGGTAGATCCGCTATGCATGGAGGAGGTGGTGTTGTCCGCCTGCGAGGCGTGCGGCGTGCCGGTGCTGCGCAACCGCGCCTACAGCGGGGACGGCGGGATCGACGGGCGGGTATGGATCGCCGGCAGCGGCTGGCATCCGCTGCAGGTCAAGCGCTACCGCGAGCATGTGGCGTTGGCGCACCTGCGTGAGTTCGCCGCGCTGGTGGCGGCGCAGCGCGCGGCGGGCGGCTGGTTCGTGCACACCGGCCGCAGTGGCGCTGGGCTGTACCCGGCGCTGCGCGGCAGCAGGGTGACGCTGGTCAGCGGCGAGCGCCTGCTGCTGCTACTCGCCGATGGCGTGCTGCCGGTCGCCCACCCGGCGGCGGCGCGCGCCGAGCAGCGCCGTGAAGCACCTGCTGCGATGAGTGCGGCGGCACCTTCGCGGCGCTGGCGCCGCCCGCTGGCGGCCGCGCTGCTGGCCGGGATCGTGGCCGGGCTGGCGTGGAGGCAGGGGACGCCGCGTGCGCAGCCGGCGCCTGACCCGGTGGCGGTGGCGTCGGCGCGTGCGGCGGTACGGGACACCCGGCTGGCGCCGCCGCTGGCTGCGGCGTGGCTGGCCCAAAGGCTGGCGGTGCTGCGGGGCGACGCCCGTTACCGCCTGGCGGTCGCCTACGGCGCGCCGCTGTTCCCAGGCGACCAGGTGCTGGCCGACCAGTCGCGCGGCGGTCCCGCGCTGGCCGCGTGGCTGGCGCGCGCGCCGGCATCCCGGAGCCCTGCATGGCTGGTGTTGCCGGACGCCGACTGGCTGGCCGGTGCGCCGGCCGGGACCGTGCGCTGCCAGTTGCTGGTGAGCGTGACAGGCAAGGGGCGCGGCAGTCAGATCGCGATCCTGCCGCTGGGGTGTGAGCAGGCGTTGGGGCGGCAATGGCGGCTGCTGGGGCGCACGGGCCCCGGCCGTTACGTGGCCAGTGCGCCGCTGCCGCCGCAGTCTACGGCTGCGCTGGAGCTGCTGCAGGCACTGGGTCCGTGGCGCTGACCGCCTGAGTCGCTGGCTGCGCCGGCCGCTCCACGCCGAAGCGCCGCCACGTCGCCGGGTCCACCGCCAGTCCGGCGCTGCAAAGGCTATCGAGGTTGAACAGCGCCGCGTGCTGGGCCAGACGGCCTGTCGAGAACAGCTGGTACAGCAATTGGGCCGCGTAGCGCACCGCCATATCGTTGACGAACAGGCCCTGCGAGGCCAGCGCCATGCGCACCGAGCACGATGGCGCGGCGTCTTCGTTAGGTTGAGGGCGCAGTATCTCCGGGTACAGTTCGGTAATGCAGGGCAGGCGCATCGCTTCGTCCAGACCCGCGCGCGGCGGCTGGCCGAGGCAGACCTGTCCGTCGGTTTCCCGGTTGCCGAGGTCCAGCCAGTAGGAGACGGCATGCGCCTGCTCGAACAGGCGCTGGTGGATGGCGCGGCGGGCGCTGCGCGTGTCCACGCAGCTGATGATGATGTCGGGCTGGCCGCCGTGGCGGTTCCATTGCAGCGGCGCCGCTTCCGGCCACGCACGCCAGTTCAGACCGAAAAACTGGTTGATGCGCTCGATGGTGACGATGGCCTTGAACTGGCCGATGTCGGCGGGACTGTAGACCTGCCGGCCGACGTTGGCCGCGCGCACCGTGCCGGGATCGTACGCGACCACGCTCAGGCCGTGCGGATGCCCCAAGGATCGCAGCGCGATATCGAGCCGCGCCAGACAGCCCGCCATCTGCGCGCCGCCGCCGCCGACGCCGATCAGGTGCACGTCGATGCGCTTCTGCAGCAGCCGGGCATTCAATGGATGTTCCATGCTGGTTACTCCTTCGCGGGTGTAGGTGAGCTTCCAGTATCGCGCCACTCGTCGATGCCGCCAGTGTCCGGGGCATGCTGCCACGGATGCGGCTGTGGCAGCAACAGGCCGTTGAGGCACAGCCTGAACGCCACGCTGGGCCGGGCGTGCTGCAAGTCGCCCACCACCATGGCAAGGCACATTCCACGGTCGTCGAGGTTGTCCCCCTCCGAGAAGAAGGCCGGGCCATGGCCGTGGCTGTGCAGGTCAAGCGCCACCACCTGCTGCGGCGCCAGGGGCGGTAGGCGGTACTCCACGCGCTGCGCGTGGGCCAGCACGCTGGTGTGCAGCACCAGCTCCAGCAGGCCGGCCAGCGGGTCGTACACCAGCGCGCCGGCCAGTTCGTGCGGCGCCACCAGGCGGGCAGCGTCCATGAAGGCTTCGATCAGGGTGCGCGGCAGTCGCCCGTAGGCCAGTTCCAGCTGCGGTTGCAGCCGCCCGTATGGCAGGGCCAGCCCGGGCGCGACCTGGCCGGCGCGCTGCAGCGCGTACAGGGCCGTGGTGCGTACCTCGATGAACAGGCCGTTGGACGCCAGCAGCATGCGCTGGCCCGGCTGTGCCAGCGGTGCAAAGGGTCCGAAGCGCGGCACCGGCAGCACCGGACATTGGTGGTGCAGCAGCGCGTCGCGCGGGTCCGGCAGCGCGGCCGGCGCGCACTCAGCGCGTTCCACGGCCGCCTCCGGTCAGCTTGCCCAGCACCTCGTCCACCGTGCCGGCCACCGACGGCACCAGCACCTTCATCGGAAAGCGCTCCCATTCGCCGCCCAGCATCGCCAGCCAGAACGAACCGGGACCGAGCTCGTAGTCCACCAGCGGATCGTTGTCGGTCAGGTGGCTGAACGCAGAGCTGAAGAAGGCCCGGTTCCAGTCGTCCAGCGAATCGATGCTGTGGTGCTGCGGCACTTCGCCGGTACCGGCGCAGATGTCGCCATCCACATGGACGTTGAGGTATGGCGCGCGCCACAGCGCCGTCTGCGGCGTCGGCCGCTCGTCGCCCTTGACCGCCCACACCCGCCAGCGCCGGGGCGAAGCGTAGAACACCAGTCCGGGATGGGGCACCACGCCGTGGCGTTCGTTGCCGAATTCCGGCACGCGGAAGACGATGTGGCGCTTCCCGGGCGGGAGCCACCAGAGCAGCTGGCGGTCCGCATGCCACAGCAGTTCCTGCGGCAGGAAGCCGGCCGGTTCGGCGCGTTCGCCCAAGGCGGCGGCCAGCGCGTGCACGGCGGCGCTGTGGACCGCGCAGCCGGGCAGGATGGTCAGGGCGCCGTTGACGGTGGCGATGTCGTGCACGGTGGCGCTGCTGCGACTTCCATGCTGGTACAGCAGGATGGCGCGGCGCAGTGGCAAGGCTTGTTCACGATTGGTGCTGATGGAAAATGGTATCGGGTCCATGTCGGTCCTCCCTGTAGGCATCCAGTATCAGGCCAGCAGCCCGGCAAGCAAGGCGTCCAGCTGGCGCATCACCTGCAGATGATGCTGCAACAATCGGTACCAGCGGCCGAGCTGGGCGGGATTCTTGAGCGAGCAGCGGCTGCGGTTGATCCAGTCGTGGCAGTCGCCCTGAAGGGTGTAGTGATCCTGAAGGTCGAACACGCGCAGGGTCGGGTCATCCGCATGCCAGACCAGCTTGCCGCCGTAGCCGGCGAACTCGCCATAGTCGCCGTCCTCGTCGTCGTCCTGCGGCGCGTCGTCACCGGACTGGGTCTGCGCATGGCGCTGCTGCGCCAGCTGCGACAGCGCGCACTGGAGTGCGCGCAGCTGCGCGGCGTACGGGGCGGCCGGCCCGCACGCCTTGACCAGCCGGGCCAGCGCGCGGGCCGACAGTTGCGCTTCGTCGGCACGCCTGACCCACTCCGGGTAGGCGGCGTCGAACTCGGCGCGCGTCACAATGGCCGCCAGCAGGTCCGCGCGCTGTTGCTCGTCGGTGCATTCGTCCAGCGCGTCCTGTTCATCGTCGCCGCCCTGCCAGTAGTGGTAGCTGGCCGTTTCGAACGCGTGCACAGGCGTAAACAGCGGATAGGTCCACTGCTGGTGAAGCAGCGCTATCGCGGTGGCCCCCAGCCCCGTCGCCAGCTTTTCGAGCCGCTCCACGCCGGGGCCGATGTGCCAAATGGGAGACGTGGTGGCATACCAGGTGGCGATCAGGTCGTCGCCGTCACCGTCGCCACTGCAATCGAGTTCCATGCAGAACGCCGGGGCCAGACATTGCAGCGCGCCCAGCGATTCGCCGAGCCAGCGCTGCACGGTGCTCTCGAGCGCCTGTAACGGCGACTCCCAGTGCTCGGGCAGCGACTTGCCCCGCAACACACCGGCCTTGGCAAAATACAGCGCCAGTTCCGTTTCGCGACGGTGCTCGTGCAGCGGCACCAGCTGCGGCGGTATGTCGTGCCCGATGCGGGGCAAGCTCAGCGCGTTCATGGCAGCGGCGGCAGCAGGTCGGACGGCGGCAGGATGCGCTGGTAGCGCTGGTCCGGGACGCGGTCGTTCTGTGAGGCGTCGGCCAGCGCGACCAGCACCTTGGCGTAACGCTGGCTAAGGTCGTCGCGGCAGGCTTGCGCCAGCACCACCACGGGATCCTCCGCTGTCCGGGCTGCGCCGCGCGCCAGCTGGCGTATGAAAGCGGCGGCCTTCATTGTTTGGTTCCCACGGTGCGGCGAAACGTCACCTCCTGTGCGCCGTCGACCACCGGTCCAAATTCGAAGTCGGCGTTGAGCAGTTCCGGAAACTGCAGCGCATGCAGTCTGCGCATATCCTCCAGCGAGTGGCCGGGCAGATCGGGCAGGGTGACACCGTTGTAGCGCAGCACACGGCGGGTGGGTTGGATTTCGATGGGCATGGCGTCCTCCTAGT
>Ga0308157_10008456_pt1 | contig 11694 bp, 10 predicted proteins | sample PhyBR1_FD_201035 | JGI IMG/M metagenome (GOLD analysis project Ga0308157, IMG submission 201035) | Phyllosphere microbial communities from UC Gill Tract Community Farm, Albany, California, United States - DLSLB.R1 | ecosystem: Host-associated > Plants > Phyllosphere > Unclassified | place: USA...
AGCCGTCGGGTGTGCGCAGCACGCCGTCGTTCGGATCGGAGCTGATCGGCACCGACATGTCGGCGATCTTCTCCTGCTGGGCGACGATGTCGCCGAACTTCAGTGTCGTGTAGCCGGGCAGGCCGACAGCCTTGCCGCCCTTCATCTCGGCATCCGAGACGTCTTCGAGCGGGCGCTCCTCACCGCCGATCTGCACGTCGCCGTCGGGATCGGTGACCAGGAAGGAGAGCTCGCCCAACTGGTCGACGATCGTCAGCGCGTAGGAGGGCGAGTCGGGCACGCGCTCCTGCGCCGAGAGCATCAGCGCGTTCACGGCACTGGCCTTGCTGGCGTTGTGCCCGGTGCCGTAGTTGGTGAAGGCCACGTACCCGGTGTAGAGGGCGGCGAACACCTGGAACACGAACAGGAAGACGAGCCCGGGCATGAGGTACTTCGCGGGCAGTCGTCCCCTGCCCGTGTACACCCAGACGGCGAGCAGCGCGACTGCGACGACGAGGATCGCGGGAACCCACTGGTCGGTGCGGACCAGGACGAGCGCGGCGAACACCGCGAGCGCGAGAATGAGTCCGAGCAGGACGATCTTGAGCAGCACCAGCCCCCAGCCGCCTCCGGCGGCGTCGGCGATGCGGGTGGCGCGACGCTGACGTCGCGTCGCCTGTTCGGGAGCTTCGCGCTCCGGGTCCTGGGTGAGCGTCATGGGCTGTCCTCGTCGGGATTCGCTGATCGGCGGATGGAGCGGGGTGGGCGGCATCCGTTGCGGATGCCGCCCACCGCGCAACCGTTACTTGCTGATCGCGCCCTGGATGTCGGCGGTCATCTTGTCCCACAGCGCGGCGGGGTCGCCGCCCTTGCCGTTGATCAGGGCCGTCTCGGTGACGCCCCAGAACTGCCAGACGGCGCCCATCTCGGGGATGCTGGGCATCGGCACGGCGTTGGCGCCGACCTCGCCGAAGCCGGCGGTGATCGGATCCTTCTTCACGGCCGCGTCGAACGCGGCGGTCAGTGCCGGTGCGCGTCCGCCGACCTCGTACAGCGCGGTCTGCACCTTCTCGGAGCCGACGTAGTTCAGCAGGAACTCGTTGGCGGCGAGCTTGTTCTTGCTCTCCGCGCTCAGGAAGAAGCCCTGCACTCCGGCGAACGGCTGCGCGTCCTCACCACCGGCGGAGGGGATCGGGTCGATCGCGATGTTCAGACCCTTCTCGGTGGCGGCGGGGGCGTTCCACGGACCGGTGAGGAAGAACGGCGACTTGCCGGCCAGGAAGTTCTCCTTGGCCAGGTCACCGGTGATGTTGGTGTTGAGGATGCCGGCCTTGCCCTGCTCGCCGAGCCAGGCCGCGAACGCCTTGCCGCCGTCGTTGCCGATCTGCAGGTCTTCGGCGTTGTAGCTGCCGTCGGAGTTCTGCCCGAACACCGGAGCCCCGAACGAGGTCTGGAACGGGTACAGGTGGTACGGGTCGGCCTGCTCGGGGTCCAGGCCGACGAGGAAGGCGTAGTCGGTTCCGGCGGCCTTGCCCTTGGCGACCATGTCGGCGAAGTCGGTGGGCGCGTCGGGGACCAGGTCGGTGTTGCGCATCAGGCCGATGTTCTCGATCGCGTAGGGCACGCCGTACAGCTGACCGTCGTAGCTGAAGGCGTCGAGGGCGATCTTCTGGAACTCGCTCGCGCGGTCTCCCAGCTCCACGGGAGCCACCACGCCGTTGGCGACGAGCACGCCGAGCCAGTCGTGCGCCCCGACGACGACGTCGGGGCCCTTGCCGGTGGGCGCCTGCTGCACGAACTGGTCGCGGATCTCGCCGAACTCCTTCTGCACGAGGGAGACCTTCACGCCGGTGTCGGCGGTGAACTCCTTGGCGGCGTCCTTCATGACGTCGGCGCGGTCGGCGTCGACCCAGACGGTGATCTGGCCGGAGAACGCGGAGTCGTCACCGCCCTTGTCATCGCCGGAGGGGGCGGACGATGCACAGCCGGCCAGGGCCAGTGCGGACGTGACGGCGATGGCGCCGAACGCGAGGATGCTCCTCTTGGTCACCTTCATTGGTGTGTGCCTCTCTTGATGCGGGGCCTGCGAGATATGCAAGCGCTTACAGTATGACCCTGACAGGGGCGGACATGCGAGTCCGCATCCGGTCGATATCAACCTGTTATCCCGGGTGAGAGTTGGTCGTGGCTGTGGAAGCGCTTCCAAATCGGTCTTCGACGGACATCCTCGATAGACTTCCGCCATGGCTGATTCCTCGTTCGACATCGTCTCCAAGGTTGACCACCAGGAGGCCGAAAACGCCCTGAACCAGGCCCGCAAAGAGGTCGAGCAGCGCTACGACTTCAAGGGCACCGACGCCTCCGTCGCCTGGAGCGGCGAGCAGATCCTCATCAAGGCGAACTCCGAGGAGCGCGCAAAGGCCGTCCTCGACGTGTTCCAGTCCAAGCTCATCAAGCGCGGCATCTCCCTGAAGAGCCTCGAGTCGGGCGAGCCCTTCGCCAGCGGCAAGGAGTACCGGATCGTCTCGACGATCAAGGACGGCATCTCCAGCGAGAACGCGAAGAAGATCAGCAAGATCATCCGCGACGAGGGGCCCAAGGGCGTGAAGAGCCAGATCCAGGGCGACGAGCTGCGCGTGCAGTCCAAGAGCCGCGACGACCTGCAGGCGGTCATCGCGCTGCTCAAGGGCAGCGATCTGGACGTGGATCTGCAGTTCATCAACTACCGGTAACAGACCTCTCTGACCAGGGGTTTTTCTGGTTTAGTCCGCAGGGAGTCCGCAGAATCCTAGGATGTGGCTCGCACGCCGGCCGTTGGTCGCGCTGCGAGAGCCATGAAGTCCGCGGTCGCTGCCCTCGTCTTGTCCTCTGCAGATGGCCAGAGGTGGCTGTAGACGTTCAACGTGATCGATGGCGTTGAGTGCCCGAGCGCACGCTGCACCGTGACCACGTCGCAGCCGGAAGCGATGAGGTTCGAAGCGAACGTGTGCCGCAGCGTGTGCAATGTGATGTCTTCCGGAAGCCCGACCTCTTCGCGGATGCGTCGCCACTCCCCCGCTGCGTTATTGCGATTCCAGAGGCGACCGAGCGGAGTCGTGAACAGTTGCTCTTCGGGGTCGGTTACAGCGTTCCGCGCGACATGCGCCGAAAGCGAGGCGGTGAGTTCGCCAGGCACATAGACGGTCCGCTCGGAGTGGTACTTCGGCGGCACCAGCTTGGCTGCTTTGATCGTGGAGCCCTGTACCTGGCGTGCCACCCGGATTGAACGGCCGAGGAAATTGATGTCGGCGAGTTGGAGGCCTGCCGCTTCGCCCAGGCGCATGCCGGCGAAAACGCATACCTCGACGAAACCTCGGAACTCACCAGCTGCCTCCAGAACGGCGTGGACTTCGTCGGGGCCGAGAACCCGCATGGTGGCTTCGAGTTTGCGGGCGCGTGGAGGCTTGACTCCAACTGTGGGATTCGTCGCAATGATGCGATCGGCGACTGCCGCGCGGAACGCCATCTGCACATAGTTGAGGCGCGTCTTGATCGTGGATGGCGCGAGCCCGCGTTTCAGTTCTCCCGCGATCCATGCCTGGACGTGTGAGGCGTTCACGGCGCCGACCGAACCACCCTTCCACGGCACGCTCGATACGGCAACCGTGGCCGCTTCGTGCGTTCCTTCGGTCCATGTCTGCCGTTGCATCCACGCCCTCGTCCAGTCGGACCATGTGATCTTTCCGGCCTTCGGGTCGACGTACTGTCCGGTGACCACGGCTGCCGCGACTTCGTTCAGCCACCGCTGGGCGTCGCGCTTCAAGGCGAAGTGTCGGGCGTGTTCTTTGCCTGCCGCGTCTCGATATCGTGCGCGCCAGACGCCGTCGTTTCGCTGCGTGATGGATGCCATCAGTGCTCCTTAGTGGGCCCGTTCTCCACGCGCGAACGCGCCGTCTGTCCTTCGACCAGGTCGCGCACGTGGGCGTCGAAGGCTTCGGTGAACTGCCGAGCGGATCGGTCGACCGGACCATCTATGAGTTCGTTGACATCGAGAAGTCCGCGATGATGTTCCGCTGCGCGGGCCAACCCTTCGACTGCAGCGTCGACCGCTGTGCGCCGTATGACATCGATGGTGATATCTTCATCCAGCTCACCGGCCGGCACTAGATCGATGGACACCGCGAGCTGTCGCTGTTCAGCGAAGGAGCTGTAGGCAAGTTCGTGGATCTCGTCCAATAGTTCGCCGAACTCGCGAAGGTGCAACGTGAGATCAAGGTGATCGCCCGTCGAAAGCAACATCTGATGCTGGATCCCAAAGACCTGGCCAAGCGCCTCAGCCTCAGTGAGTCGGAGCGGCCTTTCGCCCTTCTCGACCGCCCAGACGGTGGCCTGCGACCATCGGAAGCCTTTTTTGCGCATCGCGTCAGCGAGATCCTTCTGGCTCCCACCGCCTCTTAGTCGCGTCACATTTCGGCCGATTTCTGCATCGTTCGCCATGAGACGACGGTACTACGAAATTCTATTGCGCGCGACTAGATATCGTGTTCTACTGGAGTATCCAGTTACTTCCAACTACGAACGGAGGTGAGAATAATGGACAAGATCATGTTCATCGGCGACGTAGCCGACCGCTTGCGTCGAACACCAGCGCAGCTGCGCTGGATGGTACACATGGGTACCGCCCCGCAGTCGGCGATTATCGCCGGCCGCCGTTGCTGGCGCGAGTCGGACGTAGAGAAGTACATCGCGGACGCGTTTTCCAGTGCACAATGACCTGATCCCCTCGAGCCGAAGGCGCGGCCGACTCCGACAGCAGGTCGGCCGCAGCACAGCTCGTCAATTTGCCGACAGTTGCGTCTTAGGTAGCAGCCATCCCATCGCGATCGCCAGCCACGGCCTGCTGCACCAGCCGAACGAGCGGCACTTCCGTCCGACGCCGACCTCTCGCGCGCCCTCGAAGGCCCGCGGTCAATCGCGCAACAGTCCGTTGCGCGGTTGCCCCGATGAAGCCGACTCGGTACGGATCTGCGGCCCGCAAACGATCCGAGGATTAGTCAGCGAGACATTCCGGCTGTGCTCACGCCGGCCACTGCGAATCCTTGCGGCCTCATCGTTTCGTCTCGCGCAGCCCGCCGTAGCTCCGCGTCGACTGCGCGAAGCGAGTCGCTGATGGTGACCTCCGTGGTGCCTCGCAACATCGTCGCGGCGAGGGAGCGTTTAGCCGCGGTATCCGTCCTGGCGACTACCACTGCGTGATTCCAGTGACGCCCACGGGTGAGTCCGACGTAGAGGCCGGCAGCATCCACATCGGGGCCGACAATCGCTTTGTCAACGGTTTCTCCTTGGACGCCGTGCACTGTCGAGGCGTATGCGAGCTGAACGTGCTCAAGCGCATAGTCGCGACTCACCCGACGTCGTTCGCCGCTGTCGCTGGGTGAGAGGAGCTCAACAAAGTCGGGCTCGATCCGGCTGACGATCCACTGCGCTCGGTTGTCGACTCCGGTGCGCCGGTCATTGCGGCGGGTCTGCACGGCGTCTCCGACCAGGAGTCGCTGCTCCCCCATCCCCATCGCAACGCGGGTGGGGTCGAGTTCGCCGCGCTCGATGCGTCGACCCTGGATCAATGCGTTGACCGTATCCACCTCGCTATTCGTTCCGCAAACTATCGCGACGCGTTGACCGCGGCCTTCGGCATCGAAATATCCGTCGATCATCGCTTCCCGTGCGGCCTCGACGCTGTCGACTCGTTGCAGGTGTCGGCCGGCTTGGAGTCTTTCGGCGAGCTCGAGGGCATGCGCGCCGTCCCGCGGGTTGCGAAGCTGCAAAGTGAGCGTGGCGTACTCCGCGTCGTGGAAGCGGTGCACTGTGTCCAGTTCGATGGATGCTGGAGAGTGACGGATCGCGGATGCCATCGCTCCGGCATGGCCGACGGGAAGCGCTTGGTGCGGGTCGCCGACCATCGCCACGCCGGCACCGGCTTCGAGGGTGAGTTCGAATAGGGCGTTCGCCGCTTGCAGGTCAAGGACGCCGGCCTCATCCACCACGATGCGGTCCCCCGGGCGCAAGGAATATCTCTGTGAACCGTCGTATTTCAACCCGGTGGCGCGATCCACTTGACCGATGTCGAGGCGGCGCCACATCTGCACTCCCGTTGAGTCGGTCGACCAGCGGTATCCGTAGTCGTACAGAAGCGCATGGACGCTGGACGCCTCGGCTCCTGTCTCACGCGACGCGACCGATGCCGCTTTGCGGGTAGGAGCGACAACGAGCATCCGCCGTCGTTGCGACGTCAACGCGTGCAGTGTCGCCCGCAACATCGTGGTCTTTCCTGCGCCCGCCGGTCCGATGACGGTCACCAAGCCGATCGAGCCAGCGATGGCGCATGCCGCCGCTGCTTGGGACGCGTCAAGGCCGTCAGCAGCCTTCACCGATCGAGCTGTGCGCCGCAGCTCGTCCGGCAACAGCGATCGGCCGGGAGTGGCGATCGCGTCCAACGCTTCGCCGACACGGATTTTCAGCCGCATCGTCTCGGTCGCCATCAGTGACTTCACGTGCTCGGGAACCGCCGGCTGTGACGACAGGCTCACAGTCAGGCGACGGGCGCGATCGGTGATGCGGCGCAGGACTGCATCGAGATCAGCACGATCCGCGACCACGCCCGATCGCGACAGCACCCGTATGGCCCCTGCGCGGAGGTCATAGTGGCTGAACCGTCCGCTGGATCCGGTGGATCGGAGATCGGCATCGACTACCGCGGCGGCGGCAAGCATGTCGAGATCCAGATCGTCCACGCAGACGAGGTCGGCTGCTCGCGGCATCCGCGAGGTCAGGAGTGCGGCATCGATCGTGGCGAGTTCTTCGCGCACGGTCGCTTCCCAAGATTGCTCGTCGAGCAGGGAGGGCTTGTCAGGGCGCGCGACTGCCCACGCTCTGCGGTCAATCTGCTGCAGCACTTCGACGCTCGGCCTGGTTCCGCTGTGCGCGGCCTCCCACTGCGCGATCAAACGGACTCGATTTGTCTCGATCTGCGCCGATCGCCGAGACATCGGCGCGACTGCGGTGGCGAGCTCCGCGATCTCCCCGTCCGCACCGATCGTGTAGCCGTGACGGGCGAGTGCGGCGATCCATTGCGGATCTGTGCGGGCGGCGAGCTCACCCTCGGCATTGATGACGGTGTGGAACTTCATCGCGACTCGTGAATCGACGTTGGTCCACTTGCCGTCGTCACCGCGCACTTTCACGTTCAACCAGAGGTGCCGATGCGCATGCGGGTCAAGCGCACGGGATCGACGGTGTTGCAACTCGACGACCTCGAGCCGAGCGATGGACTCGCGGATGAGTCCGCCGTGGCCTCGCCGCGCATTCAGCTCGCGTTGCCAAAGTGCTATGACGCGGTTGCGGATGCGGTCCTGAAGCACCTCGAATTCTGCCGCCAGATCCGGATGCAGCAATGCGGCGATGCTGTACGACTTGGGGTGATTCAGCGTTCCGTCCAGGAGCAGGTCTGCATCGGGTCGCATGAGGGACGTGCCGCGTTGCTCCCCCGTGACCGGATCATGGCCGGTGAGCCACACACGCAGGCCGCCTGCTGAGAGCTCGTCGGAACTGACCACTCCATCCTCGACGACGAAGCGCGCCACCGTCGAGTCGCCCGTGCCGCTGTAGTTCTCGAGCGCCTCGACCACGGGAGAGTGGGGCAAGTGGGCATCGCACCTTCCCTCAAGCGCGTAGGAGATCGCGTGGCGAACACCGCGCGAATCGCCACCTCTTTTCCAGCGCTCCAAGCCACCTCGCACAGCACAAGATTACTCCATTTTCGAGTAACAAGTAACTAGCAATCACTATTGGTGCCTGCGTGCATTGCACTAGGTCGCACTCGTGATTGTCGGGCTCGTGACGACGAGATCGGTTCCGCTCTCTTGGTCAGCCGAATACGTACCACACGCGTTTCGGCACGAATTGGTTTCGGCAGGGGGTTTCGGCGGTTCGCCCCTCGGCGTGTCGCGCACTTTGCCGTCGCTATCGACGAGATCACCGGAAACGATCGTTTTCGGCAGACCGATCGACTATGGGCCGAGGCCTCCAACGCGGTGCATCCGTCTCTCTTTAGAGCTGACCGAGCAGTTGCACGAACTCGTCGGCCATGGCGAGCTGCTCCGTGAGTTTCTGGCGACGCTGGTCGGCGCCGTCGCGGATGTCATCGATCCGGGCGCGCAACGCCACGTCGCTCGGGTCGACGGTGAGGGCGTCGACGACGTCGAGGAGTTCGCGCATCTCGTCGAGGGTGTATCCCAACGGTTTCATTCTGCGGATGATGAGGATGCGATCGACATCTTTCTCGGTGTAAAGCCGGAACCCGCCCTCCGTGCGCGCGGACGGCTGCACGAGCCCCACGTCGTCCCAGTGTCGAAGCGAGCGGAACGAGAGCGCCGTGCGCTCGGCCACTTCGCCGATCCGCATCGTCTCGACGGTCCTGTGTTCGTCTTCCACTGATTTCCCCACAACACTCACGTTACGTTAGAGTCTAGATCGGCGCGGCTCTCGCGCCCGCTCCCCTTATCTTTCCGTGTCGGCCTGACCGACGCCTGCGCACCGCTGCGCTCCCATTCGTTTCCCGCGCTCTCACGAGAGAGCCCAGCACCCGGAGGGCACATGACTGCCGTCACCCCCACCCGCGACTCCGCGTCGCGTTACCGCATCGAACCCACCGTCATGCAGGCGCTGCGCAGCCCGCGCCTTTTGACCCGTGAAGTCCTCGCGGGCCTCGTCGTCGCCCTTGCCCTGATCCCGGAGGCGATCGCGTTCTCGATCATCGCGGGCGTCGACCCCCGAGTCGGCCTGTTCTCGTCCTTCATCATGGCCGTCGCGATCGCGTTCCTCGGCGGACGCCCTGCCATGATCACCGCGGCCACCGGAGCAATCGCGCTCGTCATCGCGCCCGTCGCTCGTGAGTACGGCATGGACTACTTCATCGCCACGGTCCTGCTCGGTGGACTCATCCAGATCGTCCTCGCGTTGCTCGGGGTCGCCAAGCTGATGCGGTTCATCCCGCGCTCGGTGATGGTCGGGTTCGTGAACGCTCTGGCGATCTTGATCTTCACTTCGCAGTTTCCGCAGCTCATCGGCGTTCCCTGGCTGGTCTACCCGCTCGTCGCGGTCGGCCTGCTGGTGATGTATCTCATGCCGCGGATCACGAAGGTGATCCCGGCGCCACTCGTCGCGATCGTGCTGCTCACCGCGGCAGTCGTGGTCTTCGCGTGGAACGTGCCGAACGTGGGCGATCAGGGAGAACTTCCCGAGAGCTTGCCGGCGCTGTTCATTCCGAATGTGCCGCTCACCTTCGAGACGCTGCAGATCATCGCTCCCTACGCGCTGGCTATGGCCGTGGTCGGCCTGCTCGAGTCGCTCATGACCGCGAAGCTCGTTGACGACATCACCGACACCCACTCCCGCAAGACCCGCGAGGCACTTGGACAGGGCGCCGCGAACGTTCTCTCCGGCGCGTTCGGCGGCATGGGTGGCTGCGCGATGATCGGCCAGACCATGATCAACGTCAAAGCCTCCGGCGCACGCACCCGGATCTCGACCTTCCTCGCCGGCGTCTTCCTGCTGGTCCTCGTGCTCGCGCTCGGCGACGTGGTGGCGATCATTCCCATGGCAGCGCTCGTCGCCGTCATGATCCTCGTCTCGATTGCGACTTTCGACTGGCACAGCATCCGCCTGAGCACGCTCAAGCGCATGCCGAAGAGCGAGACCGCCGTCATGCTCATCACCGTCATCGCCACCGTCTGGACCCACAACCTCGCCGTTGGCGTCATCCTCGGAGTCGTGGCCGCGATGATCATGTTCGCCCGACGCGTCGCACACTTCGTCAGCGTCACCCGCACCCTCAGTGACGACGGCGACACAGCGCATTACGCCGTCGATGGAGAACTCTTCTTCGCCTCCAGCAACGACCTCACCACCCAGTTCGAGTACGGCGACGACCCCGACACGGTAGTCATCGACATGAGTCACTCTGAATCGCCCCGGGTTTAGTGGAGGGCGAGTTCTCCCAGCGCCGGCTGGTGCTGGGAGTTGATCTCACGGTAGTACTCGTTCTCTTTCTCGACGGGTGTGAGGTATCCGATCGAGGAGTGCAGCCGGTTCTCGTTGAACCAGTGCACCCAGGACAGCGTGGCCAGTTCCAGGTCGTCGGCGCTGCGGAACGGCCCGTCGATCTTCACGCACTCGGTCTTATAGAGACCGACGACGCTCTCGGCGAGGGCGTTGTCGTAGCTGTCACCGACGGTCCCGATCGACGCGATCGCGCCGACTTCCGCGAGCCGCTCCGTGTAGCGCAGCGCGGTGTATTGAGTCCCGGCGTCCGAGTGTTGAATGACGCCGGTGACGTCCTCGCCAGCGCGGTCTCGGATCCACAACGCCATCTCCAGCGCGTCCAGGGGCAGGTCGGTGGGCATCTTCGACATCGTCCTCCAGCCCACGATGCGGCGGGAGAACACGTCGGTGACGAACGCGGTGAACGCCATACCCGACCACGTCGGAACATATGTGAAGTCGACCACCCAGAGCTCGTTGGGCCGGGCCGCGTGAAACTCGCGCCTCACGTGATCTTCCGCCCGCGGCGCCGAGGTATCGGGGCGGGTGGTGATGAACTGCTTACCCCGGCGGATGCCGCGCAGGCCCTGCCGGCGCATGAGACGCTCGACAGTGCAGCGGGCGACGACGATGCCTTCTCGGCGCAGCAGCCGCCAGATCTTGCGGGCGCCGCTGATTCCGCGGCCGAGCTTGCGGTCCCAGAACACCCGCTCGATCTGCACCACCAGCTCGGCGTCGGAGACCGCTCTTGCCGAGACTGGCCTCTTCTTGAATGCGTAGTAACCCGACGGGGCGATCTTGACCCCGTGCTCAGTGAGCACGCGGCAGATCGGCTCGACCCCGAACCGGTCACGATGATCATCGATGAACTGAACTACCACGGCAGTCGCGGGTCGAGCTCCCGCGCGAAGAAACTCGACGCCGCCAACAGGATCTCGTTCGCCCGCTTCAGCTCACGGTTCTCCGCCTCCAACGCCTTGATGCGCTGGCCGTCATCCGACGTCGTCCCCGGGCGATCACCCGCGTCGATCTGAGCCTGTTTGACCCATCCGCGCAGTGTGTCCGGGTTGACCCCGACACGCTGCCCGATCCGGATCACTGCCTGATTCACAGACAACTCCGGATCCTCCTTACGCGCCTCCTGCACGAGCCTCATCGCTCGCTCCCGCAACTCCGGCGGATACTTCCTCAAAGCTGGCATAGTCCTCATCCTCTCGGGATTTCAGACCCTCCACTAAACCCGGGGCGATTCACTTTGCCTCGGTCCCAGGTGAGCGTCTTGCGGAGTTGTTGGGGAAGCTTCGTCATCGACGCCGTGAGCGCAGCGTTCATCGCGATGGCGCCGTAGCCGGCCAGTGCGGGGCCGTTCTTCACGTAGGGGCTCTCGCCGTAACCTTCCAGGCGCGGCAGGTGCACCAGCAGGGTCGAGCGGCTCTTGCGTTCGACGACCGTACCGATTGCTGAACGGCCCGTGCCGATGATCAGATCGCCCTCCCAATGCCCCGGGACGGCCCGGTCCTCGGCGTCTGCCGGGCGTTCCGAAAGCACTACGTCGGCAGTGACGTGTCCTTGCGGGCGGTTCTGCGATCGAGCGCGGGGTCGACGGAGTGCGCGGCCAGTTCGCAAGCAGGTGACGAG
>Ga0308157_10008457_pt1 | contig 11693 bp, 12 predicted proteins | sample PhyBR1_FD_201035 | JGI IMG/M metagenome (GOLD analysis project Ga0308157, IMG submission 201035) | Phyllosphere microbial communities from UC Gill Tract Community Farm, Albany, California, United States - DLSLB.R1 | ecosystem: Host-associated > Plants > Phyllosphere > Unclassified | place: USA...
TGATGACATGCGTTGAGGCGATGGATGGGGTGTACCAACTCAAGGAGCAATCTTCGGCTGCGATGCTTGGTGTCTCCGCTGATGCCGCTTTGCTTTTCAACTGTATGCGCAATCAGCTGGCCCATGGTCGTGGTGGATATCAGCAGGCGTTTGATGCCTTCCTGAATGAAAACCTCAAGGGGCGTCAACTTGCATCGGATTTGGCGGATTGCGTAGCCGATGGGCGGAAACTTGATTTTGCGCAGTTGTGGTTGAGGCTGTGTGAACGCCTAGATGCATTTTGGTGTGCATATCTGGGCATACCGGATGAACTGACAAGGCAACGGTTTTCACCCGTGCCGTTGATGGGCTCAGTGAACAAAAGCTCAATTCAAAGGGTGTCGTAGAGAAGGTCAGCACCCACAGTTGCCGATCGCACGAGTCTCGTGTTCCACGAAGTTCGTGTAAACTTTTGACCATGAAGAACGTCACCATCACGATGGACGACGCCGTGGCCGAGTGGGTCCGCGTGGAAGCTGCCAAGCGCGGCAGCAGCGTGTCGCGCCTGCTTGGTGAATGGATGGCGGAGAAGATGCGACAGGAAGACGCATACGCCCAGGCCATGCGCGAGGCGCTGAGCTTCGAGACCTGGGGCGCCTCCAGAGGCCCCTACGTACCGCGCAACATCCTGTTCGAGCGCTGAGGCGTACCGGCCATGGCGACCACCCCCATCTTTGTCGACACCGAGATCCTGCTCGCCAGCGTGGACGAGCGCGATCCGGCGCGCCAGGCGCGTGCGCAGGAGTGGCTCAGCTTTTGCTGGCAGACGCGCAGCGGGCGCCTGAGCTCGCAGGTGCTCAACGAGCTGTACAACCAGGCCATCCAGCGCTTCAAGGGGCCGCATGTGCTGGCCCAGGTGCGCGCACAGGTGCGCCGCCTGCGCGTGTGGCTGCCGCCGCATCTGGATGCCTACACCGTCGACGGCGCCTGGGATCTGCAGGACCGCTACGGCCTGGGTTACTGGGATGCACTCATCCTCTCGTCCGCGCACCAGCAGGGCTGCAGCTACCTGCTGACCGAGGCGCTGCCGCACGACCAGATGCTGGACGCCGTGCGCCCCATCAACCCGTTTCTCGTGACGCCTGAAGCACTGGACACCACCGAATGACCGCTCCTGCCTCCACTTCCGTTCCCGACGTGCTGCGCCGCATCCGCCCCGACGTGCGCGCCATGCATGCCTATCCGGTGGCCGATGCCACGGGCTACCTGAAGATGGACGCGATGGAAAACCCGTTCGCCTTGCCCGCGGCACTGCAGCAGGCGCTGGGCGAGCGCCTGGGCGCGCTGCCCATCAACCGCTACCCCGGTGCACGCCAGAACGACCTGAAAGCAGCGCTGGCCGCCTATGCCGGCGCGCCCGAAGGCCATGGCGTCGTGCTGGGCAACGGCTCGGACGAAATCATCACGTTGCTGGCCCTGGCCTGCGCCCAGCCCGAAGCAGGCGGCCGCGCCACCATGCTGGCGCCCATGCCCGGCTTCGTGATGTACCCGCTCTCCGCGCAGTTGCAGGGCCTGGACTTCGTCGGCGTGGCGCTCACGCCCGACTTTGAACTCGACGAGGCCGCCATGCTGGCCGCCATCGCCGAGCACCGCCCGGCCATCACCTACATCGCCTACCCCAACAACCCCACGGCCACGCTGTGGGACGAGGGCGTGGTGCAGCGCATCATCGATGCCGCCGGTGCCCAGGGTGGCCTGGTGGTGATGGACGAGGCCTACCAGCCCTTCGCCAGCCGCAGCTGGATCACCCGCATGCGCGCCGAGCCCGAGCGCAACGGCCACGTGCTGCTGATGCGCACGCTGTCCAAGTTCGGCCTGGCCGGTGTGCGCCTGGGTTACCTCATCGGCCCCGAGGCGCTGGTGAACGAGATCGACAAGGTGCGTCCGCCCTACAACGTGAGCGTGCTCAATTGCGAGGCCGCGCTCTTCGCGCTGGAGCATGCCGATGTGTTCGCGGCCCAGGCCGCCGAGCTGCGCGCCGAGCGCACGGCGCTGCTGGCCGCGCTGCGCGCCATGCCCGGCATCGAGCGCGTGTGGGACAGCGAGGCCAACATGGTGCTGGTGCGCGTAACCGACGCCGCCAAAGCCTTCGCCGGCATGAAAGCCCGCAAGGTTCTCGTCAAGAACGTTTCTACAATGCATCCTTTGCTGGCCAACTGCCTGCGCCTCACGGTCGGCAACGCGGCCGACAACGCCCAGATGCTCGCCGCGCTCCAGGCCTCCCTATGACTTCCTCCGCACTTGTAACCTCCCCGCAGACCGACGCAGCCCCGGCCGACCGCATCGCCGAGGTGGCGCGCAACACGGCCGAGACGCGCATCACCGCGCGCATCAACCTCGACGGCACGGGCGCTTCGCGCCTGCATTCGGGCATCGGCTTTCTCGACCACATGCTGGAGCAGATCGCACGCCACGGGCTGATCGACCTCGATATCGCCTGCGAGGGCGACCTGCATATCGACGGCCACCACACGGTGGAAGACATCGGCATTACGCTGGGCCAGGCCTTCGCGCGTGCCGTGGGCGATAAGAAAGGCATTCGCCGCTACGGCCATGCCTACGTCCCGCTGGACGAGGCGCTGTCGCGCGTGGTCATCGACTTCTCCGGCCGGCCCGGCCTGCACATGGACGTGAAGTTCACGGCCGGCAGCATCGGCCAGCTGGACACCCAATTGGTGTTCGAGTTCTTCCAGGGCTTCGTCAACCATGCAGGCGTCACGCTGCACATCGACAACCTCAAGGGCTTCAACGCCCACCACCAGTGCGAGACCATTTTCAAGGCCTTCGCCCGTGCCCTGCGCTTCGCGCTGGAACGTGACCCGCGCTCCGCCGGTGTCATCCCTTCCACCAAGGGTTCTCTTTAAGTTTTAAGCCAAATTGGCCTTCGGCGCTTATACAAATTGCGCAAGCAGCTATGAATAGTGAAGCAAAAACCGTAGCGGTCGTCGACTACGGCATGGGCAACCTGCGCTCCGTTTCGCAGGCCGTGCAGGCCGCTGCCGTGGGCAGCGGCTTCGAGGTGATCGTCACCTCGCGTCCCGACGAAGTGCGTGCTGCCCAGCGCGTGGTGCTGCCAGGGCAGGGCGCCATGCCCGACTGCATGCGCGAACTGCGCGAGTCCGGCCTGCAGCAGTCCGTGCTGGAAGCGGCCGCGTCCAAGCCACTGTTCGGTGTGTGCGTGGGTATGCAGATGTTGCTGGACCACAGTGCCGAAGGTTCCGGCGGTGGCGTGCCGGGGCTGGGGCTGATTCCGGGCGATGTGCTCAAGTTCGATCTGGTCGGCCGCACGCAGCCTGACGGCAGCCGCTACAAGGTGCCCCAGATGGGCTGGAACCGCGTGCGCCAGTCGCACCATGGCGCCACAGCCCACCCCGTCTGGGCGGGGATTCCTGACGACAGTTATTTCTATTTTGTGCACAGTTTCTATGCCCGGCCGCGTCATGCCGCGCACTGCGCAGGTGAAGCGGATTACGGCGGGTACTTTGCAGCGGCCGTCGCGCGCGATAATATTTTCGCCACGCAATTCCACCCGGAAAAGAGTGCCGAGCACGGCCTGGCGCTCTACCGCAACTTCTTGCACTGGAATCCCTGATTCTTCAACCCTGCGGGCCTGTGGCCCGCGCATTGGCACTTTCCCCGCCCTTCCATCATGTTGCTCATCCCCGCCATCGACCTCAAGGACGGCCACTGTGTGCGCCTCAAGCAAGGTGACATGGACCAATCGACCACCTTCGGAGAAGACCCCGCCGCCATGGCGCGCCGCTGGGTCGATGCCGGTGCCCGTCGCCTGCACCTGGTGGACCTGAACGGCGCGTTCGCCGGCACGCCCAAGAACCACGTGGCGATCAAGGCCATCCTCAAGGAAGTGGGCGGCGACATCCCGGTGCAACTGGGTGGCGGCATTCGTGACCTGGACACCATCGAGAAGTACATCGACGGGGGCCTGCGCTACGTAATCATCGGCACCGCAGCGGTCAAGAACCCCGGTTTTCTGAAAGACGCCTGCAGCGCTTTCGGCGGTCACATCATCGTGGGCCTGGATGCCAAGGACGGCAAGGTCGCGACCGACGGCTGGAGCAAGCTGACGGGCCATGAAGTGGTGGACCTGGCCAAGAAGTTCGAGGACTGGGGCGTCGAGTCCATCGTCTACACCGACATCGGCCGCGACGGCATGCTGTCGGGCATCAACATCGATGCCACCGTCAAGCTGGCGCAGGCGCTGACGATTCCCGTGATCGCCTCCGGAGGTCTGGGCAGCATGGCCGACATCGAACAGCTGTGCGCCGTGGAGCGTGAAGGTGTGGAAGGCGTGATCTGTGGTCGCGCGATCTATTCCGGCGACCTCGACTTCGCCGCCGCGCAGGCGCGGGCCGACGAACTGGCAGACTGAAAACCAAGTGCGTGGCCCCAGCAAGTGGGTGTGCCACGATGAAAAAAGCCCCTGCATGCAGGGGCTTTTTTGTTTCAGCACGCTGGCGGCCGCGCTCCCTGATTGGTGGCATTCACGGTCTGAAGCAGCGCGTTCCAATAGGCTGGCAGCGCCGCCCAGGGGTTGCCAGTGCCGGTGACGGGGTCGAACTCCAGATCAGTCATGTAGACGGGGCCGGTGTTGTACCGGCCAGAGGCCGCCAGCTGCACGGCCGCCTGCATGGCGGCGCAGGTCGCGACGTTGTGTACCAGTGCACTTTCGCCTGCATTGCTGTGCCCGTACAGCCACGGCGTGCTGCGTGGGTCGTAGGCCTGAAAACCGGCACTGTTGCCCTCGAAGGTCACCAGGACGTCGGTGACCTCGGCGTAGCCGGCGGCCGGCACCGTGCCGGGGTTGCCAACCACCTGCAGGCGTGGATCCTGGGCCTTGATGTGGTGATGGAGCTCGCGATAGAACGGCAGGCGGGCTGCATCGGCAGACATCTCATCCAGAAAGATGCCACTGATGATGCCGCGCCCGTACAGCGACAGATAGGCGTCGATATTGGCTTTGACGTCGGCCAGCGCGCGGGCGCCGGTGCCATAGCGCGTGTGGACATACCCCAGCACCTTGCCGCCTGCGGCGACGAACTGCCCGGCGGACCGCACGAAATTCGGATCTGCCGCCGTGAAGACGCCGTTGCTGGGGTTCATGATGGCCGTGATCGACACGGCGGGAAATGCCTGTGCGCTGACCGTCATGCGATCCCAATGCGAGCCGTTCGAGGACGGATAGAAATAGGCGGGGACCAGCAGCGTCAGTGGAGCCGGTGCTGCGCGCAGGTAGACGACCCGGGCGGCTGTGGCCGTCTGGCCGGACACGCTCGCTGACGCATTCAACTCCTGGCGTCCTGGGAGCACACCGTTAAGGACGACCGTGGCTACGCCATTGCGCGTCGTGCCCGTTGCAGAAAAAGTACCAGGCGTTGCGGAGAAGCGGACGCTGGTCCCGTCTGCCGCGTCGTTTCCGTTCACCGTGACCCGTGCGGTGATTGCCACCCCGACGTCTGCGGCGAGAACCTCCTCGCTGGTGGGCGTGGTGAATGCAATGGCGATGCCACTGGCCCCCCCTCCCTGCGGAGGGCTGCCATTGCTGCCCCCGCCTCCACCCCCGCACGCGGTCAGCAGAGCGGCCAATGCCAGGCTGCCCCATCGGGCGGGAAAACGGATCCGTCGTAACGACATGGCTGCTTCAACTGAAATGAACGAGGTGTCCATTGTCCTGCAGCGCGCACCCTGCGCCGCCTGCTCACTGGAGCATGAAGGTCTCGTACTCCAGCCGGCTCAGTTGTTTGGACAGAAGCAGCAACCCCGTGCACAGGGTGACCAGCGTGGCAATGGCGAACCCATACCCGTACAGCGCCGCACCGGCATACAGCGTCAGGCCGGTCAGCACAATGTTCAGCAGCACGAATTCAAGGCACAGAAACAGCACGATGCGGCGCTGGTCCAGGTAGAAGAAGACGTTCAGGATGGCCATCAGGCCCACTTGCAACCCGGCGCCAATGACCTGGACGTGCAGCAGGGGCAGATACAGCCGTGAAATGCCCAACGCACTCAGCAGAGCGGGCCCTGCCACGAAGGTGACCAGCACGGCGAGCGTCTGGATCTTGCCGATCTCGCCCAGCCCTTGCTTGATCGAGTAGACCATCTCGTCGCGCATCGCCTCGATGTATTCGAGCGAGCCACCGCTGCGCACGGCGTCATAGAACTTGTCGTAGTACTCGACGAAGTCGGTCTCGATGCGCACCAGGAAAACGGCCATGCCGGGAATGATGGACAGGTACGCCAGAAACACCGGCAGATCGTAGATCAGCGAAGCGCGAAGCCCGCCGATGATGGCCTGCGAGGTGGGCGGGAAGTACCAGAACATGAACTTGTCGATCCATACTCCGAAGTTGTACAGAAAGCCGATGGCGATCAGCGTGGGGTACAGCAGCTTGCGCTGGCCGAAGTCAAAGGCGATCAGGCGCCCCTTGGGGTTGAACTCCCGCACCACCAAGATCCACATGCCTGCCAGCAGCACGTAGTTGCCCAGCACGAACCCGCCGAGCAGGCCTTCGAGGCCCCACGGCCGCATCAGCAAGGCGCTCACGACGATCAGAACGTACGCCAGACCGAACAAGGCCACGATCGCCTTGTAGCGCTTCATGCCCGACAGCAGGATGGTCAGCACCCACACATCGCACATCAGGGTAAAGCCGGCCAGCATCAACATGCGGTACAGCAACCCCAGATTGGGTAGCAGCAGGAACAGCGCCAATGTGCCGAGCACGCCGGCGGCCAGCGTGACGACCAGCAGCAGCCCGTGCAGGTTGGGCAGGATCAGGTCCTTGCGTTTCTCGAACAGGCGGTCCGACACGAAGCGCGTGAAAGCCAGTTGCACCAGCCCCGTGAGAATCAGACTGCCGGCCACCATGTAGGTCACGGAGGTCTGGAACTGCGTGACAAGAAACGCCGGCACCACCACGCTGGCGCTGAAGATACCGATCAGCAGGATGCCGACGATGGAGAACACCCAGGGGCCCGAGCCGATCACGCCGGCATAGGCATAGGCCTGTACCAGGCTGGCCAGTGTGTCCTTGCGCAGCATGCGGCGCAGTTCGAATCCGATGCCTGCCATCAGCGGGCTCCCTCAGTTTTCTGGAATGCGCCTTCGTAGACCTTGCGGTACCGGTCAAACATCAAGGTGTCCGTGTAGTAACGCTCCACGCGGGCGATGGCTGCACGGCTGGCGGCGTGCCATGCCACAGGGTCATTGAGCAGCGACAGCGATGCGTCTGCCAGCTTTTGAGGGTCTGCGATGGGCACCACCTTCCCGGAATGCCCCAGTGCCTTGTCTTCCTCGTCCAGGCCTTCCACCAATTGCCGGCAGGAGCCGACATCGGTCGAGATCGTGGGCACGCCTGCAGCGTAGCCTTCCAGTACCACCAGGGGCAGGGCCTCGCTGATGGACGACAGGACCACCAGCCCGATGCGCGGCATAAGGTCCTCGACCCGCTGGAAGCCCAGAAAGCGGATGTGTTGCTCCAGCCCCAGGCTGCGCACCAGATTGCTGCATTCCTCGGCGTAGGCCGGGTCTTCCTCGGTGGGCCCTGCAATCCAGCCTTCAGCGGCAGGCAGTTGGTTGACCACGCGGCGCATGGCGCGAATGAAGGTCTTGATGTCCTTGATGGGCACGACGCGGCCGATCAGGCACAGCACGGGAGGCACGGTGTCAGGACGTTGGTCCCGCAGGGCGGCGAAGCGTGAGAGTTGGATGCCGTTGGGAATGTTGAATGTTCGCTCAGGTCGCGCGCCGTCGGCGATCTGGCGTTGCCGGTTGGCTTCGTACAGCGCGATGATCGGGTTGGCTGAGGCGTAGCAGAACTGCCCCATCCATTCGAAGAAGTGAATCCACATCTGCCGGAAGTACGACAGTTCCGTCGGGTCGCGCTGGAAGATGTTGCGGTTGTCGCGGATCCACTCGCTCTTGAACAGGTCGATCTTGCGTTCCTTGGTGTAGATGCCGTGTTCGGACAGCACCAAGGGCGTTCCCTTGGACTGTTCGACCAGCCCCCCGAGGAAGCCGGCATAGCCCGTAGAGGCACAGTGCACGATGCGCACGGGAATGAGTTGCTGTGCCACGCGCGCCAGCATCCACAGCGGCTGGTACATGATGCGCACGGTCCAGAAATAGTCCACGAACGAGGGGTCCGTGCAATGCTCGCGGTAGCTGTCGCAGATGATGTTCCAGGCCCGCTTGCTGTAGAGGAAGTCGTCCAGTTGCAGCGTGCCTCCAGGCTGCATGGCACGGGTGATTTCTCGCGACGCCTGCATCGCGCGGTCGCGGTCGCCGCTGCGGAAGGCTTCGATGAGGTCGAACACCATCTGGAACGCTGCCTCGTCTCCTTGGCGCGGCGTGGGTTGGGCTTCGGCGTTCAGGTTGTCGTAGAGGAAATGCTCCTCGTAGTGCACGACATTGGCGGGCAGCTCGTATTTGAACTTGGAGTAATCTTCGCGCCGGCTGCCCAGAAACACGATGGCGAAGCGGTACTCGGGGTAGGCCCGGATCATCTGGTTGATCCAGCTCGAGACGCCACCACTGATGTAGGGGAACGTACCCTCCAGCAGCAGAGCGATGTCGGCTTCGTTGGCTTTGGGAAAACTCATCGGCCACTCCAGTAGTCGACGATGGGGCGCAGGCGCGGCAAAGCCGTCCAGTCGCTCAGCTCCTGCAGCAAGGCACGCGCTTGTACGAAATCACGGCGATCGAAACACAGCTCGGCCTGGTAAGGCAGTACACGCGTGGCCGGCAGTCCGAGGTCGCGTGCTCGCACATAGGCCGCCGCGGCCTCATCAGGTCGGCCGATCTCGTGCAGCAGGCGGCCCTGCCGCAAGTTCAACTGGGCATTGTCCGGGTGGTATTCCAGTACGAGTGCGCAATAGCGCAGTGACTCGCGGATGGCGTAGTCGCGCAGATCGCCCTGCACCAGCTCCTGATAGACCAGTTCCCAGTACAGATCGGACAGCCGGTGCGCTGACTCGATCGTGAGCGGGCCTGGCGTATCGGCCCCCTCTTGCTCGCGCGCGGTGCGCAGCGCATCCATCTCGGTATCGATGGTGCGGTTGATGCGCTTTTCCAGGGTGTCGAGCATGCCGTAGGCAAGCAGTCGTAGGTCTTCGCTCGGGTCGCTCAGCACCGTGCGCAACAAGGGTGAAGCGATGCGGCCGGACACGTACTGCAGGGCCACCATGGCCCGCATGCGGGTCTGCATGGGTGCGTGGCTATTCCCGAGAAAGGAGCGCAGCCCGGACTGGCGGAAGTTGCCTTGCCGGCGCTGGTGCAGGTCGAATTCCGGTAGTTGCAGGGATTCGAAATCGCCCTGTGCTGCGGGCGAGCGGTAAATGCGCAGCACGATGACGCCCAGCAGTACCCCAAGGAACCCAGCGATAGGCACGGCGTAGCTGAATGCGGCCATGAGGCCGAGCACCGGCAGGCGCGGCCGCGCCTGCTCACCCGCCAGCAACGGCAGCAGGAACAGCGACAGCATGAGGCAGGCCAGCGCGTGCACGAGCAGATAGCTGATGAGCGCACTGTCCGTGCGCCCGGTCAGCAGCATCGGCCCGGTCCAGGCGCCGATCTCCAGCAACAGTGCCGACAGTCCGAACTTCAGATTAAGCATGGGCCATTCCGTGCAGGCGCTGCAAGATGGCCAGCGGCGTGTCGCTGTCAAGGGGGATCACGCGTGGGAAAACGCCCGCCTCCTCAAGGGGCTGGCCGCTCTTTTGCTGCGACCAGCTTTCCAGGCGATTGATATAGCCCTCCGCCGTTGATCCGTCGCCCAAGGGCATCAGCATGGCCAGCACGTGCCGCCCCGATCCCTTGATGAGCCAGGCTTCATCCAGCTCGCGCTTCAGCCGCTGAATCTGGTCAGGCAGGCCGTTGTCGATGGCACGTGGCAGGAATTCCAGAGCCACTATGACGCTCTGCAACTGGGTGGAGTGGTGAATGTGGGCCAGCCGCTGCGCCTCGAATGCGAAGTCGGGCGGACAGTCCGGCAGATGCTCCAGGATCGGGCGAGACAGCGTCTGAACCGCCAAGCCGTCGGTGTAGTAGCCCAGCAGCAGGTTGATGGTCTGCAGGTTCTCATCTTGCAAGGAGAAGAACGGCATCTCGTCGATCACCAGCACGCCATACAGCTCGCCGCCCAGGTCTAGCAGAGGGGCGGCGACCAGGTAGCGGCTTTGCTGTTCATTGGCCAGGGCCTGGCTGATGTGACAGAGCTTGCGGGTTTCGATGGCCTGTTGCAGCAGGGGGTCGTTCACTGCGAGCGGGGCGGCATTGCCGATGCTGGCGACAGCCAGCGAGTCCACGGTGTCGCCTTGCACGGGGTACAGCGCTGCCGATTCAAGCTGGCAGTACTGTGCCAGCAGACGCAGCAGGACCTGCGCCCCTTCTTCTGCATTCTGATCAGGTGAGCCGATGTTCTGCAGCGTGGACAGCGCATCCCGCATCGACATGGGACGGCCGATCAGCTCCTGTTCAAGCCGGTCATGCGACAGGCGCAGCAGGTAGTACTGGCGCACCAGGTGCTCCAGGCGCTGGTCAAGGTAGAGCTGTACGTTCTCCGCGCGGCGCGTGCGCGCCTGCCAGAGGCTGGAAAACTCGCCCACCAGCATGACCAGGATCAAGCCGCCCAGGAAGAAGATCTGCGGGAAGGCATCGTAATGCCCTAAGTTGATGGCCAGCCACGCCGCAAGCAGCACGCAGGCACCTCCCAGACCTGCCAGCGGTCCATAGCGCAAGGCCACGATCACGGGAGCAAGCCACGACCAGGGAAAGCGCGCCTGGCTCCACAGCGGATCCAGTGGATTCCATAGCAAACCCATGCCGACCGCGATGAGGGGCAGCAGAAGGGTCTCGACCAGCATCACCCCAGGGCGTGTATCGGTTGCCGCGAGCTTGCCCAGTAGGTTCGCGGGCAGATGCCTGGCGGCCTTCTTCTTTTCGGGCGGGCTGGTGCGGCCGACGGCACGTCGGCGGGAGGAGGGAGTGGTCGTCTCGGGTTGCATGGTCGACGGATATCAGCGAACGCCGGCCAAGCCAGAGTCAAGCAGCTCGCGGATCAGCTTCTGTGCCACGGCCGACAGGGCTTCGCGGCTCCAGCCGCTCTTGCCGCCTGCACCACTCCACAGGGTGTTGCCGGTTGCCACATCAATGATTTGCAGGGTGACACCGGCCGCAGGTTCGCCATCGACGCCCACCTTGTACCGCCATTCGTCCACCGCACCGGTGAGTGCGTATTTGGCTTGCTGCTCGCGCGCCCAGGCAAGCACATCCTGCTGGCGCTTGGATTCACCAGTGTCGAACAAGGCTTCCTGCTGGGTGCTGGCAGGGTAGCGTTGCACCTTGCCGACGCCCTTCGCGTGGAGCAAGGCTTCCGCAATGGCTTCGGCACGATTGCCCGCCAGAGGGGTCTCGGTGTGGTTGGCGAATGGCACCACCACCCAGGTTGCGTTGCGTTCCAGCAGCGGCGGCTGTCCGCGGTCGATGGTGGAGCAGCCGGCGAGCCACACGGCGGCGCTGCCGAGGGCGATGGTTTTCAGGCCTTGCAGAAGTTTGCGGCGGTGGAGCATGGTGTGTCCTCTCTAGAAATGAAGTCGGTAGCTGAATTGCAGGTCGCGCGTCAGGCCCTGGTTTTGCA
>Ga0308157_10008458_pt1 | contig 11692 bp, 10 predicted proteins | sample PhyBR1_FD_201035 | JGI IMG/M metagenome (GOLD analysis project Ga0308157, IMG submission 201035) | Phyllosphere microbial communities from UC Gill Tract Community Farm, Albany, California, United States - DLSLB.R1 | ecosystem: Host-associated > Plants > Phyllosphere > Unclassified | place: USA...
GAGGTGCTGTCTAGGTTGAGCAGCAGGCATGCGTCGAAGACAGGAAGACGCTGTACTCGGGCAGAGTGGGCAGCAGAGCATTGTCCCTGTCTGCCACTGAACCATTGCGGTCAAATCGTTCGATGCACTCAACCGTTTCAGGGAAAAATCGGATACGCGGCTCAGGCACTTGCGATTTTGCCGCCTTGGCAAGAAGCACCGTCACCTGCCCGTTCATGACCGAGCGGAGCTTAGTCCGCGACCTCAGGTTAAATGCTGGCCTCCTTGGCCACCGATTCGCGTGAGCGTTACTCCGGCAGCAAGTTATCAAAGTACCAGTGAACCGTTCGCGTGCGGGAGTCGTCGCGGATTGATCCAATCCCAGGGGCCAACCGGACGCTAGAGGGCAAGCATCTGGCTAGCCCAGCATGCGCCGTCCTGGCAGAAGCTCCAGACCTTGTTTTCCTCGCAGCGCGCGCCCACCAGCGCTGCATTGGCCTGGACCATGCTTTCGAACCGCGCGGATGACGTTGCCGAAGGCTTATGCCGTTTGGAGTGAAAACTTCATAGGCCTAACTTGGAGTTGCGAACACAAACCTTGCTGGGTGGTTGCGTCGCCTAGTCCGGCTACTCGCACTGCCTGCAGCTGCGCGCCTGAATGCAACCGCAAATCTTCGATTTTCCGGCTTGTGTGAGCGACTCTGAAAAACACAAGTTGCCTGCCTTGGTGCGGAGCAGGAAAACGCCGATGCAGGCGATGAAGCACTGGCACCCAATCCACCCACATCTGTTCAATAATCGGCCCGGATATCGTTCGGTATTCGAAATGAAGGAAATTTCGGCGCATAGCACTTACCGCAGGACGATTTTCAATTAAATCAACGCATTGCAGTGCAATTACCAGTGAAAAACGCTGCATCCAGTGGATCCTTAAGGAGTTCGCTGGCATGAAAAATCGGCAGATCACGGCATTACCCGCCAGCTACGAAGAACACAATGATTTCAGCAATCTTGCTCGCTCCTTCCAGGATATATATGTTCAAACGTACCGATTCCAATATAAAGACAGATATTGAGGATGAAATCAACTGGGATCCTGCAGTCACAGATGACACACTGATTGCGGTGACCGTAAAGGATGGTGTGGCGACCTTGACTGGCTTCGTCAAGAGCTATATGGACTCCTATTACGCCGAGAAAGCGGCAAAACGCGTGAAGGGAGTGACAGCGATTGCCAACGATATCAAAGTGAAGCTGCCCACAGAGCGCACCGACCCGGAGATCGCTGAGGAAGCCTTTAAAGCTGTCAAACGGGAATTACCAACCACATCTAAAAATATCAAAATTGTCGTCAAGGATGGATGGCTCAAATTAGAAGGCGAGTGCGATTGGTATTTCCAGAAAGAAGCGGCTGAACGATCGCTGCGATCCATCAATGGCATCAAGATAATTTCCAACTTCATCACCGTGAAGGAACAAGCCACCCCCATTGATATCAGTAAAAAGATCGAAGCGGCACTGGTGCGTAACGCTCGGCTCGATGCCGATAATATCCAGGTTGAATTGTCAGGTAGCAAGGTCACTTTGCGAGGAAAGGTGCATTCGTTGTCAGAGAAGCTGGAAGCTCAGCGCGCCGCATGGTCGGCGCCAGGCATTACATCGGTGGAGAATGCCATCGCAGTTTCACTGTGAGCATGCAAAAATCCATGAAGGAACCGATGTAAAGCAGGTGCAGCACGGCGCGCTCAAATCATTGATGGGCCGTGCAAAAATGCCTGACGAAGCGATTTATGCAGCGGCACCCTCGGTGTTGACATGCAATAGTTTGTTCCCGCCAAGTCTGGATGCCAGAGGCTTGTAATCCCAGGCCGAGCGCGGCCCTGGGGCGCTGCCGTCGGCCAACAATGCGGGCAACTACGCGGTACGTTCTGCGCTGTGCGCCCAGACGCGCTCCGGGGCCCATTCACGCAGTCGCATGTGGATGAAGCCTCGGGCTTGGCAGGTACGCCGAACACATCGGCTGCACGCTCCGGCCACTGGCTAACGCCGAGTTCAGCCGCTTGCGCCAAGCCCAAACAAGTAGGGCCAGGCCCCCCGATCGGCACGTCCCGCGACGCCCCCGCTTTGGCATCGGCACTTGGCTTTGGACTGCGGGTGCAACGGATTCAGATGCGCCAGCGGCGGAAATCACCGACCGATCCAGCCCGGATTCAGACATGGGGCCCCAGGCCCACCACGGCGCCGGCCTGAGGCGGTGGAATGCGCACCCGTGCCGCAATCAGCAAGGCCGCGAACAGCAGCAGCATGCTGGCGGCGACGAACACGCCGGTGATGCCGCCGGCGCCGAACATCGCTCCACCCGCAGCCGCCCCGACGGCAATGGAGGATTGCACCGAGGCCACCACCATGCCGCCCGCGCTCTCGGCCTGGTCGGGCACGGAGCGTGCGACCCAGCTCGACCAGGCCACAGGCACACCACCGAAGGCCAGGCCCCAGCACGCCACCAGCAGCGCCTGCCCGGCCACAGAGGCGGGCAGCAGCACCAACGACAAGGCCGCGATGCCGACCAGCGCGGGCATCAGCGCCAAGGTCAGGCGCAGGCTGCGCTGCATCAGCCCACCCGCGAGCAGCGTGCCGGCGAAGTTCGCCACGCCGAAACCCAGCAGCATCAGCGCGAGCCTGTCGGTATCCACGCCCGCGCTGCTTTCCAGGAAGGGGCGGATGTAGGTGAACAGGGCGAAATGGCCGGCATGGGCCAGAATGCAGGCCAGCATGCCCATGGCGATGCCCGGACGCAGCAGCACGTCAAGCACCGTCCTGAGCCGCACCGCGCTGCGCGGCGCCATGCGCGGCAGCGTGAACCACTGGAAGACCAGCGTGATCAGCCCCACGGCGGCGGCCGCCACGAAAGCGCTGCGCCAGCCATACAGCCCCCCCAGATAGCTGCCCAGCGGTACCGCCACCACCGTCCCCAGCGCAATGCCGCTGAAGATGATCGACAAGGCGCGCGGCAGCAGCGCGGCCGGCACCAGACGCATGGCCACGGCGGTGGCCATGCTCCAGAACCCGCCCAGCGCGATGCCCAGCAATACGCGCATCACCAGCAGCACCGCCATGCTGGACGACAGCGCGACCAGCAGGTTGGAAGCGATCATCAGCGCGGAAAAGCCCAGCAGTACGACCCGCCGGTCCAGCGCACGCGTCAGGCCGGGCACCAGCAAGCCGGCAAATAGCGCCACCACGGCCGTCACGGTCACGGCCTGGCCCGCCAGGGCCTGCGACACGCCCAAGTCCCTGGCCATGGGCGTCAGCAGACTCGCCGGCAGGTACTCCGCCGTCAACAAGCCGAAGACGCCCATCGCCAACGAGAACACCGCCATCCAAGCGGCCGAGGCCGGCGCTGCCAGGTCCGCCGTGCCTTGATCGGCAATGGCGTCACAAACGCAATCATTCATCACAAGATACCCTTAGAAAACTATCGTGAGCCAAAGTCTAGGGCTTGGATTCAGGATGATCTATGATGAAAAGTCTTGAGTTTTTGATCGAAACACCTGCATGGATGTGCCGCAACAGTTTGCTCTCTCGTCCGAACTCATCAGCGAGCTGCTGACGGGCATGCGCCTGCGCGGCGTCGAATACCGGCGCATCCAGGTCGGGCCCTGCTTCGGCTTGCACTTCGAAGCCAGGCCCGGGCGTGGCTACTTCCACTATCTGGCGGTGGGATCGGCCGTGCTGCGCAGCGCCGACGGCGCCCTGCACGAACTATCGGCCGGCAGCGCCGTGTTCATTCCCCACGGCGCGGCACATCAATTGCTCTCCAGCCCCGACGCATCCGTCCAGGACATCGACAGCTTCGAGGCGGCCCCGCTGGGCGACACGGTCAGCGCCGTCGATGCCTGCCCGAGCACCAGCGCCGTGCCCAGCGCCATCCTGTTCCATGGATGCATGGAGTTCGACCTGGGCGGCATGCAGGGCCTGGGCCGGCTGATGCCAGGCCTGATGCTGGCCGATGCCGCCAGCACGCGCTATCCCGGGCTGCTGCCCATGCTGGCCGCGATGAAAGGCGAAATCTGCTCCGGGCGGGTCGGCTTCGCCGGCATCCTGGCGCGCCTGGCCGAGGTGGTGGCGGCCATGATCGTGCGCGGCTGGGTCGAATGCGGCTGCGACAATGCATCGGGCCTGGTGGCTGCGTTGCGCGATCCGCGGCTGGCGCGCGCCGTTTTGGCCCTGCATCGCCAGCCCGGGCGCGACTGGACGGTGGCGGAACTGGCGGCCGAGTGCCATGTCTCGCGCTCGGTCTTCGCGCAACGTTTCGAGCTCACCATGGGCACGCCCCCGTTGCGCTACGCGACGGAGCTGCGCATGCGCCTGGCAAGCCAGTGGCTGGGCCAGGAAAGCATTTCCATCGACAGCGTGGCAGAACGGCTCGGCTACGCGTCTCAGGCGGCCTTCAGCCGTGCTTTCAAACGCATCACCGGTCAGCCCCCAGGAGCGATCCGACAAGCGCGCCGGCGTGCGATGCGTGAGCCCGCTGACTTGTGAGTCGATGACTGTGTCGTGCCATCTTGGACTCGGATCCGGGACGCGAACGACGGCAAGCGCTGCGAAGCAGACATGACAGGGCATGCCCACCGCCGGCAATGTCGCCAACAGACAACCCACCTGACCTGCGACTTGGCCAATGAAGTGGCTCATGCCGAATCACGGTGGGCTCTGGAGTGGGGTTCACGATCCACTCACAAGTCCTTCGCAGAAGCCGGCCCCGCAGATCGGCGTTACTTCGCCCGTGATTGGAGATGGCTCAAGCCTGCGGCCAGCATCTCGCCGATGAGCTTCTGCACGGGCTGGGCCGTCACCTCCCGGTACTCGTAGGGGTAGGCCTCGTTCATGTAGAGGCTTTGGCACATCTCCAGCTGGATGGTGTGCACGCCGCTGGCAGGGTTGCCGTAGTGGCGGGTGTTGTAGCCCCCCTTGAAGCGGCCGTTGACCACATGCGAGAAGCCCTGCACCGCCTGCAGCGGTGCCGTGGTCGCCTCGAACAGCTGCGGATCGCAGGAGATGCCGCTATTGGTGCCGAAGTTCAGGTCGGGCAGCTTGCCATCGAACAGCCGCGGGATCACGCTGGCGATCGAATGCGCCTCCCACACCAGCACCTGTGCATGCCGTACTCGCAGGCGTTCGATCTCGCACGCCAGCGCCTGGTGGTAGGGCTGCCAGTAGCTCTCCAGCCGGCGCTGGACCTCGGCCGCATCGGGCTCGCACCCTGGCTTGTAGAGCGGGTTGCCGTGGAAGGTGGTGAGGGGGCACAGTCCGGTGGTGTTCTGGCCCGGATAGAGGCTCTCGCCGCTCGGCGGGCGGTTCAGGTCGACGATGTAGCGCGAGACCTTGGCGACCAGCATGCTGGCCCCCAGGGAGCGGGCCACGGCGTAGACCTGGTCCAGGTGCCAGTCGCTGTCACCCGTCTGCAGTGCCTCGTCCGTGTAGCTATCGCGCAACGGCTCGGGAATCGACGTGCCCAGGTGCGGAATCGAGATGAGCAGCGGCACGCTGCCCTGGTGCAATTGGTACGTGGGCGTTTCGATGGCGGGGCTCATGGGGCGGGTGAACACTGATTTGGGGTGGTAAGCCCCGAAGGGCGGGAAATATCTCGGCCGCGGGCGCAAACGCGCGCCTGCCTACGCGGCCGCAGCGGCCACCCGTCGCGGGTGTGGCTCACCGAGATTCTAGGTGAGGTGTTGGCGCGCGCAGCGCCAGCGCGCTGCCGCCGGCAACGGCTCAGTCGAGTTCGATATGCGCCGCCTCGGCAACCTGCTTGAACTTGGCGATCTCGCGGCGGATCTGGGCCGAGAAATCGGTCGGCGTCGTGCCCGAGGCAAACAGCCCCAGGCCGGCCAGGCGTTCGCGCACCTCCGGGTCCTGCAGGGCCTTGGCCACGGCCTGCTGCACCTGCAGCACGATGGCCGGCGGCGTGGCGGCGGGAGCGACCAGTCCGAACCAGGAGGGCTCGTTGATCGCAGCTTGACCCAGCTCGGCATAGGTCGGCACGTTGGGCAGCACGTCGAGGCGCTCATTCCAGGACACGGCCAGCGCCCGCAGCTTGCCGGACTTGACGTGGGGCAAGGCGGCGATGACCTGGTCGAAGTAGGCCGCAACCTGGCCGGCAAGCACATCGTTGAGCGCCGGCCCCGACCCACGGTAGGGAACGTGCACCATGCTGGTGCCCGTTGCGCGCTTGAACAGTTCGCCCCACAGGTGGCCTATGGTGCCGTTGCCAGGCGAGGCATAGGACAGCTTGCCCGGGTTGGCCTTGAGATAGGCGACGAACTCATTGAAGTTGCTGACCCCCGGCACCTGGGCGGGGTTGATCACGAGAATCCCCGGTGCCTTGACGATCTCGGTCACGCCGACGAAGTCCTTGATCGGGTCGTAGGGCAACTTCTTGTACACGGCCGGGTTCACACCGTGGGTCGACAGCGTGGCAACGGCCAGCACCGCGCCGTCCGGCGCGGCACGTGCCGCCTCCGCCATGCCGACCGAGCCACCGGCACCGGCGCGGTTGTCGACAATGACCGGGCGGCCCAGCAGGCGCGACAGCGGCTCGATCAGGGCGCGGGCCGAGGCGTCGGTCGCTCCGCCCGGAGGAAAGGGCACCACCAGGCGCAGCGGCTTGCCCTGGGCCCAGGACATTCCGGGAAGAAGGGTCGTGGCAGCAAGGGCGGTCAGGAGGTGGCGGCGTTGCAGTGTGCGTTGCATGGTTTTATTTCTCGATTCGATCAGATGAAGTCGCAGGGACAGCTGCATCAAGCAAAACCTGTGCCGCACGGGCGCTGGGCAGACTGGCGCTGCGCGAAACAGCCATAACGGCCGCTTATGGATAGGCACCGGCGCCCCCCTCACGCGCCGGCATGGCGCCGCATACAGTCGCGCCATGACTGCTGCCCTCTCGGTGGATTCCCACGCCCATGTCTTTCTGCGCAATATGCCGCTGGCCGCCCAGCGCCGCTACGCGCCGGACTTCGACGCCACGCTGGCGGAGTACCTGGACCTGCTGGACGCGCATGGCATCCGCCATGGCGTGCTGGTGCAGCCCAGCTTCCTGGGCTATGACAACAGCTACCTGCTGCAGGCCTTGCGCCAGCAGCCGCAGCGCCTGCGGGGTGTGGTGATGCTGGATCCGGCCACCAGCGCGCCCGAGCTGGCGGCGCTGGCCGCCGCCGGGGTCACGGGCGTGCGCCTCAACCTGGTCGGCCAGCCGCTGCCCGATCTCACGCAAGCGCCTTGGCCCGCATTCCTGGCGCGCATCCGGGCCCTGGACTGGCATCTGGAGCTACACCGCAGGGCCGCGGACCTGGCGCCGCTGATCGCCGCGGCCGCGGACAGCGGCTGCCGCGTCGTGGTGGACCACTTCGGCCGGCCCGATACGGTGCTGGGCAGTGGCGATCCCGGCTTTGCCGCGCTGCTGCGCCATGCCGATGCGGGCCGCGTCTGGGTCAAGCTGTCGGCCGCGTACCGCAACGCCACCGGTCAGCGCGCGGGCGACGCCGCGGCCGCGCGTGAATGCGCGCGCCAGTTGCTCGCCGCGTTCGGCCCCGAGCGCCTGGTCTGGGGCAGCGACTGGCCGCACACCCAGCACCAGCACCTGGCCAGCTATGCCAGCAGCCTGGAGGCGCTGGCCGACTGGGTGCCCGATGGCGCGCAGCGCCGCCGCATCCTCGGCGCCACGGCAGTCGAACTGTTTCACCTTCCCTCATAAAACCAATCTGCAGGAGACAACATGCAACGACGTTCCATGGCCTTTGCCCTCGCCGCCCTGGCGCTGGCGCCCGGCGTGCAAGCCCAGTCCGACTTTCCCAGCAAGCCCGTGAAGCTGGTGGTCACCTACCCGCCAGGCGGCACGGTGGATGTCGCGGCCCGCATCCTCGCCAACAAGCTGACCCAGCTCTGGGGCCAGTCCGTGGTCGTGGACAACCGCGCCGGCGGCGGCGGCATCATTGGCGCCCAAGCCGTGCTGTCGGCCCCGGCCGACGGCTACACGCTGATGGTGGACGCGTCCAACCATGCGCAGAACGCCGCGCTCAAGAAGCGCATGCCCTTCGACACGCTCAAGGCCTTCGCGCCGGTATCGCTGCTGGTCAAGGTGCCCAACGTGCTGGTGATCCATCCACGCTTTGCGGCGCAGACGCCCAAGGACGTGGTGGCCTATGCCAAGGCCAACCCCGGCAAGCTGGACTATGCCTCCTCGGGCAATGGCTCGGCCCAGCATCTGGCGGCCGAACTGTTTGCGCTCAAGACCGGCGCGCCGATGACGCATGTCGCCTACCGCGGCGGCGGCCCGGCCATGGTCGATGTGATGGCCGGCAATGTGCCGGTGTTCTTCGCCAGCCTGGCCTCGTCGCTGCCGCACATCCAGGCCGGCAAGCTCAAGGCGCTGGCCGTCGCCGGCGCGCGTCGCTCGCCGGTGCTGCCCGAGACGCCGACCTTCACCGAAGCCGGCGTAAGCGACGTCGATGTCTACGAATGGAACGGACTGTTCGCGCCCGCTGGCACGCCTGCCGCGCTGGTGGAGAAGATCAGCAAGGACGTGGCGACCGCGCTCAACGACCGCGAGATCAAGGCCAAGCTGATGGCGCTGGGTGCCGAAGTCATCGCCTCCAGCCCCCGGGAACTCGATCAATTTCGCCGCAGCGAGATCACCCAGTGGACTGCGCTGGGCAAGCGCGCGAACATTTCGCTGGACTAGTGCCTCAAGAGGCCCTCAAACAGTCCCTAAAGCAACTCGGCCAGCTGGCTCGCCAGCGTGGCCTTGCCCGACGCCTGCCACAGCACGCTCAGCTCGAAATGCGGCAGCCACTCGCCATCGCGCAGTGGCGCATAGCGCACGCCGCGGTGCTGCAGCACTTCGGCCGATTGCGGCAGCAGCGATGCCCCCACGCCCGCCGCCACGCAGGACAGCACGGTGAGCGAGCGGTTGCTCTCCTGCACCACGCGCAGCGCCAGCCCGCTGCGCGCAAACGCATTGGCAATGCCGGCGCGCAGCGCGGGCAGCTGGGCTTGCGGAAACCATACCAGCCCCAGCCGCTCCAGGTCGGCCAGGCACACATGGCCATCGGCATCCACGGGATGGCTGGCCGGCAGCACGGCCACCAGCGGATCGCGCCGCACCAGCTTCTGGCGCACCCGGCCGGGCAAGGCCACCGGCGTGTGCAGCATCGCCAGGTCGATGCGGCCTTCGCCCAGCGCCTGCACCAGATCGGCATTGCCCATCTCCGACAGCACCACCTGGGTCCCCGCGAACTGCGCCTGCAGCAGTTTGAGCGCCTGCGGCAAGGCCTCGTAGACCGCATGCGTCACAAAGCCAATGTGCATGCGTCCGGTCTTGCCGCCCGCAATCGCCCGGATCTTGCTTTCGGCGCTCTCCGCCAGCGCCAGGCTGGCCCGCACCTCGTCGATCACCGCCTGGCCCGCGCTGCTGAGCAGCGTGCCGCGGCGCGAACGCTCGAACAGGCGCACGCCCAGCGTCTCTTCGACGCGCCGCAGCGCCTGGCTCAAGGCCGGTTGCGCGACTTGGAGATGCGCGGCCGCGGCCGTCATGCTGCCCAGGTCGGCAACGGCAAGCAGGTAACGCATGGAACGGGTGTCGAACACAGGAGGCATGGCGCCAAGAATAACCGCAGCGCTGGACCCATGGGCTGTGTGCCCGGAGCGCCGCGCTCGCCCGCACGCGTTGATTCGGTTGCCTAACGATGCCGCGGAGTGTCAGCCGGCTTGCCGCGGCATGGCGCTGGCGCGCTGGCGGGCCAGCGCGATGAAGGCGCGCACGTAGTCGACGGCCATGTCCGCCGTGCGTGCCCCCAGAAAGATCTGCTTGGCAATGCCCTGCGCGCCCAGCCGCACCGGCACCACGTCCATCTTCGCCGCGTATTCCTCGACCAGCCAGCGCGGCAGCGCGGCCACGCCGCGGCCGCTGGCCACCATCTGCAGCATGATGTCCGTGGTCTCGATCGCCTTGTGGCGCCGGGGCGTGACCCCGGCGGGCAGCAGGAACTGGTTGTAGATGTCCAGGCGCTCGATGTCCACGGGATAGCTGATGAGCACTTCCGGCGTCAGCTGCTGCGGCGTCACATAGGCCGCCGCCGCCAGCGCATGGCCCTTGGCCACGACCAGCACCTGCTCGTAGTCGAACACGGCCTCGAACGTCAGCCCTGGCTTGAACAGCGGATCGGGCGTGACCAGCAGATCGATCTCGTAGCCAAAAAGCGCGCCTATCCCGCCGAACTGGAACTTCTGCTTGACGTCCACATCCACGTCGGGCCATGCGGCCAGATAGGGTGACACCACCTTGAGCAGCCACTGATAGCAGGGATGGCATTCCATGCCTATGCGCAGCGCCCCGCGCTCACCCTGGGCAAACTGGCCCAGGCGCTCCTCGGCCAGATCCAGTTGCGGCAGCACGCGCTGGGCCACCGCCAGCAGGTATTGGCCGGCCTGGGTCAGGCGCAGGCTGCGCCCCTCGCGCAGCCACACGTCGCAGCCCAGTTGCTGCTCCAGCTTCTTCATGCTGTGGCTCAGGGCCGACTGGCTCAGGTTCAGCACGCCCGCAGCGGCCGTCAAAGACCCCTGCTTTTCAACCTGCTCAACGATGGAAAGGTGGATGCGCTCCAGCATTCAGATGAATCCTATTCATGGATTTATGAAATAAGACCATTTTACTTCATTGACCTTCGTCCCTACCATCGCTTATCCGGCCGAGGAAGTGATCCTGGTCTGCACCAGCAATCGTCTTTTCTCGCCCCCATCAGCACCTTGGCCCGCCATGCACCTCGAACCCAGCTACAGCCTCAAAAGCATCTCTTTCGATGAGAACTATCAACCATCGGACAGCACGCGCATCACGACGAACTTTGCCAATCTGGCCCGCGGAACGCGCAGACAACAGAATCTGCGCAACACGCTGAGGATGATTGACAATCGTTTCAATGACCTCGCGCATTGGGACAATCCGACGCGAGATCGCTACCGCGTCGAACTCGAGATCATCTCCGTCGAGATGCATATCGACGCCATGGGCGGCAATGGAGCCTTTCCACTGCTGGAGATATTGAAAACCAGCATTCTCGACAAACAAGCGAACAAACGCATCGCCGGCATCGCGGGGAACAACTTCTCCTCCTACCTGCGCGACTACGACTTCAGTGTCCTGCTGCCTCAATACAACGCCCACCGCGCGCAGTTCAGCACGCCCGACGATTTCGGCGATCTGCATGGCAGGCTGTTCCAGCAGTTTGCCCGGTCGAGCACCTACCGGCAGTGCTGCGACAAGCCGCCGGTGATCTGCATCAGCGCCTCGACCAGCAAGACCTATAGGCGCAGCGCAAATGAGCACCCGGTACTGGGCGTCGAGTATCAACAAAATGAACTGTCCTCGACCGACCGCTACTTCGCAAAAATGGGCCTGCAGGTGCGATTTTTCATGCCTGCGAATGGCGTTGCACCCTTGGCGTTCTACTTTCAAGGCGACCTGCTGGCCGACTACGCGAATCTGGAGCTGATCGCCACCATCAGCACCATGGAAACCTTCCAGCGGATTTATCGCCCCGAAATCTACAACGCCAATGCGGTGGCCGGGACCCTCTATCAGCCCAGCCTGAAAAACCAGGATTACTCCTTGACGCAGATTGTCTATGACCGGGACGAGCGCGGCCAGCTGGCAATC
>Ga0308157_10008459_pt1 | contig 11691 bp, 8 predicted proteins | sample PhyBR1_FD_201035 | JGI IMG/M metagenome (GOLD analysis project Ga0308157, IMG submission 201035) | Phyllosphere microbial communities from UC Gill Tract Community Farm, Albany, California, United States - DLSLB.R1 | ecosystem: Host-associated > Plants > Phyllosphere > Unclassified | place: USA...
CACCGGCGCCGTCGTCGTCGATCTGATGTTCGACCTCGCCCGCAAGCAGAACACCGCCGTCGTGCTGATCACCCATGATCCCCATCTGGCCGAACGCGCCGACCGCACCTTCACCATGACTGCCGGCGAACTCGTCGAAACCACGGCCGCCCGCTGATGCATAATTTCCTGGCTTCGGTTCGCATCGGCCTCCTCGACATGCGCGGCGACCTGCGCCGCTTCATGCTGCTCGTTGTCTGCCTTGCCGTCGGCACCGCGCTGATCGCCGGTGTCAATTCGGTTGGCGCCAGCATTTCCCGTGCCATCGAAACCGGCGCCGCCGAGCTGATGGGCGGCGATATCGAACTCTCCCGCGCCGACCGCGTCGCCACCGCCGAAGAGCTCGAGGAAATGGCCAGCTTCGGCACCGTCACCGACACCGTCGATACCAATGTCCGCGCCCAGTCCGATGCCGCCGACGCCTTCGTCGATCTCGCCGCCGTCGGCGACAACTATCCCCTGCTCGGCCACGTCGTCAGCCCGCAACTGACCGGCGACGCCACGCTCGCTACGCTCCTCGAAGTCCGCGACGACATCCCCGGCGCCCTCGTCGATCCGCTGCTGCTCGACCAGCTCCAGATCGCGGTCGGCGACCGCTTCTTCCTTGGCGGCACCGAATTCGAGGCCCGCGGCACGCTGACTCGCCTGCCCGATAGCGCCGTACGCGGCTTCCGCCTCGGCCTCACCGCGCTGATTTCCGCCGAAGGCTTTGCCGGCATCGGCGACCGCTCCTCGCCTCTCCCCGGCCTCGGCACCTGGTCGCGCTACAAAATCCTCCTCTCCGACATGGATGCCAATGCGGGACGCCTCGCCGCCGACGACGCCTTCGGCAATACCGGCTGGACCATCCGTTCCGCCCGCGATGGCCTCGGCGACATGGTGCGCTACTACGACCTTTTCATGCGCTTCCTCGTCATCGTCGGCCTCGGCTCGCTGCTGATCGGCGGCGTCTCGGTCTGGACCGGCATGCAGGCCTATATCGCTGAGCGCGCCAGCGTCATCGCCATCCTCCGCTCCATGGGCGCCGGTCGCACCCGCGTCTTCCTCCACTTCTTCTCCCAGGTCGCAGCCCTCGCCGCCGTCGGCGTCGCCATTGGCCTCCTCATCGGTGGCGGCGGCGCTTTCCTGCTCATGCCCACCGTCGGCCGCGCCGTCGGCATTGCCCTCGCGCCCGCCGTCCACCTCCAGCCTCTGCTGGTTGCCGCCGGCGCCGGCCTCGTCACGGCGTTTGCCTTTGCCTATCTGCCGCTGCAACAGGCCCAGACCATCCGCCCCGTCCTGCTGTTCCGCGCCAAGGGTCTGGCAACGCCACCCGCCGATTGGCGCGCGCTCCTGCTCAGCGCCCAGGTCCTGCCACTTATCGCCGCCGCCATCGCCTTCGTCATCCTCGCCTGGCTGATGACCGGTGACTGGCAGCTTGTCGCAGCCTTCGGCCTCGCCAGCCTCGCGGCCGCGGTGATCTTCCAGCTCTTCATCCGCCTCATCCAGCTCGCGCTGCGCCATATGCCCGAGCCGCGCCTTCTGGTGCTGCGCCATGCCCTGCGCGCCATTTCCGGCTCCGGCCAGAATGCCGCCTCGGTCGTCGTTTCGGCCGGCATGGCGCTGGCCATGCTGATTGTCGTGCTGGTCCTGCAGGCCAATATGCGCCAGGAATTTCTCGGCGCCTCGGCCTATGACGCCCCGACCCTCGTCGCCTCCGACCTCTTCGAGGACGAGATCGAAACCCTTGAAACCATGGCCGCGCCCGGCGGCAACATCGCCCGCTTCGTCTCGACGCCCATGCTGCGTGGCGAATTGACCGAAATCGCTGGCACCCCGGCCGCTGACGTCCGCACCCGTGGCCCCGAAGCCACCTTCCTCCTCTCGGGCGAGGTCCCGCTCACCTACCGCGAAGAACTGCCGGCCTCGTCCCGCGTTACCTCCGGCGACTGGTGGCCCGAGGACTATTCCGGCCCCGGCCTCGTCTCGCTGCACCAGAGCCTGCGCTCCGGCCTCGGCGTCGACCTGGGTGACACGTTGACCTTTACCATCTTCGGCGATCCGGTCACCGTCACCGTCGCCAGCTTCCGCGATTATTCCTGGCAGGGCGGCATCGACTTCCTCGCCACCTTCTCGCCCGGCGTCATCGAGGATTACCCCACCACGCTCTTTGCCGCCGTCACCGCCGTGCCCGGCCGCGAAAGCGATGTGGAAGTCCAGCTCGCCAACGACCTCCCCGACATCCGCTTCATCTCGGTCGGCGATACCCTGAAGCAAATCACCGATGCCCTGGCGCAGCTCTCCTTTGCCTCAGCGCTGGTTGGCGGCCTCGCCGTGGGCAATGGCCTGCTCGTGCTGATCGGCTCGCTCTCCACCGGCCGTCGCCAGCGCGAAGCCGATACGGTCATCACCAAGGTCCTCGGCGGCACGCGCCGTGTGATCCTTGGCACGGCCTTCCTGCAATATTTCATCCTGGCGACCCTGGCCGCCATTCCCGCCGCCCTGCTGGGCATCGGCCTCGGCTACATCGTCAGCTCGGTCATGCTCAATGTCGACTTCGTGCTCAATGGCAACGTCCTTGCGGTCGTGCTGTTGGCCGCCCTGATCATCACCGCCCTGCTCGGCGCCATGACCATCCTCCGCGCCGCCTCTGCTCGCCCGGCACGACTGCTCCGCGACCTCTAGCAAACACAAGGGGCGCCAATCCCGCGATTGACGCCCTTTCGTGTCCTGCAGTCACGGTTCAGTCCGTGAAGCTGAACTCGGCCAGTTCGCAGACATTGTTGTCGGTCGACGTCACCTGGTCGCCGTCTTCGAACACCGCGAGGAAATCGTATTTGCAGTAGCCCGTGCCATCATCGATATTGATCATCACGCTGCTGCCTGCCGGCAGGATTTCGCTGCCCAGGATATCCTCCTGCCACGACGACGTGCCGGTGTTGGATGCATAGAATTCATAGATGTCGTAAGACGACGTATTGTTGATGCGCACGTGACGGTCCTGCGCCGCAGCGCTGGTCACGCCAACTGCAAGAATGGCAAGCATGAGTGCTGCCGATAGTGTCTTCATGATATCCCCCAGGCCTTTGCTCGACCTGAGGCCAGCAAGTAAGTCTCCGCGCCAAATATTGGCAATATGGATTCTGCCATCTCCGACCAACTATCTATTGCTCCACCGCCCCAGCCGCCGCTCCCAGAGCCCCGCGATCAACTCTGTGACTTCCCACCGCGCATCTTCCCCGAATCGGGCTCGCGGGTGTTAAAAGTCCCTTTGCCATGTGCTGGCACGCGTTGACTCCCGATTGCCGGGACGTTTCCCGCCAATCGGAGACCTGATGAAGGTAGCAATCGACATGGGCGCCACTTCGGGCGCCACGCCCGCGACGCTCGATCTCGAGGAACTGCTCGCGACCCGTCTGCTCGTCCAGGGCAATTCGGGCTCCGGCAAGTCGCACCTTTTGCGTCGCCTGCTCGAACAGTCCGCCCCCTGGGTGCAGCAATGCATCATCGATCCCGAGGGTGACTTCACCACGCTGGCCGACAAGTTCGGCCACACCGTCGTCGATGCCACCCGCACCGAAGCCGAACTCACCCGCATCGCAGCCCGCGTCCGCCAGCACCGCGTCTCCGTCGTCCTCAACCTCGAAGGCCTCGACGTCGATCAGCAGATGCGCGCCGCGGCCGCCTTCCTTGGCGGCATGTTCGATGCCGATCGCGACTTCTGGTATCCCGTCCTCGTCGTCGTCGATGAAGCCCAGCTCTTTGCCCCCGCCGCTGCCGGCGAAGTGGCCGACGATGCGCGCAAACTCTCGCTCGCCGCGATGACCAACCTAATGTGCCGCGGCCGCAAGCGCGGCCTCGCCGGTGTCATCGCCACCCAGCGCCTTGCCAAGCTGGCGAAAAACGTCGCGGCCGAAGCCAGCAACTTCCTGATGGGCCGAACCTTCCTCGATATCGACATGGCCCGCGCCGCCGATCTCCTCGGCATGGACCGCCGCCAGGCCGAACAGTTCCGCGATCTGGCCCGCGGCCATTTCGTCGCCCTCGGCCCCGCCATTTCGCGCCGTCCCCTGCCGGTCACCATCGGCGCCGTCGAAACCTCGGCCCGCTCCACCAGTCCCAAGCTGACCCCCTTCGAGGCGCCGGTCGATGCCGCCGACCTGATCTTCACCGCCGATCCGGACGAACTCGTGCGTCCCGTCGTGCGCCGCCCCGCACCGCCACCGCCGCCCTCGACCAATGAGCTGCTGGCCCAGCTGACCCGCGCCCGCCCGCAGGCTGAGGAAGCCCCGCAGACGCTTTTCCCCGAGATCGACGAAGCCGAACGCGACCGCCAGATCGACGACATCATGGCCGAACTGCTCGGCGATCCCGACGCCGGCTTCCGCACCACCGCCGTGCTCTATCAGGATTTCCTCGTCCGCTGCCGCATCCGCCGCGTCCCCGGCGAACCACCGGCCCTGCCCGCCTTCAAGCGCAAGCTCGCCGTCGCCCGCGTCGCCCCAGAGCCCGAAATGGCCCAGTCCGATGGCTGGCAGCAGGCGCTCTCGCTGTCTGAAACCCTGACCGACGACGTCCAGGGCGTCTTCCTGGTCCTCGCGCAAGCTGCGCTGACCTCAGCGCCCTGCCCCTCCGACGCGACCCTCGCCCGCCTCTACGGCACCCACTCCTCGAGCCGCGCCCGGCGCCTCCTCACCTGGTTCGAAGAACGCGGCCTCCTCGTGGTCCGCCTCGACTTCCGCCAAAACCGCGTCGTCGCCTTCCCCGACTTGAATGCCGAAACCGCCCCCGGCGACCCGAATGGGCCAGATGCTTTGGTGGATGTAAGAGGCGCCGCGGAATAGCGCCAAAGAGTGGAGCGGTCCCTCCCCCTATCAGGGGGAGGTTAGGAGGGGGTACCCTCTTCGTAAAAACAAAACACCCCCGGACCAAGCCGAGGGTGCTGAATTTGTAGCGCTGCGTCAGACCTCAATCGTCCTCCACAAACACCTCTTTCCGCTTCTTCCTTATGCTCGGCAGCACCGCAATCACCACCGCCAGTACGGCCAGCCCCAGCAGCGTCGCCGAAATCGGCCGTGTGATGAACACCGTCGGGTCACCCCTCGAAATGATCATCGCCCGCCGCAAATGCTCTTCCAGCAGCGGCCCCAGCACGAAGCCCAGCAGCAGCGGCGCCGGCTCGCAGCCAAAGCGCATCAGCACATAGCCAACCACGCCAAAGAAGCCGATCGCATAGACGTCGTAGATATTCTGGTTGATCGAGTAACAGCCGATACAGGCAAACAGCACGATCGCCGGAAACAGCGCCCGATAGGGAATCGACAGCATCTTCACCCACAGCCCGATCAGCGGCAGGTTGAGCAGCACCAGCAGCACATTGCCGATCCACATCGAGGCAATGATGCCCCAGAATAGCGCCGGCTGGTCATTGATGACGTTCGGCCCGGGCGTAATGCCCTGGAGGATGAACGCCCCCACCATCAGCGCCATCACCGGATGGGCCGGAATGCCCAGCGTCATCAGCGGAATGAACGAGGTCTGCGCCGCCGCATTATTCGCCGATTCCGGCCCCGCAACGCCCTCGATCGCCCCATGCCCGAACTCTTCCGGCGTCTTGCTCAGCCGCTTCTCGGCCGAATAGGAGGCAAAGCTGGCAAGGATATGCCCGCCACCCGGCAGGATGCCGAGCAACGAACCCAGCGCCGTGCCGCGCACCACAGGAGCCGCGATGCGCTTGAAGTCATCCTTGGTCAGCCACAGGTTCTTGACGGCCTTGACCATGATGTCGCGGCCCTTCTCGTTCTCCAGATTGCGCAGGATTTCGGCCACGCCGAAAATACCCACCGCCACCGAGACGAAGTTCAGCCCCGAATAGAGCTCGCGAATGCCAAAGGTGAAGCGCGGCTGGCCGGTATAGATATCCTGCCCCACCATGCCCAGCAGCAGCCCCAGCACGATCATCGCCAGCGCCTTGAGGATCGACCCATGCGCCAGCGCAATCGAGACCAGCAGGCCCAGGACGATCAGCGCGAAATATTCCGGTGCCCCGAAATTGAGCGCCGCTCGCGCCAACGGCGGCGCGAAAAACGCCAGCAGCAGCGTGCCCACGGTGCCCGCAAAGAACGAACCTAGGGCCGCCGTCGCCAAAGCCGGACCGGCCCGGCCCATCTTGGCCATCTGATAGCCGTCGATGGCCGTCACCGCCGACGAACTTTCGCCCGGCAGGTTGATCAGGATCGCCGTGGTCGACCCGCCATATTGCGCGCCGTAATAGATGCCGGCCAGCATGATCAGCGCCGTGGCCGGGCTGAGCGAAAAGGTGATCGGCAACAGCATGGCAATGGTCGCCGTCGGCCCGATCCCGGGCAGCACGCCAACCAGCGTGCCCAGCAGCACACCGATGAAACAGTAGAGAATATTGACCGGGTCCAGCGCGACAGAAAAGCCCAGGCCCAGCGAAGCAATGATATCCATCTGTTACGCTCCCAGCGGGCCGAGCCACAGGCCGAACAGCGGCACGCTCATGCCCAGGCCAATGACAAAGATCAGGGTGCACATCACGGTCAGCGTGATGGCGAGGAGGATAGAGAACACCGGCGAATTGAGCCGGCTCGACATGGCGGCCGCAAAGCTCGAAATCAGCACCACCGGCACAAAGCCCAGGCCCCTGATCGTCGCCCCGAAGAAAATCACCACGCCAATGATGAGGAAAATCCCGCGCCAGCTCGGCGCCAGCGGCTTTTCGGCATCGACCTTGTTCCAGCCGGCCGCCGCCACCGCAATGCCCAGTGCCGCCAGCACCGACCCCAGAAACAGCGGCATGAAGCCAGGCCCCATGCGGAACGCCGTCCCCACTTCGTAATTCAGCGATTCAATCGCGAAATAGGCCCCGGCCAGCACAAAGATGCCGCCCGACACGAGGTCCTTGGTCGCAAAATTCGAGACTGCCACAGCCGCCTCCTCCCCATTCTTCCTGAAGCCCGAGGGCTGGTGAAGACCGGCTCGAAACTCGCTCCGCCGAGTCAGGTGGCGTGGTTCTCCGAGAACCGGAGCGCAGCGTACGTTTGGGTACGTGAGCACCGGAAGCGCAGGAAACCGCGTCAGATGACCGGCGGAGTAGAGTTTCCAGTCGGTCTTAGTCCGCGTAGACCCCAGCTTCCTCGATCACGCCCTTCCACAGCGCGATCTGGCTGGTCAGCGTCTCGGTCAGCGCGGCGGGGGTGGCTTCTTCGACCGTCACCGGCGTGGTGCCCAGTTCGGCAAAGCGGCTGATCACCGTCTCATTGGCTAGCGCCGCCTGCAGCGCGGTTTCGAGCTTGGAGATAATCGCCGCATCGGTCCCGGCCGGCGCATAAAGCCCATGCCACACGCCGATTTCGAGCTCCAGCCCACCCTCGGCCGTGGTCGGCACATCCGGCAGCGCGTCGAGGCGCGCAGCCGTGGTCACGCCATAGGCCTTCACTTCGCCGGCCTGGATCTGCGAAGTCGTATTGGTGGTCTGGTCACAGATCATGTCGATCTGGCCGCCGATGATATCGGTCATCGCTGGCCCTGCACCCTGATAGGGCACGGTGGTCATCTGCGTATCGAGGCTGTCCATCAGCAGCATCCCGCAGAGCTGGCTCGCCGAACCGATGCCGGCATGGGCATAGGTGACATTCTCGCCATTGGCCTTGATGAAGTCCATCAGCTCGGCCAGCGTCGTCGGCTCGAAATCCTTGCGCGCCACCAGCGTCATAGGCACCGAGGTGATCAGCCCGATCGGCGCAAAATCCGTGGTCGGATCATAGGGCAGGCTGCGATAAAGCGTCGGCGCGGTCGACATGCCGATGTGATGCAGCAACAGCGTATAGCCATCGTTCGGCGCCGTCGCGACCTGGCCGGCACCCAGCGTGCCGCCCGCGCCACCCACATTCTGGATCACCACCTGCTGGCCCAGATCCTGGCTCATCACCTCTGCCACGAGGCGCGCCACCGTATCGGTCGGGCCACCCGCCGAGAAGGGCACCACAACCGTGATCGGCTTGGTAGGATAGTCCTGCGCAAAGGCCGAACCGGCAAAGCCGAGGCCCGCAAACAGCGCACCCGTCGCGAGTGTAAGAACAGTCTTCTTCATTATTGTCCTCCCGGATTGTTTCGGGCGTTGGCTCCCCGCCACGCCCATGGCCTCTTCATTGCAAAGCCCATGCCAACTCAAAAACGCAAGGCAGATATGCAAATCCCGGATGTCGTGTTAGCACAACAGGCAAGAACTTGCCGATGACTCCGGCGAGTTCCGGCAAAATCTTGCCAAGAGGAGGATCATTGGCCAGCCGCTTCGCCTTTCGCGACATGCTGCATCGCCGCCAGTTGACACTGGCGGGGCTGGCGCTTGCGCTGATCCTCGCCACGGGCTGGGCCGCCTTCGAGTTCGCCCTTTCGGGCGCCATTGCTGCCGCCGGTCAGCAATCAGACCGCCGTCTTGCCCTCTTCGATCGCACGCTCGTCGCCATGATCGAGCGCTTCCACTATCTCCCCTCCTCCATTTCCCTCGCCGCCGAAACCCGCGCCATTCTCGCCGATCCCGCCAATCCTGACCTGCGCGAGGCGGCCAATGGCTTTCTCTCCCGCGTCAACGACACCTCCGGCGCCAGCGAACTCTTCATCATGGCCGTGGACGGCAATGTCGTCGCCGCCTCCAACTGGTGGGCCTATGACAGCTTCGTCGGCGAAGACCTCGGCTTCCGCCCCTATTTCATCGAGGCCATGGCCGATGGCGATGCCAAATTCTACGCTCTGGGCACCGTCACCGGGGTCGCCGGCTATTTCCTCGCTCGCCGCATCGATGGCCCCGACGGTCCGCTTGGCGTCGCCGTCACCAAGATCAATCTCGGCGAGATCGAAGCCAATTGGTGGCGCTCGGGTGAACTCCTCACCATCGTCGATCTCAACAATGTCGCCATCCTCTCCACCCGCCCCGACTGGCGCTATCGCCCCCTCGCCCTGGTCGCCCCCGGCGAAATCTCCCGCATCGATGGCCAGCGCCTCTATGGCCCGGGCGGCCTCGAAAACAAGCCCATCGCCGCCGACATCTGGCCCTCGCGCGGCGCCACCATGGCCTATATCGCCGGTTCCGACAGCGAGACCTCCGGCGTCTTCCTGATGGATGAAATGCGCCTCCCCACCCACCAGTGGCGCATCGTCTCTTTCACCCCCACCACGCCGCTGTTCCGTGATGCCTGGGTCGCCGCCGCGGCCGCCGCCCTTGCCGCCGCAGCGCTCCTCCTCATCGTCGTCCTGCTCTTCCAGCGCCAGCGCAGCATCGCCCAGCGCCTCGCCGATCGCGAAAGCCTCGAGCTCCGCGTGGCGGAACGCACCGAAGACCTCCACATCACCAACCAGGCCCTGCGCGAAGAGATTACCGAACGCATCCGCGCCGAAAAAGCCGAGCGCGACGCCCAGCATGGCCTGGTCCAGGCCGCCAAAATGGCCAGCCTCGGCCAGGCCCTCGCCGGCGTTGCCCACGAGGTCAGCCAGCCCGTTGCCGCCCTCACCACCCATCTTGCCAGCGCCAAGCTGATCGCCGCTCGCGACCAGGACAACGACATCGCCCCCATCCTCTCGACCATGGACAAGGTCGTCGATCGTCTCTCGGCCTTGACCGGGCATCTCAAAACCTTCGCCCGCAAGGAAACCCGCGTCGAAATGCAGGCCGATCTCGCCATGGTCATCACCAATGCGCTCGACCTCGTCGATCACAAGCTGAAAGCTTTTGGGATCGACGTCGAATACACCCGCCACCGCAGCCTGCTGCTCGTGACCGGCAATCCCGTCCACCTCGAACAGGTGCTGATCAACCTCATCGCCAATGCCGCCGACGCCATGGAGCTGAGCGCCGTCCGCGTCCTGTCCATCGCCACCAGCAAGCGCGGAAAGTCCGTCGAAATCGCGGTCACCGACACCGGTTCGGGCATTGCCGCCGCCGAACTCGCCAATCTCTTCGACCCCTTCTATTCCACCAAGCAGGCCGGCAAGGGCCTCGGCCTCGGCCTTTCCATTTCCTACGGCCTAGTCCGCGACATCGGCGGCGCCATCACCGTCCAGAGCGCCCCCGGCAAGGGCTCCACCTTCACCATCCGCCTGCCCCTGGCCGCCGAGTCCGCCTTGACCAAAGAGACCACCCCATGACCAATCCCGCCGTTCTCATCGTCGACGACGAGGAAATGCTGCGCACCGCGCTCGAACAATGGCTGCGCCTTTCCGGCTTTGCGACCCATGTCGCGACCGATGCCAGCGAAGCCCTCGCCATGCTCGATGACACAAGGCCCGATGTCATCATCACCGACGTCCGCATGCCGGGCCTCTCCGGTCTCGATCTGCTGCGCTCTGTGCGCGAACGCGCCCTCACCACAGAAGTCATCCTCATCACCGGCCATGGCGACGTGCCCATGGCTGTCGAAGCCATGCGTGGCGGCGCCTTCGATTTCCTCCAGAAGCCCTACGTGCCCGACCAATTGGTAAAAACCCTGCGCCGCGCCGCCGAACAGGCCAGCCTCAAGCGCGAAGTCGCCACCCTGCGCCGCAAGCTCGATGGCGGCGAAATGGAACTGTCCACCCGCCTCGTCGGCTCCTCCCGCGTCATGGAAGACCTTCGCCACGCCGTGCGCGAACTGGCCCATATCCCCACCGATGTCATCATCCTGGGCGAAACCGGCACCGGCAAGGAAGTCGTCGCTCGCTGCCTCCACGATTTCTCGCCCCGCGCCCAGGCACCCTTTGTCGCCGTCAACTGCGCCGCCATTCCCGCCGAACTGATCGAAAGCGAACTCTTCGGCCACGAGGCCGGCTCCTTCACCTCGGCGCGGGACAAGCGCATCGGCAAGTTCGAATTCGCCAATGGCGGCACGCTGTTGCTTGACGAGGTGGAATCTATGCCCCTTCTCGCCCAGGCCAAGGTGCTGCGCGTTATCCAGGAGCGCATGGTCGAGCGCGTCGGCTCCAATCGGCAGATCCCGCTCGATGTCCGCATCATCGCCGCCTCCAAGCTTGATCTCGGGGCCGAAAGCGACGCCGGCCGTTTCCGCGCCGATCTCTACTATCGCCTCAACATGGCAACCATCGACCTCGCCCCGCTGCGCGACCGCGGCGACGACGCGGTTCTTCTGTTCCACCACTTCCTTGGCCAGGCCGCCCAGCGCTTCAACAAGCCTGTTCCCCCGCTGCACCCAGCCGACATCAATGCCATTCTGGTCCACGCCTGGCCCGGCAATGTGCGCGAGCTCAAGGCAGCCGCCGACCGCTTCGCCCTCGGCCTCGACGCCACCGGCCGCTCCCTCGACACCATCCTCGGCAGCAAAGCCCCGCCCGTCTCGCCCTCGACCAGCCTCGCCGATCGCCTCGCCGCCTATGAGCGTCACGTCATCGAAGCCGAACTCGCCCGCCACAACGACTCCATCGCCGCCGTCGTCGACGCCCTCCAGGTCCCGAGACGGACATTGAGCGAAAAGATGACAAGGCTTGGGGTTCGCAGGTAAGCGACTTCCTTCCGTTGTCGTGTGAGGCTAGAAAGCGCCAAGCCCACCGGCCGGTCCCTCCCCCTTGATCAGGGGGAGGCTAGGAGGGGGTACCCAACAAGGACTCCCCCCATGACCATCGATCTCGCCAAAGTCGAAGCCACCCTCCTGCGCGCTGCCG
>Ga0308157_10008460_pt1 | contig 11690 bp, 13 predicted proteins | sample PhyBR1_FD_201035 | JGI IMG/M metagenome (GOLD analysis project Ga0308157, IMG submission 201035) | Phyllosphere microbial communities from UC Gill Tract Community Farm, Albany, California, United States - DLSLB.R1 | ecosystem: Host-associated > Plants > Phyllosphere > Unclassified | place: USA...
GTGATCTGGGTTTCGGCGGTGTTGCGCGCGACCTCGGCGGTTCGGGGTGCGGGCGCGGTGTCAAGGGTGGAGTGGGTCATAGGGAGGCTTGGAGCGCGGCCAGCAGCTGCGCGTTTTCACCGGCGGTGCCGACGGTCAGGCGCAGGCAGTTGGCCAGCAAAGGATGCATTTTAGAAACGTTTTTGACCAGGACCTTGCGCTCACGCAAGCCCTCGAAGGCGCGGGCCGCGTCCGGCACACGCACCAGCACCATGTTGGCGTCGCTCGGCCAGACCTTGACGCCCGGCAGCGCGGCCAGCGCCTGGCACAGCAGCGCGCGCTGGGCCACCACGTCGCGCGCCTGCGCGGCGAACACCTCCTGGTGCTCCAGCGCGAACAGCGCGCACTCGTAGTTGAGCACGCTGATGTTGTAGGGCGGGCGCACCTTGTCGATCTCGGCGATCAGGGCCTTGGGGCCGACCATGTAGCCCAGGCGCACGCCGGCCAGGCCGAACTTGCTCAGCGTGCGCATCAGGAGCACATGGCCGTGGCGGGCGATGCGGGGCGCGTAGCTTTTGCTGGCGAACGGCTGGTAGGCCTCGTCCATGACGACCAGCCCGCCCTGCGCGCCCACGGCCTCGATGATTCTCTCAATCACCGCGTCGTCCCAGAGGTTGGCCGTCGGGTTGTTCGGGTAGGCCAGGTAGGTGATGGATGGCTTGTGCTCGGCGATGGCGGCGAGCATCGCGGCTTCGTCGAGTTCGAAGTCGGGCGTCAGGTCCACGCCGATGAATTTGAGGCCCTGCAGCTGCGCGCTCATCGCGTACATCACGAAGCCGGGCAGCGGCGCCAGCACCGAGCCGCCGGGGACGTCGCAGGCCAGCGCCAGCAGCGCGATCAGCTCGTCCGAGCCGTTGCCCAGCATGATGTCGAAACCCTCGGGCATCTGCGCGTACTCGGCCAACGCGCGGCGCAGGTCGTTGACGCGGCCGTCCGGGTAGCGGTTCAGCGCCAGCCCGCCCAGTCGCCGGCCGAGTTCGGCCTGCAGGCCCGCGGGCAGCCGGTGCGGGTTTTCCATCGCATCCAACTTGACCATGCCGGCCGAGTCTTGAATGGCATAGGCGTGCATGGACTGCACGTCCTGGCGTATCAGTTTTTTCAGCTTCGGGTCGAGGGTGGAATCAGGCGCGGTCATTTACAGGGGCTCTCTCATGGCGGGCACGGTGGCAAGGCGCATCTCGGCGGCGCGGGCATGGGCCTGCAGGCCTTCGCCGTAGGCGAGTTCGGCGGCGATCGGGCCAAGGACTTGCGCGCCCGCTTCGCTCACTTCAATCAGGCTGGAGCGCTTCTGGAAGTCGTAGACGCCGAGCGGGCTGGAAAAGCGTGCCGTGCCGCTGGTGGGCAGCACGTGGTTGGGGCCGGCGCAGTAATCACCCAGGCTTTCGCTGGTGTAGGCGCCGAGGAAAATCGCGCCCGCATGGCGCAAGAGCGGCTCCCAGCGGTGCGGGTCGGTGCTGGAGACTTCCAGGTGCTCGGGCGCGATGCGGTTGCTGATCTCGCAGGCTTCTTCCATGCTGCGCGTGAGGATCAGCGCGCCCCGGTCGCTGAGCGACTTGGCGATGATCTCGGCGCGCGGCATGGTCGGCAGCAGGCGGTCAATGGCTTCCTGCACGGCATCGATATAGGCCGCGTCCGGGCACAGCAGGATGCTTTGCGCCAGCTCGTCATGCTCGGCCTGGCTGAACAGGTCCATCGCCACCCAGTCGGGGGGCGTCGTGCCGTCGGCCAGCACCAGGATTTCGCTGGGCCCGGCGATCATGTCGATGCCGACGGTGCCGAACACGCGCTTCTTGGCACTCGCCACGTAGGCATTGCCCGGGCCGGTGATCTTGTCCACCTTCGGGACGGTTGCCGTGCCGTGGGCCAGCGCGGCCACGGCCTGCGCCCCGCCGATGGTGAAGGCGCGCGTCACGCCGGCCACGTAGGCGGCGGCCAGCACCAGGGCGTTCTTCTCGCCCTTGGGCGTGGGCACGACCATGATGATCTCGCCCACCCCGGCCACGTGGGCCGGAATCGCGTTCATCAGCACCGACGACGGGTAGGCCGCCTTGCCGCCGGGCACGTAGATGCCCACGCGGTCCAGCGGCGTGACCTTCTGGCCCAGGAGCGTGCCGTCCTCGTCGCGGTAGCTCCAGCTCTGGCCGCTGGCCTGTTTCTGCGCCTCGTGGTAGGCGCGCACGCGCCGGGCGGCAGCTTGCAGCGCCTGGCGCTGGGCGTCGGGAATCGACTCGAACGCCGCTTTCAACTCGGCCTGGGTCAGTTCCAGCTCGGGCATGGACGCGGCGGTGAGGCCGTCGAAGCGCGCGGTGTAGTCCAGTACGGCCGCGTCGCCGCGCTGCTGGACATCGGCCAAAATGTCGGCCACGCGCTGCTCAATGGCCGCGTCGGTGTCGGCCGACCAGTGCAGCCGCGCCTTGAACTGGGCCTCGAAAGTGGCGTCCGCGCAGGACAGGCGTGCGGGTGTAGCTAGCATTTTCATAGCAGTGAGGAATTACGATTGTTCGGCCGCCAGCCGGCCGGCCGACGCGAAGGCGTCGATCAGCCGGCGGATCGGCGCCTGCTTGAGCTTGAGCGCGGTCTGGTTCACGACCAGGTGCGAGCTGATGTCCATGATGCGCTCGACCTCGACCAGGTGGTTGGCGCGCAGCGTGTTGCCGGTCGAGACCAGGTCGACGATGGCATCGGCCAGCCCGGTCAGCGGCGCCAGTTCCATGCTGCCGTAGAGCTTGATCAGGTCCACGTGCACGCCCTTGGTGGCAAAGAAGTCGCGCGAGATTTCCACGTATTTCGTCGCCACCTTCAGCCGCGAGCCCTGGCGCACGGCGGCCGCGTAGTCGAAGCCCTCGCGCACCGCCACGCTGATGCGGCACTTGGCGATCTGCAGGTCCAGCGGCTGGTACAGCCCCTGGCTGCCCGATTCGAGCAGCGTGTCCTTGCCGACCACGCCCAGGTCGGCACCGCCGTACTGCACGTAGGTCGGCACGTCGGTGGCGCGCACCAGCACCACGCGCAAATCCGGCTGGTTGGTGCTAAGTATCAGCTTGCGCGACTTGTCCGGGTCGTCGAGCACCTCGATGCCGGCGCCGCGCAGCAGCGGCAGGATGTCGTCAAAAATGCGGCCCTTGGAGAGCGCGAGCGTGATCATGCCTTGACCCTTTCGATGTCTGCGCCGATGCCGCGCAGCTTGGCCTCCATGCGGTCATAGCCGCGGTCGAGGTGGTAGATGCGCTCGACGAAGGTCTCGCCCTCGGCCACCAGGCCGGCGATCACCAGGCTGGCCGAGGCGCGCAAATCCGTCGCCATGACGGTGGCGCCCGAGAGCCGCTCGACGCCGTTGATGACGGCCACCTTGCCTTCGATGTGGATGCTGGCGCCCAGGCGCGCCAGCTCGTTGACGTGCATGAAGCGGTTTTCAAAGATGGTTTCGGTCACCGTGCTGGCGCCTTGGGCAATGGCGTTGAGCGCCATGAACTGCGCCTGCATGTCGGTCGGGAAACCCGGGTATTCGGTGGTGCGGAAGGACTGGGCCTTCATGCGGCCGCCGGCCTGGATGCGGATGAAGCCCTCGCCGGCCGTGACCGTGGCGCCGGCCTCGCGCAGCTTGTCGATCACCGCGTCGAGGTGGTCGGCGCGGCCGTGGCGCAGCACCACGTCGCCGCCGCTGGCGGCCACGGCGCAGAGGAACGTGCCGGCTTCAATCCGGTCGGCGACCACCGCGTGCGTGCAGCCGTGCAGCCGCTCGACGCCCTGGATGCGGATGCGGCGCGTGCCGTGGCCTTCGATCTTGGCGCCCATCTTGATGAGCATCTCGGCCAGGTCGCCGATCTCGGGCTCCTGCGCGGCGTTTTCCAGGATGGTCTCGCCCTCGGCCAGCGCGGCGGCCATGAGGAAGTTCTCGGTGCCGGTCACGGTCACCATGTCGGTCGTGATGCTCGCGCCCTTCAGGCGCCGGCGGCCCTCGGCCAGCCGGGCCAGCATGTAGCCGTGCTCCACCGCGATCTCGGCGCCCATGGCCTGCAGGCCCTTGATGTGCTGGTCCACCGGCCGCGAGCCGATGGCGCAGCCGCCGGGCAGCGACACCTTGGCGCGGCCAAAGCGCGCCAGCAGCGGCCCGAGCGCCAGCACCGAGGCGCGCATGGTCTTGACCAGCTCGTAAGGGGCCTCGGGCGTGTCCAGCTCGCCGGCGTTGAGGGTGACGGTGCCGGGCGCGTCGCTGCCGCGCTCGACCCGAACGCCCATGTTGCGGATCAGCTTGAACAGGGTGGAGACGTCCTGCAGGGCCGGCACGTTGTGCAGCGTGACCGTCTCGGCGGTGAGCAAGGCGGCGCACAGCTCGGGCAGCGCCGCGTTCTTGGCGCCTGAAATCTCGACCTCGCCGGCCAGCGGGCGGCCGCCCTTGATGCGTAGTTTGTCCATGCTTTTTTCTTTATTGCGCGTCGCTGGCCGCCCATTCGGCAGGCGTGAAGGTCTTCATCGACAGGGCGTGGACCTCGTCGGTCTGCATGCGCCCGCCCAGCGTGGCGTAGACGCGCTGGTGGCGCTGGATGGAACGCAGCCCCTCGAAGGCGCTGGAGACGATGGTGGCGTACCAGTGGCGGCCGTCGCCGGAGAGTTCGAGGTGCGCGCACGGCAGGCCGGCGGCGATGATGGCTTGGAGTTCTTCGCGGGTCATAGAAGGGTCGTGTTTCTGAAGGAGAGGGAAAGTGGCCGGGCCGCCTGGCGGCGCCGGCCGGCCCGGCACGGAGCGCATTGCGGCGGGCAGCCGGCCATGGGTTGTTCAGTGCCTGATCTTATAGCCCGTGCGCAGGAGGTTGACGGCCACCGCGCTGATGGCCAGGAACGCGGCCAGCACCAGCCCCAGGCTGAGCCAGGGCGAGACGTCGCTCACGCCGAAAAAGCCGTAGCGAAAGCCGTCGATCATGTAGAAGAACGGGTTCAGGTGGCTGACCTCCTGCCAGAACGGCGGCAGCGAATGGATGGAGTAAAAGACGCCGCTCAGGAAGGTCATCGGCATGATGATGAAGTTCTGGAACGTGGCCATCTGGTCGAATTTTTCGGCCCACAGGCCGGCGATCACGCCCAGCGCGCCCAGCATGGCCGAGCCCAGCACGGCAAACACGACAATCCACAGCGGCGCCACGAAGCCGGGCTGGCCGAAAAACGCCGTCACCGCAAAGACGCCCAGGCCCACCATCAGCCCGCGCACCACCGAGGAGCCGACATAGGCCCAGAACCAGTCCCAGTGCGACAGCGGCGTGAGCAGCACGAACACCAGGCTGCCCATGATCTTGCTCTGGATCAGCGAGGACGAGCTGTTGGCAAACGAGTTCTGCAGCACGCTCATCATCACCAGGCCGGGCACCAGGAAGGCGGTGTAGCTCACCTTGCCATAGACCAGTGCATTGCCCTGCAGCACGTGGCCGAAGATCAGCATGTAGAGCACGGCCGTGAGGATGGGCGCGCCGACGGTCTGAAAGCCGACCTTCCAAAAACGCAGCACTTCCTTGTAGAACAGGGTTTGCCAGCCGGTCATTTCGCCGCACCCGCCAAGTCCGTCGCCATGGGTTGCTTCACATCTTTTTCCTTCATGGCCTCGAGGAACACGTCCTCCAGGTCGGCCTTGCGGATTTCCACGTCCTGGGCCACCAGGCCGGCTTCGCGCACCGCTGCCAGGTAGCGCTCGATGTCGTGCGCATCTTGTGCCGGGAACTGCACGATTCGGCCGGTAATCCGGGCCTGGCGCGCCAGGTGCATGGGAAGTTCGCTATCAATTTTGAAGCGGAGCACGTTGCTCGACGCGGCGCTGAGCAGCTCGGAGGTCGGCGCCAGCGCCACCACCCGGCCCTGCTTGAGCATGGCGATGCGGCTGCACAGCGCCTCGGCCTCCTCCAGGTAATGGGTGGTCAGGAGCACCGTGCTGCCCTCGCGGTTGAGCCGGGCGACGAACTGCCACAGCGTCTGGCGCAGCTCGACGTCGACCCCGGCGGTCGGCTCGTCGAGCACGATGACCTGCGGCCGGTGCACCAGCGCCTGCGCCACCAGCACGCGGCGCTTCATGCCGCCCGAGAGCTGGCGCATGTTGGCATGCGCCTTGTCGGCCAGCCCCAGGTTTTCGAGCAGCTCGTCGATCCAGGCGCCGTTGTTCTGGATGCCGAAGTAGCCCGACTGGATGCGCAGGGCCTCGCGCACGGTGAAGAAGGGGTCGAACACCAGCTCCTGCGGCACGATGCCCAGCTTGCGCCGCGCCTGGGCATAGTCGCCCACGACGTCGCTGCCATGCACCAGCACGCGCCCGCTGCTGGCGCGCGACAGGCCCGCCAGGATGCTGATGAGCGTGGTCTTGCCCGCGCCGTTGGGTCCGAGCAGGCCGAAAAACTCCCCGGGCTGGATGTCAAAGCTGACACTGTCCAACGCCTTCAGGCCGGGGCCGGGCTGGTTTCGAGCGGCGGGGTAGGTTTTGGAGACCGACTGAAATGAGATGGCTGGCATGAGCCCGGTATTTTAGGGGTGGATGGCTTTTCGGGCGGACGGACGCCGCCAAGGCCTTTGGCGCCGCGCCGGGCGCGGCAGTCCGCGCTCAGGCGGCGGCGGGAATCAGGGCGTCCACGCCGTACACCCGCGCCAGCTGCCGCAGCCGCTCGGGCGCGCCGCGCACGGCAAAGGCCTTGCCGGCCGTCAGCGCCTGGCGCCGGCATTCGAGCAGGACCGCCAGCGCCGACGAGTCGAACTGGCGCAGCGCGCCAGCATCGACAACGACCTCGGCGGGCATCTGCGCCACGCGCAGCTGCACCGAGCGGAAGAACCCGGCAGCCACGGCATGGGTCAGGACGGCGGGAAATTCAAGCATGGCCGGCCGCGCCCCTCAGGATTTGGCGCCGGCGCTGCCGGCATTGGTCTTGTTGCGCTGGGCCATCGAGGCGATCAGCCCGTCGATGCCCTTGGCGCTGATTTCCTGGGCGAACTGGGTGCGGTAGGTCTCCACCAGCCACACGCCCAGCACGTTCAGGTCGTAGATCTTCCAGCCGGTCGGCGTCTTTTCCATCCGGTAGTCGAGCTGCGCCGGCTCGCCCCGGCCGATGACTTCGGTGCGCACCGTCACCTCGGTGTCCTCGGGAGCGGCGCGCAGCGGCTTGATGTTGAGCTTCTGGTCGTTGACCTGCGACAGCGCGCCGGAGTAGGTGCGGATCAGGAGCGCCTTGAACTCCTGTTGCAGCCGCGTCTTCTGCTCGGGCGTGGCTTGGCGCCAGCTGCGGCCCACGGCCGAGGCGGTCATGCGGGTGAAGTTGACGTTGGGCATGACCTTGGTGTCCACCAGCGCCAGCACCCGGTCCATCTCGCCGGCCTGGATGGCCTTGTCGGCCCGGATGGCGTCCAGCACTTCGGTGGAGACGCGCTTGATCAGCGCCTCGGGCGCCTCGTCGGCGGCGGCGCGCGCCAGGGGGGCACCGGCCAGGAGGGCCAGGCCCAAGGAGGAAGCCAGCAAACGTGCGAGGGTTCTACGGTTCATGGGTTTTCCTTCAAAGTCAAAACAGGGCGGCGCCGGAGGTCATTGCGCCGGGGCCGGCGAAGCGGCGGGCGCGCCGGCGGGGCCCGGCTCGGGCAGGTCGAAGCGCTCCTCGGGCTCGCTGCGCCCGCTGCCTTGCGCGTCGCCGCGGATCTGGCTCTGGCGGCGCTGCAGGTAGGCGTCGCGGACAAAGGCGTACTTGTCGAGCGCCGCCTGGTCGAGCAGGTTGCCCGCCTCCAGGAGGTTGGCCCGGGTGTCCACCACGCGCAGGCCGGACAGGGAATTGCGCACCGGCACGTTGTCGGCCTGCGACACCAGGCTGCCCTGCATGTCCACCGCCAGGCCGGCGGTGTCGCGCACGCTGGACGGCCCGAACACCGGCAGCACCACGTAGGGGCCGGCGTTCAGCCCCCACGCCCCCAGGGTCTGGCCGAAGTCTTCCTTGTGCTTGGGGATGTTCAGCCCGCTGGCCACGTCGAAGAGGCCGCCCACGCCCCACAGCGTGTTGGTGGTGAAGCGAAACAGGCTGTCGCCGGCCTCGGCGGGCCGGCCCTGCAGCAGGTTGTTGACAAACGACCAGACGTCGCCGAGGTTTTCAAAGAAATTGGTCACGCCGGTGCGCACCGGCTGCGGCGTCACGTCCCGGTAGGCCGTGGCCACGGGCTTGAGCACCGCCCGGTCCAGCCCCTCGTTGAAGCGGTAGACGCCGCGGTTGAAGGGCTCCAGCGGGTCGGCCGGGTTGGCCTGCGGCCCGGCGGCGCAGCCCTGCAGCAGCGCCAGCGCCAAGGCAGCGGCGGCCCAGGCCGGGTTTTTTTTTGAAGAGTGTTGCTGCGTCATTTCTTTTCCGTTGCCCCCGGGGTGTGCGTGCCCGAATCCGAACTGGCATCGGCCGCCTTGCTGAACAGGAACTGTCCGATGAGATTTTCCAGCACCACGGCCGACTGCGTCTGTCGGATGACGTCGCCAGCCACCAGGTCGGTGTCCGCGCCGCCGGCCTGGATGCCGATGTACTGCTCGCCCAGCAGGCCGCTGGTGAGGATCTTGAGCGAGCTGTCCTTGGGAAAGAGGTAGCGGCTCTCCATGGCCAGCGTGACGCGGGCCTGGAAGGTCTTGTCGTTGAAGGTGATGCTCTCCACCCGGCCCACCACCACGCCGCTGCTGCGCACCGCCGCCTTGGGCTTGAGGCCGCCGATGTTGTCGAACTCGGCGCTGAGCTGGTAGGTGGACTGGAAGTTGAGCTTGAGCAGGTTGGCCGCCTGCAGCGCCAGGAACACGATGGCCACCAGGCCGACCATCACGAACAATCCCACCCACACGTCATTTTTCGAGCGTTGCATCTGACTTTTCTTTCTAAACAGTTGAGGGCCGGCGGCGCCCCGGCGATTGCCCGGTGGCGGCCCGCCCCGCGAATTTTCAGGCGATCCGGCGGTTCAAGTGGTGAACATCATGGCGGTCAGGATGAAATCCAGGCCCAGCACCATCAGCGAGGCCACGACCACCGTGCGCGTCGTCGCGCTGGCCACGCCCTCGGGCGTCGCCTGGGCCTCGTAGCCCTGCAGCACGGCGATGAAGGTCACGGTAAAGCCAAAAACGATGCTCTTGATGATGCCGTTGCCCACGTCGCGCCAGACATCGACGCTGCCCTGGATCTGGCTCCAGAACGAGCCCGCATCCACGCCGATCATCAAGACGCCGACCACCCAGCCGCCGATCACGCCCATGGCGCTGAACACGGCCGCCAGCAGCGGCATGGCGATCACGCCGGCCCAAAAGCGCGGCGCCAGGATGCGCCGGACCGGATCGACCGCCATCATTTCCATCACGCTGATCTGCTCGCCGGCCTTCATCAGGCCGATCTCGGCCGTGAGCGACGTGCCGGCGCGGCCGGCAAACAGCAGCGCCGTCACCACCGGCCCGAGCTCGCGCACCAGCGTGAACGTGACCAGCTGGCCCAGCGCCTCGGTCGAGCCAAAGCGCAGCAGCGTGTAGTAGCCCTGCAGGCCGAAGACGAAGCCGACAAAGAGGCCCGAGATGGCGATGATGGCCAGCGAGTAGTTGCCCAGGAAGAAAATCTGGTCGCGCACCAGGCCGAAGCGCTTGAGGCAGCTGCCCAGCGTCGTCAGCAGCTGCAAAAACAGCCGGGCGCCATAGCCCAGGTTGGCCAGCCAGTTGCGCGTGGCAAAGCCAACGTCCGAAGGTTTGTACCAGCTCATGCGGACGCTCCCGCCTGGCGCGGCGCCGGGCCGAAGTCCTCCTCGACGCTCACGCCGGGGTAGTCAAAGCGCACCGGGCCGTCGGGCAGCGCGTTGACGTACTGCACGACCAGCGGGTCGGTGCTGCGGCGCACCTCGTCGGGCGTGCCCTCGGTGGCAATCTTGCCGTTGGCCAGGATGATCACATGGTCGGCAATGGCGAAGGTCTGCTCCAGCTCGTGCGAGACGAAGATGCTGGTCAGGCCCAGGCTGTCGTTGAGGTGGCGGATCAGCTGCGCGGCCGTGCCCAGCGAGATCGGGTCGAGGCCGGAAAACGGCTCGTCGTACATCACCAGCTCCGGGTCCAGCGCGATGGCGCGGGCCAGCGCGATGCGCCGCGCCATGCCGCCCGACACCTCGCTGGGCATCAGGTCGCGCGCGCCGCGCAGGCCCACGGCGTTGAGCTTCATCAACACGATGTCCCGCAGCAGCGCCTCGGGCAGGTCGGTGTGCTCGCGCAGCGGAAAGGCCACGTTCTCGAACACGCTCAGGTCGGCAAACAGCGCGCCGAACTGGAACAGCATGCCCATACGCCGGCGCACGGCGTAGAGCTGCGCCTGGTCCATCGGCGTGACGTCCTGCCCGTCGAACAGCAGCTGGCCCGACTGCGCCCGGTTCTGCCCGCCGATCAGGCGCAGGATGGTGGTCTTGCCACCGCCCGAAGCGCCCAGCAGGGCCGTGACCTTGCCCCGCGGCACCGACAGCGAAATGTCGTTCAGGATGACGCGCTCGCCGTAACCGAAGGTGAGGTGGCGCAGTTCGACAAGGGAAGCGTTGGAAGGTGGGGGCATAGAAAAGACAAAAGCCGGGAATTCCGGCTTCTGAATCATAAGGGATTACGCTAATCAGCGCGGCAGGTCGCTGTAGCCCATCAGGAACTCGTCCACGGCCCGCGCAGCCTGCCGCCCTTCGCGGATCGCCCACACCACCAGGCTCTGGCCGCGCCGGATGTCGCCGGCGGCAAACACCTTGGGCACGCTGGTCGCGTAGCCGCCAATGAAGTCGGTGCCGGCCTTGGCGTTGCCGCGGTTGTCCTTCTCGATGCCGAAGGCCTCCAGCACCGAGGCCACGGGCGAGACGAAGCCCATGGCCAGCAGCACCAGGTCGGCCTTCAGGACCTTTTCGGTGCCGGCGACCTCGACCATCTTGCCGTCCTTCCACTCGACATGGACGGTCTTCAGGCCCGTGACCCGGCCCTTCTCGCCGATCAGCTCCTTGGTGGAGATGGCGAACTCGCGCTCGCAGCCCTCCTCGTGCGACGAAGACGTGCGCAGCTTGACCGGCCAGTAAGGCCAGGTCATGGGGCGGTTTTCCTCGACCGGCGGCTGGGGCAGCAGCTCGAACTGGGTGACGCTGGCCGCGCCGTGGCGGTTGCTGGTGCCCACGCAGTCGGACCCCGTGTCGCCGCCGCCGATGACGATGACGTGCTTGCCCTCGGCGCGCAGCTGGCCCTTGACCTTGTCGCCGGCGTTGACCTTGTTTTGCTGCGGCAAAAATTCCATGGCGAAATGCACGCCGTCAAGCTCGCGGCCGGGCACCGGCAGGTCGCGCGACTGCTCGGCGCCGCCGGTCAGGACGACCGCGTCGAAGTCCTTTTGCAGCTGCTCGGGCGAGATGGTTTCCTTGGCCCAGTTGGTGACCTTGGAGCCCTTGGGCAGGCTGCCGACCATGACGCCGGTGCGAAACACCACGCCCTCGGCCTGCATCTGCTCGACGCGGCGGTCGATGTGGCTCTTTTCCATCTTGAAGTCGGGAATGCCGTAGCGCAGCAGGCCGCCGACGCGGTCGTTCTTCTCAAAGAGCGTCACGTCGTGGCCGGCGCGCGCCAGCTGCTGCGCGGCGGCCATGCCGGCCGGGCCGGAGCCGACCACGGCGACCTTCTTGCCGGTCTTGTG
>Ga0308157_10008462_pt1 | contig 11688 bp, 8 predicted proteins | sample PhyBR1_FD_201035 | JGI IMG/M metagenome (GOLD analysis project Ga0308157, IMG submission 201035) | Phyllosphere microbial communities from UC Gill Tract Community Farm, Albany, California, United States - DLSLB.R1 | ecosystem: Host-associated > Plants > Phyllosphere > Unclassified | place: USA...
AGCCGTCGCGTGTCCGCCAACCAGCACCGAAACAGTTTCGTACATTTTGTTCAGGAAGGCCGGAACGTCGTCAGCGTTGGTACGCGTGTTAGGATTGGCCAACCAAGCGATCGTCAATTCCGTGGCGAGTTCAACGGGGTTCAGGTCGAGGGTAGTGTCGGACATAGAAGTCTCCATTTCTGGACGCGCATCTAGGTACTTGATTGGTCACTGGCAATCTCAGGTAGCTCTAGACCATCTATTTGAGATCGATACATAAAATGAACCTGGGAATACGCTTTCCTAATGGCCATTCAAGACGTTGGCAGATTTGCTCCGCTGTTGACGCCGACGCTAGCGACCGTTTGAATTTCGCCGGGTGTGCTCCAAACTCCCGATCGAATATGATTGATCAAGCTCTCATGCGCGGAGCGGTCACCGCTTGAGCCGTATCCGTCGCTGGGCCTAAGCACCGGAAGGCCGCGCAGGAGACGCAAAACACCTGTTTGTCACGCACTCGTAACGGGAACCGGGTTTTTCGTACATTCGACCACTGAACGGCAATAAGTAGTGCCTAGTTCTCAGTCCGCTTCTAGGAAGCCGACCGCAAAAGCGGACGTTGCGAGAGCCACGAACGTCGGCGGCTTCGCGCCTTCATCCCAGTCGTTCGCTGTGCTGTTAGTTGCTCCCGAGTGGTGCCGTCTGTTCACGTCAATTCGTGAACGCGATTAATAGAAAGCGGCTCGTCCACTTCCGGCCGCTCAGGCCACATGAAAGGTCTCTCGTTCAGCTAGAGAGCGACAGGAGCTAATTGCCATCGCTGTCGACTCGGTAGCTGAGAGAATGCTGTCTGTCTTTTGATTTTAGAACGAAAACAAGTTTCGGATCGATAATTGTAAAATTCTTGTTAAATATAAAATTTCAAAATGAATTCAGTCATGTTAGATGACTTATTATAATAGGGTATAAAACTGGGAGGAAGTGGAAATGCTGCAACTGCCTGCTTCAGAAGAGCCTGACGGTCTCAATCGCTTCCCAATCCTGTATTGGAACCACGTGGGGCTTGAGATGAACCGGATCTCGACGTCGCTTGCCGGTCCGCAAGGCGGCCCGACTATGGGATCGCGCGCGCTCGGGCTGCTCCATCTTGCAATGCACGACGCGTTCTTCGCGGTGATCCAGCCTTCGCCAGCAATCACCTATCTCCCTAATCTCAACGTGCCAGTGCCGGTGCCTAATGGGACCACGGATCTCGAGTTCGCCAACGCGGCACTTACCGGCGCTGCGGTGACGATGCTCAACATTCTTTACGGATCACCTGGCGGCAATATTCCGCGCATCAGCAGGACTGCGCTCCAGAACGAGCTCGGCGCCAGGATTGCGGATTATCCGCACCCCATTCTGGTGCTCGAGCCGTCCTTTGCCTTCGGCGCACAAGTAGCTCGGGCGATCTTCGATCTACTTGGCATCAAAACGGGCGAGATTGGCGCCGATCCAGGCCCCTATCAGCCGCGCCAAGAGCCCTACTACTTCCGCGACGAGCCGCTCAACCCGGTGCGCGTGCAGCCACTCGACCCTGACCATCCCGAGCGTGGCAAGCATGCGGTGCGGATCTATCATGGGCCGTTTTACGGCAGCACGGCGGCCGATGTCGGCGTCACCGATCCTGCCGGCCATGCCCTCGCTGAACCGCCCAGAGCGCCCGCATCCAAATACATCAATGCCCTGAACGAGGTGGTGGCGCTTGGTGGTGCGGCTAACCTTGCTTCCACAACACGCGATGCCGACGGCACCGTGGCGGCTTACTATTGGGCCTATGACGGCGCCAACCTCATTGGCACGCCGCCCCGGCTTTATAACCAGATCATCCGCATCATCGCGTGGTCGAAGAAAGTGACCGACGATCCAGCTCATGCCGGCCAGACCGCTGAATTCGTACGGATAATGGCGCTTACGAACGCGGCAATGACAGATGCGGGTAAATTCGCCTGGCGCGAAAAGTACAGGTACGAGTTCTGGCGCCCGCTCACCGGCGTACGAGAACACGGGGACGGGCTGGGCCCGAAGCCTGCCGGCGCGGCATCGCAAGTCTCCGCCAACGCCTCACCGTTCTGGCAGGCGCTGGGCGCCCCCGACACGAACACGAACAAGATCTCCTTCAAGCCGCCATTCCCGGCCTATCCCTCCGGCCATGCAACTTTCGGTGCCGCGGCGCTGCACATGACGCAGATTTTCTACCGGGATCGCGCCGAGCCGGACCCTAACGATCTCCAGACCGTGCAGCCTTTCTTCGGTCGCGGCAACAAGCCCGCCTTCAATGCCAAACCGGGTGCTCCGATCGGCTTCACCTTCGTGTCTGATGAGTTGAACGGCATCAATCGCGATCTGCACCAGGAATACGACGTCTCGGAGCCGATCACCGAACAACCGGGAAATGTGCGTACGCGAGTGGTGCGCTGCTTCGATACGCTGCAGGCTGCAATATTCGAAAATGCGTTTAGCCGTATCTGGCTAGGGGTGCACTGGAACTTCGACGCCTTCGATCCGGCGGACGTGACCCGGCATGACGACCACAGCGAGGAGTCTCATACTTCCGCCGCAACCCCGCCCCCAGCCGGCTCATGCGCGCCCAAGTCTTACAAGGGCTACGGTGATCCCACCTCACTGGTCTATAGCCACGTGTGGGAAGGCAAGCGCGACACCAACGATACCCTTCCCGTCGGTGGCGTGCCGCTGGGGCTGGGGATCGCCAACGATATTTACTGCAATGGGCTGTGTGCGGTTGCTGACGCGAAGGTGCTTGCTGCCCTCAAGGACAAGTTCTTCCCGACGGACATTTCAATGGCGATGATGGCCACAGCGCCGCAGCCAGAGGCCAAGATGAGCCTGACGCACATTTCTTGAGCGGAGAAGGCCCCTTTCGTTCCTTTGCCCTAGTCATGGTTGAAGAGGCGTCCTGACGATGGCTTATCAAGAACCTGAGCACGTGGGGCTGCTCTTCGTCCACGGCATAGGCGAACAGGAGCGCTTTGAGCATCTAAGGGCGGCGACGAAGGAGTTCGCCGAGTTGATGAAGCAATGTGATCAGGTCGAGGGGTTTGCCTGCACGGTGCAGGACAGAACCGCCGACTGGAAGTTGCCCCCAGGAACACCCGATCCGACAGGCCTGGCTCCCGTGACGCTGACACTGCAAAACGCCGGCAGCCACATCCAGTATCATTGCCATGAGGTCTGGTGGGCCGATCTCGCGGCACGCCGGGGTCTCGCCGACGCGATCGCCTTCTGGATCTGGGGCTTTGGACAATGGGGCGCGCCGATCTACCGCCAGCTCGACGCCGCGGGCCTGGAGAAGTCGGACGAGAATGGCACATACAACAAGGCGGCTTCGCGTCTGGTCAAGATGCCCGAAGCGGTCGCAGGGCGCCTAGGGCCCGAGTGCGTCGCACGGCTCCGCCTGGCGGGAGCGTCGCTCGCCACCGTGTTTGTCGCGCTCAGTTGGGTTGTGCTGAAACGGATCTTCAGCGCCGCCCTGCAGCAGGCCCCCTCGCCCACGCTGCTTGTAAGCTACGTAGGCGACGTGCGCACCTACGAGAGCCGAGCCGCTCCGGGCGAAAGTGCGCTCATCGATCCCGGGCATCCCCGCCGTGTCGGCATACGCCGGCGGATGGTTTCCGAGATGGTGGCGATGGGCGCCAGACGCGACCTGTCGCGCTGGTATGTCGTCGCGCACAGCCAAGGAACCGTACTGGCTTACAACGGCCTCACAGAAATCGGGCACACGCTGCCCAACTACCTCTCGGAAGACCAGTGGAACGGTCTGCCTGGGCATCTGAAACGCGATCCAGGGTGCCGGCTGCGTCCACTCGGGGAGACCTCGGAGATGATGCCGGCACGGCCTGCATGGCTGCATCACGAGGATTTGATCGATCGCCCGGAGCTCTTCGCGAAGCTGCGCGGATTTCTAACCTACGGCAGTCCGCTCAATAAGTTCGCCGCGATCTGGCCGCGCGTGGTCGCGACCGCGACGGACCGGGCAGAGGGCGATCTGCGGAAGCCGTTCTCCGCCGACTGCCGCTGGGTGAACCTGCGCGCGCCTCAGGATCCAGTCGCCGGCGACGTGCGGCGCTTCTTTGGTCCGAAGCCCGAACGCCCCGGACTCGAGGCCTCGATACCGAAAATCGTCGACGTGCCGGCTCCGCTCGGCATTGACTTCCTACTCGCGCACATCCGCTACTTCGCGCCGAAGGAACGCTTTGGCCAATCCAAAGTCACAAAACAGCGCCACGCGCTGATGCGATGGCTCATGACGAGCCAGGCAGACTTAGCCAATGGCGCGATCGAGACGCTCCAAGAACGCGAGCCCGGACGCATCGAGCCTCGCGCGTTGCTAGCCGGCATCGGATACCTCCTGCTCATCATCCTGTTCGGAGTACTCGCCACCGTCGCGGTAACGCTCGGCAGCGACCTAGTGGCAGCCCTGTTCGGTGACGCCGAGCATCACCATTACGACGACGCAACCGACTTCCTTCGCGCCGCGCGGCTAAACGTACCGATGGTTCTCACAGTCGCGATGTCGTTAATTGCGGCCGCAGGATACTTCCGGTGGTTCCGCGAGTGCTGGCTCAACGCGCGTCTGGCCGCCGTGGATAAATCGGCGGCGCTGATCGAAGCCTGTAAGGCGGAGAAGGCCGGCTTGAAAGAAGCCGCAGGCGTCAGCCGAACGAAGGCTGACAGTCTGAGACCGGTGATACGTCTGCTCCGCCTACAGGTCTGCGCCTCTGTTGCGACGATCGTGTTCTGGGCTGCGGGCATCTGGTGGTTCTACAGAGCGGACATGCCATCGTGGACGCTGCAGACTGCGATGCCACCGGCGCTCGCCGTCGCGTCAGGGATGCTTCTTTCGGCTGTCTTCATCCAGTCCCTCGTCAACCTCGGCGCGAAGCCGCTCCGCTACAAGGTTGAAGGCTAGTAGAGTCGTGGAAACCGCTGGCGATTCCATTGAACGTTCCTGCTGGTGGTCCTAGCGAGAAGCCTACTGGTGCCAGCCTGGCGAGGACGTCGGTATACCGCTCAGCGCCCGCTGCACCCTAAGCGTGGCCAGTAGGCCGCCTTGCTATCTTGGCCAGCTCTTCTGATAGGCGACTTTGCCGGCATGACGGCGAGGAGCGATGGCGGCGCCGGCCCGCCTGATGAAGCGTTTGTCGATGTCGTCGGGGTTGTAAGGGCCGCCATAATAGTGGCGCAGGCAGTCGTGGTCTTCGTGGGCGAGATCCGCCAAGGCGTCGAGGAACATCTCGTATCCGGGAAGACCGCCGACGTCCTCGGGAGGGCACCGCCGCTCGCCGACGACTAAGCGCGGATATTTGACCTTGAGCTCGCCGGGACCGACCGTCTCGACGGTGATCGTGTAGCGCCAGTCGTCGCCCATGTCGTAGATGTACAGCCCTGAACCGGCGTCTCCGCATCGACCTGACCAGACGATCCACGATCCGCTTGCCAAAACGAGCGACGCGCAGCAATCTGAACCCAAGGGGGGCTCCGATGCTTAGCTACGCGCCGATAGTCGTTTCCCTAATCGCAGGACTGCTGGCGTTCTTCTTCGCCAAGGACGGCGAACGGAACAAGGTTGGCGGCGTGGGCTGGCTGATGGCCGGCCTACTCGTGGTGGGTGCGCTAGTCTCGCTGTTCACCATCTACGGCTCGACCCGAAAGACGGCTGCCGCCGAGGAGAAGAGGAAGGCGGCGGAAGAGAGGACGGCGGCGGCAGATAGAAAGGCGAAGGAGCAAGAGGCGCGCGCGGAGGGTCTGAAGAAGTCGTTGGCGCTGATGCAGAATGCGTCGATCGACAGCAAGCAGCGCGTCCAGGACGGCAACTTCTACTTCGAATTCGCCGCGATTGAGGATGGCGGTTACGAGAAGTCCCCGGCCGGCTTCGTCGGCCCGTTGCCGCTTCTGCCCTCCGGCGTCGTAGGAAACGTCGTGGTTGGCCTGGAGGACGAGGGGTTCGCACAATACGAGTTCCGTCAGCATGTGGGCCGGGTGATCCAGATCGTCGACGCCGGCCGCGGCCGCAGAAGTCTTCTGAGCGAGCGCTCGGTCGAACCCGTCGCCGACGGTCAAGCCAGCGGTGATGCCGACGGGAACTTTATGTGGTCGGCAGGGCCAGAGCCAGCTCCTGGAGGGTTCACCTACGCCTTGAAGCTGCCGTTCAACGTCCAGCTTCGTCGGATCGTCCACAAGCTGTCCACCGCGGCCAACTTCGGCCACATCCGCTTCGCACGCGGCGCATTGAACAAGACGCAGCTCGCGACGGTCGAGAGCGGCCTCGCCAAGCTGACGCCCACCTACGTCTTTCTTGCGGGCGAGGGCGGAACCGATGATCCGTGCAACAGCTACGTCAGAGTTCCTCTGAAGATCCGGAGGGACGAGAACTTCAGGTGGGATGGCAAAGTGTACGATGCGTTCACCTTCCAGCTCACCGAAGAAGCGTTCAAGGTAGAAACCTGCGAGAACAACCCATTCTAAGTCACCCTGAATGCCTCGAACGGAGATCCGCGTGGTGACATCAGCGGGGAAAAACCAGTACTTCCGACACCCGGGTTTCATAGCAGATCGCTTATCGGCGAGCGAGCGAAAGTGGCGCAAAACCGCCGTTCCCACCCCGCCAGCGTCGGCGTAAACGTCCGCTCGGGGCGTCGCCAGTCGATGCCCTCCAGCAGCATCGACAACTGCGCTGGTGTCAGCGTCACCGCGCCGGTCGCGGTCACTGGCCAGACGAAGCGGCGCCGGTCCAGCCGCTTGGAAAACAGGCACAAGCCCTTGCCATCGCACCCCTTGCGCATGTCGGTCACGCCGCACGCCAAGAGCCCCCGCATCGGCGATGACACCGGGCTCACCGCAGCACCGACAGCACCCGTGCCAGCGCGCCTGCATCCACACATGCGTCGACGCACAACCGTACTCCGTCCGGCAACTCGATGTGGATGAGCCCCCGGAAACGTGCACCGGCTGCGGTGCTGGCGGGGCCGGTTCGGCGATCCGGACCGCGGCGAACACCGGTAACGAAGGTACGACACCTGCCAGCTGGCCCTCGCGCAGTTGCTTGCGCCACGTATAGATTAGGCTGCTCGACACCTCGCGACGGGCGATGACATCGCAAACCCATACATTGGGCTGGAACGCCTCGGCCAGAATCTTCAGCTTTTCCGCGCCCGACCACCGCCGTCGACCCGACACCCGGCTAACGCCCCCCATCCGACCAGTCATACGAGCACTCGTATGACTGGTCGTAGAATCAAAGACTTCCTGCACCGCTTGCGCCCTAGTCAAAGGCAACAAGCATCCTGACCAACAGCGCTACCGCAAGGCAGTCTACCCCCCCCACGCTAACGCTGCACCTACTTAACGTCCGTGGCAGGCAGACCGGGCTTCGCGCCGACGACGCTCGCCTGCACCGTGTTGAGATCGCGCTGATGCTCCTCGAGCACGCGTGCCGCCTCCTCCGCCGCCACGCTGCCGAGCTGATCGAGCTGCGCGGTCTCGCGGACCAGCGCGTCCTGCTCGCGACGTAGCGCCGACGCGGAGGCGCCGGCGGCTGCGCGCGCAGATTGTAATGCGGTCAAAGCCTGGGCGAGACGCGCCGCTGGCGTCTCGCATGAGCCGGTGCAGGTCGACAGCGCGGCGCGCGCGGTAGCGTCCTCAGCGGCGGAGGCAGCCATCGCGGCGTCGTCCGCCGCGGCGGACGCGGTTGCCGTCGCGATCCTCAACTCGATCGCCGACTTGGAGGCGCCCAGCGTCTCCTTGCGGTTCGCGAATGCCTTCTGCAGCGACAGGAGGCGTTCCGAGGTCCGTTGATGGAGAGTAGTGACGTCGATGCCGCCCACGTTGGAAGCGCCGCTTGACTTGCCCGTCGCGAAGCGGTCGGCGAGGTCTAGCATCCGCGTCCCCTTGGCGATGGCCAGAGGATCGCCCCCCGCCTTGCGGGCGAGATCCACTGCCGAGGCGATCAGCGCGTTCGCCCCTTGCCGGTAGGCAGCGAGGAGCTTGGAGGGGTCGTTCGTGTAGGACTTGAGGTTCCAGTTGCCGAGCTCGTCCTTGATGAACGCCATCGAGACGTCGCCTTGGCCGCTCGCGTAAACCTCGTTCACCTTCTCCCAGTAGTAGTTGTCGGTCAGCGACTGCACCGCCGCAATGCGATCGTCCCTCTTGTAGGCTCCCGTTGTGCCCTTCGGGATGTCGGCGTTCATCCACCGGTATGCGTCGAGGAAACGCGTCGTCTCGTTGTCGCGCAGATAGTCTCCGGTGGCGAGCTTCGCCGCGTCGCTGGTGTCGCACGGCGGTTCGTCAGATTCGCACTTGGGGAAGGTCCGCTGGAGGACCGTGTTCCGACTAGCAATGGAATTGGCGAACTCGCTAAGCAGATAGCCCAGCGACGTGGTCAGGTATCGCACCTGGCGCGATCGGGGAACGTAGCCGGCGCTCGCGCCGACCAGTCTAAAGGCCTTAATGCGCATCGTCGACGCGATCGTCGAGATGCGCCGGGTGTACTCGGGAATGCCGAGCGATAGCTCCTTCTCGCTCGGTTGTGCATCGATCTTCGTGTCAGCGAGCGTCAACTGCTTCGTTGTTGGCTGGCCCTGGAATTCCGGACAGCCGTTTCTGAGCTCGACCCCGCCAACGGTCCTGCGGACGTAAGTGTTGACCTTGTAACCCGGAGCCTCCTTCGCCATCGCGCAGATGGATGCGCCGACTTCCGCCGCTGCGCTGATGGCCTGCAGGAGGACCGCGCAATCCGGATCCGCGGTTTCCAAGGAGCAGCCGAGCGGTTGCGCGGCGCGATCGGACACTGGTCCGCTATCGGCCATCCGGACGGCTTGTGCACGCCATCCGTTCACCGCCTTGACGGTCTCGGCTAAAAGTGCCGAAAGCTCGCCCACCTGAATCTGTGCGGTCTGGCCGACCGGCCCTTTGTAGACCTCCACCTCAACCCGCATCATGCCGGCGCCGCTGATTCCAGCGCGGCTGCAGGACGTCAGGAGCAAGGCGGAGAGCGACAGAAGCGCAGCGATCCTCCTCATTTGTTCACTCCCTCCTCGGACTTCGGCGGCGCAACTCCGTCGAAGGCGGCGATCGCGCTAGCCATGATCACGGTGGCGTCTGGAGACGCGACCCTCGCGTCTGAGACCGTCCTTCGCGCCACCTCGGTGCGGAGGTTCTCTTGCGCCAGCGCGAGCAGCTGGCTGCTCACATCAACCCGCGACTGGAGGATGCGCCCCGAATATTCCTGAAGCGTATCGATGAGCGGCTTAGCGGAGCTCGACATGGCCATGACTAGGCGGTCGTCTTGGTCGAACGTCTTCAGGCCTTCCGGCCCCATGACCTGGAAGCCTTTCCGGACGTTCTGCCCTATGGGGCAGAGGCCGACGGCGTTATGCGCGGGCGTCACGGCCACCTGCTCCTTCAGCGCATCGATGCGCTTCCCGAGTTCCTGGTCCCCGACCTTCAGCGCCTCCGTCTGTTCGACGACCGCAGCCAGCCTTTTCTCGAGCTCGCCGCTGCCCGACGTCCCGGCGACCGAGCCGCCCACAGCCTGATAGTCGCTCAGCGCCTTCTTGACCGCCTCCAACCCAGCCGCCCGCAGTTCGGTCGCGTTCGGATCGAGCTTCAGGTAATAGTCCGTCAGTTCCCGAAGCTGCGCGCCTCTCAGCGAGCGCGCCTCCTCAACCCGCGCCGCGTCGGTCGCCTTCTGCTTCACCTCGGAGGCGCTCCGCACCAGGAAGCCATCCGCGGCTTCCGAGTAGGAGACCTGGGTGCCGAACGGGTCCACGTCCGCCGCCTTCAGGATGCCGGACTCAAACCTTATCCTGCTAAAGGCCGCGCTCGCCTTGCCCGTCATGCGGTAGCGATACAGCGTGTCGGTCTTCGGGATGATCGTCCGGTAGCGCACCGCTTCGGTGTCCCCCGCGGACTGCTTCAGGAGCGGGTTGAAGTCCCAGCAATAATCAAACGTACGGAAGTAGTATGTCGTCCGGAACCGGACGTCGTCGTCGCTGTACTTCGGGTCCAATCCCCGGACGACGTGCATGTCGTGCGGCACGCAACCGGCGAGAAGCAGGGCGACGCTAGTCGCCAGCAGCACGGAATAGCGGAACTCGTTTGACATCGGCCCACATCCCCCCCCTGCACCACCTCCGCGACTCGCGTTAGCCAGCGCGAAGTAAGAAGGCTGCCACAACCTCGTTGGACATGGAATACCTGACGAACATCGCCTTATGATCGTTTAGGATCATCTAACAACCACAACCCTAAAGTCCGCGCGGATGATAGCACTTTATGGGTCCGGCTAAATTTCTTCTTCGGAGCGACAGCCCGGACATTCGTCGCTTACGAACCGAACCGTCGTAGGGATGCCGCCTTCGTGACGATACAACTTTATCGGTCCAGTCTCGGTGATAGCGCTGTACCGGCCGTTGGATCAGACGGGAAAGGCCGGGTGCAAGCGGAGAAAGGCCGCTCACGTCGCACTCCTCACCGGCAGTTTAACGAACTATCGATGTTCGCACGAGCAGGATTGACGCCCGCGAAATATCTGAACGACAATAGGTGATAGCGAGCTTCTATTCCGGCTACGATCTCGCGCCGTTCCGCTAGGTGGCCAGAGATAGTCTAGTCGTCTAGTATTGCAGGTAAACTCGCGGCCGATTAGAACGAAAGCACATCCTCGTCATTCAAACGTAACCGGCGCCTAGTTAAATCTGGCGCAGACTCGTTCGCCGCCCTCCCTACACGGGTCTCTTTTGTATCACGAGTTGGGAGCCTCCGTCAGACCCGACGAATGCTTCATCTTACGAGAGGCCTCCTCTTGTTCGTAAATGCTCGATAACGGCGTTAAGTTGGCGCGCGTTCCGCCATAGGGCCGCAGCAACGCTGTTGCTTGCTTCAATTGAGCCTTGCCCTCATTCCAGCAAGTTTCGCTTGGGATGCTGCGTCGGCATTTTCGGTAGTGATTGAGGAGGCCACTGAGGACCAGCTGCGCGCTAAGTGGAACTCGCAGAACTTCCTCCTGATTCTTAAAAGAGTAAGTAAACACTCCAAATGTAAAAATATCTCTACTTCTTTTGTTATAGAGGTTCAGAATATTCGATTGGGCTATGGCGTCATAGAGCCGTTCAGTTGATTGAGTTGTGTAGTTGTATTCTGTCCGGAAGGTGAGTTGTATCGCACCTCCTGCAATCAAAAAACCGAGGCCATCGCCTTCCAGCTTGGCACTCGCCCACAATTCGCCATTCTTTTCAATACTTCCAAGTTCGATGTGACCTCCTTTAACGATCCCCGGCATTGGACCGAGGTTGGAGACCGTGATTTTCACGACGTCTTTTGTGCCAATCACATTCGTCGCAATCAGATTCGAAGTCGGCCGGTCCAAACTTTTGACGATGGCCGGGAGAGCGGTGGAAGCGACGCTCAGTAAGGCGACGAGCAGCGCCAATATGCTCGTCGAGAACGACAGATACCTTCGCCAATTCTGATAATTACCGCATTTATAGCAAAGCGCAGCTCCCGTTGGGATAAGGAGTCTACAGTGCCTACATGGCGATTCTATCGGAACTTGGGCATTTGAATCCGTTTCCGCCATTTACTCCCCCCCCGCGCCTTAAAACTCTTATTGTATCAGCGTTCTCTCAGTGTGCGAGACCCACTTTTGCTGGC
>Ga0308157_10008464_pt1 | contig 11686 bp, 9 predicted proteins | sample PhyBR1_FD_201035 | JGI IMG/M metagenome (GOLD analysis project Ga0308157, IMG submission 201035) | Phyllosphere microbial communities from UC Gill Tract Community Farm, Albany, California, United States - DLSLB.R1 | ecosystem: Host-associated > Plants > Phyllosphere > Unclassified | place: USA...
AAACCAGAACATTGATTTCTAACATCTAATGCTCCAACTGTTCTTAAACCTAAATCTCTTTGAACCAAAACTCCAGGTCCTGGAAAATAATAATCTGGACTTAATGTAGCAAAAACTACAAAATCAATATCTTCTTTGGCAACACCAGAACGTTCTATTGCAATTTTAGCTGCTTTTACTCCCATTGAAGTCGTAGTGTCTTCTCCACGAATGATGTGTCTTCTTTCTTGAATTCCAGTTCTTTCCTGAATCCATTCATCATTGGTATCCATTATCTTAGACAAATCATCGTTAGTTACGACATTGGAAGGAACATAATATCCTAAACCAGCTATTTTTGAATGATACATAATCTATTATTATTTATTAAAAAATTGGATTGCAAATTTACGCATACTTTAAAATATACGTACACAAAATACTATTTTTTTCGTTATTAGCAATTTAATATATTTTAATTCTACGGTGACTTATCATCATTTACTTCTTGAAAAGGCAATATTAAGACACAAATATTGAAAAAAATTAAAAATCAGATGCAAGATGTAACAACATAAAAGTATTTTAGACAAACATTTTGAATACTATTATAAACTCCAAAAATTTAAACTATGAAATTAAAGGCTACGCTGTTTTTATTTTTAAATATAAGTTTTTTCTCTTTTGCCCAAGAAAATCTGACTTATCAAAAACCTTCTAAATCCATTTTGGATTTGGCAGATTACCAAAGAGCGCCTTCTGTGTCTATGGATACAAAAAAAGAAAACATGCTCTTGATGTATCGCAATACTTATAAAACACTCGATGATCTGAATCAAGACGAAGTTCGTTTGGCAGGTTTAAGAATTAATCCTGTTACTAATATTTCAAGTACTGTAACCTACCTAAACAATCTTAAACTAAGAAAAATAAGCGGTAAGGAGGAAATTCAGGTTAAAGGCCTTCCTGAAAATCCAAAAATAACAAACATTCTTTGGTCGCCAAACGACAAAAAAATCTTATTCTCTCATACTACAAATTCTAGCGTTGAGCTTTGGGTTTTGGATGTGGCAACAGCACAAGCAACAAAACTTACAGAGGCTAGAGTAAATGCAAATCTTGGAAATCCGTTTAGTTGGTTTTTGGACAGCGAGACTATCTTAGTAAAAATGCTTCCTAAAAATAGACAGCCACTTTTGGATTCTAAAAAAGATCTGCCTACTGGCCCAATTATTTCGAATACCTCAGGAGAGAAATCTCAAAACAGAACCTATCCTGATATGTTGAAAAACAAAAATGACGAAGCTAATTTTGAAAACTGCATAACTTCTGAATTATACAAAGTAAAACTAAATGGTGATGCTGTTTTGTATAAAGACGCCGCTATGTTTGCAGGAGAAAGAATCTCACCAGATGGCAATTATATTATGCTGACAACAATTCAAAAACCATTTTCTTATGTAGTTCCATTGAATAGATTTCCATTCAAAACCGTTGTTTATGATTTAAGCGGAAGAGAAATTAAAACGGTAAATGAGGTTCCTTTAAACGAAATTATGCCAAAAGGTTTTATGGCTGTTCGAAAAGGAAAAAGAGAAATGGCGTGGAGAAATGACAAACCAGCGACTTTATCTTATGTTGTAGCTTTAGATGAAGGTGATCCTGCTAACAAAGTTGATTTTAGAGATGAAGTTTTTCTTTGGGATGCACCTTTCGACAAAGATGCTTCTTCATTGGCAAAAACACCACAGCGTTTCAGTGATATTACTTGGGGGAATGACAATTTAGCGGTTCTTTCAGAAGAATGGTACGATACAAGAAATACCAAAACATTTTTAATAAATCCATCAAATCCAAGTCAGCAGCCAAAACTGATTACAGATAGAAATTCTCAGGATGTTTATTCAGATCCTGGAGTTTTCGAGACAAGAAAAAATACCTATAATAAATATGTTTTAGCTATCGAAAAAAACAACTTGTACAGAATTGGCGAAGGTTACACCAAAGATGGACAATTTCCTTTTGTTGACGAATTCAATCTGGAAACTTTAAAATCAAAGCGTATTTATACTTCTCCATACAAAGATAAAAAAGAGGATATTTTAGAAATTGAAGATTTTAAGTCTGGCAAAGTCTTAGTTCAAATTCAGTCAAAAAGTGAATATCCGAATTATTTTTTCAGAAATATAAAAAAACAAAACAGCCTAACACAAGTTACTGATTTCAAAAATCCATTTGAAAGCATTAAAAACGTTAGTAAAGAAGTTATTAAATACAAACGTAAAGACGGATTAGAACTTTCGGGAACTTTATACCTTCCTGCCGGTTATGATAAAACTAAAAAAGAAAAACTGCCGCTATTAATTTGGGCTTATCCTGCAGAATATAAAGATAGAAACAGTGCATCGCAATCGACTCAAAATTCAAACGAATTCACATTTCCTTATTATGGATCATTTGTATATTGGGTTACAAAAGGATATGTTGTCTTAGATGATGCCGCTTTTCCAATTATTGGTGAAGGAACTACAGAACCAAACGACAATTTTATTTCACAGTTAGTTGACAATGCCGCAGCTGCAATCGACGCTGTTGATGCTTTAGGCTATATTAATCGTAAAAAAGTGGCTGTTGGCGGACACTCTTACGGAGCATTTATGACGGCTAATTTATTAACACATTCTGATCTTTTTGCTTGCGGAATTGCTAGAAGTGGTGCTTACAATAGAACTCTAACACCATTCGGTTTTCAATCTGAACAGAGAAATTACTGGGAAGCCCCAGAAGTTTACAATACAATGTCTCCATTTATGAATGCCGAAAAAATGAAAACGCCAATTTTATTAGTTCACGGAGAAGCTGATAACAATCCTGGAACTTTTACTTTGCAGACAGAACGTTATTTTCAAGCATTAAAAGGTTTAGGAGCGCCTGCAAGAATGGTTATTCTACCAAAAGAATCTCACAGTTATGTAGCTAAAGAAAACATTCTTCATTTGCTTTGGGAACAAGATCAATTCTTAGAAAAATATCTGAAAAACTAAATTTCTTTTGATTACAAAAAACAAAACCCGATAGAAAAATACTATCGGGTTTTATTTTATAAATAATTTAAAGCTAAAAACACTTCTTGTTCAAGCGGTAAATCTATTTCGCTTTCAAAGAAAATCAATTGTCTTTTATAAACAGTTTCAATCAAATAATGGCTTCCTCTAAAATAAGTTCTTCTAATTTTTACCATCAGTTTTGATTCTGAAACCATTTTAAACTGATGCGGATAAACTAATGTTTTATGAGTTTCGTCTTCATAAGACAGTAATAAATGAGTCGGAATTTCATTTACTTCTCCAAACAAAGAAGCAACATATTTAATTTGTGGATCTTCGTATATTTTTGAAGGATCGTCTTTAACTAAGACTTCCCCATTTCGCATCACGATTGCCTGATCTGCAAAAGACAAAGCATCAGTACTGTCATGCGTTGCAATAATACAGGTAATTCCTTTTTGCTTTAAGTAACGAAATAAATTACGTCGCAATGCATTTTTTCTAAAAGCATCAATCTGACTGAATGGCTCATCTAGTAAAATTACTTCAGGTTCTAAAGCCAAAACTCTTACCAAGGCGACTCTCTGTTGTTGTCCTCCACTTAAAAACTTAGTCTTTACATTAGAAAACTGATCCATTTCTACCATCTCTAATAATTCCTGAACACGAAGTTTTTTCATGTTTGCAAAACCATTTGATAGAAACTTACCAACATTTTCTGCAACTGTTTCGTAAGGAGACAAATCAAAGTCCTGCGCCAGATATTTCATGTAAGGCATTCCGGGAATCAAATTAAATTTTGGCCCCAAAACTGGTTTATCTTCATAAAAAATCTTTCCTTCATCCAGATCGTAAAGTCCATATATAAGCTTGAGCAGCGTACTTTTTCCGCAGCCACTCTCGCCAATAATGGCAATGTTCTGGCCTTTTTCAATAGAAAAAGAGATGTTTTTTATAACGGGGCTTTCGGTGTACGAAAAAGATATATTTTGTATGTCGAGCATGAGTTGTAATATGAGACGTCAAATTTACAATGTTTAATTTCTAAAGTCAAAAAAAAGCTGCTTCAATTAAGAAACTTATATTAAGATACTTTATTGTGAGAAAATAAATCAAAAAATTAACATTGAAATTTTACTTGTAATCTTTTTTTTACTTTATTTGCTCGAAATTTATAATTAACTTATGAAAAAATTGCTCCCTTTAATAGTATTGCTTTTTACATCATATAGAGTTGAGGCAGCGTGGTTTACTTCTATGGAAGATGCACAAAAGGCGGCTTTAAGCACACACAAACTGATACTTGTAGATTTTACTGCAAAATGGTGTGGTCCTTGCAAGCAAATGGATTTAAATGCTTGGAATGATATCCAGATTCAAACAATTCTTAAAGATTTTGTAACCTTAAAAATAGATGTCGATGTGAATCGGGACATTGCTTATAAATACCAGATTAGGCTTCTTCCCAGTATATTTATTATTGATCCTAACGGAAAAATTATTCATCAATTTACAGGTTATCAAACTGCTTCTGATCTAAGAAGAGAGTTAATACAATATAGTTTATCTACAGAATATCTAGCCACAGAATTAATTGGTTTCTACCAAACTCAAAAATACAATACAGCTATTCGGATATCGCAGAAATATTACAATTATTCTCTATTAGTAAATAACAATATTAAAGGAAGAATAGTTCGTGTTGCTAATGAATATTTAAAAGATGCTAAAGATGAATTAAAGAAAAGTGACGAAAACTATTTGCAAAAGAAACAAAAACTTGAACTTTTAGTCCTTTACGAATTAGCATATCGCTTTGATTTTGAAAAGCTGAACAAAAAAATCTCAGCAATTAAAGCAGAAGAAATTAACGAACTGAACGATTATCAATATTGGTTTTTAAAGTATTTAGCTATTAAGAACAATTCCGAAGAGGCAGTTGTTGTAGAAAAATTTCTAAAAGAAAATGATTTAGAAAATGTCATTGAAAACTGCAATCAACTTTATGCTTTTTATGAAAAATCAAAACAAAAGAACCATTAACAAAAAAAAGCTGTTTCAATTATGAAACAGCTTTTTTTTTAGATTTTATTTTGTTTTGAAATTATTTTCCAGCTTCCGCTTTAGCATCATTTACCATTTTGTCGTTTGCTGTAATTGAGAATTCAACACGACGGTTTTGCGCTCTTCCTTCTGGAGTATCATTTGTTGCAATTGGGTCTGCAATACCTAAACCTGAAGTTTTGAAACGGCTTGCTTTTAATCCTTTAGCAACTAAATAAGCTTGAACAGACGCAGCTCTTTGTCCTGAAAGTGTCAAGTTATATTCTGGTTTTCCTGTATTATCAGTATAACCAAAAATTTCAATATTAGTATCTCCATACTCAGTGAATACAGGAATCAATTTATCTAAATTAGCTTTTGCCTGAGTAGTCAAAGATGATTTGTTAGTATCAAAACGAACAGCATTTTCGTTCAAAGTCAAGTGAATTCCTTCACCAACTCTTTCAACATCAGCACCAGGAAGTGCCTGATCGATTTCACGAGCTTGTTTATCCATTTTGTTACCAATCAAAGCTCCAGTTCCACCACCTACAGCAGCTCCAATTACAGCTCCTAAAGCAGCGTTTCCGCCTCGACCAATATTATTTCCTAAAATACCACCAATAACACCACCTGCTACAGCACCAATTCCTGCTCCTTTTTGTGTGTTATTTGCATTTTTTACTGAATCGCAACTTGTAAAAAAGCTAGCTAATACTAGTAAACTACTTAATCCTAAAACCTTTATCTTTCTCATTTTTTATACCTTTAAAATATTAATTAGCTCTTTGAAATTGATAAGTCACATCTTTTACCTGACCTCCAACATTTATATTATCTACTAACTGAAATGAACTTTCTGTTACTCCAGCTACTTTTAGCAAATAACCATCTCTTACTTTCTTAGCTTTTTCGCCTGCATTAAGAATTTTAAGCACAAACAAACCTTGGCTGTTTATACTCCATACAATTGGAGAAGAAAATCCAGTACAACTTGGTGATGTTAAAGCCATATTTCCTTTATTATTATTAGAAATAAAACTCCAAGTACTTCCAATAAAACATTTAGAATCGGCAAGATCAAAAGAATTTACTTTGATATAATCTGACCCTGGATAAGATACATTAGTTAGAACCCAATTCCCTTTTAGAGCTACCTGAGTTTTCTTGTCAAGTTTAGTTGAAAGTGTAGTAGCCTCAGAAGATGAAGCTGTTGTGGACGAAGATGATTTACACGCAAAAAACAGAGCGGCAATCATACACATTAAAATACTCTTCTTCATTTTGTACAATTTTTTTAGATTAATATTTGTCTTTTTAACAATTATTGTACCACAAATATACGATTCGTTCAGATATTTTTTGTTTTACAATCCATTTATTTTCTTTCAAAATTAACATTTGCGACATTTTGTCACCCAAAAAACAATTGGTATTCTATTTGAACAAATGAAAATCATCAAATTAAATCAAAAATTAAAAAATATGGCAACAGGTAAAATTAATGTTTCAGTAGAAAACATTTTTCCCTTAATTAAAAAGTTCTTATACAGCGACCACGAAATTTTCTTGCGCGAGCTTGTTTCTAATGGTACTGATGCTACTTTAAAATTAAAACACCTTATCAGCATTGGCGAAGCTAAAGTTGAATACGGAAATCCGATTATCGAAGTTAAAGTGGATAAAGAAGGTAAAAAAATCCACATTATCGATCAAGGTTTAGGTATGACTGCTGATGAAGTTGAAAAATACATTAACCAAGTAGCTTTTTCGGGTGCCGAAGAATTCTTAGACAAATACAAAGATTCTGCTAAAGATTCTGGAATTATCGGACATTTTGGCCTTGGTTTCTACTCTGCTTTTATGGTGGCTGAAAAAGTTGAAATCATTACAAAATCATACAAAGATGAGCCAGCTGCGCATTGGACATGTGACGGAAGTCCTGAGTTTACCTTAGAACCTGCTGACAAAACTTCACGCGGAACAGAAATTATTCTTCATATTGCAGAAGATTCTTTGGAGTTCCTAGAAGATTCTAAAATCAGTGGTTTATTAAACAAATACAATAAATTCATGCCTATTCCGATTAAATTCGGAACAAGAACTGAAACGCTTCCAAAACCAGAAGATGCTCCAGAAGATTACGTTAATGAAACTGTCGAAATTGACAACATCATTAACAACCCAAATCCAGCTTGGACAAAACAGCCTTCTGAATTATCTGATGAAGATTACAAAAACTTCTACAGAGAATTGTATCCAATGCAGTTTGAGGAGCCATTGTTTCACATTCATTTAAATGTAGATTATCCGTTTAACTTAACTGGTATTTTGTATTTCCCAAAATTAGGAAACGACATGCAAATCCAGAAAGACAAAATTCAATTGTACCAAAACCAAGTTTACGTTACAGATAACGTAGAAGGAATTGTACCTGAATTCTTGACGATGCTAAAAGGTGTAATCGATTCTCCAGATATTCCGTTAAACGTTTCTCGTTCTGGTTTACAAGCTGATGGAGCTGTTAAGAAAATTTCAAACTACATTACTCGTAAAGTAGCAGATAAATTAAAAGCTTTATTTAACGAAAATCGTGCTGATTTTGAAGCAAAATGGAACGACATTAAAATCGTTTTAGAGTACGGAATGCTTTCTGAAGAGAAGTTCTACGAAAAAGCAGGTGCATTTGTTTTATACCCAACTGTAGACGATAAATATTTTACTTTAGAAGAATTAAAAGAAAAACTAAAAGAAAACCAAACTGATAAAGATGGTAAGCTTGTAGTTCTTTATGCTGGAAACAAAGATGCTCAGCACTCTTACATTGAAGCAGCGAAAGAAAAAGGATACGAAGTATTGCTTTTAGATTCTCCGATTATTTCACACTTAATCCAAAAAATCGAAAATGATAATAGCGGATTAACTTTTGTACGTGTAGATTCTGATCACATCGATAATTTGATCAAAAAAGAAGAAAACACTATTTCTAAATTATCTGATGATGAAAAAGCAGCTTTAAAAACTTCTTTAGAAGCTTATATTCCAAAAGCATACAGCGTTCAGCTAGAAGCTATGGATTCTCAGGCAGCTCCATTCATTATCACGCAGCCAGAATTTATGCGAAGAATGAAAGAAATGAGCCAGACTGGCGGCGGAGGAATGTTCGGAATGGGTAATATGCCAGAAATGTACAATTTGGTTGTAAATACAAATTCTGATCTTGCTTCAAGCATCTTAAATACAGAAGACAAAACGCATCAAGAACATTTAGTTAAGCAAGCTTTAGATTTGGCTAAATTATCTCAAAACCTATTAAAAGGTGAAGCACTTACTGCTTTTGTTAAGAGAAGTTTTGAAATGATTAAATAATCATTCGAAAAATAAAGCTCAGAAATCCTGCAAATTAAGTTTTGCAGGATTTTTTTATTGATTAAAAATCAAGTAGTTACACTCGACTCAAATCCAAATTAATCTTTTACTTTTAACCTTTGTTTTAATTAATCTACAAAACAAGTGCAAAATAATTTAAACCCATTTTAAAAAATCAAGAGGAGCCAGCCAAAAATCCTAAAACGAGTAGGCAATTAAATTTTTAAAATATGTTCTACGTTAGATTAAATAAATTAAGAATCATTAAAAATGGAGATCTGATTGGAAAAGGAGAAATACAATTTATGAGTTTTATAAACCAATCAAGTGATAGTTTTCCAAATTTGAATGAGTTTTTTGAAACTAATGACGAAAACAGAAAGAAAGAAATCATAAAGGATTCTGTATCTCAGGTCATTCAGTCGAGAATATTAATGACAATTAATAAAGTAAAAGACAAAAGCATCATCACATTTGGCGATACTGGCTATATTGTTTACAAAGATGATAAAATACCGCAAGATTTTAGCTGGCAGATCGTTGGAGTTGAATTGGATAAAAAAATGCGAGATAATGCAACATTAATTAAAGCCGTTTTAACAGATTCAAATATTAATGTCCTAACAAAAGGCATTGAAGCGCTAGCAAAAACGACTAATCCTGTAAGTGGTGCTGTGGTTGAACTTTCTAAATTAGTTGTTGGAGTAATTTTAGATATAGCGAAAAATAAAAAAGATGACCAAATTGGTTACTACTTAAGTTCTTTTATAGAGAAATTAGACTATCCTAACGGAATTAGAGACAAACAAGATGTCCCGGATTTAACAGGCAATATGTTTGTTGATTATTCTATTTTCGGATATCTAGACTATGCAACAAAAGGAGTTGAAGAACAAAAAGCATAAGAATTTTCAAATCGCTTTGATTGTGAAAATTCAAAAAAATAAGAGAAGCTAAAAAGTAGTTATGATAATTTTTTCTCCTAAAAACCGTTATAAAATCCTGTAAACTAACCATTACAGGATTTTTTATTTGCAATTTATTTTTTTTATTACATTTGAATGCCTTATTAATCTAATCCAAAACAAAACCCATTATGAAAAAAACTGCTATTTTATTAACCGCTATTTGTGCAACAGCACTTTTATACGTTTCTTGTTCAAGTGACAATCATGAAGATACCGTTTCAACAAGCCTTACAGGTATTGGAGCTTCAGTTGCTGTTGACACTTCAAACGAAATGGATCTTAACACTGGTCTTTCAATCAGCACAAGCACCTCAACGACAGGAAAAACCGCTGAAACAGCTCCTGGAGTTTGCGCAACGATCACAATTACTACACCAAACGGAACAGATTATCCTAAAGTCTTTTTAGCCGATTTTGGAACAGCGGGATGCACAGACGGAAATAATCTTCTACGAAAAGGAAAACTAAAAGTGACACTTTCGGGACCAATTACTACAACAGGAAGTAAAATGACAATTGAAAGAATTGACTACTCTATAAAAGGTATCAAACTTGAAGGAACTATTGAATACACCAATACCACAACCGTTCAAGGGGTGCCGCAATGGACAAGAAAAGTTACAAATGGCAAACTAACTGATCTACAAGGAGGAGTTTATACTAATTCTGGAATTTACACTACTAAACAAACAGCAGGCGTAGACACACCGCTTGTTTTATCTGATAATGTATACGAAGTTACAGAAGGCACACACACAGTAACAGCTTCAAATGGAGAAACACTTACTTTAACTGTAAAAGAACCGCTTATTAAAAAATATTCATGCCTATTTATTTCTAAAGGACAATTAAAAGTTCAAGGAGGCATTTTAAACGGCGTAATAGATTACGGAAATAACGACTGCGATGCGCTTTATACATATACGCACGAGAACGGCTCTTCATTCAATTTATCGATGTAAGACCTTTTCCTGCATGATTTTAAAATCCCAATTTAGAAATAGATTGGGATTTTTTTTTTATAAAAATAAAACAGCCATCTCTTTACATTTAAACTATTTTCTTTATTTTGCACCAAAATCTCAAAAACCAATGAAAAAAACATTAATTGCTTTTGTTACTCTTGCAGTATTAGCATCTTGCAGCAAAAAAGAAACAGCTGCTGATAATTTACACATCACAGGAAACATTAAAGGTTTAAAAACCGGAACTTTATATATCCAAAGAGTTGTTGACACTTCACTTGTTGCTATTGACAGCATTAAAATTGACGGAAATTCAGCTTTTGAAAGAGACATTAAATTAGAATCTCCTGAAATGTTATATCTATATTTAGATCGAGGTGTAACAAATTCATTAGACAATAATATTTTATTCTTTGCGGAACCGGGAAATATTAATATCGAAACCAATTTGGATAACTTCATCGCTGGCGCAAAAATTACTGGATCTAAAAATCAAGAATTATACGAAGAATATCAAAAAATAAACACCCGTTTTAGAGATGAAAACCTTTCTATGGTTGAATCGAAATTTAAAGCATTAAAAAGAAAAGATCAAAAAGCAATTGACAGTATTGACGCAAAACAACAATCAAACATCAAAAGAAAATATTTATACGCTACAAACTTTGCCATCAACAACAAAGATCACGAAGTATCGCCTTATATTGCTTTAGCAGAGATTTATGATATCAATTTGAAATTTCTTGATACAATTCAAAAATCAATGACTCCAAAAGTAGCCCAATCGCTTTACGGAAAGAAATTGACAAAGTATGTTGCTGAAATTAAAAAAGCAGAACAAAAAGCTCCTGCAGCCGCAACAACTCCAACTCCAGCAGAATAAAGCATAAAAACAACAATAAAAAACGCCCTGATAATTCAGGGCGTTTTTTTTATGCTTAAATCCAAAAATAACAGCAATTACAGAACTTAGTACCACACCTAACATTTCTAAGCGTTAGAACGCAATTATATACTCATTATGCAATTATCACACAATACGTTTTCCGTGATTAAAATCGTGGTTTATATTTAAAAAACTTCCGCAACAAAAATCACCCATCTTTGTTCAATTCACTAATGTGTTTTTTTTCTTCGTCGAAAAATTGGGATTTGGATTTTTTATTATTGAAATTTTCATTTTGGAACAAAAAAAAAACCACCACATTTCTGTGATGGTTTTTGAGCCGATAGAGGGACTCGAACCCACGACCTGCTGATTACAAATCAGCTGCTCTAGCCAGCTGAGCTACATCGGCCTATTTTGCGAGTGCAA
>Ga0308157_10008465_pt1 | contig 11686 bp, 9 predicted proteins | sample PhyBR1_FD_201035 | JGI IMG/M metagenome (GOLD analysis project Ga0308157, IMG submission 201035) | Phyllosphere microbial communities from UC Gill Tract Community Farm, Albany, California, United States - DLSLB.R1 | ecosystem: Host-associated > Plants > Phyllosphere > Unclassified | place: USA...
CGGCAGCGAGCGGCCGATCTCGACGAGTTTGGCCCGCACCTGGTCGACCACGCTCTGGGCGTTGGCGCCGCGCATCGCCAGCACCAGCGCCTCGACCGCCTCGCCCTTGCCATCCTGCGTTACCGCGCCGTAGCGCGTCAATTGGCCCACGCGCACCGTGGCGACCTGCCCCACCGTGACGGCAACGCCGCCACGGTTGACGATCACGATGGCGCCGACGTCGGCCAGCGTGCGGATGCTCGCATCGCTGCGGATCAGCAGGGATTCCTCGTTGCTGCCGAGCCGGCCCGCGCCGTCGCTGCGGTTGTTGGCCTCCAGCGCCTGCTGCAACTGCGCCAGCGAAATCCGCCTTGCCGCCAGCGCGGCCGGATCGGGCACCACCTCGAAACTCTTGACCTGGCCACCCAGCGAATTGACATCGGCCACGCCGGCGATGTTGCGCAGCTGGGGGCGGATCGTCCATTCCAGCAGCGTGCGTTTTTCCATCAACGACAGCGGCCCCTCAATGGTGAACATGAAGATTTCGCCCAACGGCGTGGTGATCGGCGCCAGCCCGCCGCTGACCGACGCCGGCAAATCCTTGAGCACCGAGGCCAGCCGTTCGCTGACCTGCTGCCGCGCCCAATAGACGTCGGTGCCCTCTTCGAAGTCCAGCGTGATGTCGGCGATCGCGTACTTCGATTGCGAGCGCAGGACGGCCTGGCGCGGTATGCCCAGCAGCTCCTGTTCGATCGGTGCGACGATGCGCGCCTCGACTTCTTCCGGCGTCATGCCGGGCGCCTTCAGGATCAGCTTGACCTGCGTGCTGGAGACATCCGGGAACGCATCGATCGACAGTTCGCCGGCTGCCTTGACGCCAGCCGCGACCATCAACACCGCCAGCACCAGCACCAGCAGGCGCTGCGCCAGGGATAAAGCGATCAGCCGCCCCAGCATCACGGTTTCTCCTGCGTGGCGGCGGGCTCACCCAGCCCTGTCCAGGCGCCCTTGAGCGCGACCAGGCCCCGCACCGCAAGCTGCGCTCCGGGAGCGATCGCTCCGCGTACCCACAGCTGGTCGCCGGCGGCCGCGCCAGGGATGACCGGCACCGCCTGGAACCCGTTGGCGTTTCGCACGAAGACATAGTTGGCCGCGCCGCGCCGCACCAGCGCGGCGGCGGGCACCAGCAGCGACCCGCCCCGGGCCGGCGGTGCGACCAGCCGAGCCTCGACGAAGGCGTTTATCTTCAGGCACGCTTTCGGTTCCAGCTGGCGCGCGCGCACCTGCGCTGTCTGGTTGGCGCTGTTGACCTGCGGCGACAGCGCGATCACCCGCAGCTGGCCGCACTGTGCCACATCAAGCAGATCCCCCACCGCCAACATGGACATCTGTTGGGCCGACGCCTGCAGTTCCACCCACAGCGGACCATCGCGGCTGATCTTCGCCACCGCCATGCCGGCGTCCAGCTGTTGGCCTACGGTGACCGGCAACTCGATCAAGGTCCCCGCGCTGTGCGCGCGCACGGTCAGCAGCGGGCTCGGTTGCGCGCCCGCCGACAGCGCGGCGATGGCCGCCGCGCCCAAGCCGCCGGCGCGCAGCATCTGGGCCCGCTGATCGGCCGCCAGCCTGGCCAGCTGCGCGGCGGCGCGGCTTTCCTCCACCCGCGCACGCGCGATGACGCCCTCGGCAAACAGGCTTTCGTCACGCTGCAGCTTGTCGGCCGCCAGGCGGGACTGCGTGGACAGCTGGACGTATTCGCGTTGCGTCTCCATCCACGCGGGGCTGAACAAGGTGACCAGCGCCGCCCCCCTCTCCACACGCTGCAGCGAAACACTGTGCACCTGCTGAACCACTCCACTGGCGGCGGCGGCGGCGAGAATGACCGCATCGGCTGGCGCCACCACGGTCCCGGTCAAAACGACGGCGTTGCCGACCGGCGTTGCGGCGCCGGCCGGGGCCGCAACCGCCGGCGCGGTCGCGATGCCTGCCCGGCTGATCTGCTTGGCGCTCATCGGCAACTGCGTCATGGCATCCGCGCTCCAGACGCGGGCTGGGCCGGCAAGCAGAGATGCCAGGAGCAAGACCGCGCGGGCAGTAAAGGGAGGGAACGGCATGGAATAATTTCCTTGGAGGGCTTCAGTGCGTATGATGGTGGTGAGCAGATATTAAGAAGTTCTTAACAACTGCCGCCTACGCTGGACACCAGCCAAACGACGAGACCGCATCATGCGTATATTGCTCACGGAAGATGATCCCCAACTGGGGCGCGCCACACAGATCGGGCTGGAACAAGCCGGCTACGCGGTGGACTGGGTGCAGTCCGCCGAACATGCGCACACGGCGGTGCGGCTGCATGACTATGGCTGCATCCTGCTGGACCTGGGCTTGCCGGGACAGGACGGCATGCAGGCATTGACCACGCTGCGCAACGCCGGCTATGGCGGCGCCATCCTGATCGTGACCGCCCGCGACAAGGTTCCCGAGCGCATCGCCGGCCTCGATGGCGGCGCCGACGATTTCATCGTCAAGCCTTTTGACCTGGACGAGCTGGCGGCGCGGATACGCAGCGCATCGCGGCGCGCGGCCGGCCGGCTGCGCGAACAGCTGGTGCACGGCGATCTCGTGCTCGATGTCGCCGCGCGCCAGGTGACCCAGGCGGGACGGCCGGTGGCGCTGACCAGCAGGGAATTCGGCATCCTGCTGACCTTGGTGGAAAACAGTGGCAGGGTCCTGAGCCGCGAACAGCTGGAGCACCAGCTTTACAGCTGGGGCGAGGAAGTGGAAAGCAACGCGGTCCAGGTCCATATCCACCATCTGCGCAAGAAGCTGGGACGCGCACTGATCCGCACCGTGCACGCGATCGGCTACTGCATCGACAAACCCGCGCCGGAGGCGGCCGTATGAGCACCGCCGCCGTGCCGCGCTGGTCCCTGCGGCGGTTGCTGCTGGGCGTGCTGCTGACGTTGACGCTGGCCTTGTGGGGCGGCAGCGCGTTCATCGTTTACCGGGAGGCGCAGCGCGAAAGCCAGGAACTGTTCGACCAGTCGCTGGCGGAAACGGCACAACTGCTGCTGTCGCTGGCCGAGAACGAGGCAAGGGAGCACGGCACCTCGCTGGCGATCGACCTCAAGATACCGGAGCGCCCGGACCACCATCGCTACCTGCTGTTCCAGATCCGCGACGCGCGCCAGCGCCTGCTCTACAAAAACGGCGGCGCACCCTCCACCGCGTTTGCGGTCGACGCGCCGGAGGGATATTCGTGGGCGCGGGTGGACGGCCACCGCAGCCGGCTCTATACCAGCTGGAACGCGGGCCGCACGGTGCAGATCCAGGTGGCCGAGCCGAGCAGCCACCGCGACGAAATCAGCACCCGTTTTTTCTACAAGGCCAGCGGCCTGGGCGTGGTGCTGGCGATGCTGGCCGGACTGGCGATCTGGCTGTGCATCGACCGGGTGTTCCGGGTGCTGCAGGTATCCGCCGACGAGGTCGGCGCGCGCACGCCCAACGACCTGGCCGACGTGCCGTTGGAGGGCGCACCCAGCGAGGTGTTTCCGCTGCTGCTGGCGATCAACCGGCTGTTTGGCCGGGTCCGGCAAACCATGGAGTACGAACAACGCTTCACCGGAGACGCGGCGCATGAACTGCGCACGCCGCTGGCGGCCATCAAGACCAATCTGCAGGTCATGCAACGGGCGCGCAGCGTGGCTGAACGCGACGAATTCATCGCCGGCCTGAACGTCAGCGTGGACCGCGCCAGCAGGCTGGTCGATCAATTGCTGACGCTGGCGCACCTCGATCCCCAGGACAGCCACGGCATGGCGCTGGAGCAGGCCGACCTGGCGACGCTGCTGACCGAGGAGCAGGCTCACTGGCAGAGCCTGGCGGCCGGCCATCAATTGCAGGTGGAGGTTGCGCACGCGCCGTGCCGGATCGAGCGGGAAAGCCTGCGCATGTTGTTGCGCAACCTGGTCGACAACGCGGCACGCTACACCCCGGTGCCTGGCCGCATCGTGGTCAGCTGCGGCCAGGCCGACGGCCACAGCTATCTGCGCGTGGCGGACTCGGGGCCGGGCATACCGCCGGCGATGCGCGAACGGGTCTTCGAACGCTTCTTCCGCCTGCCCGGCGCGAAGGCGCCCGGCAGCGGTCTGGGCCTGTCCATCGTCAGCCGGATCGCCGTCATGCACGGGGCCACGCTCAGTCTCGACACCGGCATGGACGGTGTCGGGCTGGCCGTCACGGTCAGCTTTCCCGCGTCGGCGTAGCGCCGTTTATTCCTTGTGACGAATGGCGTCGATGACGATCCGCAGCGCCCTCGATTCGTGGCGGCGGCTGGGATAGTAGGCATGCAGGCCAGGGAACTTTCCGCACCAGTCGGCCATGACGCTGATCAGGCGGCCTTCGCGCACATGGTCCGCGACCATGTCCTGCGTGACGAAGGCCAGGCCATTGCCGCTCAGCGCGGCTTGCACCATGGGCATCGCACTGGTGAACTGCGCCTGGCCGCGCACCCTGGCTTCCACCTTGTTTCCTTTGTGCTCCAGCTCCCAGGCGTAGACGCCTCCGCTGGCGAGCCGGAGCGTGATGCAGTTGTGCTTTAGCAGCGCTTGCAGGTTGCCGGGCTGGGGATGCCAGGCGAAGTAGCCGGGCGAGCCGACGATCATCGTGGGGATGTCGGGCGTCAGCCGGACGGCGATCATGTCCTCCTCCACTTGATCGCCGTAGCGCACGCCGATGTCATAGCGGTCCGCGGCGATATCGATCAGCTTGTAATCGGAATGTATCTCGATGTTGAGATCGGGATAGCCGGGCAGCACCGGCGCCAGCCTTGGCCACAGCAGCGTGTCGATGACGTGGTCGATCGCGGTGATCCGCACGGTGCCGGCCGGCTTGCCGTTCAAATCGCAGACCGCCGAGATCTCGGCGTTGACCTCCTCAAGCCGGGGCGCGACGTTTTTCAACAGGCGCTCGCCCGCTTCCGTCGGCGAAACGCTCCTGGTCGTGCGATTGAGCAAGCGCACGCCCAGGCGCGCCTCCAAGTCGCGGATGACGTGGCTGAGCGAGGATTGGGACATGCCAAGTTCGACCGCTGCCCGCGTGAAACTGCGGTGGCGGGCCACTTCGAAAAATAAAAGAATATCAACGATATTGTCGCGGGCCATCTGGGATTCCTGGATTGATTGTCGATCCAATGTACACCTTTTTCGCATGAATGCGCGATCCATTCATGGCTGACACGCATATACCTATGCCGGTTTTCCGCGCGCCGGCGGCCGCCGCCAAAAGTACGATGGCGCTGACCCTCACCTCACTGGAGAATCAGCATGACCACACAGGAATTAGATCGCCGTGAATTTTTGAAGACCGCCGGCACCGGCATCGCCGCATTGGGCACCTTGTCCGTTGCGGGAAGCCAGGCATTTGCTGCGGAAAAAGCGCCCGATCCGTCCAATGGCGCGGACAATTTCTACAAGAGCGCAAAAGTCTCGGCCCGAAAAGTCGCTTTCGATAACCAATACAAAATGAAGGTGGTGGGGAATCTGTTCCTGCCACAAGGGTTCGATGGCAACGCCCGGTATCCGGCGATCGTGGTCGGCCATCCGATGGGGGCGGTGAAAGAACAAAGTTCGAACCTGTATGCGCAGAAGCTGGCCGAACAGGGCTTCGTCACGCTGGCCATCGACCAGTCGTTCTGGGGCGAGAGCGACGGCCAGGTGCGCAACGCGGTGGCGCCGGATATCTACGCCGAGGCATTCAGCGCGGCGGTCGACTACCTGGGCAGCCAGGCCTCGGTGGACCGGGAGCGCATCGGCGTGCTGGGCATCTGCGGCAGCGGCAGCTTCGTCATCAGCGCGGCCAAGATCGACCCGCGCATGAAGGCCATCGCAACCGTCAGCATGTATGACATGGGAGCGGCCAACCGCAACGCGCTGAACCACTCGCAGACGCTGGAGCAACGTAAAAAAATCATCGCCGAGTCGGCGCGGCAGCGCGACGTCGAGTTCGCCGGCGGCCCGGTCAAGTACACCGGCGGCACGGTGCACCAGCTGGACGCGGACACGCACCCGATCCAGCGCGAGTTCTACGATTTCTATCGCACGCCGCGTGGCGAATTCACGCCTGCGGGTTCGTCGCCGGTGCTGACCACGCATCCGACACTGACCAGCAATGTGAAGTTCATGAACTTCTACCCGTTCAACGATATCGAGACGATCTCGCCACGGCCGATGCTGTTCATCACCGGCGACCAGGCGCACTCCAGGGAGTTCAGCGAAGAAGCGTACCGGCTCGCCGGCGAGGCCAAGGAACTGGTCATGGTTCCGGGGGCCGGGCACGTCGACCTGTACGACCGGGTCAAGCTCATCCCTTGGGACAAGCTGACCGCCTTCTTCCGCAAGAACCTGGCATAGGGGCATTCCATGACAGCGCCAACAGCCGCCGCCTTGCACAACGGCGCCCATGGAAACAGCAAGACCGATGCGCAACCGGCCAATTGGGGCGGCGTGTTCGCCATGGCGCTGTGCGTCTTCGCGCTCATCGCTTCGGAGTTCATGCCGGTCAGCCTGCTGACGCCGATGGCCAGGGATCTGCTGATCAGCAAAGGCCTGGCGGGACAGGGCATCGCCGTCTCCGGCGCATGCGCGGTGCTGACCAGCCTGTCGATGTCGACGCTGGCTGGCGCCATGGACCGCAAGACGCTCCTGTTGGGCCTGACCGCCCTGATGGCCGTCTCCGGCGCGGTGGTCGCGACGGCGCCGAACTACACGCTCTACCTGGCCGGGCGGGCGTTGATCGGCGTGGTGGTCGGTGGCTTTTGGTCCTTGACGACCGCCACCGCGATGCGCCTGGTGCCGTCCCATCAGGTGCCGCGCGCCCTGGCGATTTTCAATGGCGGCAATGCGCTGGCCACTGTGGTCGCGGCGCCCTTGGGCAGCTACCTGGGTTCGGTCATCGGATGGCGTGGTGCGTTCTTCTGCCTGGTGCCGGTGGCCTTGGTCGCCTTCCTCTGGCAGTGGCTCAGCCTGCCGTCCATGCCGCCCTTGGCAGGCGCGGCGAGATCCCGTAACGCCTTCCAGCTGCTGAAGGATCCGAAGATTGCCGTGGGCATGCTGGCGATCAGCGCGTTCTTCATGGGGCAGTTCACGCTGTTCACCTATTTGCGCCCCTTCCTTGAAACGGTGACGCTGGTGGACGCATCGACGCTTTCGCTCATTCTGCTGGCGATTGGCATCGGGGGCTTTATCGGCACCACCGTCATCAGCAGCTTCCTCAACTGGAATTTCCACGCGACGCTGGTCGCCATCCCCACCCTGATGGCGCTGATCGCCTTGGCGCTTACGGTTGTGGGCAGCCATGTCGCGGCCGTGGCGGCTGTGCTGGGCATTTGGGGAATGGTGGCGACCGCCGCGCCGGTGGGCTGGTGGTACTGGCTGGCAAGCGCCCTGCCCCAAGACGCGGAGGCTGGCGGCGGCTTGATGGTCGCTGTTGTGCAGCTTGCCATCGGACTGGGTTCGACCATCGGCGGCCTGCTATTCGACGCGCGCGGCTACCAGAGCACGTTTATCGCGAGCGCTGCGGTGCTGCTGCTCGCCGCCATCCTGACGCTGCTAAGCACACGTAACGAAAATTAAGACTCGAATCAAGGCCCGGGTATGACAATTCATACTCGGGCGCCGGCGCCTGGCCTCCCCCATCGCACAAAAACCTCGTCCAATCAATGATTTGGCTCAATAGTCCGGCTGGTTGATGCCGTGGCACGGATAGTGCTATCTCTGTTGTGAAAAGCATATTCGATAGCGGTCATCCGCTGCGAATCGCTTTTTACTATAAATAAAACGGAGACAACAACATGACCAAAGTAATTCCCGCCCGAATGTGCAGGCCACCTTCCTGACGTAAGCGCCACCAACGCCCGTCTGGCGGCGCCGCTTGCTCGCCGCTCCATCGTTAATTTCACGGCTGACCGAGCCCGGACCTTGGTCCGGCGGGGATCGCTGCATCCACGATTTCCCGGTCGCGTCGCGATACCTACCGCATAGTCTTATTGGATCGTTTATGAAAAAATCGTTAGTAGCTGGTCTCTTCCTCGCCACCGCAGCCGGCGCCGCCTCGGCGCAATCCGGCGTCACCGTCTACGGCATACTGGACGCGGGCATCACCCGCGAAACCGGGGGCGCCGAGGGCTCGGTCACCAAGCTGGCATCCGGCGTGCAGTCCGGCAGCCGCCTGGGCTTCAAGGGACAGGAAGACCTGGGCAATGGCATGAACGCCCACTTCGTGCTGGAGAACGGGCTCGATCTCGACACCGGCAAGGCGCGCCAGAACGGCGCCCTGTTCGGTCGCCACGCCTATGTCGGCCTGACCACCAGCGCCGGCACCGTCAACTTGGGCCGTCAATGCAACCCGATCTTCATCGCGCTGGACGGTATCGACCCGTTTGAAACCGGCTTCACCGGCTCCGCCACCAACCTGATGAGCATCGGCACGGCACGCACCAACAACACCGTCAGCTATGCGACGCCCAACCTGAACGGCCTCTCGGCCACCGTGATGTACGGTTTCGGCGAACAGCCCGGCGACAGCACCTTGGGCCGCACCATCGCCTTTTCCATCGACTACGCCGCAGGCCCGCTGGTGGGTACGCTGGCCTATGACAGCCTGAAGGTCACTTCTTTCAATACGTTGAAAGAAGTCCTGCTGGGCGCCAGCTACAACTTCGGCCCAGCGACCGTGCACGCCGCGTTTGAAACCGAAAAGGACGACCTCGGCGGCGATTTCCGCGACTTCCTGCTGGGTGCCTCGGTGCCGCTCGGACAGGGCAAGCTGCTGGCCTCGTACGTGAAAAAGCAGGACCGTTCCTCGACCGAGCGTGGCGGACGACAGTTCGCGGTGGGCTATACCTACGCGCTGTCCAAACGCACCAACCTCTACAGCTCATTCGGCACGATCCGCAACGAATCGGCCGCCACCAATGTGGTGGGCGATGCCTCCAGCGGCGGCAGCGCGCCTGCTGCCGGCAATGGATCGCGAGCACTGTCAATCGGTATCCGCCACAAGTTCTAAGCCACAAAGCACCACCGGGGTTTGCCCCTTTCGGGACCAGCCCTTATTCATCCCACTTATTTATTTTGGAGACTTTATGTTCGTTCCTATTTCCTCCCGTCTGATGTCCGCGCTGTGCGCCCTGGCGCTGCTGGCAGGGGCCGTTCCTGTGGTCCACGCCGCCGATGCCGCGCCATCGGCCCACGTCACCATCCTGGCCACCGGCGGCACCATCGCCGGCAGCGGCGCCACCACCACCACCACGGTCGGCTACACGGCCGCCACCGTCGGCGTCGACCGCCTGATCCAGGCCGTGCCGGAACTGGCCAAGGTTGCGCAAGTCAAGGGTGAGCAGGTATTCCAGATCGCCAGCGAAAACATGACCAACGAGCATTGGCTGACCCTGGCCAAGCGCGTCAACACGCTGCTGGCGCAGCCGGATGTGGATGGCATCGTCATCACCCACGGCACCGACACGCTGGAAGAGACCGCCTTCTTCCTCGACATGGTAGTGAAGAGCAATAAGCCAGTGGTGCTGGTCGGCGCCATGCGTCCGGGCACCGCGCTGTCGGCCGACGGCCCGATCAACCTGTACAACGCGGTGCTGCTGGCGGCCAGCAAGGAAGCCATCGGCAAGGGCGTGCTGGTCACGCTGAACGACCAGATCCAGGGCGCGCGCGACGTCACCAAGACCAACACCTCGACGCTGGACAGCTTCAAGACGCCGGAGCTGGGCATGCTGGGCTACATCCAGGGCAACAAGCCTTACTTCTACCATGTGTCGACGCGCAAGCACACGGTTGATACCGAGTTCGACGTCAGCAAGCTCGACTCGCTGCCGCAGGTGGACATCGTCTACGGCTATGCCAACGTTGGCCCTGTGGCGCTGAACGCATTGGTGGCAGCAGGCGCCAAGGGCATCATCCACGCCGGCGTCGGCGACGGCAGCCTGGCATCCAAGGTTGCACCATCGCTGACTGCGGCCCGCAAGCAAGGCGTGCTGATCGTGCGCTCGGCCCGCGTCGGCCAAGGCATCGTGGCCCGCAACGGCGAGGCTAACGACGACGCGCTGGACTTCGTTGTATCCGACACGCTGAATGCGCAGAAGGCGCGCATCCTGCTGATGCTGGCCCTGACCAAGACCAGCGACAGCAAGGAAATCCAGCGCATGTTCTACACCTACTAAAACTTGGGAAACTCCGGGGGGCATGTCTGCCCGCCCCTCCGGGGTGTCTGTGCCGCGCCCTACTTGGCGAAGCTTTGGTCGAAAGCCTTACTCCGCTCCTGAGCTGCATTCTTCTCGCTCCGATCAAGCGCTAAGTAGCCTACGATTAAGGCAAGCAAAACAATAATGGCGATGAGCGGCAGTTTTCTCATGATGACTTCCCTAAAATGAAATCGTCATTGCATTCAGTGCATTAACGATAATGCTGTATTTTTCACCACACTACCACCAAATACAATCCGCACAATTGGGCCAAGCCATCATTTCGCTCGCTACTCTAATGCGAGCTGCCCATAGTTCATCAGCAACTGCTTGAAGTGCCGCCGTCCTCAGTGGGTACGACGTCCGACGCTATCTACGGTCGAAAAACATCGAATCGGTAGTGACATCAGCCAGCCGTATGCAGTTGGGCTGCACAACAAGGAAGAGCAAGTGGACAATGCAGGAAACGCAAGATCGTAACTGACACAATTTTGGCACAGTGAGCATGCCAAAGGGCGCGAATTAACGCGTTACATAGCTGAACGACGCATTAGTTAAGTCATTGATCTATATGGTGAATTTTGATTCTACTGATGGGGATTGGACCCACGACCCTTGGCCTCGGAGGCCGAAATTGCAGCGAGGGAAAATGCGGTTACAGCAGTTTTCTTAAGATCGCGGCACACTTCTGGCACAGCGGGTCAAGCAGCAAACCAGTCGTAAACCCTTCGTGCGAAGTTGTCAGCGCGAAGGGTGCAACCCTTGGGTCGATCTGGGTTAATTGCACGACGCGCATCCTCAGCAAACGCCTTCGGGCTGTCTGGCCCGATCCACAAACCAGAACCTCCTTGGTGTCCGATGCAGTTCCAGTTCCAGCTTGGATAAATCGCGTCGCCCAAGTACCAAAGTGTAACTAGTGTAACAAGCACATACCTAATTTTCATTTTTTTTCGGGATCAGAACGAAGAATCCCCTTAGCTTTCCAGCGTTGGGGTAGTGTCACACGTCTTCCAAATCGCGTTTAAGGTTCTCTTGTCCCAAACGATTCCAATGATGATGTAGCCGTGAAGTGAAGATTGCGAAAACTATGGCCAACGCTCCAACCACAACAAACGAAGTAGGGAAATTCCCCATCTTCCCCTGTGGAACGAAGGGCAACCAGAACGGCACAAGCGGAATCCTCGCCAACATCTGAGCAAAGGCGAGATGTACTGGTGCGAGCTGTAATGCAGCAGAAGCAAGAGCAAATGGGGCAACGATGCCGAGAAAAGATATTCCGCAAACCAATCCCCACTTAACCACTTTTTTGACGCGCTCAGGCTTTTTCATTGACGTCTTTCGAAATAATTTTTAGCCATATTAACTCAAAATATATTCCATGCGGCAACTTTTTTTGACTACCAATTTGGCTTTTTAGCAAGATCTCCAACCTTTAGGTGAGTGTACCTCTTTTAGCAT
>Ga0308157_10008466_pt1 | contig 11684 bp, 8 predicted proteins | sample PhyBR1_FD_201035 | JGI IMG/M metagenome (GOLD analysis project Ga0308157, IMG submission 201035) | Phyllosphere microbial communities from UC Gill Tract Community Farm, Albany, California, United States - DLSLB.R1 | ecosystem: Host-associated > Plants > Phyllosphere > Unclassified | place: USA...
ATTTACAATGGTAACGTGTCCCATTTTTCTAAAAGGGCGCGTTTGTTTTTTACCATAAATATGTGGAGTAACACCATTCCAACCCAAAATAGTTTCAATGTTCTTGTAAACTACATCTCCCGAAAAACCTTCGGCACCAACTAAGTTCACCATAATTCCTGCTGCTTTACTTTCGGTATTTCCTAATGGCAAATCCAAAATCGCTCGCAAATGGTTTTCAAATTGTGAAGTATAACTGGCTTCGATTGAATAGTGACCCGAGTTGTGTGGGCGAGGAGCGACTTCGTTTACTAAAATTTCATCATCCTCAGTTTGGAACATTTCTACTGCCAAAAGACCAACGTGGTTGAATTGTTGCGAAACATTCAAAGCAATCGCTCTCGCTTTTTCAGCGACATTTATATCAATTCGGGCAGGACAAATTACATATTCCACTTGATTGGCTTCGGGATGAAATTCCATTTCAACCACTGGATATGTTTTGATTTCGCCTTGTGAATTGCGACAAACAATTACTGCCAATTCATTTTTGAAAGGCACCATCGTTTCTGCAATACATTCAACGTTAGGTAAATTTTCTAAATCTGAAGTTTGTCTTATGATTTTTACGCCGTTTCCATCATAGCCAAATTCAGTACATTTCCACACAAAAGGAAGTTGGATTTTAGATTCTACTAAATCAACCACCAAGTCTTTTAAAGTTGCATATCTTTTGAAAGGAGCTGTCGGAATATTATTTTGAATATAAAAATCTTTCTGAACCCCTTTATTTTGGATTAATCTCAAGGTTTTTGGCGAAGGATATACTTTTTTGCCTTCATTTTCTAATTTTTCTAAAGCATCAAGATTGACCAATTCAATTTCGAAAGTCAAAACATCGACTTGTTTTCCAAAATCATAAACGGTTTCAAAATCCATCAAATCACCTTGAAAAAAATGATTGCAGGCAATTTTGGATGGTGCTTCATCACTGGGATCTAAAACATAAGTTTGTATGTCGAATTTTCGGGTGTCAAACAATAGCATTTTGCCTAATTGTCCTCCACCTAAAATTCCTAATTTAAAATCAGAAGAAAAATAATTCATTGTGTTGTGTTTACTTTGTTTGCTTAGCTTATTGCTTAACATTGCAAAGATACTTTTTCCTGATTGATTAAGAAAACGCTATTTTATTTTCTTCAAAACCTCTTTAGCGACAGCCTTATAAGCCGCGGTATGATTGGGAAAATCTTTATTTAAAATAATTAGCAATTCGGGATGAATCCAGTCGTAGTGATTTCCTAATTCGTATAATGTTCGTATGGAATAGGCTTTGGTAGCCACTTTTGTATCATTTATAAGCCAGTCAAAAGAGGTTTCAATGCAATTTTGAAGATTTTCTTCCGAAAGTAATATGCCGTTTTCGTCTTTTTTATAATGTGATTTTACTAAAAGTTGGGTCACTTTTGCAATTGGCCTAAGGGAACTTTCTTCTTTTAAATGTTTCAAATTTTCAAAGAAAAAATCAAGATGAGGTTGAAGCAAAATAAGTTGTTTATAAGATACAAATTCTAAAATCCAACAGGCTTTATGATTGTTTTTATCTAAAGGTGAAAAGCTAATTTTAACCAATTCATTAAAATGATTTTCATTGTCTAAAATAAATTGAGCGCCCTCAAGACGTCTTTCTCGGGAAGCATTTATATATTCAAGCTTTTGTTGAAGTTCAGATGACATTTTTATAAGTTTAAAAACACGACTAAAATAAATAATTTAAGGAAACTGTCCCATAAAAATTCGTGGGAAGACCGGGATAATAATATCTCGGCAATCCGTTTCCAACAGCGACAGCATTTGGTAAGATTAACGAAGCATATTTTTCATCCGTTAAGTTGTTTACACCGGCTGATAAATGTGCGTTAAGCTGAGGAAGTATTTGAAAATGATAACCCGTTTTTAAATTAATAATAAAATAAGAATCGGCGTAATCTGAATTGGCATCATTCAAAGGAATTTTATCTACAAACTGAAAATCCCCACTTAAATAAAGCCCTAAATTTGTGTTTACAGTTACGCCTGTATTTACTTTATTTGCTGGAACTCCGGTTAGTTTGTTTCCTGAATAATCGTTTCCATTATCAACGAATTCTTTAAATTCATAATTTCCAAAAGAACCCGAAACATAAGAGTTGATATTGAAAAAATTATTAATCGGCCCATTGTAATTTAATGTAATTTCAATGCCTTGATGAAATGTTTCACCAGCATTTATTCCAACGTATTGGTCATCTCCAACGCGTTTTACGACCAATAAATCTTTCATTTCCATTCGGTAAATACTCACTTCTGTATAAAGTTTTTTGTTGAAAAAATAGAATTTACTTCCAACTTCAAAATTATAACCGTTCTCTGGTTTTATATCAGGATTTATAGTTCCGGAACTGGTTAAAGTTTCCTCAGTTGCCGGCAATGAAAATCCTCGGCTTGCAGAAAAATAAACAGTTTGTAATTCGTTTGGTTTCAAAAGAAAAGAAAGTTGTGGCGAAAAAATACCGTCGTAACTATAATTTTGAGTTGTATTTAGATTGTAATCTTTCAATTCAAACTGCGTTTTATTATAATTTAGTCCGGCCTGAATTTCAAATTGTTTAGAAAGCAAAGTTCTAATCTGCGAAAAAATATTGCAAAAATGTCTTTTCTGTCCCGTTTCTGTTAGCTGATTTCCTTGCAAACTTCCTTGTCCATTATTTTGCTGATGCAAATTTTCGAAAGTATTGCCTTTGTAATCATCGGCGAAATATTCAATTCCAGCAATAAATTGGTTTTCGATCGTTGCAATTTTAAAATTCCCCGAGAATTGTGTCCGAGCGCCACTTGCAAAAGTATATTGGCGCAAAATATCAAAAGGTCTCGGTTCGTTGCTATCTTTATAATTAATAAAAATAGAAGTCGAATTATTCAGATTTTCATTGACCTTAAAATCATAAGCCAATCCAGCCAAAGTCGATTTGTATTCTTTAAAACCTTTTGAAGCAACCCAAGTCGGCGCGCCAGCTTGTGGATTATTTTCAAACATTGTTTTATTAATGGAACTTGGTATATAAGCTTTCAAATATGTATAATTCGAAAAATAAGTAAGCTTGCTGTCTTTTTTCTTAAACAATTCGCCAGCCAAAGTAATTCCTTCCCGATTGTAAGCGCTGTTTTCTCTCCAACCGTCAGTTTTTAGTTTATGGTAACTTACATTTAGACTTCCTTGATTTTCAGTTAAACTATAATTCAAACTATTTTTCAACAAACCATAAGAACCCGCAACAGTACTGATTCCTGCGATTTGTCCAGTTTTTTTAGAAAGTTGAGGCGAAATCAAAATCGCTCCGCCCAATCCAGCTCCGTAAACACTCGAAAGCGGGCCTTTTATAATTTCAATTTGGTTCAGATTTTCAAGATCAATATCGTCAATAACTGTTTCGCTATTTCCAGAAGTCAGCGGAATACTGCCATAAAAAGCCCTGATTTTATTGGTTCCATAAGGAGTTCTCGCGCCAATTCCGCGAATCGAAATTCGGGTAGTTGTAAAATTCGAAGACTGCATAAAAACGCCCGGAATAGTATTGATTACGGTGCTTATATCGGTCATGTTATTTTGCAGTAAATCTTTTTTGGATAAAATACCAATTGAAGCCGGCGCGTTTTGCAAATTCTTATTAATATGGAGTGGACTGATTAAAACTTCTTCGAGGTTTTCAGTTTGAAGCGAATCAATAGTTTCGGCTTTTTTATTTTGCGCCACAATGTTAAAATAACTCAACATTAGAAAATAAAGAAAATAATATTTTTTTTGGATCATAATCCGTTGATTCAAATTGTTATACGAGTGAAAAACCGAAAAATTACAACTATAAAACGAGTAACAATTTAACAAATTATAAAATATTTAAAAAGAATTGATTTATGATTAGTATGTGATATTTAACAATTCAAAAAAAGTACGGGTTACTATTTAATTTGTTACCGACAGTTTGTTTGTAATTCTGTATCTTTGCGCATTATTTCAAAAGTAAAAATAATGATACAACTTCACGATAAACAATTTGTTCCGTTTATTTCAGCCAAAGAGATAAACTTCGCTATCGAAAAAATGGTAGCTCAAATCGAAGATGATTTTTTTGATGAAACACCAATTTTTATTGGAGTTTTGAATGGTTCGTTCATGGTAGTTTCCGATTTTTTAAAATTATACAAAAAACCATGCGAAGTTTCTTTTATCAAATTAGCTTCTTACGAAGGAACATCTTCTACAGATTCAGTTAAACAATTAATTGGTTTAAACCAAGATTTAACGGGACGCACCGTGATTGTTTTAGAAGACATTATCGATACAGGAAACACATTGGAAGAGCTGAAAAGATTATTTAAAAGCCAAAATGTAAAACATTTTAAAATCGCAACGCTTTTCTTCAAACCAGACGCTTTCAAAAAAGATTTAAAAATTGATTATGTTGGAATTAGAATTCCTAATAAATTCATCGTTGGTTTTGGTTTAGATTACGATGGTTTAGGTAGAAATTTACCAGAAGTGTATCAATTGAAAGAAGAATAAAAACTAGTAAAAATCAATTATAAAAAAGGAATGATCAATATCGTTTTATTTGGAAAGCCAGGAGCAGGAAAAGGAACTCAGGCAGAATTCTTAAAAGAAAAATACAAATTAGCACACATTTCAACAGGAGACGTTTTTCGTTATAATCTAAAAAACGATACTCCATTAGGTAAAGAAGCAAGAGTATATATGGACGCTGGAGATTTAGTTCCAGACGAATTGACAACTAAAATGCTTATTGATGAGGTAAACAAACATTTGGATTCAAACGGAATTTTATTCGACGGATATCCAAGAACAATTTCTCAAGCCGAAGCTTTAGATGCATTTTTACCAACAATTGGTTCAAGCGTAACAGCAACCATCGCTCTTGAAGCAGATGATAATATTTTAGTTGCAAGACTCCTTGAAAGAGGAAAAACAAGTGGAAGAAAAGACGATCAAGATGAACAATTAATCAGAAATCGTTACCAGGAATATAATGAAAAAACAGCTCCATTAATTGGATATTATCAAGATCAAAATAAGTTTCATGCAGTAAACGGAATAGGAACTATTCAGGAAATTACAGAAAGACTTACTTCAGTTATCGATAATTTATAGGAGCAATTTCCAGCTGTACGTTACAAGTCACAGCCATAAAATAACTATTTTTCTATGTCATAAAAGGAGCTTCCTTTGGTCGCTCTTTTATGACAAGAAAAATTAGTTTTTTATAGCCATGAGCTTTTCACTTCCATCTGGGCTAAAAAAGACCAAACCAACAAACAACAGGATTGACAAAATCCAATTATAAACCAACAACCTAAACATTGGAAATAGTAATAATATTTTTTCTAATACTCTTAAACGGGGTTTTCTCTATGTCTGAAATCGCATTGATTTCGGCCAGAAAAAACAGATTGGAAACTTCGGCAAAAAAGGGAAACAAAAATGCCCAAACGGCTTTAGATTTAGCCAATTCACCAAATAAATTCTTGTCAACAGTACAAATAGGAATTACTCTTATTGGTATTCTTACAGGTATTTTCAGTGGTGACAAAATCACTGCCGATGTAGAAGCATTTGTAAAAGGTTTCCATGCGCTGGTTCCTTATGCACATTCTATAGCTGTTGGAATTGTGGTTGTGGTACTAACATTTTTTTCATTAGTATTAGGCGAATTATTTCCTAAAAGAATTGGACTAAATTACCCTGAAAGCATTGCCAAAGCCGTTGCTGTACCAATGAAAGTGGTTTCTATTATTACAGCTCCTTTTATTTGGTTATTGACCACTTCAACGGATTTCTTGTTGGATGTTTTACGAATCAGACCTACCGCAGACGGAAAAGTAACTGAAGAAGAGATAAAAGCCATCATCAAAGAAGGAACTGAAGGTGGGGAAGTGCAGGAAATTGAACAAGATATAGTGGAACGAGTTTTTCATATCGGAGATAGAAAAATCAATTCGTTAATGACGCATAGAAAGTCAGTGGTACTTTTGCCTTTGCATGCCGATAAAAGCAAAGTAAAGGAATTTATGCTGAAAGAATTGCATTCAATTTATCCGGTTTATGGCGAAAATCATGATGACATTGTGGGAATCGTCAATTTAAAAAACATCTTTGCAAATGTTGATAATGAGAATTTCAATTTAAACGATATTCTTACTGAAGCCCCATTTATGATGGAACAAACCACTGCTTATAAAGCTTTGGAACAATTCAAAAAAACGGGAATTCATTACGCTTTAGTTTCTGATGAATATGGTGTTTTTCAAGGGATTATTACTTTGAACGATATTTTGGAAGCGTTAGTTGGTGATGCGTCCGATTTTTATAAAGACGATTTTAAACTAATCGAAAGAGAGGATGGAACTTGGATGGTTGATGGACATTATTCATTGCATGATTTCCTTACTTATTTCGAGTTGGACGATTTGATAAACGATTACGAAGTAACGACCGTAAGCGGATTAATAATGACCGAATTATCACATATCCCAAAAGAAGGAGAAAAGTTGATTTGGCAAAAATTTGTGTTAGAGGTCATCGATATGGATGGCGTGAAGATTGATAAAGTATTGGTGAAAGCCATAAAAGATTAAAATTTGGTTTAAAATTTAGTTTAAAGTTTAAGGTTTAAAGTTAGTAGGAAGTTCTATTACACTTTAAACCTTAAACTTTAAACCTTAAACTTTGAACTTTTAAACAAAAGAAAATGACAGAGGGAAATTTTGTAGATTATGTAAAAATATATGTTTCTTCCGGAAAAGGAGGAAAGGGGTCTACGCATTTGCATAGAGAAAAATTCATTCAATATGGTGGTCCGGATGGTGGTGATGGTGGTCGCGGTGGACACGTTTATTTGGTGGGAAATAAAGGTCTTTGGACTTTATTTCACTTAAAATTTGCTCGTCATATCAAAGCCGGTCACGGTGGAGATGGCGGAGGAGACAGAAGTACCGGAGCTGATGGTGAAGATCAATACATCGAAGTTCCATTGGGAACTGTGGTGAAAGACAAAGAAACAGGCGAAGTTTTATTTGAAATTACTGAAGATGGAGAAAAACGAATTCTTTGCAAAGGAGGAAAAGGAGGTTTAGGAAACTGGCACTTTAGAAGTTCAACAAATCAAACGCCACGTTATTCTCAACCCGGTTTACCAGGTGCAGAAATGGATGTGATTTTAGAGCTGAAAGTTTTAGCCGACGTTGGTTTAGTAGGTTTTCCTAATGCCGGAAAATCGACTTTGTTGTCTGTGTTGACATCTGCGAAACCAAAAATTGCTGATTATCCGTTTACGACTTTAAAACCAAATCTTGGAATTGTGGCTTACAGAGATTTTCAATCTTTCGTGATCGCTGATATCCCTGGAATTATTGAAGGTGCCGCAGAAGGAAAAGGTCTTGGACATTATTTCTTACGCCACATTGAACGTAATTCGACTTTGCTGTTTTTAGTTCCTGTGGATACGCCAAACATCAAAGAAGAATATGATATTTTGGTCAATGAGTTGACTAAGTACAATCCTGAAATGTTGGATAAAGAACGTTTGCTGGTGATTTCAAAAATCGATATGCTAGACGACGAATTGAAGGCAGAATTGAAAACACAATTAGACAAAGAATTCAAAGAGACTCCTTATATGTTTATTTCATCAGTTGCCCAACAAGGCTTGACTGAATTGAAAGACAAGCTTTGGAAAATGCTTAATGAGTAAAAGATATTCTTTTTTATAAAGGAAAGGTGTTCTAGAAATAGAGCGCCTGTTTTTTGTCCTGCAAGGTCTTTTTGACCTTGGTGATAAATGGCCTAAACCTACAAGGTCAAAAAGACCTTGCAGGATAACTGTTAACTAAAAAATCTTTCCCAAAAAGCAAAATTTTTCTAGCTAGCCCTGATCGCAGTGGAAATCCTTGTTGTCCGGGGTTCGGACAACAAGATTGCAACGTAGAGCAGGAATCCATATTTCCTGAAAACACCTAATGTCTTGCTTCTAAAAAACAATAACTAATTTTTTATTTTTAACAATATTAAATTCTTATAAAAAGACCAAAAACTCTGGTATATGTTTAATTTTTAAGGCATTTAGAATTGTGTTATTATGAAAATGAAGTATATTCGCAAGACTAATTCAAAATATTATATGAAAAAAATAATTTTATTCTTGACCATGTGCTTAATGGCTTTTCCAGTAAGAGCTGATGAGGGAATGTGGTTCTTGATGTTTATCGAAAGATTGAACCATAGAGATATGGAAAAAATGGGCTTGCAATTGACAGCCGAAGAAATTTATAGCATTAATCATCACAGTCTTAAAGATGCTGTTGTACAATTTAATGGAGGTTGTACAGCTGAAATAGTTTCAAAAGATGGTTTGGTTTTAACTAATCATCACTGCGGTTATAGCGCCATTGCTGAGCTTTCTACGTCGGAACAAAACTATTTGAAAGATGGTTTTTGGGCGAAGGATAAAAGTGCTGAGATGAAACCAAAATCGTTATACGTTCGTTTTTTCGTTCGTATGGATGACGTTTCTAAAAGAATTTTATCAAAAGTAAATGATAAAATGACCGAAACGGAAAGAAACAAAGTGATTCAGCAAGAGATCAACCTAATTGAAAAAGAGAACAGTGAAGGCGGAAAATATACAGTTTCTGTTCGTCCTTTCTTTCAGGGAAATGAGTATTACTATTTCGTTTATCAAGATTATACCGATGTGCGTTTAGTTGGTACACCTCCGGAAAGTGTTGGTAAATTTGGTGGAGATACGGACAACTGGGAATGGCCTCGTCAAACGGGAGATTTCTCGATGTTTAGAGTGTATGCTGATAAAGATGGAAATCCTGCAACTTATTCTAAAGACAATGTGCCTTTGCAACCAAAACATTATTTGCCAATAAGCATTAAAGGGGTTAAAGAAAATGACTTTGCAATGATTTTGGGATATCCTGGAAGAACAAACCGTTGGATGCCTGCTGGCGGAATCGAGCAAAACGTAAAATTTGCTTACCCTGCCTGGGTTGAAGGTGCTAAAACCGGAATGGATCAAATGAAAAAGTATATGGATAAAGATGCTACAGTTCGTTTACAGTATGCTTCTAAATATGCTTCTACAGCCAATTACTGGAAAAACCGTCAAGGGATGATTGATGCTTTAACCAAAGCTGGAACTGCTAAAACGAAAGCAGGTCAAGAAGCAAAATTTGATACTTGGGCAAATAAACCAGAGAACAAAGCAAAATATGGTAATGTAATTGCAACGATTAATAAGTACTACTCAGAAACCAATTTAAAAGCACGTCATGATAATTATTTAACCCAATTATTACGTACTTCAAGTTATGGAACTGCGCCTGCAAGCATAGGAAATGCTCTAATTGGATATTATAAAGAAAACGATGCTAAGAGAGCAGAAATGCTTCCTAAAATTACTGCTGCAATTGAAAATATATATGGTAATTTTTATGCTCCGGCAGAGAAAGATATTCTTACTGCGCAATTAAATTTATACGCTTCAAAAGGAGGCGAATATGGTTTAGCATCAGAAGTAGCCAAAATGAAGGCAACAAATAATGGTGATTTTTCTGCAAATGTAAATGATGCGGTTGCTAAAAGTATTTTTGCTACCAAAGAAAGTTTGACTGCTTTCATGAAAGATCCTAAACCTGAATTGATAGCAACAGATCCTTTGTATGTTATCTCTAATGATTTAATGTCAAAAATCAGAGCTAAATCACCAGAGCAATTAAAAGCAGATGATGATTTTGCAATTGCTTTCCGCGAATTGGTTGAAGGTTTAAGAGAGTCTAAATTGAATGCTATTCAATATCCAGATGCCAACTCTACATTGAGACTGACTTATGGAAAAGTGCGTGCTTTACCAGCTGACAAGCGTAATGATGCCAAAATTAATAACTATACTACAATGACGAGTATGGTGAAAAAATACAAAGCAGGAGATCAGGAATTTGATTTGCCGGCAAGATTATTAGAATTAAATAAAGCAAAAGATTTTGGTCAATATGCTGATAAAGCAGGATACATGCCAATTAACTTTTTGACTGATAATGATATTACTGGAGGAAATTCGGGTTCACCAGTTCTTAACGGAAAAGGAGAATTAATAGGTATTGCATTTGACGGAAACATTGAAGCAATGGCTGGAGATGTTATTTTTGATCCAAAATTGCAAAGAACTATTAACGTAGATATTCGTTATGTCCTTTGGATTATTGACAAGTATGCTGGAGCAAAAAATATTATTGATGAAATGACGATTATAAAATAAACTGTAACATAATGCATTTCAAACAAAACCCGATAGATCTTTAAGATTTGTCGGGTTTTGTTTTTTCTCTTCAATTTAATCATTATACGTATCAAATAGAAATTCCAAAGTTTCAGGGATATTATTGGCTTTCATAATTGGATATTTTACTCGGGCATTTAACCAATTTTCAATTTTTAAATCAAAGTCATCACCAACATCATAAAGTACAGGAACTCCTAGTTTTTTGAGAGCTGCGGCATTGCATTCTTGTTCATAATGCTGACGAATTGGAATACTCAATATTTTTTTGCCAAGATATAAAGCTTCGGACGGAGTTTCAAATCCACCTCCGGTGATGATTCCTTCGCAATTGATAAGGCTTTTGTTAAATAAGGCTTGATTGACGGGGAAATAAGTAATGTTTTTGTTGGTATATTTGGTTTTAATTCCTTCCAAAAACCAATGGAACTGAATGTTTGGAAGTTTATTAAAAGCTTTTTCTAAACAATCCTGTTGGAACGAAGGCAGATAAACCGTGATATGGCCTTTATTTTTGGGGTCGGCATTTACAATTTCATCTTTTATCACTGGAGGAAAAATGAAATCATCATATTTGTCAAAATGCAATCCGATATTTTTTGGCGAAGGAGCATAATGTTTTAAAATCATTTCGCCCATCACGCTTTTTTTTTCAGGTCTTGGTGTGTTAGGAGATGTAAAACTCGCCTGATGTCCAAATTGAACGGAATGTACTTTTTGCATTTTACAAGCCAGCGATGTAATAGAGTCAAAATCATTGATGACGATATCGTAGTTTTTCAAAGGCAAAATTTGGGCATCTTTATATATTTGTGTTGGTCTAATATTCTTGGCAATATCCCAATAATTCAAGCCGCCACATTTGCTGTAATGAAGACTACAACCAGCACTTCTGAATTTAATCGGCAAATCAATATCAAGAGTTGCATTGTTACCACTCAGAAAAAAATCAACCCCTCCATATTTTTTTAAATACGGATATAATTGTGTAGCTCTGCTAATGTGTCCGTTACCCGTTGCCTGAATTGCGTAAAATATTTTCATTTCTTTTGTTGATTGAAATTATTAAAAAAGCTGTTGAGTTTTTTTAACTACATAGAGCATAGTTTTTATGGATTTAAAAAGGCGTTTCACTTTATATAGATAACTCAAGCTATGTGTGTCCAAGAATTGGGCTATTCAATTCTAATTTTCCAATATTTCATTCTATGTTTCTATGTGGTTAAATTTTGAATTATTATCAATTGATTTATTAAAAGTCTTTTAGGAGAGAATTTTATTTACGATATCTCTTTCTGCTTTTTCTTC
>Ga0308157_10008468_pt1 | contig 11682 bp, 7 predicted proteins | sample PhyBR1_FD_201035 | JGI IMG/M metagenome (GOLD analysis project Ga0308157, IMG submission 201035) | Phyllosphere microbial communities from UC Gill Tract Community Farm, Albany, California, United States - DLSLB.R1 | ecosystem: Host-associated > Plants > Phyllosphere > Unclassified | place: USA...
CGAGATGCGCCAGCCGCACAACATCCACCACAAGGAAGACACCCTGATGCCATCGACCCGCCAGCGCAGCCTGCGCGCCACCATCGCCGCCCTGTTCATTCCCGCCATGCTCGCCGGCGTGTCGCTGCCGGCTGCTGCCGCTCCAGCCGCCGCCGGCCAGGCCGCCGCCGTCGCTCCCTACAAGGCCTTCGATGCCTGGAGCGACAAGTTTGCCGAGGACTGGGTGCGCCTCAGCCCGCAGCTGGCGACGTCGACCCAGTATTTCGGCGGCGCCGAGCAGGCCAGGCTGGACCGCGAGCTGACCCCACTGACCGCGGCGCACCGCAAGAAATCGGTCGAGCTGGCGCGTGAGGGCATCAAGCGCCTCGACGGCTTCAAGGCGCAGCCCCTGAACGAGACCCAGAAGATCTCGGCCGCCGTGATGCGCTGGTCGCTGCTGAACGTGATCGCCAACGAGCCGTTCGAGGACCACGCCTTCGTGTTCTCGCAGTTCAGCGGACCGCAGATCAGCCTGGTCAACTTCATGACCAACACCCACCCGATGCGCAGCGCGGCGGATGTGGACAGCTACCTGGCCCGCCTGGACCAGGTGGCGATGCGCCTCGATGAAGCGCTGGCGCGCGCCAAGGGCGCAGCAGGCAAGCAGCTGATTCCGCCGCGCTTCATCCTCGAGCGCGCCCAGTTCCAGGTCGACCACTTCCTGAAACCGGCCGCCAGCGAGAACGTGCTGGTGACCACGCTGGCCCAGCGCACTACCGAGATCAAGGACCTGTCGCCGGAGGCGCGCAGCGCCGCCGTCGCACGTGCGACCGAGATCGTCGAGAAGAAGATCCGTCCATCGTACACCCGCGTGCAGGCGTTCATGGCCGAGATCCACCCGAAGACGGGCGACGTGGCCGGCATCTCGCGCCTGCCGAACGGCGCCGCCGCCTACAAGCGCGCGATCGAGAACTTCACCAGCACCCAGCTGACTGCCGACGAGATCCACGCCATCGGCCTGCGCGAAGTGGCGCGCATCGAGGCCGAGATGGACAAACACCTGCGCTCGCTCGGCCTGACCGAGGGCAATATCGAAACCCGCATGAAGCAGCTCGATGCGCGTTTCCAGCCGAAGGGCGAGGGCGATCCGAGGCCTGCCATCATCGCCAGCTATAACGAGATGGTGCGCGACGCCGAGCGTCGCAGTGCCTCGCTGTTCAACCTGAAACCGCGCGCGCCGGTGGACGTGCGCCGCGTGCCGCCGCTGACCGAGCCGTCGGCCGCCGCCCACTACACCTTGCCGGCGCCGGACGGCAGCCGTCCGGGCATCTTCTGGGTGCCGCTGCGCGGCCCGACCTTCGACATGATCCGCATGCGCAGCCTGGCCTACCATGAAGCCGTGCCGGGCCACCACTTCCAGCTCGCGATCCAGCAGGAGATGAGCGACCTGCCGAAGTTCCGCAGCCAGCGTATCTTCAGTGGCGGCAGCGCGCACTCGGAAGGCTGGGCGCTATACACCGAACGCCTGGCGGTGGAGCAGGGCTGGTACGAGGGCGATGTGCCGGGCCTCCTGGGCGCCCTGGGGTCGGAACTGTTCCGCGCCCGCCGCCTGGTGGTCGACACCGGCCTGCACACCAAGGGCTGGACCCGCCAGCAGGCGATCGACTACGGCATCGGCGCCCAGGAAACCGAGCGCTATGTCGTGTGGCCGGGCCAGGCCAACGCCTACATGATCGGCATGCTGCGCATCCTGGAACTGCGTCAGAAAGCGCAGCAGGACCTGGGCGACAAGTTCTCGCTGCCGGCGTTCCATGACATGGTGCTGGGCGCCGGTTCGGTGCCCCTCGATGTGCTGGGCGAACTGGTCGATAACTGGATCGCGCAGCGCAAGAAGGCATGATGTCGTCGAGCGCGCCACGCCTCGCAAGCATGGAGCCGTAGTTCAACGTCCCCGCCCAGGCGGGGACGTTTGCATTCTGTGACCTGTGGGACAAGATAAAGACGTTGCAATAAACACGAATGATAATGATTATCGTTTACATGTAAAGACGTTCTCGGTAGAATCGTTGCTTTATTAGCAGTGCTAAGCACCATTCAACCTGAAAGAGACAGTCTCGCCATGAAAGCTATCAAGAGCCGCAAGCACCCATCCACTCGCAGCCAGGTCGCCGGCACCGCGCTGGCCGCCGTCCTGCTCCCCCTCGGCGCCCACGCGGCCGATGACGCGCCCGCCACCAATGCTGCCACAGCCGCAACCGCCACCGTGGCCCCGCAATCGACCGTCGAAGTCGTCGGCAAGTACGAGAACGCTTTCCGCGCCGAGAATGCCTCGTCGCCCAAGTACACCGAGCGCCTGGTCGACACCGCGCAAACAGTGCAAGTGATCAAGAAGGAGCTGTTCGAGCAGCAGGGCGCCCTGACCCTGACCGAAGCGCTGCGCAATACCCCCGGCGTGGGCGCCTTCTTCCTCGGCGAAAACGGCAACACGACGACCGGCGACGCGATCTTCATGCGCGGATTCGACACCTCCAACAGCATCTACGTCGACGGCGTGCGCGATATCGGCACGATCTCGCGCGACGTGTTCAACCTGGAGCAGATCGACGTGCTGAAAGGCCCGGCGGGCACCGACAACGGCCGCAGCGCGCCGACCGGCTCGGTCAACCTGGTGACCAAGAAGGCCAACCTGACCGACCTGGTGACGACCTCGATCACCGGCGGCAGCGGCGACCAGAAACGCATCACCGCCGACGTCAATCAGGTGCTGGACGAACAGCGTGGCATCGCCGTGCGCCTGAACGTGCTGGCCCAGGATTCGGGCAGCGCCGCGCGCGACGTGGTCGAGAACAAGCGCTGGGCGGTGGCGCCGAGCATCGGCTTCGGCCTGAACGGCGCGACCCGCGTGCACCTGGACTACCTGCACGTCGACCAGAACAACATCCCCGACGGCGGCGTGTTCGTGATCGGCCTGCCGGGCTACACCAGCCCGGACCGCGCCCGGCCATGGATCGCCGACGCGCCCAAGGTCGATCCGAAGAATTTCTATGGCTCGAAGAACGACTACGACGACGTGAAAGCCGATATGGCGACCGTGCGCGTCGAGCACGACTTCTCGCCGACCATGAAGCTGCAGAACACGAGCCGCTACGGCAAGACCAGCCAGGATTACCTGCTGACGGCCTTCCTCACCAGCGCCGCCAACCTGGCCACGCCGGTGCAGGGCGACCCGAATACCTGGACCCTGGCGCGCAGCATCCGCACCGGCAAGGACCAGGAAAACAAGATCCTCACCAACGTCACGACCCTGACCTCGCAGTTCAATACCGGCGCCGTGTCGCACACCCTGGTGACCGGCCTGGAAGTGAGCAGCGAGCGCCAGACCACCTGGGGCCTGACCGGCCTGGGCACGCTGCCGGTCGCGAATATCTACCATCCCGACCCGAACCAGGCGCCGACCACGCCGGTCGACGTGCGCCGCACCGGCGCCTATAACGAGGGCGAGATCGACACCCAGAGCCTGTACCTGTTCGACACCGTCAAGGTCGGCGAGCGCTGGATCTTCAACGGCGGCGTGCGCCTCGACCACTTCCGCGGCGACTACTCGGTGGTGGCGCTGACCAATAATGTCCTGACCTCGACCCGCTTCAAGGTCGGCGACAACCTGGTCAACGGCAAGCTGTCGGCGCTATACAAGCCGACCGCCAACAGCAGCGTGTATGCGATGGTGGCGAGTTCCAAGCAGCCGCCGGGCGGCAGTTTCACCGTCTCGGGCAACGCCAACAGCGCCCAGAACCCGATCTACGAGCCGCAAAAGACCGTCACCACCGAGGTCGGCGGCAAGCTGGACCTGCTCAAATCGAAGCTGTCGCTGTCGGCGGCGCTGTTCCGCACCGAGGTCGAGAACGAGGTCGAGCAGGATCCGGCCGACCAGCAGTGGTACCAGACCGGCGAGAAGCGGGTGCAGGGCGTGGAACTGGGCGCGACCGGCGAGCTGGCCCCGCACTGGCTCCTGAGCGCCGGCTACCTGTACATGGACACCAGCGTCGAGCGTGGCCGCAACGTCACCGCCGCCGGCGAGAACAGCCTGACCTACACGCCGAAGCAGTCGTTCACCGCCTGGACCTCGTACGACCTGCCGTGGGGCCTGCGCATCGGCGGCGGCGCGCGGTTTTCCGACAAGCTGGCGCGCGGCACCGACGGCGCGATCGGCACCCCGGCCTATACCGAGTCGTACTGGGTGTTCGACGCCATGGTCGGCTACAAGGTCAACAAGAACGTCGACCTGCGCCTGAACGTGTACAACATCGGCGACGAGAAGTATGTCGCGGCCATCAACAAGAGCGGCTACCGCTACACCCCGGGCACGCCGCGCTCGGCCAGCCTGACGGCGAACATCCGCTTCTAGGCAGGTAGCGGACCATGGAGCGGGCCAGCAGTGCGTCACTGCCGGCCCGCTTCTGCTATGTTGAGCCTACCTTCATGGGGGACGACATGGAAAGATTCCTGATCATCTATCGCGGCGCCTCGGAACCGGCCGAGCGCCAGGAAGACCGCTGGACCGCCTGGTTCGACGCGATGGGCAGCGCCGTGCTCGATCCCGGCAGCCTGACCCAGGACAGCGTCGAGATCCCCAGCCGCCTGATCGGCCCCAAGCTGTCCAGCAGCTCGCTGTCGGGCTACTCAACGCCGTGGTGCGCATGGTGCAGGATTGTCCGGTCTTCGACGAACGCGGCTCGGTCGAGATCGCGCGCCTCGGGCGCCAGTCCGGCTGAAGCAGTGCGGCGCTTGCGCTATACTCGGCGCCCATGCGCATACAGCTTTTCTCCGACCTCCACCTCGAACGCTATCCCGGCTTCCAGCCACGCATCCTGCCCGGCGCCGACGTGGTGGTGCTGGCCGGCGACATCGGCTCCTACCAGGCCGGCTCGCGCCTGGAAACGCACGACTTCGGGCTCGAGCGCTTTTCGACCGCGCTGCCGGCGCTGGCCGGCAAGCAGGTGCTGTTCATCCCCGGCAACCACGAATTCGACTCGCTCGATCATGACGCCACCTACGCGCGGTTGCGCGCGACCTGCGAGCGGCTGGGCATCATCTGGCTCGACCGCGAGATCGTCGCCATCGGCGATGTGCGCTTCATCGGCACCACCTTGTGGAGCGACTTCGACGCCTTGGCGCTGCGCGATGCCGACCTTACCAAGCAGATGCAGCAGCGTAACAAGGCCTTCCGCGCGGCGAACTACTACCTCAGCAAGAACACGACGCTGAGGGATGGGGAGCAGGTGCTGGCCGAAGGCATCCGCGCCATGTCGCTCGATTGCCAGGCCTGGCTGCGCGCGGCGCTGGCCACGCCGTTCGAGGGCAAGACCGCCGTGGTCACCCATTTCGCGCCGAGCCTGATGAGCGCCGATCCGCGCTACGGCCTCACGCCCGGCACGGCGGGCTTCTGCAACACGCTCGACGACCTGTTCAAGAGCGCCCAGCTGTGGATGCATGGCCACCTGCACTGCATGAACGATTACGTGGTCGAGGGCCGCGACGGCTCCCTGTCCTGGTCGTGCCGGGTGGTAGCCAATCCGCTCGGCTACCTGAGCAAGGGCGAGCAGGAAGGATTCCGCCCGGAGCTGCTGATCGAGCTCTGATCAAGGCAGCATCCCCTCGTCATCCGCTGACAGGGTGCCCATCAGCGTCTCGAGGCCATCGACCGCCTCCGGCACGTGTTCCTGCTCCGCGTACTCGGCATACACCCAGTCGCCGCCCGCGCGCGCCACACCCTCCGGCGGCAGCGGCTCGTGCTGCGGCGTGCCGGCCAGCGCGACGCGCATGAAATCGATCCACATCGGCAGCGCCAGGGTGGAGCCGAATTCACGACCGCCCAGCGAGCGCGGTTCGTCGTAGCCCATCCAGGCCACCGCCGCCACCTGGCCGCCGTAGCCGGCGAACCAGCCGTCGACCGCGTTGCTGGTGGTGCCGGTCTTGCCGGCCAGGTCATGCCGCTGCAACTGGCGCGAGGCAGCCGTCGCGGTGCCGACGCGGGTCACGTCGCGCAGCATGCTGTCGACGATGAAGGCGTTGCGTTCATCGAGCACCCGTGCGCTTTCCTGCCGCGGCCGCGGCGGCGCCTGCTCGTGCAGCACCTTGCCGTCGCCATCCTCGATGCGCGCGATCAGCCATGGTTCGACCCGGTAGCCGCCATTGGCCAGCACCGCGTAGGCGCCGGCCATCTGCAGCGGCGTGACGGCGCCGGTGCCCAGGCCGAGCGTCAGGTTGCGCGGCTGGCGCGCGGCGTCGAAGCCGAAGCGGGCCAGGTGCTCGCGGGCATAGTCGACGTCCAGCGCGCGCAGCATGCGCACCGTGGGCACATTGCGTGAGCGCGACAGCGCATGGCGCACCGTGACCGGGCCCTCGAATACATTGTCGTCGTTGCGCGGCGACCAGTTGGCATAGGCCTTCTCGGCGCTGAAATCGAGCGGTTCGTCGAGGATCTGCGTGCCGGGGAAGAAGCCGCGCTCCAGGCCCGCCGAATACACGAAAGGCTTGATGCTCGACCCCGGCTGGCGCCAGGCCTGGGTCACGTGGTTGAACTTGTGCAGCGAATAATCAAAGCCGCCGACCAGCGCGCGGTAGGCGCCGGTCTCGGTGTCGAGCGCGACGAAAGCCGCGGCGACTTGCGGCAACTGGGCAATGGCCCAGGCTCCGCCGGCGGGCCGGGCGAGGCGGATGACGGCGCCCGGCGCCAGTTTCAATGCCGGCTTGGCCTTGGCCGACAGGGCGCCGGCGGCGAAGGCCAGGCCCGGGCCGGTGATCTCGACCTGCTCGCCGTTGGCCAGCAGGGCGCGCACCCGGTTGCCGGACGCCGCGGTGACGACCGCCGGCGCCAGGCCGTCCACCGCGGGACGCTTGTGCAGGGCGGCCGCGATCGCGTCTTCGCGTTCTTCGGCGCCGGCCGGCAGGGCGATGCGCGCTTCCGGGCCGCGGTAGCCGTGGCGGCGGTCGTAGGCGAGCACGTTGCGGCGCACCGATTCATATGCGGCATCCTGCTCGGCCGCGAGGATGGTGGTGGTGACCGTGATGCCACGCTCGTAGGCGGCCTGGCCCAGGCGCGCATGGACGGCCTGGCGCGCGATTTCGGCGACCCAGGCCGCGCGCGGATTGAAGCTGGCGCCGTAACCGCGCACCTGCAAGGGCTCGGCCAGCGCGCGGCGGTACTGGGGCTCGCTGATCATCGCCAGCTCGCGCATGCGCCTCAAGACGACTTGCTGGCGCTTGCGCGCCGCCTGGGGGTTCGACACCGGATTGCTGCTGGAAGGGTTTTGCGGCAGGCCGGCCAGCATCGCGATCTCGGCCAGGGAGAGCTCGGCCAGCGGCTTGCCGAAATAGGTGCGCGCCGCGCTGCCGAAGCCGTAGGCGCGCTGGCCCAGGTAGATCTGGTTCAGGTAGACCTCGAGGATCTGGTCCTTGGTGAGCGCTTTCTCGATCTTGTAGGCCAGCGCAACCTCGGTGAGCTTCCTCGGCAGTGTCTTGTCGCGAGAGAGAAAAAAGTTGCGCGCCACCTGCATCGTGATGGTGGACGCGCCCTGGCTGCCGAAGTCGCCGATATTTGCCTTGGCCGCGCCGAGCGCGCGAATCCAGTCCACGCCGCCGTGCGCATAGAAGCGGGTGTCCTCGATCGCCAGCACGGCCGACTTCATCAGCGCCGGCACCTTGGCGATCGGGACGAACTCGCGCCGCTCGGCGCCGAACTCGCCGATCAGGACCTTGTCGGCGGTGTAGATGCGCAGCGGGATCTTGGGCCGGTAGTCGGTGACGGCCTTGATGTCGGGCACCTCCGGCAGGATCGAGGCGGCCGCCCCGTGCGGGAAGGCGATCATGGGCAGCAGGGCGCTGGCGGAAAGCACGAGCGCGGCGCGTGCAGGCAGGATATCGAAGATGGACATGGCGGCACTGTCTGAAAGAAGTGCGCCGATCTTACTGGCGGCCGGCCGCCCTGGCTTGCGATAAGCGCACGGTAGCGCCACCTGGCACCGCGGGGTGCAGGCGACGCTACCGCAGGCCGTTCAGGCGGCGCGCGCCTCAGCCGAGATTTTCGCCAGCTCCATCGTGGCGAGCACGGCCTCGCGGTTCGCCTCGAGCTCGGCTGGATCGAGGAAGGCCGTCCCCTGCAGCGGCAGGAACTGGAGCGACTGCAGGCCGATGCAGCCGAAGGCCGCCGTCAGGTAAGGCGTCAGGAAATCCGGCTGGCGCGCCTGTGCGCCGCTGAACACGCCGCCCGAGGCGATGCCGATGTACACCGGTTTATCTTCCAGCAACCCGATCTTCTCACCGCTGGCCGACATGCCGATGCTGCGGCCGACCCGCAGCAGCTGGTCGATCCAGGCCTTGAATACCGACGGCAGCGTGAAATTATTCATCGGGGTGCCGATCACCAGCACGTCGGCGGCCTCCAGTTCCTGGATCAGCCATTCCGACAGCTGCACGTCGCCGTTGGCGATGCCCGCGGCCATGGCGCCAGGCGTGGCCAGGGTGGCGGCATAACCCCCTTCGGTATGCGGAATCGGCTCCAGGCCCAGGTCGCGCCGCAGCACGGTGGCGTGGGGAAGGCGCGCCAGCAGCTTCTGGACCATCGCGCTCGATAAGGCGCGGCTGTGCGACTCGATGCGCGGACTGCAATCGACATGCAGGATATTCATTGGCGCATCCCGACCGCAAGGCGGTTGAAGGCGCTCATCAGGGCGATGGCGAAGGTCAGGTCGGAGATCTCGACCTCGCTGAAGTATTCCTTGAGCGGCTCGTAGTCGGCGTCCGGCGCGCCGCTGCGGTCGACCAGGGTCAGCGCCTCGGTCCAGGCCAGGGCGGCGCGTTCGCGCGCGCTGAAATGCTCGGCGACGCGCCAGCCGGCCAGGCTGTCGAGCTTCGCGTCAGGCACGCCGCCGGCGCGCAGCGCCTTGGCGTGCATCTCCAGGCAGAAGGCGCAGCCGTTAATCTGCGACATGCGCAGCCAGGCCAGCTCGATCAGCTCCTTGCCGAGCGGGCTGCTTTCGAGCGCCTTCTTGGTGGCGCCGAAGCCCTGGTAGGCGGCGGGCGAGAGGGAATAGTAGGGCAGGCGTTTTGGGGCACTCATGGAATAACTCCGGTCAGGTCAAGAAATTGTTCGGTCGCAGGCGCGGCGCCTGCGGGTCATCGTGGCTGGACGAACTGCATTCCCATCGCCAGCAGGCCTTGCCGGTAATAGAAGCGCTGCGCGAGGGGCATGTGCAAGCCCGTGTCGAGCACGAAGTTGTCGCAGCCCTGGCGCCTGGATTCGTCGCGCAGGGCATCGATCAGCCGGGCGCCCAGCCCGTGACGGCGGGAGCTGGCGGTGGTGACCAGGTCGTCGACGTACAGGAAGCGTCCGTTCATCAGGTTTTCGAGGATGCGGTAGCCGGCCAGCGCCTTGACTTCGCCATCCTGCCAGGCCGCGAGCAGGCGATATCCCTGCCCGCCCTGGCGCCGCGCCTGGGTGGCGAAGGCGTCGGCGTCGGACAGTTTGGGACGCAGTTCGCGCATCACGCCGAAGGCGGCGCGGTAGTCGTCGTCGGTCTCGATCAGGGCCAGTGTAAAAGTATCCATCGTCGTTCCTCATTCAATGGGGTTACTATAGGCAGCTCTTGGCCTACCCGGTAGGTGCAAGAATTGAAGAAATGAATGGGACATCATGGACCTCCAGAACCTGAAGCCGAGTCGCGACCAGGCCGAGCCGATCTACCTGCAGCTGTATCGCCGCTATTGCGAGGCGATTGGTTCCGGCAAGTTGAGGCCGGGCGACCGCGTGCCGTCGGTGCGCAGCCTGGCCAGCGAATTGAACCTGGCGCGCGGCACGGTCGAAGCGGCCTACCAGATGCTGGTCGGCGAAGGTTATTTTGTGGCGCGCGGCGCGGCCGGGACGGTCGTCTCGCCGCAACTGGCGAAGCTGGCCGGCGCGGCCCGGCCCAGGACCGCGGCGCAGCGCGCGCCGAATGCCAATTCGCCACAAGGCGCGCCGGGCCAAGCGCTGCCGTTCCAGCTCGGCGTGCCGGCGCTGGACGCTTTCCCGCGCAAGACCTGGGCGCGCCTGGCCGGGCGCAACCTGCGCGCGCTGGAGGCGATGGCGATGACCTATCCCGATCCGGCCGGCTACGGCCCGCTGCGGCGCAGCATCGCCACCTATCTTGGCATCGCGCGCGGCATCGACTGCTCGCCCGAGCAGGTATTCGTCACCGCCGGCTACCACGGCGCGCTGGAGCTGGCGCGGCGCGTCGTGCTGCAGGATGGCGATGTGGGCTGGTATGAAGACCCTGGCTATGTGCTCGCGCGGCGCTTCCTGCTGCAATCGGGCCTGCGGCTGGAACCGGTGCCGCTGGACGATCAGGGGCTGGACGTGGCGCGCGGCATGCGGCGCGCGCCCGGCGCGCGCTTCGCGGTGGTGACGCCGACCCACCAGAGCCCGATGGGGATGGCGATGTCGCTGCCAAGGCGGCTGGAGCTGCTGGAATGGGCGCGCACCAGCCGCGCCTGGATCGTCGAGGACGACTACGACAGCGAGTTCCGCTACCACGGCCGTCCCTTGCCGGCGCTAAAGAGCCTGGACCGCCACGGGCGGGTGCTGTACACGGGCACCTTCAGCAAGGTGCTGCTGCCCGGATTGCGGCTGGCCTACCTGGTGGTGCCAGAGTCGCAAGTGGCGCGCACGCGCGAGCAGGTCGACTACCTGCCCGGGCCGGGTTCGATCGTGCCGCAGGCGACGGTCGCCGATTTCATGGAGCAGGGCCATTTTGCGCGCCACCTGCGCAAGATGCGGGGCTTGTATGCCGAGCGACGCGGCTACCTGGTCGACGCGCTGGAGCGCGAGATGGGCGATCGGATCGAGGTCCAGCCGCAGGCCGGCGGCATTCATGTGCTGGCGCAGCTCGAGGCCGGGCAAGACGATCGGGCGCTGGCGGCGGCGGCCCAGGCGCGCGGGCTGGGACTGCAGGCGCTGGGCGACTGGCGGATGGGCCGCTCGCGCCGCGGCGGGCTGCTGATGGGGTTTGCCAATTTTGCGACGCCTGACATGGCCGTGGCGGCGGTGCGGCGCCTGCGGGCCGTGATGGATGCGACTTGAAGTACCTGGCAAGATTTCTTGAATTGCTCCAAGCGCAAAGTCTCGTACACTGAGCAACTCGGGATGACTGCTATCGGCAAACAGCAGCCCGTCGAGAAAGAATTGCTTTAGATCGAAGAAGTTGTCTTCGCACTGCCACGACAGCTGTTTGGGTACTGGCGTCGGCGCACTGATCCGCAGCGGGCGTTGTGCCATGCGCACTGTGCAAAAACGGGCGCTGGCGTCGACGCGCTCATCATGGTGTCAGTCGTCATCGACAATGCCGAAGGTGTTTCAATCCGGCGGCAGTACTAGGCGACTCGTCGTATCGAGCTGGCGCTCGTCGTACGCGAGCCGCCAGCGATACGGCGGTTCGCCTCGATCGTGGCGGCCACCACCGCCCCCATCGGCAACAATCAGGCCATCGGCGCCCAGCGCCGAAATCCATGACCCATCATCACACCCGGGTCTTCGCAAGCTGGCTGGCGTCTGCCGCTCCTTCGATCCCAGCCCCCTGGCTGCGCTCACCGCTGACAAGGCGATATACAACGCCCGCTAACGCGGCGCCAAGCAATGGCGCAATCCAGAACAGCCAGAGCTGCGATACT
>Ga0308157_10008470_pt1 | contig 11681 bp, 7 predicted proteins | sample PhyBR1_FD_201035 | JGI IMG/M metagenome (GOLD analysis project Ga0308157, IMG submission 201035) | Phyllosphere microbial communities from UC Gill Tract Community Farm, Albany, California, United States - DLSLB.R1 | ecosystem: Host-associated > Plants > Phyllosphere > Unclassified | place: USA...
GTCGCTGAAGCGCACGGTGGCCTGCAGGCGCGAGATCTGCCGCTGCTCGTCGGGCAGCACGAGGTGGTTGTCGGGGCTGCGGCCGATGGTGCCGCCCGGGGCGGCGAGCAGTGCCGACGGCCCGGAGGCCACGGGCATGCCGCCGTGTTCAATCACTGTCCAGCGCATGGCGTCTCCATGTGTGTCGCGGCGCGGGCGAGCGTGCCCGCTTGCGGCCGTGGCCGGCCACGTGTCATCCGTGCTTCATCTTCTTGGCGGCCTCGAATGCCGGGCCCCACACGGGGTGGGTGCGCTCCGCGACATTCAGCTCGAAGCTGGGGAACGCATCGAGGATCTTGCGGAATTGCGTGCGGCACTCCGCGATCTGGTTGTTCACGCAGTAGCTGAAGGCTTCGAGCTTCAGCGCGGCGAGCCGCGTGTCGGGCTCGGCCCCATCGAACACCGACACGCCGCCACTCTTCAAGGTGGAGATGGCCTTGGCGTACTCGCCGGCGTCGTAGGCCTGCTGCGCACGTTCGAGCGTGGTGCGTGCCACTTGCTGGCTCAGGCGTTCGGGTTGCGGCGGCGGATCGGGGGGACTCTGGCAGCCGCTCAACAGCGCAAGCGTGCAGGTGAAAGCCAGGACAGGCAGGCAAGACTTCAATCTTTTCTCCTACTTCGCGAGAGGCAATGCGTGAGAGAGCGTGTGCTGTGCATCGTGATGCAACAACACGCAATGCACACCGTGCGCGTGCATGGTTTCGATAATATAGATCGCGAAGCTTTCAGGGAGATCTCATGCATCGACGGACCTTGATTCAAGGCGCATTGGCAACGTCTCCGTTGCTTGCAGGCCTCGCTGGTTGTGCATCGACAGCCAAGTCGATGCCCACGCCCTACGCCATCACCGTGCGCATCGACGACGGTGTGAATCCCGACGGACGCGGACAGGCCGCCCCCATCCTGGTGAAAGTCTTCGAACTGAAATCTTCCGGCAACTTTGAGACGGCAGACTACTTTGCGCTGCAGGACCGTGATCGCGAAACGCTGATGACGGAACTGGTGAATGCAGACCAGGCCATCATGCGCAGCGGCGAGGAACGCGTGTTCAAGCGCGAGGCCGGACTCGACTCGCGCGCCATCGGTGTCATTGCCGGTTATCGCAAGCTGGAAGCGGCTCGGTGGCGCATCGTGCTGCCACTGAAAGAACCCAAACAAACGAATCTTTACAAGGTGTGGCAGTTTTCTCCGAGCGAACAGGGCGTGCGCATCGCGGTACGTAAGACCGGACTGGAACTGGTACCAAGTCGTTAATTTTTTGCGCGCGCTAGTACAAAAGTGCAGCGCGTATGCCTCTGAAAAGACATGTGAAACGCAAGAGGCGCCGTGTAGCATCAGGCGCGAATAAAGATCGAGCGGGGAGCCGCTGAACAGCGCATTCCCCGCCTCCGTGTGAGCATTCCAGGAGGTTCTTTGGTGACAGTTCGCAACGCGGGCGCGGCCGGTCAGGGCGCCCAACCTCAGGCATTGGCGAATCGCGTGGTGTGGTCCGAAGGCATGTACCTGCGGCCCCAGCACTTCCAGCAGATGGAGCGCTATGTCGAGCAGTACGTCACGCGCCGCACCGCGGGCATGCAGGGCGCCTACTGGGGATGGCTGCACCTGGACATCGACCGCGATGCCTTCGCGCTCGGTCGCGTGTCGCTGCTCGGCGGCGCGGGCGTGCTGCCCGACGGCACGCCTTTCGCGTTCGGCCTCGAAGACGCACCGGTGCCCTTCGAGGTGCCCACCGACCTCACCGACGAACTCATCGTGCTCGCGCTGCCCCTGCGCCGGCCCGGCAGCGAAGAAGTGATCTTCTCGGAAGACGAAGGCTCGGCCGCGCGCTTCGGCGTGGTCGAACGCGAAGTGGCCGACGGCAATGCGGTCGCGCTCGGGCCGGCGGTGCTGCAGCTGGCCAGGCCGCGCCTGCGGCTGGCGCGGGCTTCGTCACTCACGGCCGAGTGGCAAGCCGTCGGCGCGGTGCGCGTGATCGAGCGGCGCACCGACCACAAGCTGGTGATCGACGCCAACTACATTCCGCCGGTGCTCGACGCCTCGGCGCATCCGATGCTGCGCAGCATGACGGCCGAGCTGCACGGCCTGCTCACGCAGCGCTCCGAGGCGCTGGCCTCGCGGTTGTCGCAACCGGGGCGCGGCGGCGTGAGCGAGGTCTCCGACTTCCTGCTGCTGGAGCTGGTCAACCGCTACCTCGCGCTCACCTGGCATGCGCAGCAAGCGGTGCAGGTGCACCCCGAGACGCTGTTCGTCGACTGGCTCAAGCTGGCCTGCGACCTGGCCACGCACACCTCGCCCACGCGCCGTCCGGTGGTGTGGCCGGTGTACGATCACGACAACCTCAACGAGAGCATCCGCCCGCTGATGGAAGAGCTGCGGCGTTCGCTGTCCGCGGTGCTCGAGCAGAGCGCGATCGCCATCGAACTCGAAGAGCGCAGCCACGGCGTGCGCGTGGGCCGCATGCCCGACCCGGTGCTGGTGCGCAACGCGGCCTTCGTGCTCGCGGTGCATGCCGACCTGCCGGCCGATGCCGTGCAGCAGCGCTTTCCGACGCAGGTCAAGATCGGCTCGGTCGAGCGCATCCGCGACCTCGTGCAGCTGCAGCTGCCCGGCGTGGTCGTGCGCTCGCTGCCGGTGGCGCCGCGACAGATCCCGTACCACGCGGGCTACCACTACTTCGAACTCGACAAGGGCGGCGACATGTGGCGCCAGCTCGAGAAATCGGGCGGCGTCGCCATGCACCTGGCCGGCGACTTTCCAGGGCTCGCCATGGAGTTCTGGGCCATCCGTCCGTGAGGGACCCTATGAACGGTGCCAATGACATGGCCGTCGGCCCGGGAGGCTTCGTGCCGCCCAACCCGGGCGGCGGTGCGAACACCAGCAGCGGCCCGGGTTCGCTGCAGCCGCAACCATCGCAGCCCCAGCCCGATGCCTTCACCGCGTGGCACGACGCACGGCGCCCGCACGCGGGCGACACGGCGCTGGCGGGCAACAACCCGCTGGTCGCGGCGGCCAATCCGCTGCTCGACCTGATCCCGCAGATCCGCGCCACCGGCCACCATCCGGCGCCCGCGCAGTTGCGCGAGCACCTGGTCGACGAGGTGCGGCGTTTCGAGACGCGCGCGCAGCAGGCCGGCATCGCGCCCGAAGTGATCATCGGCGCGCGCTACTGCCTGTGCACCGCAGTCGACGAGGCTGCGGCGCTCACGCCATGGGGCGGCAGCATCTGGTCGTCGCAGAGCCTGCTGGTGATGTTCCACAACGAGACCTGGGGCGGCGAAAAGTTCTTCCAGCTGCTGTCGCGGCTGGTGCAGAACCCGCAGCAGCACCTGCACCTCATCGAGCTCATCTACTTCTGCCTGGCGATGGGCTTCGAGGGGCGCTTCCGCGTCATCGACAACGGCCGCTCGCAGCTGGAGACGCTCAAGCAGCGGCTGCTGCAGATCATCCGGCAGGCGCGCGGCGAGATCGCCGTGCCGCTGTCGCCGCATTGGCAGGACGCGAGCGCGCCCGTGCGCCGCACGCGCCACTGGCTGCCGGTGTGGGCCGTGGGCGCGGTGGCGGCGGTGTTGCTGGTGCTGGTGTTCGCGGTGCTCACCTTCAACCTCGCGGGCCATTCCGATGGCGCGTTCTCGGCCGTGAGCGCGGTGCGCCTGCCGCAGACGCAGCGCGCGGTGGTGGTGGCCGCGGCGCAGCCGCGCCTGCAGCGCTTCCTTGAACCCGAGATCCGCGACGGCCTGCTCACGGTGCGCGACGAGGCCGACCGCAGCGTGGTGGTGCTGCGCGGCGACGGCCTGTTTGCCTCCGGCTCCGACCGCGTGCTCGACCGCTACGCGCCGGTGCTCGCGCGCGTGGCCGACGCGCTCAATGCGGTGGAAGGCAACGTGCTCGTCAGCGGCTTCAGCGACGACCAGCCGATCCGCAGCGTGCGCTTTCCGTCCAATTGGCAGCTCTCGCAGGCGCGCGCCGATGCGGTGAAGGCCATGATCGGGCGGCGCCTGGCGCGGCCCGAACGCCTGCGCGCCGAAGGCCGCGGCGACGCCGATCCGCTGGTGCCCAACGACTCGGCCGCCAACCGCGCGCGCAACCGGCGCGTCGAGGTGACGCTGCTGGTGGCGCCGGTGGCGGGCGTGCCCGTCCCGGGGGCTGCACCCGCGCCACAGCCGCAAGGAGGCACCCGCTGATGCTGCGCGCGCTCTTCCGTTTTCTCGTCAGCCGCGACCTCTGGGTCTTGTTCGGGCTGATCGCGCTCGCGTTCCTGATCTGGGTCATCGGCCCGGTGATCGCCGTGGGCCGCTACCGACCGCTCGAAAGCGAGTTCGTGCGCATCGTGGTCATCGCGCTGATGTTCGGCGTGTGGCTGCTGCGCGTGGCGTATCGCAAGTGGCGCGAGCGCCGCCTCAACGCGCAGCTGCTGCACCAGCTGCGCACGCCGTCGCCCAAGGCGAAGGAAGCCAAGCCCGAAGAGGCGCCCGAGATCAAGGAGCTGCACAGCGGTTTCTCCGACGCAACGGCGGTGCTGAAGAACATGCGCTTCGGCCCAGGCCCCGGCGGCAAGGCGGCCGGGCGCTTCGCGCTGTTCGACCGGCAGTACCTCTACCAGCTGCCCTGGTACATCTTCATCGGCGCGCCGGGCTCGGGCAAGACGACGGCGCTGGTGAATTCCGACCTCGACTTTCCGCTGGCCGACCAGCTCGGCAAGGCGGCGGTGCGTGGCATCGGCGGCACGCGCAACTGCGACTGGTGGTTCACCAACGAGGCCGTGCTCATCGACACGGCGGGGCGCTACACCACGCACGAGAGCCACCGCGAGACCGACGAGGGCGAGTGGAAGGGCTTCATCGAACTGCTCAAGAAGTTCCGCCCGCGCCAGCCGATCAACGGCGCGATCCTCACCATCAGCATCGCCGACCTGCCGCTGGCCGACGACGCGCAGCGCGCGCGCCATGCCATGGCCTTGCGCAAGCGGCTGCTCGAACTGCGCAACGACCTGGGCATCAACTTCCCGGTGTACGTGCTGGTCACCAAGACCGACCTGCTGGCTGGCTTCAACGAGTATTTCGGCTCGCTGGGCCGCGCCGAGCGCCAGCAGGTGTGGGGCTTCACCTTCCCGATCGAGGGCAACCCCGCCGACCCGGCCAAGGCCGACCTGCGCGAGCGCTTCCACCAAGAATACAAGCTGCTGCACCAGCGCCTGGACGAGCGCCTGCCCGAGCTGATGGCGACCGAGCCCGACCCCATGCGTCGCGCGCAGGCCTACCTGCTGCCGCAGCAGTTCGCGAGCTTCGAGGACATCCTGGGCACCTTCCTGGCCGACGTGTTCAACCCGTCGAAGTTCGAGGTGGCGCCGCTGCTGCGCGGCGTGTACTTCACCAGCGGCACGCAGGAGGGCACGGCCTTCGATCGCGTGATGGGCGCCATCAAGCGCTACCTGCAGGTGAACGCGCCGCCCGCGCCGCCGCCGGGCCCGGGCAAGAGCTACTTCCTCAAGGAGCTGCTGCAGCAGGTGATCTTCCGCGATGCGGGCGTGGCCGGCACCAACCTGCGCTGGTACCGCCGCCGCCGCGCGATCGACCTCGCGGGCTACGCGCTGGTCGGGCTGCTCGCGGTGGTGCTGCTGGGCGCATGGGCCAACAGCTGGCGGCACAACAAGGCCTACGTGGCCGAGGTCGACGGCAACGCCAAGGCCTTCAACAAGGCGGCGGCGCGCGGTGAGCTGCCGACGGTGGTCGATTCGAGCGGCGACATCGCCAGCTCGCTGCTCATCCTCGACCGGCTGCGCGACCTGCCGAAGTCCGCCGACTTCGACATCGGCGATCCGCCCGTGGGCTACCGCTTCGGGCTCTACCAGGGCGAGAAGCTGCAGGCCGCGACCGACGGCGTGTACCAGCGCGCGTTGGAAACCGTGCTGCTGCCGCAGGCCGCGCAACGCGTGGAGCAGTCGCTGCGCGAGGCCGCGAAGCTGGACGCCGAATACAGCTACGAGGCGCTCAAGGCCTACCTCATGCTGTACGACCCCGAGCGCTACGACGCCGACTTTTTGCAGGCCTGGCTGCTGACCGACGTCGACCGCAAGATCGGCGCGTCGCTCACGCGCGAGCAGCGCACGAACCTCGAGGCGCACCTGAAGACGCTGTTCGCCGACCGCGTCGTGACCTCGCCCTTCACCAAGGACGACAAGCTCATCACGCAAACGCGCGAGCGCCTGGCCGGCGTGCCGTTGGCGCAGCGCTCGTACGCGCGGCTGCGCCGCATCCTCCTGCAGACCAGCGCGCCCAATGCCTTCACCATTGCCGAGGCGGGCGGCGCGGAGTCGGCGCTGGTGGTCCGGCGCGCCAGCGGCAAACCGCTGACCGACGGCATTCCCACGCTCTTCACCTACCGCGGCTACTGGGACATCTTCGACAAGCGCATGGCCGAGACCACGCTGGCGTTGGAGCAGGAAGACCGCTGGGTGCTGCAGATCCGCGCGCCAGGCATGGCCGACATCACCTCGCGCGAGCTGCTGCTGCGCGAGGTGCGGCGCCTGTACCTCAGCGACTACATCCGCATCTGGGACGAGTACCTGGCCGACATCCGGCTGGCCGAGAGCAAGTCGCTGCTGCAGAGCATCCAGATGACGCGCGTGCTGTCGACCGGCGAGTCGCCGATGTCGCGCATCATCCGCGGCGCGGCGCGCGAGACCGACCTGCTGCGCAACCACGACGAGGCCGCGCGCAGCCTGCTCGACCAGGCGCAGAACCGCGTGACGAGCACGCGCGAGCGCATCGAGCAGCTCATCGGCCAGCCCGACGGCAGCCAGCGTCGCAACACCGCGCCCGACCGGCCCGAGTCGCTGGTCGACAACCACTTCGCGCCGCTGCGGCGCATGGTGACCGCGCCCAAGGCCGGCGGCCAGACGCCGCTGGACCAGACGGCCGCGCTCATCAACGAGCTGTACACCTTCCTCACCGCCACCGACACCGCGCTGCGCAGCGGCAACATCCCGCCGTCGAGCGATGCGGTCACCAAGCTGCAGGCCGAAGCAGGGCGCCTGCCGGTGCCGTTCCAGGGCATGCTGAACGACCTGTCGGCCACCGCGTCGTCGAAGGCCGCAGCGGTGACGCGGCAGAACATCGGGCAGAACGCGGCCGCGACCATCGGGCAGTTCTGCAGCCAGGCGATTGCGGGGCGCTACCCCTTCGCGCGTGGCTCGAACCGCGACGTGGCGGCCGGCGATTTCGCGCAGCTGTTCGCGCCCGGCGGGATGATGGACGACTTCTTTCAAAAGAACCTCGCCTCGCAGGTCGACACCTCGGTCAACCCCTGGACCTTCAAGCGCGGCGTGGACGGCAGCGCGTCGGGGCGCTCGGCGTACCTCGACGCGTTCCAGAAGGCGCAGGCGATCCGGGACGTGTTCTTCTCGGGCATGGCGGGTGGACGCACGCCCTCGTTCACGCTGGACATCCGGCCCGAGGACATGGACGCCGCGCTCACGCAGTTCACGCTGGACATCGACGGCCAGACGGTGCGCTACGCCCACGGCCCGCAAGCGCCCAGCAGCATCAAGTGGCCCGGCCCGCGCAACAGCAACCAGGTGCGGCTGCAGGTCACGGTGGCCAACGGCACGCCGGCCGGCGGCATCGTGACCGAAGGGCCGTGGGCGCTGCACCGGCTGTTCGACAAGGCCTCGATTTCGTCGGGCCGCACGCCCGAATCGTTCAATGCGACCTTCGACCTGCAGGGCAAGAAGGTGGTGCTCGCGGTGACGGCCAACAGCGTCTACAACCCGCTGCGGTTGTCGCAGATGAACAGCTTCTCGTGCCCGGGGAAATCCTGAGATGAGCCACATCAGCAGGGACCTTGCATGAACAGCGCGCTCCCTCCGCAGGCCTGGTCGCCCGTCGACGAGCAGATCGGCTGGTACGGCAAGCTGCCGTCGGCCGGCGACTTTCTCTACCGCCGCATGCCGCACGACCTGCAGGCCTGGTGGGACCGCTGGATGCAGAACGGCCTGGGCAGCTTCAGGCGCTGGCCCGACGCGATGACGCGGCACTACGCGGTCGCGCCGGTCTGGAACTTCGCCATTCCGTCGACGCACGGCGTGAACGCAGTGCAGTTCGGCTGCATCGCACCGAGCTGCGACCGCGTGGGCCGCTACTACCCGGCCTGCGTGACGTTGCAGGTGGATGCCGCCCGCTACCACCCCGCCGTGCTCGAAGGCTCGGCCGCGTGGTACTGGCAATGCGGCAGCGCGCTGCTGCAGGCCATTCGCCACGGCGTGGCACCCGACCTCTTCGACAGCCAGGTGCTGGCCGCGGGCCGCACGGGTTTTCGCACCGCCAGCGGCGGCTCGGACGACATCCTCTCGATCCTCGGCGCGGCCGCCGGCCCTGCGGGCGATGCGCGCGGCGCGAGCGCGCAGCAGCGCCTGGGCTGGCCCGAGTTGCCGCTGTGCTTCGACCCCTTCGGTGGCACCAGCTACTGGTGGACCAACCAGGCCGACGGCTCGCCGCTGCGCACCGCGGCGCACGGCGGCGGGCTCAACACGCCGCTGTTCTCCCAGCTGTTTTCGCAAGGCCACGTGCCATGGGCATGACGCGCCCGATCCACCCGCAGGAAAAAGAAACATCCCATGACGACGCCCGCCAGCCCTAGCGTGACGCCCGACCCGCAGGAGCGCCCTCATCCCCTCGGCACGGGCCATCGGCTCGACGAGTTCGAGCTGCTCGAGGTCATCGGCGAAGGCGGCTTCGGCATCGTCTACCGCGCCTACGACCACTCGCTGCAGCGCGAGGTGGCGGTGAAGGAATACATGCCCTCGATGCTCGCGCGCCGCGTGGGCGACAACAGCGTGCACGTGCGCTCCGAGCGCCTCACCGCCACCTTTGCGGCCGGCCTGCGCAGCTTCATCAACGAGGCACGCACGCTGGCGCAGTTCAGCCATCCGGCGCTGGTGCGCGTGCATCGCTTCTGGGAGGCCAACTCCACGGCCTACATGGCGATCCAGCTGTACAAGGGCCGCACGCTGCGCAAGCTGGCGGAGAGCGAGCCGGGCACGCTGACCGAGCCCTGGCTGCTCGGCATGCTGGGGCCGCTGCTGGGTGCGCTGGACACGCTGCACCACAGCCAGTGCTTCCATCGCGACATCGCGCCCGACAACATCTTCATCCAGCAGCAGGACGATCGCCCGGTGCTGCTGGACTTCGGCGCCGCGCGCAAGTCGATTGCCGACCTCGTCGACGAGGTCGCGGTGATGGTGAAGTCGGGCTACTCGCCGATCGAGCAGTACGCCGACGACAACACCCTGCTGCAGGGCGCGTGGACCGATCTCTATGCGCTTGGCGCCGTGCTGTACCGCGCCGTGACCGGCCATCCGCCGCCCTCGGCCGTGGTGCGCAGCGTGCAGGACGCCTACGTGCCCCTGTCGTCGATGGACCGTGACGACCTGAGCCCGGCCTTCTGCGCCGCGGTGGACCACACGCTGGCCGTGCACAGCAAGGACCGCACGCAGACGGTGGCCGCCTTTGCGGCGGAGTTGGGGCTGGTGAAGCTGGGCGACCTCTACGTGGTGGACCGGTCGGCGCCTGTGGCTGCGGCTGCTGCGGCGGCCGTCGTGCCCGTCGCGGCGCCCGTGCCGCAGGAACCGCCTGCGCCGCAGCCGGAAGTGGACGCGCCACCGCCAGCGCCCGAGGTGCAGCCCGTGCCCGTGGAAGCCGCGCCCGCGCGCGTGCAGGCCCCGCCACCGCCGGCACCGTCGCCTGTCGCACGGCCGAAGAAGCCGTCGAAGCGCCCCCCGTGGTTCCTCGTGGGCGCGCTGGTGCTCGCGCTGTTCGCGGTCGGCGGCTGGATCGGCTGGCGGCTGACGGCCAAGGCGCCGTCCGATCCGATGATCGCCGCGGCGCCACCGCCCGGCACGCCGATGTCCGATCCGGGCGCTCCCCCGGCGGCGATGCCGCCGGCCGGGGCGGCCTCCGAGGCAGCAGCTGCGTCCGCGCCCGCCGCACCGGCCAGTGCGCCGCTGAGCCCGCTCGACAACGTGCCGGTCGCCGCGGCGCCCACGCCACCGGCCGAGCCTGAGGCACAGCCCGCACCGCCTGCACAGCCGGCCCCACCCGAAGCGCCGCCGCCCCCCGACCCCGCCGCCGTCGCCGAGGTGGAAGACTGGAACCTGGCGCAGGCGGAGAACACGCGCGAAGGCTACGAGGCCTACCTGCGGCGCCACCGCCGAGGCCTGCATGCGCGCGAGGCGCGCAACGCCATCGCCCAGCTCAACCGGCAGTCACCGCCGCCGCCCGCCGCGGGCAGCACGAACCCCGTGCCGACCGTGATCGCGGGCGCACCGCCGGCCCCGCCACCGCCGCCGGCCGCGGCACCCGGCATGGGCCGCGTGCAGTTCAACATCCGACCCTGGGGCCAGGTCTTCGTCGACGGCGCGGACCGCGGCGTGAGCCCGCCGCTCAAGTCGCTGCCGCTGCGTCCGGGCATCTACACGATCGAGGTGCGCAACGGCGACCTCACGGCCTACCGCCAGCGCGTGACGGTGCAGGACAGCAAGTCCGCACCGGTCGTGAGCCACGAGTTCAAGTAAGACAAGAGGGCCGTCGGGTCAGGGCGCGCCGGTGCGCAGCGCGCGGCGGTACTGCACCGCCTCCGCCACGTGCGCGGCCTGCACGGCATCTTCCGCCGCGAGGTCGGCGATGGTGCGTGCCACCTTCAGCGCGCGGTGCGTGCTGCGCGCCGACCAGCCCAGCCGCGCGGCCGCCTGCTGCAACAGATGGCGCGCGGCGCTGTCGAGCCCGGCGTGGCTGTCGATCGCGCGGCCCTGCAGCGCCTGGTTCGCATGGCCCTGGCGCCGCAGCGCGCGTTCGCGCGCGCTCACCACGCGCGCACGGATGCTGTCGGTCGATTCGCCCGCCGGCGCATCGAGCAGTTGCGGGGCGGACACCGCCGCCACCTCGATGTGCAGGTCGATGCGGTCCAGCAAGGGGCCGCTGAGCTTGCTCTGGTAGCGCGCCACGCGCTCGGGCGTGCAGCGGCAGGGCTTCAGCGTCGAGCCGAGGTAGCCGCACGGGCAGGGGTTCATTGCCGCGATGAGCTGGAAGCGCGCCGGAAACTCCGCGCGCCGGGCGGCGCGGGTGATCGTGATGGTGCCGGTCTCCAGCGGCTCGCGCAGCGCTTCGAGCGCGGCGCGCGTGAACTCGGGGAACTCGTCCAAAAACAGAACGCCGTGGTGCGCGCGCGAGATCTCGCCCGGCCGCGGCGGCGAGCCGCCACCCACCAGCGCCACCGCGCTCGCCGTGTGGTGCGGCATGGCCGTCGGGCGGCTCATCCAGCGATCGGGCGACAGGCGGCCGTCGAGGCTGGCGATGGCCGCGCTTTCCAGGGCCTCGTCCACGTTCATCGGCGGCAGCAGTCCGGCGAAGCGATGCGCCAGCATCGACTTGCCCGAGCCCGGCGGCCCCGTCATGAGCAGGCTGTGGCCGCCGGCCGCCGCAATTTCCAGCACGCGCTTGGCGCCTGCATGGCCCTTGACGTCCGACAAGTCGGGTTGGAGGGCGGCCGTGACCGCAGGCGGCGCCGGTTCGATGCGCGACCAGCCGGTGCCTGCCTCGGTGCCCTCGGGCGGGGTGCCACCTTCTGGCAGGAATTGAATCACCACGTCC